>Ga0209380_10001979_pt1 | contig 13431 bp, 10 predicted proteins | sample HubBroMetageWFT6_FD_188347 | JGI IMG/M metagenome (GOLD analysis project Ga0209380, IMG submission 188347) | Warmed and freeze-thawed soil microbial communities from the Hubbard Brook experimental Forest, New Hampshire - Hubbard Brook CCASE Soil... | ecosystem: Environmental > Terrestrial >...
TGGGAGCGCTCATTGTTCTTGCGGCGGGAATCACCTGTCTGCAGGTCGCGGCGAATCCCTATGTGACCGTGCTGGGAAAACCGGAGACAGCCTCAAGCCGGCTGAATCTGACTCAGGCATTCAACTCCCTAGGCACATTTCTGGCGCCGTTTTTTGGTGGGCTGCTGATTCTGAGCGCGACCACTAGATCGATTGAAGATATACGAGCGTTGGCACCGGATGCGCTGCAAGCCTACCGATTGCATGAGGCGGCGACCGTCAAGATGCCCTACGTGGGCTTGGGCATTACTCTGGTGCTGCTGGCCATCGCCATCGGCAGTTTCAGGTTGCCGAAGATCGAACATGCTCAGCATAAAGTCGGGGAGAAGGTAAACGACTCCATCTGGAGACATCCGAACTTGATTTTCGGGGCGATCGCCATCTTTGTTTATGTCGGCGCCGAAGTTTCGATTGGTAGTTTCTTGGTGAACTACTTTGGCCAGCCCGAGATTGGCGGACTGACGGAAAAGGTCGCCGCCAGCTTCGTCGCGCTCTATTGGGGCGGTGCGATGGTGGGTCGTTTCTTCGGATCAGCGCTCCTGAGTGGAGCAAAAGCAGCCTACATGGCCCTTGCTTCGGTTGGAGGAGTTGTTCTGTTTCTCATCTCAGCGTGGGTTGCTCGCACTTGGGCTGCTAACCTCGCGGCCCCCTCCGGCCATTTCAGTTTGACTGCTGTCCTATGGGCTATCGTCTCGATCTTAGTCGCTGCCCGCCCGCTTTTTGCTCTTGTCGCCGTGGTGGCGGCTATTCTCGCAATCGCGACCACTCTTAGTGGAGGCCATTTGGTAGCAAGAACGGGAGTGCTGCTTGGCATTTGCACCGTGAGTGCGGCTGCGCTGGTCGCGATCTCAATGCTGACGACGGGACACACGGCGATGTACACCATCATCCTGGTCGGATTCTTTAATTCGATCATGTTCCCCAGCATTTTCACGTTGGGAGTGGCCGAACTTGGACCGCTCACGGGGGACGGTTCCGGAGTCATGATCATGGCGATCGTTGGCGGGGCAATTATTCCGCTGGCGCAAGGTGCGATTGCCGATCGTATCGGTATTCACCATGCGTTTTTCCTGCCGGTCATCTGTTACCTGTACATTCTGTTCTTTGCCTTGAGCGGATCGCGACCGAACAGCCAACGATACGCAAAGGCTTAGGGCACGGGGAAAAGAGATTCGTTGCCAGAGTAAATAATAAATAAGTCTCAACCACAGAGGGCACTGCGTTCCACGGAGGAACGCCTAAGACCGGGATGATTCTCTGGGCTTTTCCCCGCGCTCTGTGGTTTGAGATTCTTGCATGTGGGATCATTGACAGGCTTTAGCATTTGGTAAAATAATTTGCCCGAGTTTTGGGCATTTACTAAAACGATTTAACCGAGCATGGGGCAAATTAAGACACCGCTTCAAGGGCCGGCCGTAATTACGCTGAAGGCTGTTGCCCATCATCTCGGACTGACACCGGGCACGGTGTCCGCGGTTCTGAACGATTCGCCTTCGGCCCGTTCCATTCCGCAAGAGACCAAGAACCGAATTCATGCGGCCGCCAAGGAACTGAACTACCGGCCCAATTTTTTTGCCCGCACTCTGCGCAACAAGCGCACCTACACCATCGGAGTGATCGCGGAAGAGATTGGCGACTCCTACAGTTCGCCGATTATCAGCGGCATTGAACAGTATTTGCGGCAGCGCGATTATTTCTTTCTGACGGTGGTCCATCGACACGATCCCGTGTTGTTGAATCGGTACTCCCAAATGCTGTTGGAGCGGGGAGTCGAAGGCATCATCACCGTGGACACGACCGTGCAGGAGGCGCCGCTTGTGCCCACCATCGCTATTGCCGGCCACAAGAAGTTGAAGGGCGTGACCAACATTATTCTCGATCACGAGCGGGCGGCGGTTTTGGCTCTGAGCCACCTGAAGGATCTGTCCCACGAGCGCGTCGCGTTCATGAAAGGGAATCCTTTGAGTTCGGATGCGAATGATCGATGGGGGGCGATCTGCGAGGTAGCCGCACAGCTGGGGATGAAGATCGATCCGGAGCTGACGGTGCAGATCGACACAGACGATCCGACTCCCATGTTGGGTTATCCGTTCGCCAAGCAACTGCTGGCGCGCAACCAGCCATTTACGGCAATTTTTGCCTACAACGACATGTCTGCGATTGGCGCTATCCGAGCTCTTCAGGAACACGGATTGCGCGTTCCCCAAGATGTTTCAGTCATGGGCTTCGACGACATCCCGGGAGCTGCATTTCACACTCCGAATTTGACTACGGTGCGGCAGCCGTTGAATCGAATGGGAGAAGTGGCAGCGCAATGCTTGCTGGAACGCATTGAAGGAAAGAAAGAATACCCTTCCGAAATCGCAATTGAGCCTGAGTTGGTCGTTCGGGAATCCACGGCGAAGGCGCCCGGCTCCGCTTAGCATTGCGAATCCGATATAGTATCCGCGTTGCGTGCCAGCCCCTTCATGCCCCCGTCTGAATCATCCAACGTCTTAGTTTCCGCCAGAGCGCTAACCTTCGCGGCTTACGCGTGCTTCGTGCCGATTGGGATCGCGGCCGTGCTGCTCGGTCCCCTGCTGCCGACGTTATCGTCGCGTTGGTCGCTCAATTATTCCCAGGCAGGCGCCCTGTTTACGGTGCAGTATCTGGCTTCGACCTTAGCCGTGGCCCTCTCGGGCGTGCTGGTTTCGCGGTGGGGATTTCGATTCGCAATCAAGACTGGGCTTGTTCTCATGAGCGCGGGCGTTGCCTCGCTGTTGGCTGGCCCGAAGATAGTGGGGACCTTGTGCATCGCGGCGTCCGGAGCCGGCATGGGGCTGGCCGTTCCGGCGGCGAATTTGCTGGTGGCCGAAGTGAATCCGGCCCGGCGAAGCGCAACGCTGAATCTGCTCAACTTCTGCTGGAGTGCGGGCGCGGTGGCCTGTCCGTTTCTGGTGGCGGCCGCCGCGAGAAGCCATCGGATCCCACTGTTCCTGGGGTCGGTGGCCGGATTCGCGCTGCTGGTGGCGATTGGAATCGCAGTCATGCCGCCGTCCATTGTCGAACCGCGTGCGCCGAATGATCCTAATCACGAAAAAGGTTCCGCTATTTCCTGGAAGCAGAGCGCTGTGGCGATTCTAGGAGCGCTCTTTTTTCTATATGTCGGGGTCGAGAACAGTTTCGGGGGATGGATCGCATCCTACGCGAAGAGTTTAGGAAATTTGACGACGGCCGTATCGCTGATGACTCCGTCATTCTTTTACGCAGCGCTCACTCTTGGAAGATGGCTCGCGCCCCTGTTCTTGAGAAGTGTCGACGAAGTTCGGCTGGCGCAGGCGGGATTGCTGCTTGCCTGTGCGGGCATGGCGGGATTGGTGTTATCGGGTGGTCTTTATGGGGTAGCAGGCAGTGCTTGCCTCGCGGGACTCGGGCTTTCCTCTGTATATCCCATTACGATCTCGTTGTTATCTCGAGAATTCGGTTCAGCGTCGAGCCGGATTGGATCCCTGATGTTCACGATGTCGAACCTCGGGGGCGGCATCATGCCGTGGATGGTCGGCGTTTCATCCAACCATTTCGGTACCCTCAAGGCGGGATTGGCTGTCCCCCTGATTGGGTGCGCGACCACGTATGGCTTATATCTGCGACAGTGGAAGGCTGCGCCGGGCGGCAGCCCAGCCAGCCCCGTCCGATAGCCTATCCGCGGACGAATCTGGCTGCCAGTCGGGAAAGACGGACCAAACGATACAACGGGAACAACCGAGCCGGAAGATGAACCGCCTCCCATTCGCTGGGGCCGGGAGTGAACGCAAGGCGGCAAAAGAATCTTCGCCGGTCGCTGCCTCGCTCCCGCAGACGCATCATCAGGCGAAAGTAAGCTAAAGACTCCACGTTGAAAACTGCGCCGCTCACAATGAGAGGTTCAACTTCTTCTACGAGCGCGCGCGCGGCCGGATCTTCGCGAATACTCTTTTCTGCTGCGGGCGAGATTGCGGCGCCTAACAACCGGTTGGCAAGAAGCATGTTGACGCGCAACATTCGCACAATTCCCAGGCTTTCAGCCTGAGACTCAATCCAATTCCAGTTCAGGCTCGGCAGGCCCATGATTCGCGCAATATCGCAGAGCCAAATTAGACGTTCCCAAACGTGTTTGGCGGCGTGCGCCGACAGCACCAGAAACAAATCTTCGTTGGAGGCGGTCTTCATCGGGTGGCCCGCGACCGTGACATCTGCTGCACGCTGGAACAACCCGTCCATATCAAAATCAATGGAATAAAAGCGCGGCTGAATCGCCCACTGCACTTCGAGAAGGTTAGGTCCAGCGGCACCATCGAAAGCAAATTCGTATCCCGATTTCAAATAAGCCCGCTGTTCCGGTCCGGCAAGAGTCAAATGAGGTGTGTAGCCGAGCTCGCCAACCGCATCGCGGATTCTTGACGCATCTTGCGGACGGATCAGCAAATCAATGTCGCCCGACTGCCGCAGCGCGATGTCCCCGTAAATAACTTCTGCCAAAGCGAGGCCTTTGTGGGGTAGAACCTCGATGTCATCCGCAGACAAGCGCTCCACGATCCGGATCAACTCGCGCGAAAGCAACAACGCTTTATGCAGGTTGATCTGATAGCTTCGCATGAGCGAAGACATCTCGTCGGGAGGAACGGCGTCATGCACGCCAGCCAGAGCCTGACAAAGAAGCGGCTGAACCCCGTGGTGGCCCGCCAGATCGAACAGAACCTGCCAGCGGACGGGTTGCTCGAACAGCAGTCGCAGGCGGTCGGATTTTTCTTGCTTGGGAATTGCCGAACAGACGGCGAGTAATAAGGACCGCTCGGTTTCGAGGGCGGAGCTACACCCATGCGCCTTATCCGACATTTCCTGCAGCAGTGCGCTCATCATGATACAGCCGCCGGTTTCCGCGCTGGAACTGGTTCGGAGACTTGCAGTATCTCACGGCTGGCCAGTTCCCGGGCCAGGGGGTCCTGGCATAGAGCGGCATAGAGCCGGGCCTGGGCGGGTCTTCCTCGAATTGGTGCAAATGCAGGCCGCGCCGATTTCGCCCGACGGAGTGGTGTCATTTGGCTAACTGCGCGGTAAGCGAATTATGGCGCACAGGGCGGTTGATTTCATAGCGGAAGTCAGCACTGGCTCCGAAATCCGAACATCGTACACGATTTCGGTCGCAGACCGTACAATAGAAAAACCCTGCCGCCCACGATGCCGGTAGCTCATCAGGGTCAGGGTCGCGGACCCACGGAGGCTAGCGAAATCGATTGGACGGATACGACAAAGTAGCAGAGCCAACTGAACAAAATGTGCATTTGAGCGAGGTCAGGAACGTGCTGACCCTGGAAGAGATTGGAAATCTCGCGGCGGATGGCGGGCAGCCAGCGGAAACGCTGATGAATGTTGTTGCCCTCATCGCCAAGAGGTTTCGGACGGATGTGTGCTCAGCATATTTGCTGGAACCGGATCGCGCCAATCTCGTGCTGGCCGCCACCGTCGGACTCCGCAAGGAATGTATTGGCAACTTGCGGATGGAAGTCCATGAAGGCCTGACCGGGCTGGTGGCGGAACTCGTCCGCCCGGTTGCGGTCGAACAGGTGAAAAACCATCCGCGGTTCAAGTATTTTCGGGACGCCGGCGAGGACGCTTACCAATCGTTCCTCGGCGTTCCTTTGATCGACCGTGGTGTGCTGCAGGGCGTTCTCGTCGTACAAACCGTAGAAGCCCGCATTTTCAGTGAGAATGAAATTCGCATGCTCACGGAGGCTGCCACGCAGGTCGCTCCCGTCGTGAGCGAAGCTCGTACCCTCGATCGGTTCATCGCCCCGCTGCAGGAGCGGCTGTGGGCTCTCGCGCGCAATCTGTGGTGGAGTTGGGATCACAACTCTTCCAGTTTGTTCCTGGATCTCGATCCGGCCCGCTGGAGCGAGCTCAATCACAATCCGATCGCGTTGCTGAGCGAACTTCCACTCGCCAAACTGGAAACCCGCGCTGCGGAACTGATGCTGCATAGCCGCGTGAACTACGCGTATCGCCGGATGCTGGAGTATCTGGAAGCCGACCGCACTTGGGGTGCACAGCGCGCGGGCGTGCTGCGGCCGCATCCCGTGGCATATTTCTCCGCGGAATTTGGGTTGCACGAGTCTTTGCCGGTTTATTCCGGCGGCCTCGGTGTTCTGGCCGGAGATCACATCAAGAGCGCGTCAGATTTGGATATTCCTCTGGTGGGGATTGGGTTGTTCTATGGCCAGGGATATTTCCGTCAGCGGCTCGATGTCGGTGGATGGCAACGGGAAGAATATCTGAAGACCGATGTCAATCAGATGCCCATGGAAGTGGCGATCGGGAAGGACGGGCGGCCGGTCGTCGTGGAAATCGAGACCCGCAGTGGCCGGATTTGTGCCAAGGTCTGGCGCGTGACTGTGGGACGGCGGGACTTGTTGCTTCTGGATTCAGATGTGGAAGGGAATGCCCCCGAGGATCGGCAGCTTACCTCGCGCCTGTACGGAGGGGACCTCCGCATCCGCATTCGTCAGGAGTTGCTTCTGGGCGTGGGCGGTTTGCGAGCTCTCAAGGCTTTGGGTATTTCTCCCGGCGTTCTTCACTTGAACGAAGGTCACAGCGCATTTGCAGTATTAGAAGCAATTCGCATGAGGATGGAGGAGGAAGGCATCTCGTTTGAAGCAGCGGTTCCCCGAGTCTCGCGCGAAGTCGTGTTCACCACGCACACTCCCGTGCCGGCAGGACACGACCGGTTCGATACCGGTTTGGTCGAGGAGCACATCGGGCCGCTTCGCGAAGCCATTGGACTCTCCCAGGAAAGCCTTTTGGGACTTGGCCGTGAATATCCCAACAATGCGGACGAACTCTTTTGTATGACGGTGTTGGCACTGCGCCTCTCGCGGCGCGCAAATGCCGTGTCAGCTCTGCATGCGGAAGTTTCGCGTGCCATGTGGACAAAACTGTTCCGCAACAAACTGGAAGACGACGTTCCCATTGGGCATATCACGAACGGTGTGCACGTTCCGTCGTGGCTGGCTCCGGAAATGTACCGCCTTTACGATCGTCACTTAGGTACAAACTGGAATCAGCATGGCAGCGAGGCCAAGATTTGGCTGGGAATTGAGAATGTGGACGACGGCGAGCTTTGGGAAACACACCTGAACCTGAAGTCCCAGTTAATCGAGTTCGTGAGACGGCGTGCGGTCGACCAGGCGCAGCGCCGGGGAGAATCACGGGAAGTGCTGCAACCCCTCGAGCGAGTGCTCAGCCCGGATGCTCTCACGATCGGATTTGCCCGCCGTTTTGCAACCTATAAACGAGCCAATCTGATCTTGACCGACATTGAGCGACTCGCGTCCATGGTCAATGATCCGAATCGCCCGGTGCAATTCGTGTTTGCCGGTAAGGCTCATCCGCTGGACGAACCCGGCAAGCGAGTTTTGCAGCAGATTGCCGAATTGATGCGAGACCCGAAGTTCCGCGACAAGTTTGTGTTCGTGGAAGATTACGACATCAACGTCGGTCGCCACTTTGTGCAGGGCGTTGATGTCTGGCTCAACAATCCGCGCCGCCCGCTGGAAGCCTCCGGCACCAGTGGGCAAAAAGTTGTCTTGAACGGCGGCTTGAATCTTTCCGTCCTCGATGGGTGGTGGGCCGAGGCCTTCGATGGCATGAATGGTTTCGCAATCGGAACCGGCAGAACCCATTCCAACATGAGCGTTCATGATGCCCGCGACGGAGAAGACCTCATGCGAGCACTCCGCGAAGAAGTGATTCCCTTGTATTACCAGCGTGATCGCGATGGTCTTCCACGAGGATGGATTAAACGCATGAAGCGGACGATCCGCACCTTGGGTTGGCGATTCAACGCCGATCGTATGGTGATGGATTACACGCTCAAGTGCTATGTCCCGGCAGCGGGAGGGACTTCCAGCGACATGCGAGCCAGTTCATAAAGGCCAAGGAAGGTATCCACCCTCGCGAACCCTGTCGCGCGGGGTGCTTTCTACACTGGCTACTCAAGCAGCGGGAGTCTAATCGCGTTCTTTGCGAATCTTCTTCAGGGCACGCTTGCGCGCTAGCGCTTGCTTCACTCGGCGTTTCGCACCCGGTTTGAGGTAATAGGAGTGGCGCTTTACTTCCTTAATGATTTCTTCCGTTTGAACCTTGCGCTTGAACCGACGCAGGGCACTCTCGATACCCTCACCCTCTTGCACTCGAACTTCTGCCAAACGAATCACCCCCCAATGAGTTCCTGACAAAACACGTTTCTAGATCACCAGCTTACGCTAGCGTGGTCATAAATAAAAGGGCCACCGAGGATGGCTCCGGTGGCCTTTCGATTTAGGAGAGAACACTCTTGTTGGTTGTTAGTACCTCCAGACTTGGTGTCGAACTTGACCGCCAGCATAGGACTTACGCTGGACCAGAGTCTGGTCAGAATTGAACAGATTCAGGAAAAAAATCAGTGTCCCCTTCCTTGTCTCTCGAAAATCTGATTCGCTCGATGCTCGACCGTCTAGCGCGACAGGAACACGATAAAGCAGCGATGGATGTTGAACCGCGTCAGGGATGTTTCGGTAGCGTACAGTGTCTACCTTATCGACGACTTGGTCGCAAGGTGGCAAGTTCGACTCATGCAATGGTCTCGCCGAGTTGACGACAAAATCCGTCATCTTGTGGCGCAAGCTTTGGCCAGCTCTCCCGACCGGTCAGTCCTCTCCAGCCTGCGCACTGCAATTCGTCAATACGGACATCGTCGGGCTGCTGAAAACTTCCTGGTCGGGCGGCGGAAGGATGATTCAACCGCAGCGAAGCGGTGAAGGCGGAAAGCCACATCCTAGGCAAGGTTCGTTCGGCGTTCACTCCGAATACCCTTCATCTCCATCGTCGTCATCGGTGGGGTCCTGGTCATCATCTTCCTCTTCCTCTTCCTCCTCTTCCTCCTCCTCTTCCTCTTCTTCTTCGTTATCTTCTTCCTCTTGCCGAAAATTGAAGTCGGTGGCTAGATGAACCAAGCGAGTGGGTCCGAAGAATTCTTGCATTTGGCTCATGCTGAAAGGTCCGCCCGAACCACTCCTTCTTGCACCTCAGTGTTGAACAATTTCTCTACCTGCTCGGCCGTAATCGGATGACTGAAATAGTAACCTTGTCCCTCGTTGCACCCATGGCGCTGAAGAAAGTCGAGCTGCGAACGGGTGTCCACACCTTCCGCAACAACCCGCTGCTTTAGACTCTTTCCAATATTGATCATGGCGTTGACAATGGTTGTGCCATCTGAGTCCTCCGTGATCTCGTGAACGAACGACTTGTCGACTTTGAGCGTGTCCACCGGAAAGCGTCGCAAATAAGTAAAGCTGGAAAAGCCGGTGCCAAAGTCGTCGACGGCCAGCTTTACACCCATCGCCTTCAGCGCAAGTAGCGTGACAACGGCAGACTCCGCGTCCTGCATCAACACGCCCTCGGTTAGTTCCAGTTCCAGGTCTTGAGGATCCAGGCCGGTGGCGATCAGCACCGCCCGAATTCCTGAAAGGAAATCTCTGGCCCGGAATTCCACTGCGGATACGTTCACCGCAACCGGCACAACCTTGAGGCCCAAATCGCTCCACGCTCGAGCTTGCCTGCATGCTTCCAATAAGACCCATTGTCCGATGGCCACAATCAAACCACACTCTTCCGCGATGGGCACGAATGTCGCGGCAGATAGCAATCCTCGCTCCGGGTGTTGCCAGCGGAGCAGCGCTTCCATCCCGGTGCATTGCCCTGTCTGAAAATTGACCTTAGGCTGGTAGTGCAATGTGAACTCATTCCGCCCCAGAGCGCAGCGCAAGTCTCTTTCCAGCGCCACTCGCGTTGCCATTCGAGCACGCATGTCGGTTCGGAAGAACTGGTAGCTGTTCCGGCCCTGTTGTTTAGCCTCGTACATGGCTACATCCGCGTAACTCACCAGGGTTTCGGCATTCTGCGCGTCGGCCGGGTATGTACTTCCCCCGATGCTCACGTTGACATCGAGACTTTTGCTGTCGATCACGTGAGGCGCGGCTACCGCGCGCAGGATTTTTCGCGCCGTAATGGCTGCGTCCTCAGAGTGCTCTATTTGCGAGAGGAGTATCAGGAATTCGTCCCCGCCCAGCCGGCTTACCGTGTCCGTCCGTCGGACGCACGCTACCAAACGCCTGGCTACCGATCGCAGCAGCCTGTCCCCGACGCTGTGGCCGAGCGAATCGTTGATTCTCTTGAATTGATCGAGGTCGACGAACAGAACTGCGAGTTGCTTGCTCTGACGCTCCGCAAGAGAGATTGCCTGTGACAAGCGGTCGTTGAATAGCGCTCGATTTGGCAGATTGGTCAGGACATCGTGCTGCGCCACGCGCGACATTTCGAGGGAGGCGACACGGGCCGCGCTTACGTCGCGGAAAGCCACCACTGCCCCGACTGCATTCCCATCCTGGTCATGGATAATCGCAACTCTGCTTTCAATTCCGAATTCCTCTCCGTCTCGTCGAACCAACGTGCAGTTGATAGAACTCGTCATGCCACTCGCGGTTTTATCTGCTTGGAGAGCGATCGCCACTGCATCGTCAAGTGATGCGCCGCTGATGTTGTCGATGAGCCGCAGCACGTCTGCAAACGGACGCCCTCGAGCTTCCGCTCGGCTCCATCCGGTCACCTTTTCTGCGAATCGATTCAGATATGTGACATTGCCATCTGCATCCGTTCGAAGAATGCCCTCGCCAATCAAATTGAGCGTGGTGGTGGCGAGCTCATTTTCGACTCGCACTGCCTCCAGCGCATGGCGATCGATCATCGTGCGCACCGTGCGCCTCAATCGGTAGCCATCTGCTTGCTCGTTGATCAGGTAATCGTAAGCGCCAAGATGTACGGCTTGCCTCGCGATTTCTTCTGTACCAGCCTCACTCAGAATCAAAATCGGCAGGTCAGGTGCCGCTTCAAAAAGCTGGTTGAATGTTTCGAGGCCTTGGCTGTCGGATAGGTTCAGATCAAGCACTGCCGCCGAAACCCCTCCGTCACGCAGGCGCTCGATTCCACGAGAGAGTTCCGTGACCCACTGAACCTCGAACGACTCTTCGGTTACAGAACCTAGTTCGCCTAAAACTCTTGCCGCTTCGTCTGCGTCAGCCGCAATCAACAGCACGCACTCGTGGCTACCCTTCATCGGTGCGGCAGCGAGTTGACGCATGGGGGTTGGCATCCGGCTGGATTCATAAACCGGGCAATCTGCTACTTACGCTGTCTTCACAACCTTGATTGCCCTGGCTGCCTTGCTGGCATCCGCAGCCATGAAACGCAACATCTGCTGCTTCAACTGCGCATCCACCTCGTCGGCAATGGTGACAACTGCGGGAAGTACGCTGCTGAATTCCAAATGCTTCTGGCTTCTGTGCAGAATCGTAAAAATGCTCACTTGTAGCAGGCGAGACTCCTCGACTGCCATGGCTACCGTGTAGCCTTGCTTGGCGCGCAGATCCCCGTGGTGCGATGCCGCCTCTGAAATCGGAGCCCTGGTCCCGTCGTCCAAGCGCAACCGCGTAATCACATCGCGTAGAAGCTGCGGAAGATGACCAGTGCGATCATCAAAACTCAAAGGAATAGTCGTGAGCTCGGGCTCTTTCTCGACTCGGACCAGCCATTCCCGAATGACGGTTTCGAGGCTACGTTCGAGAATATCTGCTACAGTCTCGAGAGCGACGGGACGGGCAGGCCTGCCCTCCGCAGACGCAGAGTTTACAGATTTATTCACAGGAACCTCCATTTAGGATTACGACGGTGGTTGGTGCGTAGTATTAGTCCCACTGATTGTACGGTACGCCGTTATGGGCTTAGCGTCTGAGCAATAGCGCACACAGAGACCTTTGGGTTCGGGGATCCAAAATGGGGCGAATTCGGATCGCGGGTTCGCGTCCCTTTGAACTTTTCGGCAAACCCGCTACTTAGCCCTTGTGGTTAAGGTTAGTGTTAGTCGACGGAGCAAGGAATCGGTTCCTGAGAGTGGAAAACGCAGGATTACAGATCACGGAGCCTTTTCGATACGCGTGCGCAGGTTCAGAAGGCGGTCCAGGTCGCACGTCTTATCCAATCACCATCTCAGGTTCACGATCGGAACTCGGCGGAGGCGCGGTCCTTGTGAACTCCGGCGGCGGTTCTCCCGCGATGTCGGCAAGTAGGAGTCGCAGATTACCGGGGTTGGTGGCATAGGCCATTCCAGTCTCCATGTCGACAATCCCGTCGCGAATCAATTGCTCAATGCCGCCATCGAAGTGCTGCATGCCTTCGGTGTCGCCATCCCGCATGGCATCCAGCAAGGTCTTGCCATCCTGTTCTCCCTTTTCTAGGTATTCCCGCGTGCGCACGGTTGCTTTCAGGATCTCAACCACCGCCACACGGCCCTTGCCGTCTTTTGGCGGGAGGAGTCGCTGCGAAATGATGTAACGGAAGCTCTTCGCCAGGCGGTTACGAATAACATGCTGTTCTGACATCGGGAATACTCCCACAACCCGCTCTACAGTCTTCGAGGCGTCAATGGTGTGCAGCGTAGAAAGCACAAGATGGCCGGTTTCGGCGGCCTCGAGCGCGATCTCGATGGTTTCCTTATCCCGCATTTCACCGACGAGGATCACTTTTGGCGCCTGCCGGAGTGCCGCTCTCAGTGCCAGCGCGAAGCTGGGGGTGTCACTGTGAAGCTCTCGCTGGTGGATAAGCGACCGCTTGTGGCGGTGCATGAACTCCACCGGATCTTCGATAGTGATGATGTGATAAGCCTTGGTCTCGTTGATTCTGTCGAGAACGGCAGCCATGGTGGAAGACTTCCCCGAGCCTGTCGGGCCGGTGATCAACACAATACCGTTCTTCAGATTGGCGATATCGGCCAGTTGCTCAGGTAACTTCAGCTCCGCGAAAGTGGGAATGCTTTTAGGGATAACCCGCATTACGATGGCATGGCTTCCACGTTGTACAAATACGTTTACGCGGAAACGACACTCGCCTGGCAGACTATAGGAAACGTCGCACGAGCCCTGTTCTCTTAACGCCGTCAACGCCTGCTGATTATCGCCAATGAGTTCCTTAGCGATGCGGCTGGTATCCTCCGGAGTCAGCGGTGGTAACCCGGTAATTTTGACCGGGACCAACTCGCCGCTCACCTCGATATGCGGCAGACTTCCGGGCGAAAAGATCAAGTCACTAACGCGGCTTGATGCACGCAGCATCGCCCTCAGCAAGGCTGCGGCCGGAATGAGGGGCTTGGATGTACTATCGGAAACGGGGGCGGTGCCTGGGATATCCAGTGTGTGCTCCTTGCTCTAACTGCAGCTTACCTTCCCGGTACAAGCGTCTCAAGTCACCAAAGTTCGGCTCGGGGAACTCCGCCGATAACTCATAGAATTC
>Ga0209380_10001981_pt1 | contig 13420 bp, 9 predicted proteins | sample HubBroMetageWFT6_FD_188347 | JGI IMG/M metagenome (GOLD analysis project Ga0209380, IMG submission 188347) | Warmed and freeze-thawed soil microbial communities from the Hubbard Brook experimental Forest, New Hampshire - Hubbard Brook CCASE Soil... | ecosystem: Environmental > Terrestrial > Soil...
TGTCGGTCAATACGTGGGAGTGAGCGCCACCAGCGGGCGTTGTTCCTGCCGGGACAGCAGAGTGCTTCACCTCCAGAATAGTCTTATGGAGCCGACGTGTTTCCACGATATCGGAGCCGTCGGCAGTTACCAAGAAGCGCGTGTCTCCGCCGAGAGGGTAGACATCCGCCACTGTCTGAGCGGGCAGAATGTACACGTACAACTGGCCCGAATCCAAGGGGAGAACGTAGGTGTTGTAGGGTCGTCTCTCAAGGTGAGAGTTTTGAAGCGAGAGTCCAATTGCCTTCGCGGCAATATAAAAGAACCCTGTGTCCTTCTGAGGTGGGTCGTATGTTTTTACGGTGAATCCCGGTGAACCGCCCTGCTGAGTCGCTTCGTACAAAGTCAGGAAAGCGTCTTTGGTTTCATTAAATCTGCCAAACACCACAACCCAGCCTGCATCTGTCTTCCTCGCAATATATCTACCGACCACTCCCTCGGCGGGGTTGAGCGCCCTCACTGCATCGGTGGCGTGCCAGGATGCATTGTCATATTCGGCTAGCATTCGTCCTCGGGCAGTAATTGCTGCCAACTCCGAGTCAGAAAGCGGTTCGCTTTTCTGTGCGGAAACGGAGGGAGTACAAACAAGAACCGCGATGACCAGGTTCGATAGGATTCGCATTTACCTAGCCTCGAACAAGCCGTTACGGCAACCTTGATTGTTCGAAAATACAAGCTAACTATAGCAGGGTTAATGTGTACCACTGAAGATATCAATTCAGGTGTTAAGAGCAGGACTTCTCAGGACCTGGGCGGGTGGCGCAGCCTTTCTAGCGTATCGATTGAAGCGCCGTATCCTGCGGATGATTCCATTGCGGCAAATTAACGCCGAGATTGGGATTCAGATTTTCCGGGCGGCCGTCGATGAGAACGAAGGCGATGTCAAGGCGCAAAATTCACGTGCAGTGGTTTTCGCACCGCGTAGTTGCCAGAGTAGAGCGGAGAACCGAAGCTCTGAAACTATTACGGTGAATCAACTTTCGGCGAATAGTTCAACTACTCTTACAAATTTGGGGTTTGGTGCACAGTCGAGGGTCCTCAAAAAAGTGGACAGGTGTCCAACGGTCCAGAAATGTAAAACTGGCACCCACCCCGGCCCTGTCGTATAGACACCGCCGTCTAAGCAGGCTGATGCGCCTTGAGGAAGGAATGGATTTGGCGCACCGCCAGCGGAATCCGCTCTTTGGGCTCTTTCCAAGGGAAGATGCTCACTTCGGCTTTCGGCGCGAGCATCACGCACTCCATGGCGACGGCGTAAGGGTGCGGGGGGACATCGTCCGGAAGGACAAGGATCGGGTTTTGGCAACTACGCACGAAGTCGCGTGTCACGGTGAAGACAAAGTCGGGATTGGTTTCGAACATCCTGGTCACAAATTGGTCGGCCGTCTGCAGCGTAATCTCGGGCCGCTTAGCGGTCAGCGCCGGACCCCAGGTCGTCCAAAATGCGCCCGGGTACTTGCGGTCACGCATCTCCGGACGCCACCCCACGGGCTGCGCCAGCACAGCCGCGGCAATACGATCGGGGGCGCGCTTCAAGAGACTCCAGATGAAAGGGCCGCCAATGCAGAAGCCCATCACCATGAACTTGTCGATGCCTAGATGATCCATCAGACCGAGTTGGTCGTCGGCGTAGGAATCCCACGGCCGGTCGACCTCGACAGGGCCGGTGGACTGGCCACTGGGGGCGTTGCGCAGGTCCGCTGTGATGCAGCGATACTGTCCCTTGAACTCCTCAGCGGCGTTGAAGGGCGAGTTGCCGGTGAAGAAGGATATGGTGGAGTTCAATCCCCCGCCGGGAAGCAGCATCAACGGGAAACCGGACCCGGCCTCCTCATAGTAGATACGAACGGAGCCTTTTTCGTAGAACTTGCCGGTTCCTCCATTGCTCGCCTGCTGAGCAAAGGCGCGCGGCAAGGCGGCCGTTGCCGCGGCCGCGGCGCCCGCTGCCAGTATGGTGCGTCTTGTTAAACCCATAGTAGGCGTCCTCCTTGTTCATTATCATGGCCGGTCTGTGCAACTCCAAGCGCCAGCATGATCCGCAGTTCGAAAGGATTCTAGCACAGGGTCTCTTGGCGCGTAGGAGCCGTAGCTGCATATGACTGATTTAGCTTAATCACTCGATCAGAAAGCAGATAGGCCCAGGTTAGCGGGCTAACCGGAAGTAATCCCCCACATGAACCGGATACGGCCGGCGAAACGGGATTATCGGAATGTGGGAATCTGCCCTATGAGGCCAAAAGTCACATTCCGATAACCATAGATTATCGGTAACTGGCCTCATGGATATGAGAGCCGTCAAATTGACGCGCGGCTACGGTTCAAATAGCGAAACTTACTTTCCGCTGGGCGAGACGACTACGAGTGCGCTTAGTTTTACGCCTGCGTGCGCAAGATAGACAGTTCCGTCTTTGGTGACCACAGCATTGCGGGCGCCCGCCTGCGTGGGCACTTGCGCAACGCTGACGAGGTGACCGCTTTGGTCCGCGTGGGCGATGGTGAGCTTCGCGGCCTTTGCAGCGCCCACATATAGCATGTGCGTTGCAGGAGCATAGTCAATGTCATCGACGCCATCGCCGGTGTCGACCATCGAGAGAACGGCGCCGTCATGACCGACATCGAGTACCTCCGCCAGCGTGCTGCAGGCCACGAACAAATGGCCGTCCGCCGCGTCGAGCCTCAAGCCGTGGGGCCCTTCTTTGCCGCACGATGGATTCCAGGTTGCCAGGGTCTTGTGAGTTTTCAAATCGATGGCCAGAGTTTGGTCCTTATCTTCCATGTTGGTATAGAAACGGCCTCGCTTGGCGTCCACCGCGTATCCCTCGGGATTGCCCTCGTAGGTAAGTTTCGCCTTTTGCTCCATTGTCTTGCTGTCGACCACCCGGATTGATTTGTCACCGGGAGTAGTCACCCAGACTTCCTTCGTCGGAGCGACATAGACAACGCCATCCGTCGGAGAGTCGAAGTGGGCGCAGGCGCCGGGCGCCAAAGTGCGGGAGTCGAATGCACAGACGCTCGCGTCTGCGCGGTTGCCGATGTAGACGACGCCTTCTCCGACGCTGACGCCACTAGCACCCAATACGCGCTTGCCGTTGCGGCCCTCCACCTCCTTGGTAGCAAAGCCGGGAATTTGCCTCACCTTGCCGGTGGCGGCATCAATGACGTCGACGGCACCGGTGTTACCTCCCGGCACCCAAACGGAGTTGGTGCTAGGGTCGAAAGTGATGTAGTCCATGGAAACATCGCCCGCGTTGTTGTCGGGGAGCGGCAACGTGCGCACGCTATAACTCTCGCCTTGGGCAAACACAGTCCAAGCCGCTAAAACGCTCAGGAAAATCGATCCGAGCACAGTCGCCCATCGTTTCATAAGTACCTCCTCCGTAAGGTTGCCAGGGTCACTTTCTAACTGGCGAGAGTATACGCTTTATTCTCCAGAAGCAGCCGCCCAAACGGTTTTACGGCTGGCCTCTTGACGGATTCCGCCCGACAAACGGGGTTATCGTAATATGGCCGAACCGCTTCCTGACGCCTAAAAGCCCGATTCCGATAAGCGGACTTCACAGGAGTTGGGATAGATGCTAGAAACTAGCTGCGAAGCTCTATGATGCTTGACCCGGGAATTCAGGGACAACGTAGAGTTCGCTCCCGTTGAGACGACCTGCCAGCGGATCAATTCAGAAGGAGGCTGATGACGTTTGAAGAATTGGACCAGAGATTTCCAAATGGCTTTGACGATGCCGAGATACTCGGTCTGACTGTTGACTACCAAAGTCGTACCGCAACTCTACAGATAAGTCTGCGAGGCAATTTACCCAACAGCCCTTACCGTGACCAATATCGGCAGGCGAAACTCACGGCGCGGGATTTCTACTATCTTTCGATAGAGCCCCCCGATTCTGATCACCTGCGTCCTCAGGGTCCACAGATAACGGTAGACGGACTCCCTGAGGACCCCGCAAATTTCCCATTGTTTGAACATCTAAAATTGACCTTGCCAGCTGGTGCCTTCTGCTGTCGGTTTTACGTTCACGATTGGAACTCGTTCATCCATTTAGCTGCCAAGAACGCTGAGTTTATATGGACCGAAGATGCCGTAGCAGAGGGCGACTGAGCCAAGTCCTGTGAAACGGGATTATCGGAATGTGGCTTTTCGATTGTGACGGGGAGACGAGATTCCGATCAGACAATTCCCCGGGAGAAATCCGGTTTAGGGCGTCATTGATTCTTGAATACGCATAATTCACAACGTCGAAGACCAAGCCTCGTGCAGCCGGAATGAAACTCAGCATGGAGTGTAGGGCCGGTGCGACGCGAGCCCTGGGCCGAACGCCTTTTGGCCCTATGAATTTATCGGTTAGGCAGAGCCCGCACTGAGGTTGTGATTTTTGAGCGGCAGCGAACGAATCCGCTTGCCCGTGACGGCGAATATGGCATTGCACACTGACGGGGCGACCCATCCAAGAGCTTCTTCGCCGATCCCGACAATCGGATCGTCCGTCGCGCGAACAAAATGGACTCTTATTTCCGGCATTTCCGTCGCCTGCAACAATGGATAGTCGTGGAAATTGCTCTGCACGACGCGCCCTTTCTCGACGGTGATTTCCTGGCGGAGTACCGCCGCAAGCCCCATCACCATTTGCATTTCGATCTGCCGTTCCGCGGCAAGCGGATTCACCAAGAACGGCCCGGTGTCCATCGCTACATCGAACCGTTCCACGCGAACTTCACCCTTCTTGCTGACTGACACGGTAGAGACCACCGTGCAAATGGTGACTTCATTGACGCCCGGCCGGCGGCCATCTCCAATGGCGATTCCCATGCCAGTACCCTCGGGCAGTTTCTTTCCCCAGCCGGATTTCTCAGCGGCAGTATCCAGGACTTTCACCCAGCTCTTCGCGCGCGGGAAATCCGCGTTGCCATCAATCAAAGCGCGCCGATACTCGTAGGGGTTCTTCCCGGCCGCATGGGCAAGCTCGTCCACGAAGCTTTCCAGATAAAACTCGTTCTGCGATCGGCCCACCGATGTCCAAACCCCGGTGGGTACGTGCGTCTGCCGCAGATGATAGTCGAACCGTTGGTTGGGGATCGCATAGGGGATCTGGTGCAATCCTCGAACGGTTTGAGCAGTATCTTGTGGCGGATTTTGGTCGATGCCGATGACGCGGTTGATCCAGGCTACGGGTTGGCCGTCCGGCCCCAGGCCAGCCTGGATTCCGGTCACGCGCATCGGGCGATAATAGCCGTGGCGCGTCGTTTCCTCGCGGCTCCAGACGACCTTCACAGGACGGTCTACCTGTTTGGCGATCATCACTGCCTGCCGCACGTTGTCGTTGTAGTTGCGGCGGCCGAATCCGCCGCCAATGAAACAATTGTGGATGTAAACGTTCTGCTGGGGAACACCGGTTAATTTCACCGCATCAAGCAGCGCGTCATCCGGCTTCTGCGTTCCCACCCAAACGTCTACTCGATCGGCAGTGACGTGAGCGGTACAATTCATCGGCTCCATAAAGGCGTGATCCAAATACGGCAACTCGTACACTGCATCAACTACCTTGGCGGCGCCTTTGAGCGCCGCATCAGGGTCGCCCTTCTTCACGACGACTTCAGCGCCCAGCTCATCCAGCGCCGCCCGGGCCATTTTGAGAAACTTTTCCGAAGTGTCCTCGCCATGCGCGCCTTCGTCCCACTCAATCGGGAGAAGATCCAATGCTGTCTTGGCATGCCAGTAGCTGTCGGCCACTACCGCGACTCCCGCTTCAATATCCGGACCGCCGAATTCGACCACCGAGTGCACACCCGGCCGGTTCTTGACGCCGGTGGCGTCGTATTTCTTTACCTTCCCAAGGAAGACCGGCGACGCTTTGACTGCGGCATAGAGCATGCCGGGAAGACGCACGTCAATTCCATACGTCACGCTGCCGTCAACGCGCAGGGGCGTTTCGAGAAACTGCGTGGGCTTATTCATCAGCGTAAACTGGTCCGGTGTCTTGATTTTTGGCTCTCCGGCCAGCTTGATCGCAGCGGCTTTCATGGCCACCTGGCCGTAGCGAAGCGTTCGGCTCGTCGGCGTGTGGGTGATGATTCCATCCTTAACCGTCAACTCCGAGCGCGGCACGGCCCACTGGTCGGCGGCCGCAGCCATCAGGCGCTCCCGCGCGCTGGCTCCCGCCTGCTGCAAGTATTCGCGGCTCATGCGAACGCCACCGCTCGCGTTTGTCGCCATGCGCCGGTAAACTTTATTCTCGCGGAAGTGGCGATTGGCGGACGCATATTCCGCGCGCACCTTGGACCAGTCGCATTCGAGCTCTTCGCAAATCATCTTTGAACAGGAAGTAAATGTCGCTTGCCCCATTTCGCTTTGAGCGACACGGATGGTCACCGTATCGTCGGGTGCGACGACGAGCCAAGGGTTGATCTCGGTCTCGCCCTTGCCCACGAGCGATTCCCACGGCTTGTCGGGAATCTTTGCGGCATTGGCGGCCGCTTCGACTGGAATCCGGGGAAACGTCAGGGCCAGCGCGAAGCCTCCGCCGACCGTCAGCGTCGTCACCATGAATTCTCTGCGGTCCATTCCATTGGTCACTGCCATCGGACCCTCCAATGATCTGCTTAACTCTTCACTGCCAGCTGCGCCGCCCGGTGAATCGCCTGTCGAATCCGCGTATAGGTCCCGCAGCGGCAAAGATTTGTGATCTCGCTGATGATGTCCGCGTCGGTGGGGTTGCGGTTCTTAGCCAGCAGCGCCGCAGCCGCCATGATCTGTCCCGGCTGACAATACCCGCACTCCGGCACATCGCCTTCTCGCCACGCCACCTGCAAGGGATGCTGCGCGTTTGGTGAGAGCCCTTCTATTGTCGTCACATCTTTCCCCGCCGCCTGGCTTACCGGCTCCATGCATGAGCGCACCGCCTTGCCATTCACGTGCACCGTACAGGAACCGCACAGTGCGATCCCGCACCCGTACTTGGTTCCGGTCAGGCCGATCGTATCCCGAATCACCCACAACAGAGGTGTCTCCGGCTCCACGTCTACGGAGTACATCTTCCCATTAACTCTGAGCGAGAACATAACTAGCGCCTCCCAATTTTGTGGAGATTCGCGCGGCAACAATCCGTGGATAGGAATCACGTTCGCGCACGGTTACTTGACCCTGGACCGAGAAGAGTTGACAGAAACCTGACAGTATTGGCCAAGCTCTGCGGTTGTCTGAGGATGGATTCTATCAGTAAGTGTCACTGTCAATCCAGCTTTGTTGGAGTTACAGCCTAATCATGAATATTTTAGTAGGGCCTTTCTCTCTTAAGAAAGTGGCTGCTAAGTAATTCATTCTTCAGCGAGGCGCCGAGCCACTTTCTTCCGGAATTTTCAAAACCAGTCAAGAGAGCCGCATGTTTTCCTGGACCGGACGGTGGGGGCTAGACCCTCCCCGGGTCCAGCAGTTCCAGAGGTTGAATGATCGAAGTTGGAGGGTGGACAGGAAGGACAATCAACTCGGCAATCCCGAGAGGGAGGCAGCAGGTCACGGTGCAAAATCAGTTGCTCGGGCCCTGCACAGCAAACTACTAGGCTCTGGACGCCGCTTAATCTATTCTTTACGACGTGGCTTGATAGGTTTTGGCTTCCGTCAATCGCTGGTACACGAATTGCGGCGAGAGTCGGGATGCCAGTCGCAAGTGAAAACATTTTCCGAAAGCAATCCTTCCGCTGTACTTGACCAGCGAGGGGGTGCGATTGCGAAAATATCGAAAGGCGAGAGAACCCGGCACGTAGATTGATTCCTGTTCGCATTCCCGAATTGCGCGGCAAACTACTTATAAAGGAGCGTTTTCATGAAGCTTTCCACGATGGGCCGAATTGCAGCGAGTCTTTTCCTGGCATTGTTCGGCGCTTGTTTTTTGTCGCGCTCCTATGCCCGGCCGAAGCCGGCGGCGTCCGGCTACCATTTGCTTAAGACGATTTCATTGCCCCCGGCAGCCGGCGGCGGCGAGTATTACGATTACATAACGGTGGACGCGGCGGCGCGGCGCGTTTTCGTATCGCACGGTACAGAGGTCGTAGTTCTCAATGCCGACGATTACACCGTGGTTGGCAAAATCGAAGGACTGACGCGCTCACACGGAGTTGCCGTGGCCAGGGACCTGGGGAAAGGGTATATCACAGACGGTGACGGCAAACCCGGCTCCACCGTTCAAGAAGTGGTTATTTTCGATTTGAAGACCTTGAAGGTCACGGGAAAGGTGAAGACCGGCCAGCTGGACACGGATGCAATCATCTACGAGCCGGTGACCAAGCACATTTTTACCTTCAACGGCGACAGCCACGACACAACCGTCATTGATGCTGCGAAAGAATCCGTAATCACGAATATCGACTTGGTCGGGAAGGTAGAATTCCCGGCCGCCGATGGCAAGGGCATGGTCTACGACAACAATCCGGAAAAAAATGATGTGGTCGCGATCGACGCGCGCACGAATGCCATCAAAGCGCGCTGGCCGACGGCGCCGGCAGGGAGTCCGACTTCCATGGCGATAGACCAAAAGAACCGGCGACTGTTTTCCGCGGGACGCGGTCCGCAGTTTGTGATCATGATGGACGCCGACACAGGAAAAGTGATCCAGTCGTATCCAATTTCGGCCGGAGTGGATGCGAACGCTTATGACCCTGCCACAGGCATGCTGTTCGTGGCGACGCGCGAAGGCATGATGCACATTTATCACGAAGATTCACCCGACAAGCTCAGCGAGGTCGAGGCGATCAAGACGGAGTACGGCGCCAAAACGTTGCAGGTTGATCCGAAAACCCACAATGTTTTTCTGACCACCTCGGATTTCAATCCGCCGCCCGCTCCAACGGAAAAACAGCCCCACCCGCTGGCAACAGCCAAGCCGGGAAATTTCAGAGTGCTGGTGTACGGGAAATAATTGCAGGAGCAAAAGCTGGGATAACGTCAAGTCCCCTCAGTTCTCCGGCGAGGGCGGAAATGCAAAATCATCCGCCCGCGTCAGCCCCGACCCGGCTGACGTGGGCGGTGTCGTCTGGTGGACAAAGCCTCGAACAGTTTTCTTATTCTTCGTGGTCTTGCAAAGTCCAAATCACAAACAGATTTACACTATCATCCACCGCGGCAAGCCTGGCTTTTCTCCCCAGCCTCTCCACGGCCAGTCCGAAGGACCCGCCGGGAGTCGGATCAAGAGAAATCTCTTTCAGGAACTCGCCTTCCACGGTGAACTCGACAAGTTCACTCGGCTGCGCCGGGTCAATATTAATGTTATCGTTGTTGGTGACGAGCAGGTTCCCGTTTGGCGCCATCGCCAATCCCAGGGCGCCGTGAAGATGCTTCGCGTCTTGGTAAATGAGCGTGCCGATACCTCCGTCGGTAGTGCGGTCGCCCGCGTCGTGAACCGCATAGACGGCGTTATCCTTGGTAGACGCCACGTAAAGAACATCTTTCTCTTGGTCATAGACCAGGCCGGTGGGCGCATCCACGAATGTGACATTGTCGCAAACGTGCTGATAACCGGAAGCAATTACTGTGGGATTGTTGAAGGTGACGCCGGAGGAACTGACATCCAATTCATAGCGCACAATCTGCCCCGACTTGGCGTTGGCCACGAAATATTTTGCCTTGCTGCCCCTGTCAAACAGCGCGGAATCCCAAGGACCCTGAACTGAAATATCCGTGTATGCCGACACGAAATTCCCGCCCTTGTCGATCACAATGATGGATCCCGGCCCAGCGTCCTTGCAAAAGCCAGTGGCTGACGGGAAATTACCGACCAGGACAAATCCCCCGCGCAGAATGTTTAACGCGGTCGTGAGACCGGTCGGAGTTTTACTTAGAAAAAATAGCGTCAACGGCCCGTTGGGCGGCACATCGACGATAGTGGTACCGGTACCCTGGAGATTCCCCCCTGTCATGGTAGGAGCGTTGTTGAAATTCGACACCAGGACATCGCCGGGACTTACCTTCCCGCCCGCGGGGAAATTGCGGGGCACGAAAGCCACGCCGTACGGATTTCCATCCCCGTTGGAAGGCACGGTCGATACAACTCGGGTTGGACCGGGAAGGAACGGATGTTCGTCATCATCCGCCAGCAATACGGCACTGCAAAGCAGGCCGCAAACGATGGCCGCGGCAAATACCTGCGACAGGCCGAACATTTTTCCACAAGCGAAAAATTGTGAGTCCGTGATTCGTTTTATCTGGGCGTTTTCGCGATTCATTTTAACTCCCCTCTCGTAGGAGCGCCGGTCACGCAGACTCCGGCGCATTATTTTTTGGGTGGGGACTATTTCCCAAATATCGAACTAAGGTGCAACGTTCGAAAGGGTGAGGCTACGCAAGAGCCATGAATGGCGTGTCACAGAAAAATCTGAGAAATGTCAAAGAATTGTAAACAATAGCGGATGCCGGCGAGCGCCAGTTGCTTGACGGAGTGATTACATAAGGTTCCGGGATCGATGCCAGCTTCTACGGTACCGGAAGAAATTGAAGCGTGTAGGTCATGGTGGGATCGAATGGTTTGTCGATGACTTTCAAATCCACGAGCTGTTCGTACATCGTGGCCCAGCGTTTTGGATCCATTTGGCCGAGCTGCGCGCCGCTCGGATCCTCTCCCGCGACGAAATGGCCGTCCCGCAATCGCTGCCACGTAAATTGCATCCACTCCGCATTGAGCGCGGGGTTGAGTTTAGCGATCATGGCGTGGGCGGCGGCCGGATCGTTCAGATAATCCTTCCATCCCTTCAGGGATGCGCGGACGAACTTGGCGACAATTTCGGGATGCTGCCGGAGGTAATCTCTCGTTGTGTACATCACGCGGTAGGGGCTGTATCCGGCATCGCTGACCAGGAGAACGCGCGTCTCAACGCCGGCCTGGTGGGCAAAAAAAGGCTCCGACGTCGCAAAAGCCTGCTGGATATACTGCGGATCCGCGACAAAATTGGCTACATTCATCATCGCCGGAACGACGTGAACATTGTCCAGTTTGAAGCGCTTGACCACGAATTCAAACCATGTGGATTCGCCAACCTTGATGGCCACGGAATGGCCGTTCAGGTCGGAGAACGAGTGGATCGGCGAGTCTTTTCGCACCATGATGCCTTGCGGATCGTGCTGCATCGTGGCGGCCACCGCGACGAGCGTTTGTCCTTGCGCATTCGATTCGAGAACCTTGTCCGAAGATCCCATGCCAAACTGCGCGCTCCCGGCGGAGACCTGCTTCTCAACCGAGATGTACGGGCCGCCGGGAAGGATCGTCACGTCCAGTCCTTCGTCCTGGTAATATCCCTTCGCCAGGGCGGTATAGAAGCCTCCGTGCTCGGGTTGAGGATACCAGTCCGCCTGGAAGATTATTTTTGTAAGACCGTTATCGGAGGCAGAGTGCCGGCATCCCAGCAGGGAGAGGCCGGCGAAAATCAAGACGCACGAATTGCGGAAAAAACATTTGGCCATTTCGGCTGATCCATTCCAGAGTCTGGGAAGCAGAATAACACGCGGCCTTTCGCGGAAAGCGGCCGAATCGTTCTCATGCAAAAAATGAATAAAGGCCCGAGGCGAGCCGGGTCCGCATTGTGATAAATTGCGGCATGGCTTTGTCCGCTTCTGCAAGGTCGCGCGTCACGGCGATGGATGAAGGGCGCATGCGGGAGATTTTCAAATTCACCGCGCGTTCCCTAAAGACCGCGCGCCCGGTGCCTTTCGGCGCGCTGATTGTCAACACGCGCACGGGCGAGCGGCTGATGCGCGCGACCAACGCGGTTATGCGCGAAAGCGATCCGAGCGCCCATGCCGAAACACGCACCGTCCGGCTGGCCTGCAAAAAACTGAAACGTCCCTCCCTGGCCGGGTTTACGATGTACTCCACCTGCGAGCCGTGCGCGATGTGCATGGCCAATGCTCTGTGGGCCGGGCTCGACCGCGTGGTTTTTGGAGCGACGATCGAGGATGCCAACCGCTTCGTCCTGCAAATTCATATTTCCGCGCGGGAAGTCGCGCGGCGTTCGGACATGGCTTGCATCGTGGACGGTCCGGTATTGCGCGAATTGTGCAACTCGCTGTTCACGCACCCGAACATGCAAAAGGCTTTTCGGGCCTGGAGCACGAGCAAGGACAGGTCCGGCAAGTCCTGAATCTAGACACGAGCCGATTTCTATGGACCCGAAGCACATTGCCGAACTTCGTTCGCTGGCCGGCGATCCCTCTCGCGTCATATTGAATCCGCAAATTGTCGAGCAGCTCTCACGCGACTTCTACTGGTATTCACCCGTGCTTCGCAAACAACTCGACGGCAAGCTAGGCGACGTCGTGGTGCGGCCGCTCGGCGCGCCCGAAATTCAAAAAATTCTGCGCTACTGTTACTTGAACAATCTTCCTGTGACCGCGCGCGGCGCAGGCACGGGCAATTACGGCCAGGCGGTACCGCTCGAAGGCGGCGTGGTCCTGGACCTCAGCCGCATGCATCGCATCGAGGAAATTCAAGTGGAGGGCGTGGCCGTTTGCCAGCCGGGAGCGCGCCTGGGAGACCTGGAGAACGAAGGGCGCAAGGCGGGATGGGAACTGCGCTGCTATCCTTCGACGATTATCAAGGCGTCGGTCGGCGGATTTCTAGGCGGCGGCTCGGGAGGAATTGGCACGGTCGCGCACGGGAACCTTCGCGATTTTCAAACTGTGCGCGCCATCGAAGTCGTCACGATGGAATCAGAGCCGCGCGTGGTTCTCCACGAAGGCGAAGCAGTCCACGAAATTCTCCATGCCTGGGGCACCAACGGCATCATCACTCGCATTTGGCTCGCGTTAACACCGGCCGTGGAATGGTCTCAGTGTATCGCGGCGTTTGGCACCTTCGGCGCTGCCTTCGACTTCAGCGAGACAATTGCCACTGGCGACGCGTGGATCAAACGGCTGGTGACTGTTTTCGAGTGGCCGATTCCGTCTTTCTTCACGCCGATTCTGCAATACGCGCCGGAAGGCAAGACGATGATTTTTTTTATGATCGCTTCCCACCAGCTTGCCGAACTGGAAACCGCCGCGCGGGCCGCCGGCGGAATCGTGACTCAAAGCGGGGCGTATCCCGGCCTCAACGCGAGGCCGCTGCTTTCCGATTACACCTGGAATCACACGACGCTGTGGGCGATCAGATCGAACGAAGCCTATACTTACTTGCAATGCAACTTCAGTCCGGATACTGCCCGCGAACAGATGCGGCAATTGCGCGAGCGTTTCGGAATGGAAATTTTATTTCATATGGAGTTCATGAAAGGCGGCGATGGGCGCGTGTTTCCAGGCGCGATTCCTGTCGTGTACTACACTACGGAGGAACGCCTGAACGACATGATCGATTTCTGCCGCGCCATTGGAGTGTGGGTGGCCAATCCGCACGTG
>Ga0209380_10001982_pt1 | contig 13415 bp, 10 predicted proteins | sample HubBroMetageWFT6_FD_188347 | JGI IMG/M metagenome (GOLD analysis project Ga0209380, IMG submission 188347) | Warmed and freeze-thawed soil microbial communities from the Hubbard Brook experimental Forest, New Hampshire - Hubbard Brook CCASE Soil... | ecosystem: Environmental > Terrestrial >...
CTCCTGCTTCGTGCAGTACGCGCCCTACAAATTACGCCCCGGCTTGAACTGGGACGATCAGAAAGAAGCCTTCGGCGACACGGTGGTCAACACCATCGCCGAGTACGCGCCCAACATCAAAGACATCATCCTTCACAAACAAGTCATCACTCCGCTCGATCTCGAACGTGAGTGGGGCTTGAGCGAAGGCAATATCTTCCAGGGCGAACTGTCGCTCGAACAGCTCTTCTTCCTGCGTCCGGCGCCAGGATATGCGCGCTTTCGCACGCCCATCCAGAATCTCTACATGTGCGGTTCGGCGACGCATCCCGGCGGTGGCATCATGGGCGCTCCTGGGCGCCTTGCGGCTCTCGAAATTCTGAAAGATATCAAGGGAGCGGCCTGACATGCCCGAGACCACAACCGGCGGACGCGACATCGTTATCATCGGCGGCGGCCACAACGGCCTGGTCACTGCGTTCTACCTGGCTAAAGCAGGATTCAAGCCTCTAGTACTCGAGCGTCGATCCCAGGTCGGCGGCGCCGCGATCACCGATGAATTTCATCCCGGCTTCCGTTGCTCCACGCTGGCACACACCGCCGGACCCATTCGTCCAGACGTCGTCCGCGAGATGCAACTGGAAAAACACGGCTTGAGGCTGATCACGCCGGATACTTGTGTCACCGCGCTCTCACCCGACGGTCGCGCTCTTTCGCTGTACCAGGACGAAAACAAATCCGCGCAGTCGATCGCGGCCTTTTCGCAAAAAGACGCAGCCAAGTATCCCGAGTTCGAAAAATCTCTCGGAAAGATCAGCAAAGTAATCGCCGAAGTGCTCGCTACGACTCCACCGGACATCGACCGCCCCAGCGGCGGCGATCTCTGGAGCATGCTCAAGACCGGCCGCGCTCTGCGCAACCTCGGCAAGCGGGATATGTACCGCGTCCTGCGCTGGGGACCGATGGCCGTAGCCGACCTGGTAGCAGAATATTTTGAGACTGAATTATTGCGAGCCGTGATAGCGGCGCGTGGAATTTTCGGAACTTTCCTCGGACCATGGTCAGCCGGAAGCGCTTTGCAGTTGCTGATCCGCGCGGCCGGCGATTCTCATCCCGCAGGTGCGGCATTCTTCGCTGCCGGCGGCATGGGCGCACTCACCGAAGCCATGGCTTCCGCCGCAAAGGATGCGGGAGTTGAGATTCGCACCGCGGCCGAAGTCATCGAGATTCGCGTGAAAGACGGCACAGCCACTGGCGTTCTGCTCTCCACCGGCGAAGAAATCAGCGCCAAGGCGGTAATCTCCAACGCCGACCCCAAACGCACCCTGCTCAAGCTCACCGATCCCACACATCTTTCCCCTGACTTCGTGCAAAAGCTGCAGCATTACCGCGGCAACGGCACCGTCGCCAAAGTCAACCTGGCGCTCTCCGCCTTGCCGAATTTCACTGCTTTGAAAAACGGGGACGGTGCCGCGCTCAAGGGACGCATTCATGTCGGCCCCGAAATCGACTACCTGGAGCGTGCCTTCGACGAATCGAAGTACGGCAATTTCTCGCGCCAACCCTATCTCGAAGTCACCATCCCGTCGCTAACCGATCCCACGCTCGCTCCAGCAGGCAAGCACGTGATGTCGATCTACATGCAGTACGCGCCCTACAAACTCAAAGGCGACTGGGAAGACCAGCGCAAAGCGCTAGGACAAACCGTGGTGCAGACCCTCGCCCAATACGCTCCTAATCTTCCCGAGATGATCTTGACCCATCAGATCATCACCCCGCAGGATCTCGAAGACGTCTACGGATTAACCGGCGGCCAAATCTTCCACGGCGACCTCGCCCTCGATCAGTTCTTCACCATGCGCCCGCTGCTGGACTGGGCGCGCTACCGTACGCCGATCGAAAACCTGTATCTTTGCGGGAGCGGCACGCATCCCGGCGCGGGCCTCACCGGCGGCTCGGGAGCGAACGCTGCGCGGGAGATATTGAAACAGTTGGGGAAGAAATGAGGTCAGCCAGTGAAAAAGACAAAAGGGAAGGCGACCAAAGTTCCTAGGACGGTGGACGAATATCTCGAACGCGTCCCTGAACCCGCCCGCGCGACCTTGAACAAAGTTCGTGCTGTCATTCGCTCCGTTGCGCCGTCCGAGGCGACCGAGGGCATCAGCTACGGCATCCCGACCTTCAAGTACAAAGGCATGCTCGCGAGTTTTGCCGCATTCTCAGATCACTGCAGTCTGTTCCCCGGCGCCGGGCCGACCATCGAGTTCAAGAACGAACTCAAGAACTTCCAAACTTCGAAAGGCACCATCCGTTTCGCACCGAACAAGCCCTTAGCCGCCGCTCTTCTGAAAAGGCTGGTAAAGGCGCGGGTCGCGGAGAACGAACGCAAGAAAGGCCGCTGACCCGCTGCCTGTAGATATGAAGAACTCCGCCATCCTGCTCGTCAGTTGCCCCGACGCCAAAGGCGAGGTCGCCACCATCGCCGACTTCGTCTACCGCCACGGCGGTAATATCCTGCATGCCGACGAGCACGCTGACGAAGAGTCCGGACTCTTCCTGATGCGCGTCGAGTTCGATCCCAGAGACTTCGACATCGATCTCGCCGATAAAGATCTGGCCGATTTCGCCAAACATTTTTCACCGATCGCCGAAAAGTTCCAGATGAAATGGCGGCTGGCGCAGTCATCGCATCGTCCGCGAATGATCATCCTGGTCTCAAAGTACGATCACTGCCTCGTCGATCTTCTCTACCGTCACCATAGCGGTGAACTCGCCTGCGACATCCCGCTGATCATCTCCAACCACCCCGACAATCAGCCCATCGCCGACTTCTACAAGATTCCCTACAACGTCATCTCGATAACAAAAGACAACAAGTGTCAGGCCGAAGAGCAAATCCATTCACTAGTCGAAGATTGCAAAGCTGACTTCCTGGTCCTCGCCCGCTACATGCAGATTCTCTCTAACGAATTCGTCAACCGCTATCCCCAGCGCATCATCAACATTCACCATTCGTTTCTGCCCGCGTTCGTCGGAGCCCGCCCCTACCATCAAGCTTTCGAGCGCGGCGTCAAGCTGATCGGCGCGACCAGCCACTACGTCACCGAAATCCTTGACGACGGCCCCATCATCGAACAGGACGTAGTCCGCGTCTCCCACCGCGACACCGTCGAAGACCTCATCCGCAAGGGCCGTGACCTCGAGAAAGTCGTCCTCTCGCGTGCCGTTCGCTGGCACGTTGAGAACCGCGTGCTTCTGTATGGCAATAAGACCGTAGTGTTTTGAAAGGGCGCTTTAGCCGCCGAGACATTCTTCCTGTCCACGCAGAAGTCCATGTACTTCCGGAAAATGAAAACCAGCGTGGTAGTCCCGCTCCGGTAGTAACTTGCGGTACCCAGTGACTTTCGTCTTTACTTGAACAGCAGTAAAGAATTCCCCCAATCGACGGGGAGGATCTCGCTCGCGGAGCGTCTCTTTGGCCGAGGACCTTAAGTTTGAGCTGGCGATCCTGGCGACAGTCCAGGGTTTTTATCAAAAACTGTTACGCGACTCGCTTGGCGGAGATGTCCCTATTCCGAGCGGGCTCGATGAGGTGTCGCTTCGCCACTCCGAAGGCGACCTTCCGGAAACACTCTCCCGGATGTATCGCTGGCTGCACCTGCTCGACATGGCCATCACGCCCGCCATGCTGCGCCAGGCGCTCACTCCCGACGTGGATTCCGAGGTCGCAGAGGCTCTGCTTCGCTACTTCGTGCGGCGCCGGGAGGCCAGCGAAGTCAACCGCGATAAAACCGACCTGATTGCGACATTCCTTTACCGCCATCCTCGCGTCCAGGGTCAGTGGCAGCAGCATGGGTACGGGCTGGATGGAGCGCTGCCGCTTTCTCCGTTTGAAATCGCCCTGATCGAGATTCTCGCCGATACCGACGTGCCCTCGCTGCCCGAAGAACACGTGCAACTGCTGCGCAACTTCGATCCCTTGCGCGAAGAGATTGCCCGCTACCGCGATTTCAATTCGTTGATCGATTCTGGCATTGTTTCGCGAGTGCGCGAACTGAAGCGCTGGCTGGATGCTTCGTTTTATCATCCCGGTGTCCTGGCTACGGTTGCCGCGCACAACGCCGCTTTCGGCGCGCGCTTCGACCAGCTCTTCGCCAAGGCCCTCGGCGAGATCAAGCAATTCGCCCAGGCTCTGGATGAAATGGGAGGCAGCATTCTGAGCACGGTCGACGGCGTGGAAGTCACCGTCGAACACGTGGCCGCGATCGAGCAGAAAGAAATGCTGCAGGCCGACTATAACGGCGCACTGGAGAAATTTCGCCGCGTATCGCGCTTGAAAAAGGAATTAGACCGCCGCCCGCCCATTCGCCGGTCGCTGCTCGCGCCGGCTGCCGGCGGAGAGAAAGTGCGGAGTTCCGGCGCTGCTGCGGCTGCGAAGCCCGCCCGGATCGCGGCTGCCAAAGCGGCCGTGCCCGCTCAGGCGTTCCAGCCTCCGGCGATTACGGCACAGCAAATCTCCGCCGAAGAAAGCAAGCTGCGGCGGGTCGAGGAATCGATTCGTGTTTTCGTCCGCGTCGCCGATCCCAAATACCGCCAGATCGTACCGATGCGCTTCTTCAATCTGACGCTCACCGTGCCCGAAGCCGAAGCCTACAACGCCAGCTTCCTCGAGGAGAAAAGCTTGCGCGCCGATGTCGCCCGCACGTTGATCCGCCTGGTTTCCTGCGTGGCCCGCGTCAACACCGAACTCGAAGAACTCAAACGCAGCCAGAGCATGTCCTCGCTGTGGAAGCTCCACGCGGACGCGCTGGTAGTCTTGCTCGACGTCGCCAGCACAACCGCCGAAGAGGCCGCGGGCGTAGCCAAAGCTGCCGAAGGCAAAGACGCCGCATCTGCTCAAGCCATCCGCGAAACCGTGCAGAGACTCCGTAGCCGCTCCGACCTTGCCGTAAAGGCCTTGGCCCATCCAGGGAGCTAGAGGCAGTTCGCACTCATCGCTGCCAGACGCCCGTGAAAAGTCTTATTTCCCCGGGGATCTCACGCTTGATTGGTGAGCGCCGCGCGAATCCGCTGCCCCACGATCTCATCCTCGCCGGGCTGCAGCATCCACACTCCAACCACCAGCGTGTTTGCGTCCGCTGGGATGCCCTGATTGGGCTTTTGTCCGGTGTTCGGGTTCAGCTCAATCGAAGGCGTCTCTCTACGCAAAGCTTCGACGATCTGAGTAGTGGTGACGCCAGTGACCGCAGGGTCGAAGCGTATGAGGAGATGGGGAACATGGTTGGCAATCCTCGGAACCACCGTTTCCGTCTTAACCGAAGGGATGCCCTTCACTGCCGCGGCGATGAGATCGGCTCTCTTCTGGTAATCGCCTTGCATCGATTCTTCAGTGTGTGAGAGAACCCAGTCGACGGCGGCCACCATGCCCACAATCTGCTCCTTCGCGACCTTCATGCCGCGGCCGATTCCGTCTGCCGGATTGTTGTTCTCTTGAGCGAGGTCGGTCAAGACCTTACGGCCAAGAAGCAGTCCTGCGTTTTGGGGACCGCGCATTCCCTTGCCCCCGGAAAACGCGACAAGATCGAAGCCCATGCTGGTGTACTTCCATAGATTGGAGATCGGAGGCATGTCCGCAGCCGCGTCGAGGTGGCACGGAATCTTGTAATCGTGCGCCACTCGCAACCACTCTTCTCGACCGATCTGCGCGCTGCCTGCGATCCCATCCTCATCTTCCGCAGCATTGAAAAAATTCGTCATAACCGCGTTGCCCGCTGCGCACGCGCGCTTGTAGTCGTCGAGCGTCACTACCTCCGTCACCCGCGCTCCGCAAAGATATATGGCGCGGTCATACTCATAGCGGTGCGCACGCTGTACGATGACCTGATTCCTCTTCCCGTCAATCGCCTGCGGCATGTCCAGAATAGTGATGTTATTTGCATGCTGCAGGCACGCGGCTGTCGCCAGGCTGATCGCTCCCGAGGCTCCCGAAGTCACGACCGCTCCTTCGCACTTAAGTCGACGCGCGATGTACTCGCCTGCCTTCTGCTGCAAATCATGCAGACGGACAGGATGGAGCGCAGCCTTCTGCACTGCGGCTAAAACTTCCGGGGGCATGCAGGCAGCCGTCAGCGTGGTATAGGTTCCGGCAGCGTTGATAATCGTGGGGACCCCGAGCTTGGCATAATAGTCTTCGCCATTTGCCGGCGCGTCTGGCGATGAAAGAGCCTTGGCGGAGGAAACCCAAGGAGCCGCGCCCACAGCTGCGGCGAGCGAACTGGCCCAGCGAAAGAAACGGCGTCGGGAGAAAACGCCCGCTTGGGGTTCAGTCGATGCAGGCATGCTGGTCGCTCCTCATGTCAGGGAATTTGTAAAACAAAAACATTATCGCCCATACAGTGTTTCCGCGCTGTGCGGTTTGCTCAGGGCGGCGACGCCCAAACCGCCGCAGCCTAGACCTGCTGACGGAGGTTGGGACGCAGCGTGAGCGAGCCATCATCGTTCAGCTTCTGGTGACAAGCCCAGCGCACCGGACAGCGCATTCCCTTTACCTCAATCTCAGCCCTAAGTTTCAATCCTTTCCAATCGGTGACGTTAGGAAGCACAAACTGGGCTTGCCGAATCTTTCCCGGTAACGGGTAACCGGCATCCAGGCAACCGCTCTTGAGCACCTTCCCGTCCTGGCTCTCCACTGTCACCCGCAATACGCCCGGCACGCCCGCGATTCCGTCGTTCGCGAAGCCCACAATCAGGCCCGTGGAGCGATCCTCTTTATAGCTCCAGATGAAAGACGGTCTCACCCGATAGCCAATTCGCCGATTGATCCGGTCGAACGCTGCTGGATAGGCCAGGTAGTAGGTCATCAGATTCTTTGCGTTGATCTGGTGAAAGTTCCAGAGCGACCAGTAATTCGCCCCGATATCAATCACATGGTCGATCATGTTCTCGGCCGGGGATATCCCTTCAACTGCCGCGTTCGGGTCAGGAGGTTTCCCAGGAAGCCCCTGCTCAAGCAATGCCGCGGTCCAGGGTGGACGATTGCTGAGCGCTTCAATCTGCTCGTTTTCAATGAAGATGGTGTCGCTGCGGATCCAATTGTTGCTGCGGACCGTGCGGTCCAGCAGTTCCGAATTACCGACCCGGCTGTAGTCCGGTTGAGTATTGGTCAGCAGAGGAGTCTTCGAAAAGTGTTCGAGCTGCACTTCGAGCATGTTGATCCATGTCCGTTCCGCGCTCTGGTAATCAGGGAAAGGATTGTTGGCAAACGGCCAGGTGTGCCCTTCACCCCAAAAGCCATACATGAAGGTATCGATATACTCGATCAGCGGATTGCCATCGAATTCCGCCGCCAGCAGGCCAACCAGTTCTTTGAATGACTGCTGAAAAAAAGGATGGTCATACCGGGGCTGGTACTTCGAATGCGGATTATCCAAGAATCGTTTTCCCGCAGCGACGTCTTCCTGATTTGCACCATTCACCAGATCAACTTTCGGAACTTTGTCGAGGACAAAATCCGGGAGAGCCGCTTCGCGCTTATAGTCCGGAGCGCACATCTGAATTCGCAATCCCACCCGCTTGTTGTTCTTCTTCGCCAATTCAAGAACCAGCTTCACATAATCGGGCAGCTCCAGGCGTCCAGGCCGCGGCTGCACTTCCCTCCAGGTCGGACGGATATAAAGCTGCTGGCCCAGCGGAAATCGAACTAGATCCTCTATGGCCTGCGGAATATTGTCTGACTTGATTTCCTCTGTGCCACTGTCTGCCGTGATGTAGGTGACCAGTCCCTTGCCATAGTTCGGCACGACCTCTTCTGAGGAGGTCGTGGTCATTACTACGTCGTCCGTCGGAATGACGGCGTCAGGCGGGTATTGCGGGAACGGACCCTGATTAAGGCGATCGGTTACCTGTGGGCCGGAGCCGAAGTCATACTTTCCCCAGTTGTGAGCGGGGACCTTGGCCTGCGCTTTACCGATTCCAAGTTGTGAAGCCACGGCAACAGCGGCTGTACTTTTTAGAAAGTCTCTACGCTGCATGAAGAATTGTCTCCTACTCATTGCTTGATTAGATTTCGGCTGAGTTGGCGCAAGAAGTCCCCGACAGAAGACCTCGACAAAGATCAGTGATTTTAGCAGGTGTCTGGAATACAAGAAACTCGGATTGCTCGTCGTCGCGGACGCTCTGCGTTTCGCCCTTTGCGGGAAGGTAGACACCGAGGCTCAGGAAAAATCGAGGAACATCTCATCTGTCCTCGGTTTCCCCTCCGTGGCGAGGCTGCTACTGTCCCATGCCCGTGAGCCGGGCTGCGTCTTGCATCGTCGACAGTCTTCGCTGCTGCTGATCAAGCATTTCCTGCATGTGTGCCAGGCGTTCCATTTGAATCGACTGATAGCGGTTCACCGGAGTATCGTACTGCGCCGTGCCGATCGCCCCACGCATCGCCTGATTCACGCGGTCGATGCGCGTCTGCAGATCGGCAATCCGCGCTTCCTGATCCTGGATTCGCGCTTTCCACTGCTCGCCAGCGCGGTACTCGGCCACCAGTCGCTGATTCGCGCGCTGCTCCGAGTAGATATCCACGGACCGCTTCACGCCGGATACCGTCGTCATCGGCTCCACGGACTCCGGGATTCCAGACGGGGCGGAAGGGAGATCCTGATTCGTAATTATTTTGGGCTTCGCTCCGGCTGCTTCCTGCCCCTGCTGTTTCGCGCGGTTCGCCCGGGCAATGTCAGCCAACGAATCCCCGGCCTGGGCCTGGGACTGCGCGATTGCGGCTGCATTCAGTAATAGTCCGATGAAGAAAGCGCACCAAGCCAGTCGCTGCATAAGTCCTCCCGGAGCCGTTCTGCTCTCTATTAGGAGAACCCAACGCAGTGCATGCTGTCGCATCCCAAAGGTGTAATCCACGCCTAACGAAAGGCAGCAGCCTGAAGTGACCATCGTTTCTGGTTTTGTGTTTCCAGCTCCCGGCCTCCGTCGCGAAGAGGTGACAGGAGCGGGCTTCCCGCTTTGGGAGCGCGGCTACGGCTTGGGTATACCCCCCTCCCCCCGACCTATTGGAATCTTCGACTTGGCGCCAAAATCGGATTTAATCCATGGGACTCAATAGCTTGCGGGCAAAATCCTGAGCTGTAAGGAGTTAGGCGGGCTTATCGGGGTGTCAAAGAGCTCGTGTGAAGCCTACAGCATTGGCCAACGTGACTCGTCGCGTCAAGTCTACGAAAGTAGCTAATGGGTAAGCTTCTAGGCTGAGGCACGCTCGGATTGTGAGGTAAATGCCGTTAGCTTCAGCTACGTCCTCCTCAAGAGGGAGGGAGCTTCACGCGGTTTGCCTGTTTGATGAGGGACCAAATCAAGAATGCGGGGACAATCAGGCCAAGGAGGGCTGAAGCCCGCGTCGTTGTAATCGCCGTAGGCGGCACGGCTGAAGCCGCACATTTCGAAGCGAGGAAGCGGCTGTCGCTTCAATCGGCATATTTCACGGCTAGGGTCTCTTGACCCGGCTGGCAACTTCGGGGCCGAGCATGTTGAAGTGCCTCTCATTGTCGGTATAGATGGTCTCCGCCCTGGCTTTGATCGCACACGCGGCCAGGAGCGCATCGTAGATCGTCGCACCCACGATTCCGTTCGCCGACGCCTGTCGAATGGCCGTCAAGTATTCGGCACTATCGAGCGAGACGATTGTGAGGTGATCTTCGATGTCGCTGAGGAAAATGATTGCTTGCTTGGGGCTTGCCCGAAATACCCCAGGCAAGCGCGTCACTCCGGCATAGACCTCAGCGAGGCTGTGAGCGGCACAGCATGCGATTCGTTTATTGGACGGAGCGTAAACCGCCAGACAGCGCTCGTGATCCTCGTGGTCTTCCACAAAAGCTGGAATAAGCACCGAGGTATCAAAGAACCATTTCAACTGGTTTTCTCACTGCGGCGGCGAGAGGAGCGTAGGGAGCCGGCATCGACGCGCCCACGTTCGTTGCGAATTTTGCGGACGGCTTGGTCTACGACTTCCGCGGAAAGCGGTTTCCCGGTTCGCATTACCCAGACGCCCTGTTTTTTCCGCATGGTCGCGGCCCCTCGCACTGGACGCAGGACGATTTGATCCTCCGAGCTCTCCAGTTCCAAGGAGTCTCCCGCGGACAATTGAAGCTCTTCCCGCACAGGCTTGGGCAGAACAAGCCGGCCGGCCCGATCAATGGTCAGGGTGGTTGTCATGGCATTCATTCTACCATAGCAGCTACCATTCTAAATGGCGCGGGAAATGGTTGCCGTACTTCGCTTTAAATTAAAGAAGGGACAGGCAATTTAAAGCCTGTCCCTTCTTCGAAGCCAGCAGCTGGATGCCTAGTTGATATCGAACTGCTCCTGGTGCAGCGCCGGATCGCTCTTCACGATGATGGTGCGCTTGGTCAGTTCTTCCATCTCGTTCAGCAGGCGTCCGTTGTTGGCTTTCAGCTCCTTGGCCACGTCCGGATGCACGCGCAGCATCACATCTTCGTGTTCCAGGTGCTTGGCAATCTTGCGCATCTCCACGTAAATCTCATTCGCTACCGTGGTCAGCGACTTCACGTAGCCAGTTGATTGGCAGTAAGGACAAGGCGCGCCGATCGTCCGTTCGAGCGATTGCTTCACGCGTTTGCGGGTGATGGCGACCAGGCCGAAATCGTTGAACTGGAGAACCTTTGAGGGCGCGCGGTCGTGCCGAAGTTCCTCTTCCAGAGCCTGCATTACGCGCTGGCGGTTGCGGCGCTCATCCATGTCGATGAAGTCGATGATGATGATGCCGCCCAGATCGCGCAGCCGAATCTGCCGCACAATCTCCTTGATCGCGTCCACGTTGGTCTTGACGATCGTATCTTCGAGGCGAGAGGTCTTGCCCACATATTTGCCGGTGTTGATGTCGATTGCGACCAGCGCTTCCGTCTGGTTGATCACTATGTAGCCGCCGCTCTTCAGCCACACTTTCGACTTGAGAGCCTTGTCCATCTCTTCCTTGAGGCCGAATTGCTCGAACAGCGGCGTCTCTTTGGTAAAGAGCTTCACCCGCTTCACCAGGCCAGGCTGAAAGCGATTGAAGAAGCGCAGAATGCGCTCGTACTCCGGTTCGGTGTCGACCCAGATCACGGAGAAATCGCTAGTGACCTGGTCGCGCAGCACGCGCTCGACTACGTTGAGATCGTGATAGATCAGCGCCGGTGGCTTCGAAGCCTCGGAGCGCGTCTTGATGTCGTTCCACAGGCCCTTGAGAAAGCGAATATCGGCCCGCAGTTCGTCTTCTCCCGCATTCTGCGCGGCGGTGCGTACGATGAAGCCGCCGTGGCCATTTTCGCGCTCGCTCATGACGATGCGCTTCAGCCGCTGGCGCTCTTCGTCCGATGCGATCTTGCGCGACACTCCGGTATGGTTCACGGTCGGCATGTAGACCAGAAACCGCCCCGGCAGCGCGATGTGGCTGGTGATGCGCGCGCCTTTCTTGCCGATGGGCTCCTTGGCAATCTGCACCAGGATTTCCTGGCCCTCCTTGAGCAAATCGCTGATCTTTGGAACCTCGCGCGCCTCGCGGCGGGGGAAGCGGCGCCCGCCGCCTCGACGTCCGCCGCGCTGCCGGTCGAAACCGGGACGCGGACGCGGTGCCCGCTGCGTGTAACCAGCCGTTCCCGCCGGAGCACGAACCTCGGCCCGGGCATCGACTGTGCCGGTGCCACCGGCCTCGGCGTCGAGCAGGGCCTCGGCCTCGGCCTGTGCTTCTTCCAATTCCAATTCTTCTGTATCTTCTTCGCCCTCCGCAGCTCCATCAGCAGCAGGGGTTACGCCCGCGTCGGCCAATGACGCCATGTGGATTTCATCCACTGTTTCGCGGACCTCGGAAAGCTGGCCGGGCGCTCGAGTCTCTTCCTCGAATTCGTCGTAGCCTTCATCCGACGATTCTTCGTAACGGACGGTGTCCGCTTCCTCCTCGTCGATAGTCTCTTCTTCGAGCGTTCCTGGGGTCGCAAAAACCGGAGCTGCGAAAACCGGGGCTTCCGGTTCGAGGGACGAAGGCGTGGGCCGATCCGAATGCTCGAATCGAGTTGCCGCCTCCCTCTCTTCTTCGACAACCTCTTCCGTAATCTCTCGAGCGTCACTAGCCCCACTGGAAGCAGCCTGGTCCGCCAGCTCTTGCCGGCGAAATTCACGGTTCCAGTCGACCGAAGTCGATGCCGCTGAACTCGAGGCCGCTTCGGCGTAATCTTCTTGCACGTGGCGTGAGTCGTTGCCCTCCTGTACGCCTTCGGCGACGGGAGCTACGCTGGCCCTGGCACTCGCAAAGATCGGTTCATCGTCTGGGAAGGTTGCGGCCACAGGAGCCGCGGGAGCAGAGACGGACGGTGAAATCGGAACGGGGTCCGGCGAACGCCGCTCCTGGACCTGCATTGTCGGTGGCTGCGCCAGCCCGCGATACTTCGAGATTGATTCTCCGGGAAGCAATATGGGCTGGTATCCTGCCGGCGGCCCGAACTGCTGCGGCCTGCCCGATTCCTGGGCTCGCGGAGCCGCTGGGACGGGAACACTCTCGATCGGCGGCCGCGAAAAGCGCGGCTCCGAACTGCGCCCGCGCCCGTCGTCTCGCCCTTCGCTTCGAGCCTCGTTGCGTCCATCGCCGCGCCCATCGCGGCGTCCGCCGCGCCGACGGCGGCGTCCTCGAAAACCTCCGCGCTCACGGTCCCCGCCATCCGAGGAACCCTGCATCGCGCCCGAGGGCGCCGAATCCTGGCCTTCGGTGCTGTGTTCCCCGAACTCTGAAGTCTGGTCAAATGCCGGCTGGCCTTCTCCGGCGGCTGCGTTTTCGGCGTTCTGTTCTGCCTCTTGAGGTGTTGTACTCTGGCCCGGTTGTGACCGCAGGTCCTGCACTCCGCGATTTGCCGGCACAACGTCGGTTAAATCCTCATCGTGCTCTTCCAACTCCATAAAGTCGGAAACGTAGAGGAAGGCGTCGCGCTCCAGGCCGATGTCGACGAAGGCCGATTGCATTCCAGGCAGCACACGGGTCACGCGTCCTTTGTAGATGGACCCCGCCAGGGTGTATTCATTTTCGCGCTCGAGGTAGATTTCCGCGAGCAGATCGTCTTCCACCAGCCCCACCTTGGTCTCGTGCGGCGTAGAAGATACAAATAACTCTTTGTTCATTGATACTCCGGTCCCGTCCTGACTCATTGGAGTCGGGCGAGTTTCACCGGGGTAGAGCGAGGAGGGAAAGGGAAAGATCGAGCGACGCGACACGGGCCCCGCATGGGGGACGGTTGGGGCCGGGGAGGTTTCTCCCTGACCGAATCCGCTGCATAAGCTTGGGTATCTTTTGCACTTGTTCGCTTTACGTCTGCCGGGTTTGTGACCGCACTCTCAGACCGTTTCCGGTCGGGGGGCCGTTTCCCTGCCAGCAGCGTTATAGCTTCAATCCTGCC
>Ga0209380_10001984_pt1 | contig 13412 bp, 13 predicted proteins | sample HubBroMetageWFT6_FD_188347 | JGI IMG/M metagenome (GOLD analysis project Ga0209380, IMG submission 188347) | Warmed and freeze-thawed soil microbial communities from the Hubbard Brook experimental Forest, New Hampshire - Hubbard Brook CCASE Soil... | ecosystem: Environmental > Terrestrial >...
AGCCCCCACGCGGCATCCGCCGCAAAACAAATCCCTTCGGTGTGGGAAATATTCAAGCACGCGAAAATCTCGAAACTCGATTCTTATTTCGAAATCCTAGACGCGCGTTTTGGAAAATCGGTTGGCGGCGTCCTCATTCAGGTGGGCAGCGGCCCTGCGAGCTATGACGCCGCATTTTCCGCTGGGGACGCTCTTTTCCTGCTAAAGGACGGAAAACGCGTCTCCGTATATTCCTTGCGGGATGGCCGCCTCGAGGCCCGCCTGGTGGGCGGAATTCCTACCGCAAATGCACAGAACAATCTCTTCGCCATGGAAGAAGGACCAGGCCGTCTGTTCATCTACGATCTGGCAACTGCCGCCAAGCTGGAGCAACAATTCTTTTCCGAATCCATCGCCTACACCCACTTCTCTGTCGACGGCAATCGTCTGCTCGTTCTAACCGGACACCAGGTAGCCTATGTTCTGGATCTCAGCGGCGTGCGCACAGCCCGGTCGTCCGGGCCTCCCTAGCCTTAATAGCTCCCGCGCCAATTTGCGAACTGTGTCTCGGTGCCTGGAACGAGGGCTTGGCCACAGACTATTCCATTGCGCGCTCACACACGTGTAGACCGCCTGGACGCCGAATCTATTCTCGATGTCGGGTCTTTTTGCGGCGCAAACAAGGAAACACAACTTCGCAGATGATCTTGGAATAAGCAGCGCGCCGCTCCAGTCGAAATAAATGCACGTACGTTCAATTGTGATGCGCGGAATCTCGCTCGGATGAGCGCCGCAAGTGAGCCGCGCGCGGAAATATTCAGGAGACCAAGGAGAATTCGGATGAAACTATTGAGTGGATTGTTGACCCTGGCCTGCGTGCCAGCGGTTCTAGCAGCGAATAATGCGCCGCTTCCCAAAGACAACGTGGCCGAGTTTGTAGCCCAGAAATTGGATGTCACAACACTTCCCTCTTCTATACGGCCGAAATCCGAGAAGAGCAAGAAGACCTTCGCTGATTACGGCTACGCTCTACAGCAAATAGACGAAAAGCAAAAGCTTGTCGAAGCGACGCCCGAGGGCTCACAAATCTACATCCGTATCCTGGAACAAAGTGATTCCGGAATCTACGTCTGCATAAAAAGTCCGGGACAGACTGCAAACAACGGCCCGATCCAGCGAGTCCTTCTGCTTAAGCTCAAAAATGCGGACGGTCTTCTGAAAGCGAGAGAGTCCTGGAAGGAATTCTCCGGTTGCCCGGTGCTCGGCGGTGACGGCCCGGACTCTTCAGCAGGCTCCTACGGCGGATAATCAGCTGTTCGTCAAAAACAGGCCCCGCGGATCAAACTCCGACCTCCTGGCGTTGCTACGGCGAAGGATCGTCCGCGCGGGCCTTACTCGGGAGGCGACCGTAGGCCGGCACGGTCCTTCTCGCCGAACCACTTAGGATCATGCCCTTCGGCGCGCGCACTAGCTCCACCCGGTCACCTAGAACCTGGGAGCCACGGCCGCCCTGTAAACACCCGCAGTCGATCTTGTGAATGGAGACTTCCTAAGCATCATGGCTCCTTTTTACGCCAACCTGACTCTGCTCCTTGAGATGGCCATGGGAGTGGGGCTGCTCATCGGTGCGCGGCTCGCGTGGCTGCGCCATTTCCGCGCTCACGCTTGGTGCCAGTCGGTCATCGTCCTCCTCAACCTAGCGATGATTGTTTTCACCATGATTCCTTCTTTCCGCGTTCATGTGAGCCCGAAGATACCGCCGAAACTTAGCAAAGCCTACTATGCCCTGGCATCAGCACACGCCGCCCTCGGAACCATAGCCGAAATCGCGGGTCTGTACATTCTGCTGGCCGCCGGCACCCGCCTCTTACCTGAAAAAATCCGCATGACCAACTACAAACTCTGGATGCGCTCGGTACTGATTCTCTGGTGGGTCGTGCTTCTGTTGGGATTCGCAACCTACGCCCGCTGGTACGTCCCGCATTTCTTCCGAAAATGACCTCATGGAATTTTCGGTAGCAAATGCCCTTCTGCATTTCAAAATGCCTGGAATCTCATTTTAGCCGCACCCCTCCCTCTGAGCTCTTCGTCCCGCCACGAATCTTGCGCCCTAATGCTTTTGCACTATTCCCTCACCCCCGCCGCCCGTATAGCCTCCTCGGAATTCCGTCGATTCGCCATCCTCGCTGGCGACCAGGGGCACCCCATGTCGGTTCAAGCTTCCACTCTCGACCTGCATCCATCCCTCGCCACTACCAACGCCTGGCGCAGCCGCATGCTAGCCGTCATTCTGATGATCGCCATAGCCGGCATTTTCTGGATAGATTCGCGCTACCCCGCCCTGATCAAGCGCTATCACGCCGGCACGCAAGTCAAAGCCGCCGGCGCTCTCACCTTCGGCGCTGTTTATCAGGTAGATCGCACCATGCCGCTCTCCACTCGCGTTTGGCGCACCACTCTCAACTGGCTCGACGCCAACCGCGTAGGCATGACTTTCTCTTTCCTCTTCGGTCCCGCCGCTCTCACTTTTCTCGCCACACTCCGTCGCCGCCGCACCAACTCTATCTATCTGAATACTTTTTTCGGCGCAGCCGCCGGCATGCCCTTGGCCGTCTGCACCAACTGTGTCGCCCCCATAGCGCGCGGCCTATACGCCTCCGGCATGAGCACCGAATCCGTTCTGGCCGCCATGTTTGCCGCCCCCGGGCTCAACGTCGTTGTTCTCGCCATGACCTTCGCGCTTTTCCCCATTTCGATCGCCCTGCTCAAACTCGCCACAGTTCTCTTCCTGGTTTTCGTCTTTGCACCAGTCGTTGCCTCGCGCCGAAGTAAATCCGCGCCCTCCGTCATGTGCCCAATCGAAGTCCGTGATTCGGAGACGTGGTCCGAAGCACTCGTTTCCACCATCCGCTCTTTCCTAAAAAGTTTCTGGTACGTCTTCCGCGTAGCCTTTCCGCTAATGATTCTCGCGGCCATCCTCGGCGCTCTAGTCATCGAACTTCTCCCCGTGCAAGCGCTCATCGCCCAAGCCACCATCGGCGGCATCCTCTTGGTCGCCCTGGTCGGTGCCTTCCTTCCCGTGCCCATGGCTTTCGACGTCGCCATCGCCTACATCGCCATGATCAAAGGTGTCCCACTCCCCTACGTCGTTACGATCCTCTCGACCTTAGGCATCGTCAGCGTTTTCTCTCTCTCCGTCGTCGGGAAAACCGTTTCCTGGAAACTTGCGGCCGCAACTTACGCCACCGTTGCCGCCCTCGGCGCTCTTGCCGGCCTTCTGACCCGCACACTTTTTTGATCCCGCGTCTTTCCTCGTACCGGTACCATTTCCTGCCGCAACCCACCGAAACCTTCCGTCCCTCTGCGTGTTCATAGCCAAGAGGTGGAAGAGAGCCGCCCTGTCGCGCCCCGCCCGTGCCGATTTTGGCCGCCCGGCCTTGTAAACCTTCGATTGGCACGGCCAGCCGCCACGAGCGGGTAAGTCGTCAACAACGGAGTCCCCAAAATGTCCACGCCAGTCCAGCAAGCCCCACTCTTAACTGCAACTCTCGAGCGCCGTTTTTATCCGCGAATCGTTCCTAAAACACCGCTGTTCCTTGCCTTCCGTGAAAACGAGTCCGAAGCAAGCCTCCTGCTCAACGTCAGCGAAAATGGTCTTCTCGTCTCAACGCCCACCGGCCTCCCCTGCAATTTTGTGGCTCGCCTCTCTGTCCCGCTCAATGGCCTTCCCAAGCCCGTCCAAGTCATTGGTCGCGTAGCTTGGGCCAACGAAGCTAGCAGGCTAGCAGGCATCCAGCTCCTCGATCTCAGCGAGCACGATCGCCAACAGATCCGCAAGTGGGGCGCCCGCGAATCCCCAGAATCCTGGCAACCGCCGTTCGATCCACCTCAGCATGGCATAGCTCCTTCCACAGGTGCACCCGAAACGCCGCACGCTACCTGCCAATTCCGTGAGGACGCGCCCTTCAGCACGCGACGTGACATTGTCGCGCTTGCTCCCCCTCTAATTGTTAATACGCGTCCCGCTTCAACCGTCGCTCGCCGTGCCATGCGGGCCACACTCGTAGCTACAATTTCGCTCGCCGCGGCCGTCATCCTCATAAAGGCGGCTCCAGGCAATCCGTTTGCACGTTCCAAGGACATGCGCCCGAAACCCAGCGCCGCCGCACCCACGGCTCAAGAAACGCAGCCGACTCCCCGAACTCCAGACGTGTCCAGTCGCGCCACTGCCACACAAGCCGCATCGCTCGCGCCAACCGATGACGCCGCCGTCTCGAAACGTGCTCAGACAACCGGCGCGTCTCCTCACCACGATTCCGAAAAAACAGTGAAAGTGCCTAGCGAAGCCGCCAGTGATGAGAATCCCGGCAAACCGCAAAGTGAACTATCCTCGACTGGCGCGCTTCCTGCTGCAACCGAAGCCGCCTCTGTGGGCTCCAGCGCTTCTCCCCAATCGCCCGACCTTAACGAAGTTCCAGAAGAAGTTACGCCTGAACCGGAAATTCCGCTCTCTCCTGATCTTGCGACTCCCAAGCAGCCTCTTCCGAATCCAACCCGCACCACCGAGCCGACCGCCAACACCTCCCCAATCGCCCCCTTGACTCTGCCTCGAAGTACGCCCGACGCGCCCACCCGCTCCGCGTTCTCGCCCAAGTCCGCGCCGGTTATCCAAATGGACCCTCCCCGAAACCAAGTCTTCGACATCCATCTTCCCAGCAGCAGACACCAAGCTTCCTTTCTCAGTCTGCCAGGCGAGCGCGTCCTGGAATCGCCCTCGATAACGGTACGTATCCAGCGTTCCGTTCTATTGCCCGCGACCCACGCGGGATGGCCCTTCAACAGAAATAAAAAAGTAGTCGTGGGTGAGCTGATTTCGCGGGTCGATCCACAAGCCGCGCAACTTCCGACCAGCCCCGCGAATTCAGTTCGCGTCAAAGCCACCGTCGCCAAGGACGGCCACATCCAAGACGTAAACCAAATCCTCGGTCCCGCCAGCCTGTTTCCGGCCGTCACCAAAGCTCTCCGCGAATGGCGCTACCAACCCACGCTGGTCGATGACAAACCAGTCGAAACACAATGCTACGTCGTGTTTCAATTTCATACACCCTCCTACCGCGCCTCCAGACGCTAGCAGAGGAACTTCCGCGATCACTTCAATTCGGCGCGGCCAAATGCTTCAAGCATTTTTTCCTCAGAAGGAGGTTCGAGAACGTTGCGCCCCGCAAATGCTTCCGCTTGAGGATACTGCGTCGCTCGAATCCGCCCGGCAGCTTTTGCGAGATCGTACGGAGTATGCCGAAGCTCGACGCCCGGTCCGAGTAAGAGCCAATAGGCTCCTGGTGCCCCAAACGGCATCCCCACACTGCCAGCATTCACAACGCGCGTCTCTCCGATCGTTCGGTCAAACTGCATGTGCGTGTGGCCGCACACGGCGAGTGGTGCGCCAACTCCTCCAAAAACGGGCGCGAGGCGATCTTCCGACGTCAGACGGGTAAAGCACTCCGTGTCGTTGCGCGGCGTGGCATGGCAAAACAGCACCTCTCCTATTCCCCCTATCTCAACGCGAAGTGTCGTAGGCCAGCCGGCCAGCACCGGCTGAAGTTCCGGCCCCAGTTGCCGCGCGGTCCATCGCACGGGCTCGCGCCACTGTTCAGGAGCGGCGCGGTACCACTCCGTCTCGACGCCCGTCATTTGCGCCAGCACCTCACGGTCGCCATTGCCGCAGAGGAACTGCATGGAAATGTCCAGTTCCAGCAAATAGCGGATGGTTTCTTCGGGCATCGGCCCCGGAAACACATCCCCCCCAACCACAATCTGGTCAACTGCCGCTTGGCGAATATCCCCGAGCACGGCCTCAAGTGCAGGAAGATTGCCGTGAATGTCATAAATCGCAGCGACCCGCATATGTGTCTCCCTCCCTTTCGAGGATAACGAATAGCAACCCAATCAGGGCGTTTTAAAAACTTCGCACGTGATTTGAGGTATCTTTTCAATTATGGATTCGCAGGTCACGCGCAGCCGCCAGCGGATTCTAGAGTCCGCAGTCGTGTTGTTGAGGGAAGGCAACCTGCCAGGGCCGTTGGTTGAAGCTGCTGCGTCGGCGGCCCGCGTTCCTCTGGCGAGTGCCAGGCAGTTTTTCCAGAACGATGAAGAGCTGATTCTTGCGTTTTATCTCCGGCTTGCCAATGACTTGGAGGTCCAGGCTTCGGCTCTGCCACCGGAAGGGGTAGCCGAGCGGTTCCGCGTGCTGATGCTGGCCAAGCTGGGACTGGTCGGGCCATACCGCGAGGCGTTCGCGGGATTGTTCGCGAAGATGCTGGATCCGCGGACCAATATCGGAGTGTTCAGCAAACAGACCGAATTGGTGCGGCTGCGGGCGAGAGCGGCGTTCGCGAGGGTGGTCCACGGTGCGAATGACGCGCCGGACGACGAGACGCAACTGATTCAAGGCCTCTATGCCGCCCATTTGGCCTTGTTGCTCGTCTGGAGCCAGGACCAATCACCGGATGCGAAGAGCACGCATGCCGCGCTAGAAATGGTTTCGAGGCTGACCGCACTGGTTTGCCGGTTTCGCTGGACGCCTATATCCGCGACCATGCTTGAAAGCATCGGGGCGATTTGCGGACCCCTGGTAGACCCGCCCGTGGATCGCGAAGCGACGGCGCGAGCGAGGGAGATCCTGGGGCTGGTGTTTCAACATCGTCGGACGCTGCCGGGAGCGGCCAGCTGTGCCGAGCCGGCCAGTGCTGATGTGTGCGAACAGTGTTTGGAGCCCCACCTTCCTCTCGTGCGCCGATTTATCGGGGCAGGTCTTCCCATCCATTTCGTACTGCCGGCGTTTCCCGCCAAGTCGCCAAATCAAGACAAAGTGCTGGGGCGCATCCCCGATATGGCCGAGGAGTTGAGCCTGCAGTTTTTGAATGATCTTTGTGGAGAGATACGGAAAATGTATGGGCCCGGGGCACGCATCACGATTTGTTCCGACGGATTGGTCTTCAGCGATCTTGTGGGTGTGACGGATTCGGACGTCAACAATTATGGCGAGCAAATCAAACAGATGATCGAGCAGTTACATCTGGAATCACTCGAAACCTTTCACATGCAGGATCTTTATGATGAAGCGGGATCGGGTGAGCAAATGCGCGAGTGGCTGTGCCACCACTACGCCGAATCGAAGGAATCGATCCGCGAGAGGCTGCATTCTAACGAAAACCAGCAAGCACTGTTTAATGGCATTCAACGATTTCTGTTCGAGGACCAGGTGGCGATCGAGCGAGGAAAGAGCCGGACACGCATCCGTTCGGAGTGTAAGGCGCGCACCTACGAACTGGTCCGGCGCAGTGACGCTTGGGGGCGTCTTGTCGCGGACTGCTTTCCGGCGTCGCTGCGGCTTTCCATTCATCCGCAGCCGCCGCATTCGGAGAAGATCGGAATTCTGTTGGCCGAATCGCCGGATGTTTGGCTGACGCCGTGGCATGCCGTAGCTCTCAACGAGAACGGCCATTTTCGACTCGCCAAGCGCCGTGAGGCGGAGGCTTGGGGGGCAACCGTCGTCCTAAAAGACGGAGTACCCTCTTATATGGCTCTGCGCCAATGATTGACCCACTCGAAAACGTCCTCAGTGCGCGCGACCGGTACTTGGCAGCCTCCGGCTTTACCACCCAGTCCTATGTCGACCCCAATTTCAACGTGAAGGTCGGCTTTATTTCCCTGCGATTCCCCAACCCCGGTCTGCTGCCGATGCACGATCTCCACCATGTTGCCACCGGCTACGATTCCTCGCTGCTCGGCGAAGCAGAAATCAGCGTTTTTGAACTGCGCGCCGGAAGCGGAACTCCGCTCATCTTCTTTCTCTGTTGCGGCTCGATTCTAGTCGGCTTGTGTTTGTCGCCGCGACGCATGTGGCGGGCCTGGAAAGCCGCTCGCGGCGCGCGCTCCTTGTACAAAACCAAGAGGCCCTACGAAACCCTGCTGGCCATGGATGTCGCCCAACTGCGAAAGCTGATGGGGTTGGAGGCCCAATGAGAAACCAAGCATGGCAAACTCGGGCTCTCTCGCCATTCGGCCTGGAAGTCATAGCCGCAGCAAGAGCCACTGGTCCCGAGGAAATCCCCACGCCAACTCTTCAGGGTTGGATCGCCAAAGATCGTTACGTCCTCCTCCGCGGATTCGCCCCGCTTTCCACCGAATCCATGATCCGCCTGGCGCTTACTCTCGGCAAGACACTCGAATGGGAATTTGGCGCGGTCAATGAACTAGTCGCTAAACCCGATGCCAAAAATTACATCTACACCACCGGTCGAGTCCCCTTTCATTGGGACGGCGCGTTTATCGGAAAAATCCCGCACTATATTCTTTTTTCCTGTGAGCTCGCTCCGCCCGAGGACGGCGGTGGTGAAACCATCTTCTGCGATGGTGCACAGTTGCTGCGCGGCGCGACGCCAGAGCAGCGCGCGTCCTGGCACGCCACATCCGTTACCTACAGTACCGATAAGGTTGTCCACTACGGCGGCTCGTTCAGCTCGCCGATGATCGCGCCGCATCCGGTAAGCGGAGAGGAAACTCTGCGCTTCGCCGAGCCCGTCCTCGATTTGAATCCCGTCACCTTGGAAATCCCCGGCAGAACGCCCGAGCAACGCGATGCGCTCGTCGCCGAAATGGCCGAGCTCTTGCGCAAACCGGAATACTTCGTGGCCCACCCGTGGCGGGCAGGCGACGTCCTGATCGCCGACAATCACGCTCTGTTACATGGACGCAATGCCTTCGTTCACGCTGCCCTCCGTCACATCCGCCGCATCAATATCCTCTGATGAGCAAATGATGCCGAAACTGCTCAGTTTTGTCCGCGACTTGCTCCTCATACGCCGCGTCGAGTTCCGCATCGCCGAGATCCCCATCGTCGCGATGCCCGCCCTGCTGGTGAACAAGGACCTCACTCCCCTCAAAACGCAATCCTTCTGGGAAGGCGTCCTCATTTTCTTTTTTCTTTTCGCTTTCGGAGACATGATCAACTGCCTCGCCGACCGTGACCTCGACGCCCAATACAAGCCGCACCTTTCCCGCGCGGTTTACAACTTGGGTGTGCCATTTGTGACATTTCAAATTGTTTTGTGGGCCGTGCTCGCGCTCGCTCTGGCCGCCCATGTCTCCTGGCAGCTGCACCGCTGGCAGTTGCTGGCATTGACCGCCATTGGCCTCGCGTTGGGCGCGGCGTATTCCGTCGAGCCCTTCCGCTTGAAAGGACGCGGCATCGCGCAGTTGGCTTGTCTCTGGCTGATCATTTTCGTGGGACCCATGCTGATGATCGCCACCCTCTTCGGCACCTGGCCCACTCCAGAGTTGGTGGCCTTCGCGATGGCGTATGGCGCAGTACAAATGGGCATCATCCTGGTGAATACCGCCGAAGACTATCCCGAAGATCGCGAAGCCGGCGTGCGCACGGTAATCGTTGCATTAGGCCTCTCTCGCGGGATCGCCTTGGCCTCCGCGCTGGCCGCAGCGGGTGCCGCAGTAATGCTCGCAACACTTGCTACTCTCTATTGGGTCCGGGGTGTCCCGCTCGCGCGCACCGTCGCCTTGCTGCCCGCCGCAGCCGCGTGCCTCTGGTTGACCAACGCGATCCGCCGCCTCTCTCGCGATGTTTCCACCGCGCCACTCGACGTCGGCATTGCCCGCGTGAAAGCCGCCGCAAAGAACGTGCCAGCATGGGTCACCGTGGTTGCATGGACATCGTTCGCCGCAGTCGCCGTCCTATTCCTCTACTCCGCGAAGTTGTTCTAGCACGCAACCGTGTGTGCAACTGCTCCCCGGCGGCCCGTCCAAGACTTGGACCGCGCTGATTGCATCAGGTCTCCCCGCGGACTTTCCGCCCCAGATCGGCTGGCTCTCGTCGCAGACGTTGCTCACCCTTCTCCGACTAGCCCTTGACGAATTATTGGAAACGGGCCCGCTACCCCAAGAGAGCCACGAGTTCGCCAAAGCGATCGAGATAAATGTCGGCCGGGTACACTCCGCGGTCGTGCACTCCGAATCCATAATTCACCGCCGCGGCCAGCGTCCCCGCGTTCCTCGCCGTCTGCACGTCCACTTCGGAATCGCCCACCAGCAGTGCTTCCCGCGGCTCGACTTCCAACTCCTGCAGGATCGTTCTTGCGCCGAGCGGATCTGGCTTCTTCGTTTCGAAACTGTTTCCCCCGTAGATGGCTCGAAAATATTTCGAAAGCCCCATTGCATCCAGAATCCGTACGCTGATCCGCACCGGTTTGTTGGTCAGCACCGCCATGGGCATGCTCGCCAGTTTTTCAAGCGTCTCCCGGACGCCCGGATACGCGCACGTCGAGTCCATTTTGTGCAGTTCGTAATAGCTCAGAAAAAATTGCAGTGCTCGTTGCCGATCCCGCTCGGTCGACTCATCCCCGAGCGCCCGCGCCACGAGTTGCGGCGCTCCGTGTCCGATGTAGCCCGAAATGGTCTCCTCGGCCAACTCCCCGCGCCCTAATTCGCGCAGCATCGCATTGACGGCATGAATCAGATCCTGCTTCGAATCGATGAGCGTGCCGTCCAGATCGAAAATCAGTGCGTGCACAGAGCTAAGTTTTGGGTCAGTCATGAATCTTTCATTTCAATAGGTCTGCCATCAGTTGGTTGCACCCGACGCGATTTTCAACGCATCATGAAAACTGCATTAAAGAAAGCGTTCTATCGTTTATCTGAATCGTCCTCTCTTCGCGTAAACTAGGGGGCTTGTCGCTCAACACAACACACGACCGGAGACCCACATCACATGGCCCAGGTTCAGCCCTTCCAGGCGTTTCGCTACAACCCCCAGCGCGTCCCGTTCGAACGCGTCCTCACGCAACCCTACGACAAAATTTCCACGTCCATGCAGGACACCTACTACGCCGCCGATCCCCATAACCTAATCTCTGTAGAAAAAGGCCGCTCCTATCCGACAGACAGTCCGCAAAACAATGTCTACACTCGTGCCGCTGCCGCACTAGACAATTGGATTCGCGACAACATTGTCGTCGAAGACCCACTCCCGTCTTTCTACGCCTACACGCAGGAATACGCGGTTCCCGAAACCGGCGAGCAACGCACGCGCCGCGGTTTCATCGGCGCCGGCAAACTCGAGGAATATTCCGCCGGCGTGGTCTTTCGCCACGAGCACACGCTCTCCGGTCCCAAGGCTGATCGATTCGAACTTCTTCGCCATACGCGCACGCACACTGGCCAGCTCTTCATGCTCTACTCCGATCCTCAGCAACGCATCGATCGAATCCTGAAAGATGCCGAGTCCGCCGCTCCCGCGACCACGCTATACGATGAATTTGGCGTCATGCACCGTTTGCACGTCATTGACGATCGGGAACGCACCGCCGCGATCGCGTCCGCAATGGAAGAATACAAACTGGTCATCGCCGACGGCCATCACCGTTACGAGACCGCACTGAACTATCGCAATGAGCGCCGTCTGCAGGCGGGCGGTCTCGATCCCTCGGCTCCGTACGCGACGGCGCCCTACGATTTCGCCATGATGACCTTCGTCAACACCTGCAGCGAAGGTCTTACCATCCTTCCTACGCATCGCCTCGCCGCCCATCTCCACGATTTTTCCTGGAGCGAAGCCCGCCGCTACCTCGAGCCGTGGTTCGAAGCGCAGCCATTTCCGTTTGCAGACGAGGGACAAAAAGCCGAGGCGCAAAACAGATTTCTCGCTCACCTCGAACAAGCACGCGGGCAAAGAGCCATCGGCGTCTATCCCAACGCGGAGCACGGGAAGCGCTCCTATTACGTCTTAACGCTGCGGCGCGGCGCGGACCTCTCGCAGCTTCTTCATGGGGTATCGCCCCTGCAGCGCGAGCTGGATGTTGTCCTTCTGCACGATGGCATTCTTGAACCTGCGTTCGGCATTTCGCCCGAATCCGTGACCGCCGAAAAGAATCTCAGCTACGAGCGCGAAGCCTCCGCCGCTCTCGACGCCGTCGATCGCGGCGCCGCGCAGATCGCTTTTCTGCTGAATCCAGTGGACGTCGATCAGGTCATGCGCATCGCCATCGCCGGAGAAGTGATGCCGCAGAAATCCACCGACTTTTATCCCAAGCTGCTAAGCGGCATATGCATGTATCGCGTGGACTGATTCAAACAATGTTTCCCCTCCTCAGCGGAGTTCACCAGACAAACGGGATCAACCGGGAGCGCGTGCGCAAACAATATTCGTCATAGCCAGCCAATTCCTGCCGAAGAATTGTTTCTTCATTTAGAATTCGCAACACAATCACGGGAATGATCAGAGCAAAGACCGGCACCGCCCAATACGAGCCCAGCGCCAGAGGCGTAAACAAAATCGAAATCACCGCCCCGAAATACATCGGATGCCGTACCATCCGGTAAGGCCCGACGGCAACAACGCGCTGTTCTTTTTCGACTTGAATGATCCGCGAAGCGTAGCTGTTTACGGCCAGGACCCAATACGTCACGAGGTACCCTGCAAGAGCAATCGCTCCGGATAGAATCATGAGCCAGAGCGGCACCGCACCAAAGGATCTGCGCGACCATCCGAGGCGAAAATCAAATCCCGGCAGCAAAAACGCACCAAAGAAAATCACCTTCGCGAAGTTCATGATCAGTTTCTGTTCGCCGACTTTTTCTCTTGATTGCAGCCTGCGTTCGACTAACTGCGGATCGCGCTGGTAAAAATAGATCGAAGCCACCACCATCGGAATCAGCAGCAGCCCGAGGAATATCCACCCCTGCCAGAACCTAAAGGTGCCGGCGGGAAGGAACAACATCGCGCCGGTCACGACGGCAGTGACCAGGCATTGAACGGCGAGTCTCGCTTTGAGGCTCATGCGATCCCAAAGCTTTGCGGTTTCCCAAGCAAAAGGGCACGCGTGCGCGTGCCCTTTTGCAAAGACCAATCTTTGTGCCGTCTTCGCGACTTACTTCGTGAAAGTGACCGCCGCCCAGTTCGGCAAAACCTTCGTTCACGAAATTCGGCCCCTCGCGAATTCGCCAGCGTTTACTTGGCGAAGCTGGCCACCGCTTCGGCTTCGCTGTTGTAAACGTCGAACACCGTGAGCAGTTTGGTGATTTGCAGCACTTCCTGGAACTTACTGCCCAGGTGCGCCAGTTTCAGCGCCGCGCCTTGCGACTTCGCGCTGTGATGCGCGGCCACTAGGGTGCCCAAGCCCGCGCTGTCGATGAACGTGATGTTCGCCATGTTCAGGACAACTTTCTTTTTTCCTTCGGCGATCAAGCTTTTCACTTTTTCACGCAGCGCGTTGCTCTCTTCGCCGAGCACGATGCGCCCGTCCAGCGCCACCACGGACACGCCGTCCACTTCCCGGTTGGTCATCTTCAAAGCCACTGTGTTTTCCTCCTCATCGGATAGCAGTTCCGGCGGCAACCCGGGCCGGGACCACAAAGCTTAT
>Ga0209380_10001985_pt1 | contig 13404 bp, 17 predicted proteins | sample HubBroMetageWFT6_FD_188347 | JGI IMG/M metagenome (GOLD analysis project Ga0209380, IMG submission 188347) | Warmed and freeze-thawed soil microbial communities from the Hubbard Brook experimental Forest, New Hampshire - Hubbard Brook CCASE Soil... | ecosystem: Environmental > Terrestrial >...
CGACCAATGGGAGCACGGTGACTTCGACGCGTTCTGGAAGCAGCTCGGCATCTACGCCGCCGGTTACTACCGGCAGTTTCCCGATGCCGCGATGATGCACATGTCCTCGTGGTACGACCCATATCCACGCACCGCGACCGACAACTATCTCGGCCTGGCGCCGCTCAAGCGCGGCCCGGTGCGGCTGATCCTCGGGCCGTGGACCCACGGGGACCGCCAGCTCACGTACGCGGGCAACGTCGACTTCGGAGCGGCGGCCACCGTCGACGGCAACCTCGCGGTCGACTTTCTGACGCTGCGGCGGCGCTGGTTCGACCGCTGGCTCAAGGGCGTGGGCAACGGAGTGGAGAGCGAGCCCGCGGTGCGCATCTTCGTCATGGGCGGCGGCAGCGGCCGGCGCAACGCGGCCGGGCGGCTGGAGCACGGCGGGCGCTGGCGCGCGGAACACGACTGGCCGCTGCCCGGCACGCGCTGGACGCCCTTCTACCTGACGGCAACCGGCGGGTTGACCATGTCCGCACCGGCTGCATCCGCGCCGCTCAGCTATGACTACGACCCGCGCGATCCGGTGCCGACCATCGGCGGCTGCATCACCTCGGGCCGGCCAATCATGGTCGGCGGCGCCTTCGATCAGCGCGAGGCGCCGGAGTTCTTCGGCTCGAAGCCGCCGTACCGTGCGCTCGCTGCGCGGCCGGACGTGCTGGTCTTCCAGAGCGAGCCGCTGCGCCAGGACCTGGAGGTAACCGGCCCGGTGCGCGTGCGGCTATGGATCGCGTCCGACTGCCCGGACACCGACTTCACCGCCAAGCTGATCGATGTCTATCCGCCCAATGACGACTACCGCGAAGGTTTCGCCATGAACCTGACCGACGGAGTGCTGCGGGTGCGCTATCGCGACTCGTGGGAGCGGCCCTCGCTGATGAGCCCGGGACGCCGCTACGCGATCGTCATCGATGTCTTTCCCACCAGCAACCTGTTCCGCCAGGGGCATCGGATCAGGCTGGACATCTCAAGCAGTAATTTTCCGCGCTTCGACGCGAACCCCAACACCGGAGAGCCCGAGGGGCGCGCGCGCACCCAGCGCGTCGCGCGCAACCGCGTCTATGTCGGCGGTCGGCATGCGTCGCAGGTGATCCTGCCGGTCGTTCCCGCCCGCCCGCAGGGTATTGAGAACATAGCGCTGTCGCAGGCGCTGGGCGGTCTGTGAGGCCGGCAGCTCGGTGTGCGGTGCGACCTCGAAGTGCACGCCGGACATCGCCAGCACCAGCGAGTCGAACTCCGGCGGCCGGCCGCGCTCGCCCGTGGCGCTCACGCTCAGCCGATACAGATGATCGTCGACGATCACGTACGTGACGCAGGTGTAGACGGTGGCGGAGCCGCTCTCGCGGGCTTCCACCACCGTCCACGCGCTGTGGCCGCCGACGGCGGTCGGTGCGCCGTGGCTCTTCGAGTCTATCGGGCTGTCGAACTTCGCATCGAGGCTCGCGCGGTAATTCGGGTCGGCAACGTCGCTGCCCGCGGGCACCGGCTCGCTCTCGCGCATGATGCGCAGCGCCGCGGCGCCGACGTGGGTGGTGGCCTCGTAGCCGGACGCGCTTTGCGTCACCTCGGGCTTGCCGGCTCCCACCGGGAGCGATGTGAGCCTGACCGCAAGCTCCGGCAGCTCGACCTCACCGGCGGCAGCAGCGAACGGCCACAGCAGCAGCAGCGCCAGCCACGCTTCCCCTCGTTTGCGCATTTCGCGATGGTATCACCCCGCAAGGAACGGCTCCGGATTGGCATCGAACAGCGCCTTGTGGGAGGGCATGCAGAAGTAATAGTCCCGTCCGTGGTACACGGACCTGGGCGCCGTCGCCGGGTCGACGTCCATCTCGCACACCGGGCACAGCGGTTGCGCGGCGGTGGAGACGCGGCGATGGCTATACACCGCGTTCGCGGCCGGGTCGAGCCAACCCTGTCCCTGGTACTCCATGTAGTCAGCGGTCTGCGTGGCCACATCGCGGCCGAAATAGCGCTCGACCACGCGCAGCGCCAGATCGATGCCGCTCGAGAGGCCGCCGGCGCTGGCGAGATTCCCGGCCTCGACGAAGCGCGCGCCGCGGCGCACCTCGACCCGCGGGAACTGCATGGCGAGCTGCGTGTAGGCGCCGTGGTGCGTGGTGGCCGCCTTGCCGTCGAGCAGGCCGGTCCGCGCCAGGACGAAGGCACCGGTACACACCGACATGGTGAGGTCGGTGCCCGCGCTCGCGCGCCTGATCCACCCGAGCGCCGCCTCACCGGCGCCGTCCTGCGCCGGGATCACGATGATCCTGGGAGGTGGCGCGCTGGCGAAGGTGAAGTTGGGAACGATCTGCAGCCCGCCGCTCGCGCTGACGGCAGCCTGGGATTCGGCGACCGTGTAGAGCCGGAAGGGCGCCGCGCTGCGGCCGGGGAGGCTGACGCCGGAGAACACTTCCCACGGCCCGCAGAAGTCGATGACGACCGCGCCGCGCGAGATCAGGAATGCCACGTCGATGGTGCCGTCCGCCGGCGGTGTCAGCGGCGCGCCGGCGGCGGCGGCGCACGCCGCGCGTCGCGCGGTCAGTGGCAGCGCCGCGGCGACGGTGAGCGCCGCGGAACGTCGTAGCAGCTCGCGTCGGTTCATGAAGGTTCTCGCAGCGATGAGGTCGGTGACGCATACTGTCAAATGGGAGCGGTGCCCGACTGCCAACGATCGGCCGATTCCTGCCAAAAGCACGCACGGCGCGCGCGCACGCGCCGCCACGGCTGTCGCCCATCACAGACGAGTTGTGAGCGCCACGGCGCCCAGTACAGTGCTGAAGATGCCAGATCGACGCCGCGGATCGATGCGCGCCAGCGTGCCGCTGCTGTGGCTGCTGGCGGCCGGGCTCACCGCGTGCAGCAGCAGTTCCGGACCGGCGACCACGGGCGGCAGCAGCAGCAGCAGCAGTGGCGGCACGGGGTCGGCGCCGCAGCCGACGCAGCGCACCGACGTCGTGACCTACAAGAACGACCTTGGCCGCACCGGCCAGAATCTCACCGAGTCGGTTCTGACGCTCGCCAACGTCAACGCCGCGAGCTTCGGGCAGCAGCACCTGCTCGCCGCGGACGGCAAGGTGGATGCGCAGCCGCTGTACCTGTCGGGGCTCACCGTGCAGGGCGCCGTGCACAACGTCGTCTACCTGGCGACGGAGGCCGATTCGGTGTACGCCTACGATGCCGACAGCGGCGCGTTGCTGTGGCACGTGTCGCTGTTGCCGCCGGGGGAGGGCGTCAACGACCTGCCGCCGTACGCATGCGACCAGGTCACACCGACGATCGGCATCACCGCAACACCGGTCATCGACCGCAACGCCGGTGCGCACGGCACGATGTTCGTGGTCGCCATGTCGGTGGCGACCGCCTCCGCCACCTATCACCAGCGCCTGCATGCGCTCGACGTCACGAGCGGCGCCGAGCTGGCGAATAGTCCGGTGGACATCACCGCCACGTTTCCGATGCAGGGAAGCGTCACCACGTTCGCGCCGGCGCAGTACGAGGAGCGCGCCGCGCTGCTGCTGTCGCAGGGCACGCTGTACACCAGCTGGACGTCGCACTGCGACGTCGCGCCCTACACCGGCTGGATCATCGCTTTCAGCGAGAGCACGCTCAGCCGCACCGCGGTGCTCAACGTCGCGCCTAACAGCGGCGGCACCGGACCGTCGATCTGGATGAGCGGCGGGGGTCCGGCGGCCGATGCCGCCGGCAACGTCTACCTGCTGACGGCGAACGGTGTCTTCGAGACGACGCTCGATACGCAAGGATTCCCCAACGGGGGGGACTACGGCAACAGCTTCCTCAAGCTCACGCTCGCCGGCGCTTCGCTCGTGGTGAGCGATTACTTCACCATGTACAACGAGCTGAGCGAGTCGGCTGCCGACGTCGACCTGGGCTCAGGGGGCATCCTGCTGCTGCCGGACCAGAGCGACGCCGGCGGCAGCGTGCGGCACCTGGCTATCGGCGCCGGCAAGGACGGCAACCTCTACGTCGTCAACCGCGACTCGATGGGCAGGTTCACGGCCGGCACGAACAACATCTGGCAGCAGCTGTCCGGGGTGCTCGGCGCGGGCATCTGGTCCTCGCCCGCCTACTTCAACGGTACGGTCTACTACGGACCGGTGAATGGGCCGTTGAGCGCGTTCGCGCTGCACGCCGCGCTGCTCGGCGCGGCGCCGACGGCGGCGAGCCCGGGCAGCTTCACCTACCCGGGGACCTCGCCGGTGGTGTCCGCCAACGGCACGAGCAACGCCATCGTATGGGCGCACGAGAATTCCGATCCCGCGGTACTGCACGCCTACGATGCCGGCAATCTCGCCCACGAGCTCTACAACAGCTCACAGGCCGCCAACGGCCGCGACCAGTTCGGTCCGGGCAACAAGTTCATCACGCCCGCGGTCGCCGACGGCAAGGTGTTCGTCGGCACGCAAAGCGGCGTGGCGGTGTTCGGGCTGCTGCACTGATTGGCGCGCCGCGCCGGCCGCGCGCTGCGCTACGGCGAGGAGGCGAGCTCGAGCTCGTGCAGCCGCGGCCCCGCCAGCGTGCCGATGTGCACCGAGGCGTCGTACAGCACCACCGCGAAAACGAGCAGCGCGAGCGCCAGTACCACGAACGCGCGCACGTGGCGCGCTTCGAAGGACCTCATGGAGCGGGCGTAGGCGATCAGCGCCAGCAGCCCCGCAACCACCACCGTCGCGTCGATGCTGGCGCGCTGCCAGTAGCTGCCGCCCAGGTGCAGCCACATGCCGAACTCGTCGAAGGTCAGTCCCATGGCGATGCCGTAGGCGAAGGCGGCAAGGCGCCGCCGCTCGCCGGCGGGGTCGCCGAACAACAGGTACGCGGCCACCACAGCGAGCAGCAGGATGCCGTAATTGAGATGGTGCACGTGGGTGTCGTGCATAAACAGGTAGAGGTTGGGAATGCGGCGCGCCATGATGAGGAACACCGTGGTGCGCGCCAGGATGAAAGTCAGCAGGAAGGCGAGCAGCGCACGGCGCGCGAGCTCGTGCGGCGTGCACTCGGCGGCGGCCGGCTGCGGATGCGGGTCAAGGTGCGGGGCGGGGCGGCTCATGAGCGGTTATCTTGAGCGACGGGCACGGGTTTGCGGAAGGTACCGATGGAAACAGCACTGCTGAGCGGCTGGGATAACTTCTACGTCATCACCGGGTCGGCTGCCGCCGGGCTGACCGGACTGACTTTCGTGGTCATTGCCCTGGTGCGGGATAATACGCGCGCCGTTCAGCCCGCGGGTCTGCGCACCTTCGTGACGCCGACCATCGTGCACTTCAGCACCGTGCTGGCGCTTGCGGCGTACCTCATGATGCCCGGGCATGTCCGGGCGAGCCTGAGCGGCGGACTGCTGCTCAGCGGCGCCGCGGGATGCGTCTACTCGCTGTTCATAGCTACGCGGCTGGGCACCCCGAAGTACACGCCGGTGTGGGAGGACTGGCTGTGGAACGCGGCGCTACCGGTGCTCGCTTATGCGGGGCTGATCGCGATGGGATGGCTCATCTGGCAGCGGCCCCATGCGGCAGTGTACGGCGCGGCCGCGAGCTCGCTGCTGCTGCTGCTCGCCGGCATCCACAACGCCTGGGACATCGCCGTGTGGATGACGCTGTCGAGGCCGGGCGACACCAAGTAACCGCCTGCCGCAGCCGGCGCGCCCGAGCCGCTTCATCGCCCCTCGTAACTGAGCGCGATGTTGTCGACGACACGACGCACCCCCGGCGCACCCTGGGCAACCGACTCCGCGGTAAGACGCTGCAGCTCAGTGGCCACCTGGCCGCTCAGGTACACCACGCGGTTCAGCGTCTGCACATACACGCGGTTGGGCGCCGCCAGCGCCGGATGCTGAGCCAGCAGCGCCTGCACCTGCGCGGTGATGTTCGCATCGGCGGGGCACCCGTGGTAGCCGCATGCGCGGTATTCGCGCACTGCAGCGCATCCGCCGAGAGCGCAGCCGTGGGCGGCGAGGAGCAGGAGCAGGGCGGCGCGGACAGTGCGCATGGGCTTGCGGTGCGGGCGCAGCGATTGTTCCATGATCCCCGCACGGTTGCATGAATGCCGCCTTCGCCCGCTGTCACGCAGGGCTTGACCCGGGGGCCGCGGGCGGCTCAGGGTTAGCCGTGACGCTCACCGCGCGTTGCGCGCGCGGTCACCTGGCGGGAGAGGGCTATGCAGAGATCCGTGCATGATTATCTCAAAGCGCTGGAGGCGGGGGACGCCGACAAGGCAGCGTCCCTGTTCATTCCCGACGGCTGGGTGGAGTCCCCGTTCCTGGGCCGGCTGCCCGTGCGGCAGTTCATCAAGAAAGTGGCCGAGTCCTCCAAGGGCACGCGCCTCACCGTGCACGACGTGCTGGTGAGCGCCGAGGGGCATCTGCGTGCCGTGGCCTACTATCTCTACGACTGGCGGCTGAAGGACGGCTCGCGAGTGTCCTTCGACTGCGCCGACGTGTTCAACTTCGATCCTGCCAGCGGGCGCATCCAGTCGATCGTGCTGGTCTACGACACCCATCCCGTGCGCGGCGTCGTCGAGAACAAGTACCCGTAGCGGCGGCCGCGCGGATCTTGCCCCTGTGGGCGGGCGGCATGCCGAGGCCGCGCCACGGTCCCGTCCCTGTTAGTGCGTGCGGCACGATTAACCCCGCCGACCGTCCGGCTGCGCTTAAGACAATGGCAAGCCTCACACGACGGGAGCGGGCATGAGACATATGGTGTTTGTGGCGGCCATCGCCGCCGCGCTCGCGGCCAGCTGCGATGCGGACGCAGTCGGAACGCTGGCGTCGGTGTCACTCATAGACCAGGACAGCGGCGCAGTGCTGCCGCTGCACTATTTCCGGGGCGAGTACTGGGTCGCCGGCAACCCCGGCAGCCGCTACGCGATCGAGATCCGTAACCACAGCGGCGGCAGGCTGCTGGCGGTGACTTCGGTGGACGGGGTCAATGTGCTTTCCGGTGATACCGCCGGCTGGGAGCAAGCGGGTTATGTCTTCGACCCCGGCGAAGGCTATCAGATCAGCGGCTGGCGCAAGTCGCACACCGAGGTGGCGTCGTTCACCTTCACCGATTCCCCGAGCTCCTACGCCGAACGGACCGGCCGGCCGGCCAATGTTGGCGTCATCGGCGTCGCGGTGTTCCGCGAACGCCCGGCGCCGCAGGCGTATGTGCCGCCATGGGTCGACCCGGCCGCGGGCGCGCCCGACACGCCGCGCCCACCACCGACCGCGGGCAGCGGCTCCCGCGCCAACGCGCCTGCACCGACCGCATCTGCGCCGGCGGCGGGACTGGCCGGCCGGGCGGAGTCGTTCATGCAGTCCGCCCCGCAGTCCGCGTCGCGGCTCGGTACGGGTCACGGCGAGCGCGAGTACTCGTACGTGCAGGACACGCAGTTCCAGCGCCTGCAGGCGGAACCGAACGAGGTGATCCGCATCCGTTACGACAGCCTGCAGAACCTCGTGGCCATGGGGATCGTGCGCCGTCCACACCCCATTCCCGGAGCGCCGGATCCCTTTCCCGGCTCACGCGAGCGGCAGTTCGTCCCGGATCCGCCCGGATGACGCATGCGCCCGCTGCCATAATGCAGTGAATGACTGCGGTCGCCGAGACGGACGAGGGGCTGCTGCGCCGTTACGTGCTCGGTGACTGCGACGCGTTCGCCACGCTGTACCGCAGGCACGAGCTGCGCGTCTGGCGCTACCTCGAGCGCAACGTCGGCAACCGCGCGAGTGCCGAGGAGCTGCTGCAGGAGGTATGGTTCGCGGTGGCGCGCGACGCGGCTCGCTACCAGCCGAGCGCGCGCTTCACGACCTGGCTGTTCACCATCGCGCGCAACCGCATGATCGACTCCCTGCGAACGATGCGGCGCCTCTCGAGCCTGGACAGCCTCGGCTACGAGGCGCCGGGCGTGCTGCCGCAGCTGACCACCGAGCCTGGCGCCGGCCCGCTCGCTGCGGTGCTGGTGCACGAGGAGGTAGCGGCCGTCACCCGGGCCGTCGGGCAGCTTCCCGCAGAGCAGCGCGATGCCGTGCTGCTGCAACTTGAAGGCGAGCTCACGCTCGAGGAGATCGCAACGGTCACGGGCAGCAATATCGAGACCACGAAGAGCCGCTTGCGCTATGCGCGCAGCAAGCTGCGCGAACTGCTGCGCGAGTACGCATGAACAAGCTGCCACCAGGCCCGGAGCCCTATGACGATGCGGACGAGCGCTATCGGCGAGCGTCCGCGCTGGATCCGAGCCGCCCGGGCGCGGCGGTTCGCCGCGCGGTGCTCGAGCACGCAGCGCAGGTGGCCGCCGCGCGCGCCGGCGTCGCTGCGGCCGCGGCGCCCAGGCCGGGTGAGCGGGGAGGGAGGCGATGGAAGCAGCGCTGGTGGCGGCCGGCAGCATTCGCCGGCGTAGCGGCGGCGGCACTGGCGGGGCTGATGCTCGCACCGCACTGGCTGGCGCCGCCGGCGGCGCCGGTCGAGCGGGACGGCGCAGGCCGTGCGCCGGCTACCGCGCTAGCGCCCAGTGCCGCACTGGCGCCCTCCGCCGCCGTCCCGACAACTCCGGTACCACCGTCGGCCGGTGCACCCCCGTTCGGTCGTGCGCGCCCGCCGGTGGTGGCAGCAACGGTGCCGGCCGCGCCGCCTACCGCTGTCGCGCCACCGGCGCGGCACATCGTGGCGGCCGTGCCGCCCAGCGCCGCGGCGCAGTCGTACACCTCAACGGGCTCGGCGGCGTCGGCGGAACGGGCGGCGGCGCAATCCCCGGCGGGCTCGGCGGCGTCGGCGGAACGGGCGGCCGCGCAATCCCTGGCGGCCTCGGCGGCACCGGCGGAACGGACGGCGGCGCAATCCCTGGCGGGCTTGCGCGCGCCGGGTGGGGGCGACGGTGAGGCGCTGCGCCAGGCCGCCGCGAGCGGCGACGTCGCGCAGCTGCAGTCGTTGCCGCCGGGCGTTGCGGACCTCGACGCGCGCGATGCGCGCGGTCGCACGGCGCTCATGCTCGCAACACTCGGGGGGCACGCGACGAGCGTCGCGTGGCTGCTGGAGCACGGCGCCGATCCCAACGCGGCGGATGCCGACGGAACGACGCCGCTGCAGGCGGCTGTTGCGGCGCGCCAGCCGGAAATCGTTGCGGCGCTGCGGCACTACGGTGCGCGCTGAATCGGCGGCAGCGCCACCGAAGTGCTAGCCTTTCGCGTAGCTCATGATCAGCGCCCGCCCACTGCGCATGGTGTGCCGCACGGCTGCCGCCGTGGTGGCGTGCGCGCTCGCCGCGCCGCCCCAGGCTGCTGGCGGTGACGGGTTCCGCTCCGCGCTTGCGCAGCACGACGTTGCCGCCACGGATCCGGACCACGCCGGTATCTGGAAGGCGGCGGTCCCGCCTCCCGGAAGCACCTCAGGGGAATTCGCCGGCAATGATCCGTTAGGTTTGGCGGCCGGGGTAAGGATCGCGGCGGATTGCTCGATCAACTGGGTGGATCCGGACTCGCACAAGCGCTACTGCTTCGCGAGCGCCACCTCTCTCGTGGTGTTTCTCGACTCCCCGCACAGCTACCTGGCGCGCGCCCGGGCCAACTGGGATGATGCCAAGCCGTCATCCCGGGGAGAACAACAATGAACCGCAAATTCCTCATCGCCTGGCTGGTGCTGTTCGTCGCCTGGTTCGCCGGCAGCTTCGTCGTGCACGCGCTGCTGCTGCAGGGCGATTACATGCAGCTCGCCAGCCTCTACCGCCCGGAAAGCGATCAGCAGAAGTACTTTCCGGCCATGATCCTGGCTCACGTGCTCATGTCCGGAGCCTTCGTGTGGATCTATGCGCGCGGTGTGGAGTCGCGGCCGTGGCTGGCGCAGGGAGCGCGTTACGGGATCGCGGTCGCGCTGCTCGCGATCGTGCCGGGCTACCTGATCTACTTCGCGGTGCAGCCGCTGCCCGCGAGCCTCGTGGTCAAGCAGATCGTGTTCGATGGCGTGCTCACGGTGATCCTCGGCGTCATCGTCGCCGCGCTGTACCGCGGTGCGCCGGTCGCGACGCGCGCTTGAATGCACGCGACACGGCCGCGCCCACCGCGTTCCTGAGCATCTGTTAGCATCGCGGCGCGCTGAATTCTCGGCGCGTTCCTTACGCATTCATCAAGGGGGCAGACATGACAATCAATTTAAGAGGAATAACTGCCGGACTGTCCATCGCAGCGCTGCTCGCCGCCGTCGCACTGCCCGCGCAGGCGCAGACGACGGAGGCCAAGGAAAAACCGCGCATTTACACCTACGTCGCCAACTGGGTGGTGCCGCGGGCGCGCTGGAACGACTGGGAAAAATCGGCCGGTGCGAACGACAAGACGTTCGACCAGGACCTGGCGAGCGGCACGTTGCTGGCGTACGGCTCAGATTCGGCCGTGGTTCACGAAGCGGACGCGTCGACTCACAGCGGCTGGTGGGCCGGCAAATCGCTGGCCGACGTGCTCGGTGTGCTCGATCAGTTCCCGAAGTCCGCCGCGGCCGACGCGCTGCTCGCGAGCTCGACCAAGCACTGGGACGACATCTATGTGAGCCGTCACTACGGCTGGCGCCCGGGCCCGGTGAAGGGGGGCTACGTCTATGCGAGCTCCTACAAGCTCAAGCCGGACGCTCCCAACGACGCGGTCGCCAGGCTGAGCAACAGCTTCATCGTGCCGCTGTTCGAGAAGCTGATGGCCGACGGTACCGTGAGCGCCTACCAGGTCGCGGTGCAGGCGGTTCACAGCCAGGACCCCAACCTGTTCTTCATCTTCTACATCACGCCGAACGCGGCCGGTCTCGACAAGGTGAGCGCAGCGCTGCGCGAAGCGCTGGCGGCGAATCCGCTCGCGGGGGATGCCTTCGGCGGAATGGTGGATTTCAGCGTGCACCGCGATGAGATCGGGCGCGAGACCGCGATGTTCAAATAAGCCGGAACGCTGCTGGGGGCCTGCGGCGGGGTGCGCGCCGCCGCAGGCCCTGGCGACACGCCCGGCACGGCAGTACGGGCTTGTCTACGTGATTCCCGCCGAGAGGCTGGTCGCGCTCATCACCACCACCGATTACCGCGTCGCCGGCGCGGGCGCGCTCACCGATCGGCTGCTGACGGAATATGTCGTGCAGGCGCTGGGCGCATCGCCGCGCTGAGGGCGGGCAACGTCGAGCGAACGATGGCGCAGCGAACTTCTCCACGCGGGGCGCGTCGATTATAAGAGGCCCGACGCCGCCACCGTGCCCGATGCGCTTATCGGGCCCTGTCGGGATGGGGTATTGCCATGAAAAGACGTTTCGCCTTGATCCTCGCCGCGCTGCTGATCGGGCCGGCGCTCGCCGACGAGCAGCCGGCCGAGTCCGATGCGCAGAAGCAGCCGCGCACGCTCGGGCAGAAGGCCGTGTTGCACATTTATTACTATGCGCCGAAGACGCTCGAGATCACCTACGTGGACTCTTACCTTTTCAAGGATGAGGATGCGTGCCGCAACGCGATCTCGGCGGCGCTGCAGATTGCCGTGCCGTTCGCGGGCGACGGCGACATGGTGAGCGCCAAGTGCGTCGGCATGAATCCGCCGGAGGCGATCACGCAGCCCGGGAAGAGAGCCGAGCCGGACGGGACCACGCAGCTGTAGCGTGTGGCGCGCGTGCACGGCCTCCGGCGGTTGTGCCGTTGCGCCGGCGTGCGCCAGCCGGGCACACACCGCCCTCATGGCGCGCTTGCGGACGCCGCCTTAGACTGTACGGTGAAAGCCCTGAGGGAGGATCGGACATGAGATTCACGGTGTGCGGCTGCGCGGCCCTGTTCGCCGCCTGCGCCGGCGCTCCGCCGCCTGACAATCCGACCGCTTCCCCGCGGGCTGAACAGCGCAACGAAGCGCGCGGGCTCGAGCAGGCGGAAGCGCAATGCGCCAAACAGGGGAAGCACGCCGAGGCCAGCAGGGTTGACGGCGAAACGATCTACAATTGCGTCTCGCGGGACTAGCCAGCCCTCGCGACGTTGCAGCCAGCGACGCGGCGGAGCTGTGCGCACGGGCTGCTCGGCCGGCGGCGGGACGCGACTGATGTGGCTGCGGCGTCTCATCGAGTCGCTGGCCGTGTATGTGTCGCTCGCGCTGTTCGCCCTGATCTGTCTCGCGTGGAGCGTAGTCGCGCTGCCGATGCTGCTGATCCTGCCGGCCGGGCCTGGACGCCGGGCCGGCCGGCTCGGAATCCTGGCGGGGTTTCGCCTGTACGTGTGGTCGCTCGGCTGGATGGGGATCTACCGGCTGGATCTGCGCGCGTTGCGCGGGCTGCGGCACGGACCACCGGTAGTGCTGGCACCGAATCACCCGAGCCTGATCGATGCGCTGATGATCATCGCGCACGAGCCGCGCGTGGCGTGCGTGTTGAAATCCTCGCTGATGAACAACGTGTTGCTCGGCCCGGGCGCGCGCCTCGCCCGCTACATCCGCAGCAGTCCGCCGCGGCAGATGATCCGCGAAAGCGTCGCGGAGCTCGCCCGCGGAGGCATCGTGCTGCTGTTCCCGGAGGGAACGCGCACCAGGTCCGCTCCCCTCAATGACCTGCAGGGCAGCGTCGCGGTGATCGCCAAGCAGGCCGGCGTACCCATCCAGACGCTGATCATCGAGACCGACTCCACGTTCCTCAGCAAGGGATGGCCGCTGTTCAGGCGCCCGTCGATGCCGATTACCTACCGGATGCGCCTCGGGCCCCGCCTCGACCCGCCGGGCGACGTGCGTGCCTGCATGCGACAACTGGATGAGTGCCTGCGCGCCGGGCTGGCACACGCCGCAGAGAATCATCGGCTCGAGGCGCGCGGGGCGGGCGTGCGCGCGAGCTGAAGCGCCTGGCGCTAGCCGCGCACCTCGCGCTGCTCGGAGGCATCGGGGAGCTTGCGGGCGCGGTACGCCGAGAAGATCGCCAGATCGGTGCGCCGCTCGACTGCTGCGAACCCGGCCGCACGAATGGCCGCCAGTATCGCGGCGGGCGGCACACACGCAGCAATGGTGTCCCAGTAATAGTGCATGAGCAGCGGCGTCTCGCGGCGCCGCCCGACGAGTGCCGCAATCGCCGGCACGCAGCTCTTGAGCCACGCCCGCAGCAGCGCGCGCGGCACGGCGTGCGCGGGCAGCGTGATCTCGAGCACGCACAGGCGGCCCCCGGGGCGCAGCACCCGGTGGAACTCCGCGAACGCCGCGGACAGGTCGCCGATGTGACGTAGCGCGTAGCCCATGCTGAGGAAATCCACGCTGGCGTCCGGAACAGGTATGTTCTCGGCGCTGCCGCCGAGCAGGCAGATGCCCGCGGGAACCCGCGCATGCTCCATCATTCCCGGACTCGGGTCGACACCGGTGACGAGCGCGGGGTCGCCGACGATGCGCGCGGCCGCGCACGC
>Ga0209380_10001986_pt1 | contig 13404 bp, 15 predicted proteins | sample HubBroMetageWFT6_FD_188347 | JGI IMG/M metagenome (GOLD analysis project Ga0209380, IMG submission 188347) | Warmed and freeze-thawed soil microbial communities from the Hubbard Brook experimental Forest, New Hampshire - Hubbard Brook CCASE Soil... | ecosystem: Environmental > Terrestrial >...
GCTGGCTGCTCCGAGCTGTCCCCCCACCTCTCGCACGGTCCCCACGTTCAGACCCACGCGCAGGTCACGCAGGCCATCAATATCCTCGCGCGCCAAGTTGGCTTGCCCCACGGCACTCATTCGCGAGGTCACAAGGCCCAGGCGATCGAACATCTCAATGGTCCAGGCGCGCAGGTCGACCTTCCTGTCCGTCGCGAGCCGGCTCACGGCCTTCCAACCGAACTTGGAGATTCGCAGCGCGTTCCACGCTGGATCAATCGTGCGAAAGACGAGATTCATCGCCACTGCCACCAAGAGGCCGACGATTTCGGCGGAATTGGAATTGACGAATGCGGCAAAGTCCGCCTGATAGGTCGTCTGCAGTGCGAGCCCGCCGGAGAACGCGACTGCAAAGATTAACCCTGCGCCTCCGAGGCGTTTAGATGCCTGCATCAGGCTGAATAGCAGAATGGCAGGTAATAGAACTGCCGCGAGGGAGACGAATCCGTCCATTCGCGGCAAGATCGCGAATTCATAGAGTGCCGCAAAGGGAAGAGCGAGCAGAATACCGATAATGGCGGCGCGTATGAACTTTGCTGGATCATCAAGAGTCGCGGCCAATGAGCACCCGATGGCAGCGAACTGGGCCGCGACCGCCCCTTCCGGCCAGGATCCCTCGATCCACAGCAGGCACGCCAGCAACGTTGCACCGGCGGCAGCAAAGGCTGAAAGCAGAGCGAGCCCATGATCGCGATGCAAAGGTCGTCGGCCGGCCGCAGCTACCTCGCTCTCAAGGTGCGCCGGTAGTTTGGCCTGGTCATTTGCCAACGCGCTTGCAATCACCTTGTCATCCGAAAATGCTGCCACTAGCTCGCGCAGGTTGGTAATCGCGCTTTGCTCGAGGAGCCCCCGCCAATCAAGCGGAATTATTCTCAAGCTGTCGGCGGTGGCAGCTGTGAGCTCGACCGGAACGGCTCTGTGACATGCGGACGAGCAAACCGGCTCGGTCGTCCCGCCGCAGCGCAGCCAATGCGATGTGGTTTCGAGCGCTTTGACCAGCGGGTCGGGCACTTGGCCGCTGGCGGCCAGGGCCGCCACCGACTTCTGGATGCCCGAAACGCGAGGTAAGAGAAGAGCCAGGCGGTCTTGGAGGATGCGCATCATCCCGGCTGCTCGCGGAACGTCGGACGTTTCAAATGCCACGTGGGTGTACAACACGTGCAGATCCGTGACGACCTTCGCCAGCTCTTGTTGCGCACGCACGTCGGATGGCCTCTCAGTACGCAAGAGCGCCTCTGAAAGCCACGCGCCGGCGGTCATCAATGTAGCTTGAATCTTCCTATTCAGCTCCACGGTTACGCTCTGCGGGAAAATGACCGAATGGGCAATTGCGGCGCAGATCAGCCCGATTGAGATCTCCTCGAGCCGCGCGACGGTTGTGTCAAAGATCGTCTCGGGCGCATTGACTACAGCCAGCCCGACAATGGTGGCCGTGTAGCCTGCAAGGAGAAACGCGTAGCTGCGTGGTGTCCTGTCCAACAGCGATAGGTAAAGGCACGTGCCGACCCAGAGGCTGGTCGCGAGGCACAGTAGAACCGGTGCGTGTACCAGGGGTGGAACCAGAAGGAGCGAAATGGAAGCGCCCGCAAATGTACCGAGGAATCGGTACACCGTCTTGGATCGGACCGCGCCGGCGATCGGATTTGCGACTATAAACACCGTGAACATTGCCCAGTAGGGACGCTCGAGGTCGAGGGCAAAAGCGATGTACAGAGCTGCGAGCACGGCGGCCGTGTTGGCAAGCGCGAAGGTGAGCTTTCGAAATGGCACAGGCGTACGCTCGAATCTCTTGGAGCAACTGCCACTAGAGCCCAGCTCACTGCCGACGCAATTCAGAGATAGCGGAGCTCTCGTGTGACCCAATAAAAACAGGAAACCACCAGGGCCACCTATTGGACGATGGTATGGTGGATACCTTCGTGTCGCGTTGGTGCTGTGGGGCTAAAGAGACGTTCTGTAGGTGATCTGATCGATCAGAGTGACGGCGTCACGCGCGAGCTTCTCGAACGTCGCCTAGTCGAGCCTCGGTACTTTCCGCTGTCTCTCGCAGAGCGTGCGGTGAAGCCGCCCGCGCCGGCTATTGGACGATGGTATTGCGCATAACCGTGGTCCGATCTCATCCCGGTCTGGGTGTGTGCGAACTGTCGTGACGACAGATCTCAGCTCTCTCGAGCTCGTGCGCGGTCAGATGTCTCGGTCGACCTAATCCATGCACACCAAAGTCCGTCTCGGGCCGTGCACTTGATTCAATTGGCCTCGCCCAGCCCGAGCGACTGCAAGATGAAGGCGGTCGATCCAACCGTAGAAGAGTCGCGGAACAGAACGGAGCCGCTCCACCTGTCGGCTGCGCGTCTCGTCACGCAACGCCCACGTGCAGAAGTGCTCGCAATTGTTCCTCAAGATGTCGTAGCGGTGCTCGCCCAGCCGCGATCGCGCACGCTCTACCACTTTGTGGCGATCGAAGCATCGTTTGTCATGGCGCAGCCGGATGCCATGGCCATGGGCGAAATGTTCGAGAGACACTTCCTCCACTGGTCCGCGCCGCAACCCGTGCGCAAAGCCCGCATAGTGAACGACGCGCCCGTGGCCCACGTAGATGCCATGGTGGCTGTAGAACGCACGCCTTGTAACGAGATGAGACCCGAGTGGCGGCTCCTCTCCGAAGCACAAATTACAGTCGCGAAAGAGGACCTGTTCCTCGTTGGGCTGGATCGCGCGTACATTGTCTGTCCTCTCGAGCATGGGGCAGCAGCCTATGCAGCCGTGCAGTCGCTAGCGATTGGACAATGGTGTCGCGCGATACCATCGGATGGGGTGAGTTGCGTGCTTCCGGAACCGGCGAGCGCGGCGGCCAGCTACGGATCGATCTGCACGCCGTCCAGTTGACCTGATGCCGCCGCTGCCCCCCGACCAGTCGACACCATGTGTCAATGAGCACTAAGTGCAATCCTGCACCCCTGTGGAACACCACGCGAGACCATCGGCCGGCGCTCGCCCTTGGCCACGCGGTGAGGGCAAATTCTTGTTGCGGTGCCGACGGAGGACGAGTCCGCGCGACGACCCAATACCAAGGTATCAAGCAAACTCCCTCTGGATTAGCGCATGCTTCTGGTGGTCGACGTCATGAGGGCCGAAATGGAGAGACAGTCAGCCGGTGGGCACGCCCCCGAGGCCCCACTTGGAGTGCTGCCGATGGGCTGGATCGATTGCGCGGGTCTAGGGTGCACCTGATGACGCCACGGCCATTTATCGCGGTCGTCGATGACGATGAGTCGGTGCGCGAGTCCCTGCCGGATCTTCTGCACGAACTGGGTTATCAGGCGAGAGCGTTCGCATCAGCGGATGAATTCCTGGATTCCGGATGCCTCAGAGACGCGGACTGCCTGATCCTTGACATCGCCATGCCGGGCATGTCGGGACCGGAGCTGCAGCGCGACCTCATTCGCCGGGGCGAGAAGGTTCCGATCGTTTTCATCACCGCGCAAGGGGATAAGAGTGTTCGGGCCGCCCTTCGCCGAAAGGGCGCTGTCGAGGTGCTGTTCAAGCCGTACAGCGAGCAGGACCTGGGCGCGGCACTGAACCTCGCACTGCGCCCGCCGTGAGGCAGGCCAGCGTACTTGCATAGGAGAGTTGGCGGGGATATACGCATGAATGCTTCGACCAGCGTTGTCTTGGACATGAAGGTTCCCTGCTCTACATCTGTCGTGTTCGTTGTCGACGACGACATCTCGGTTCGGGAGTCGCTTGAGCTCTTGATCGCGGCAGCGGGCTGGCGAGCCGAGCTGTTCGCCTCGGCGAGGGAGTTTCTGGCCCGTCCGCGTCCCTCGGGTGCCAGCTGTCTGATCCTGGATGTCAACTTGCCCGACCTCAGCGGCCTGGAGCTGCAGACGCGCATTGCCGGCAATTACTCTGCGACGCCGATCATCTTCATCACCGGCTACGGCGACATCCCGATGACGGTTCGGGCGATGAAGGCCGGAGCCGTCGAGTTCCTCACCAAGCCCTACACCACCGAAGTGCTCTTGAGCGCCCTCCAAAGCGCACTTGAGCGCAGTCGTGCATATCTTGAAGAGCAAGCGGGCCTCGAGATGCTTCGGGAGCGGCACCGATCGCTTACCCGTCGCGAGAAGGAAGTAATGGCATTGGTGGTTCGCGGTCAATTGAACAAACAAGTGGGCGGAGAGCTCGGGATCAGCGAGATCACCGTGAAGGCGCACCGAGGTCGCGTCATGTGCAAGATGCACGCGAAATCCCTCGCGGAACTCGTAAAGATGGCGGGGCGCCTCGGTCTCAAGACCGCGGGCAACGACTGATCGGCGGAACTGCTGCCTCTCGGGCATCCTCAGCGATGGCCTCCACGATTGTTACGCTCGGGGCAGTAGATTTCTGGCGGAATTGGCGGGATCCGACAGCCGACTTGAAGCCCTATGTAGGGCTCACCATGCCGAGAAATCGCCGCTCTGATCACGTTCACGACGCTGGTTGGACTGTTCCTCGCCACTCCCGGCATCTCGCCACGGACCGTGCTGGTTTGCGGTACCCACGGCACAGCGAGACCCCTGAAGCGGTGAAGCGGTGAAGCGGTGAAGCGAATCGCTAAGCGGCTCGAGACGGCCGCATGGAATAGCGTCTCAATGGAGCCGCTGGTGAATGACGCGTTGAGCCAGCGGGAGCTGGTCGCAACAGAACATTGGTTCCCCGTTTCGCGCACGCTGTGGATGCGCTTGTTGCTGTTGATTCCTGGGGGACCAAGATCGATGCCAGAACTCCGAGATTTCGGATCGGCTGTCGCATACCGGTTCGCCGGACAGTGGGAGCGCGCGCTCGAGTACGTCAACGCATCCAATGATCGTTTGCTAAACAACGCCCGCGGCCTCTTGACGTTCGACGGTCTCGTGCTAACCGCGCTAGGTACGGTATACCGGGAAAGTCATAGAATTCCAGCCAGCCTGGCGCTCACAGGCAGCGTGTGCGCAGTCATCGCCGCTGGCATGCTTTTGCTAACACATTTCTCCGTGAACTTCGGCGATCGCAGTAGCTATCGAAACGCAGAGTGCGAATTCCCTTACTGCGTGAAGCGCGTCGTTATCAACGGAAAGAGCAACGCCGTCGCTGGGCTCTTTTCGCTTGTAGCGATGCTCTGCCTTCTCAGCGCCTTTGGGATCGTGGTACTGCGCAATCACGTGTACTAGGCCTCGGCCCCGCGCAAACGTGTCAGCTGACCCTTGGCGTAATCGGGGCGCAGAACCAAGCCTCGTTCATTTGTAGCGAACGCCGCACCCGATCTTGAACCGGGACGACACCTCATCGGTAGAGGAGACCGAACCTAGATGCGCCAGGCGGCGTAGTCCAAATCACGCCCCCACTACCACTTGCAACGCTCCACCAACGGGCAGCGATGATCGTATGCGTGCCAACATGGCGCCCCGTCAAGTCCCACAACTGGATAGACATGAACCCCAAGTCGAAATGGACGCCTCCGCCCTGCCCTCATTGCGCTTCGAGGTCACGGAGGCAGCACAAATTCTCCGCATGAGCCGCGCGCAGCTCTATAACCGAATTCAGGATGGATCATTGAAGCCGCAGAAGGACGGTGCACGGACTTACATCACCCGCGCGGAGCTTGAACGTTACGTGCAGGCCTGTGGCCGCGAAGCCGCGACTTGAGCCCGCATCTGGGCTCCTTAGCCTTTCAGCGCTGCAAGTTTCTCTTGCATCGCTGACGGAATGAATCGCAGATAGGCCTTCTCAATCATCGCTACACTGGTCCCGGTTTGCGCTGCCACTGTCAGTGGATCGACTCCGTAGATTTGTAGCAACTCGCTGATGCGGGCATGACGAAAACTGTACGCGGTGGCGTGACCGGAGATGCGCTTATCACCTTTCGCCACCTCATTGTGCCGCGCGATAGCTGCTTGCATCTGGCGGCACCAAACGTGCCGACGGCAGGGCGTCTCTCCATCCTCGGTAAAGAGCGGTGCACCCGGCAACTTGTCCTTTCCTTGCTCCTTGAAGAATGCAATAGCCTCGGCGCTCAGCACCACGTGCCGCGGGCATGTTCGCAGGTCGTGAAGTCAATCTAACGAATCGGCTGTGGCAGAGCTAGTAACGAAGCGGTATCACGACATGCCGTATTCCCGTAACCACTTTGAAACCGCCTGCGCGGCAGCTGAGCGCGCGCGAGGCGAAGGTCTTCCTACTCGTCCGTTCGCTCCCTTCTGCCTGCTCAGTTACTTGATACTCGCCTGCACCGACTTGCCGGTGCGATAACAAATGGATGAAAGCAATCCAACACTGACGGACGCCCTGGCCGGTTTTGAGAACCGACATGTCGATAGCTCAAACTGTTATTAGCGCGCAACCAGTGTTCTCCACATGATGAGCCGCGCAGTTCGTTGCTCACTTCATGGGAGTTACGCCGTGGGCCAATCATCTCGGCGCGTTTGGCTCGGGCCTCTTCTTGGCCTCACGGGCGCGGCTCTTTTCTCCGATGCTGTCGCGACAAATGGGTATTTTTCCACCGCCTACAGCGTGAAGACCGAGGGCGCGGCTGGGGTAGGGATCGCATTCCCCCAAGATTCGCTCACGATCGCCACCAATCCGGCCGGTCTGGTCAGTGTCTCTGACACGTTCGATGCCGGTCTTGACGTGTTTCTCCCAAGCCGCGAGGCGAGCCTCGACCAGGGCGGACAGTCGCAGAGCTTCAATGGCGACGACACTGCCTCGTTCTACATTCCCTCCGTCGGCTATGCGCAACACCTGACGCCACAGCTTGCGGTCGGTGTGGCACTTTTTGGCAATGGCGGCCTTAACACGGACTATGGCACCAATCCGTTTGCCCGCTTCGGTGCCACCGGTTCGGCCGGCGTGGACCTGGAGCAGGTGTTTCTCTCGCCGGCGATTTCATGGGCGATCAATTCGAACAATGAGCTGGGCATCGCCGCGAATCTCGCTTATCAGCGCTTCAAGGCCAAAGGTATAGGCATCTTCAGTGCATTCTCGTCCGACCCCGGCGATGTCAGTGACCGTGGCTATGACAACTCCTATGGCGCAGGAGTGCGTGTCGGCTGGATCGGGCACGTAAACGAGTATCTTTCAGTCGGCGCCACCTGGCAGTCCAAAACGCATATGAGCAGGTTGACAAACTACGCGGGACTGTTCGCAGACCATGGTGAATTCGATATTCCCTCGACCTATGGGCTGGGGCTCGCGTTAACGCCAAACGCCGCCTGGACGGTAGCCGTCGACTGGCAGGAGATTCGCTACGCCGGCATTGCCGCCGTAGGTAACGGCATCGACAGTCTGTTCAGTGGCGTACCGCTGGGAGCGCAGAACGGACCCGGGTTTGGCTGGCGCAATGTTTCGGTGGTCAAGATTGGGACGGTCGTCAATGTCAATCCACAATGGTCGCTGCGGGCCGGATTCAGCGACAACCGGCAGCCGATTCCATCCTCGCAGACCTTCTTCAACGTCCTCGCACCCGGGGTGGTGGAAGCACACGCCACGGCGGGCCTGACTTGGAGCGCATCCGCAGCGAACGAATTCAGCCTGAGTGTCCTGCACGCGTTCAAGAAGACGATCAACGGCTCGGGATCCATACCCGCGGCCTTCGGCGGCGGCGAGGCAGACATCAGCCTCGAGGAAACGTCCGTCGGTCTGAGCTGGTCGCACCACTTCTAAAATGTCCGCAGGGGCCATTCCGCTATGGCAGTCGCTCGCGGGTGGTGCGCTGATAGGTGCTGCGGCGGCCGCCCTCATCCTCTTGAATGGTGAGGTCGCCGGGGTAAGTGGAATTCTTGACCGCGCTTTGCACCGAAGCTTCGGCGAGCAGCGCTGGCGCCTCGCGTTCCTCCTTGGGCTTGTCCTGCCGGCCGTTTTCGCAGGTCCCGGCCCGATTGGCTGGCAGGCCTCGGCTCCCTCGCTCGCCGTGACCGGGCTGCTGGTCGGCTTCGGCACCCGGCTGGGCTCCGGGTGCACGAGTGGCCATGGCGTTTGCGGCGTTGCGAATCTGTCGCTGCGCTCCCTCGTTGCGACCCTGACCTTCATTGGTACGGCCATGCTCGCGGTAGCCTTCCGACACGCGTGGCCCCTGCAATGACTGCAATCGTGGCCTTCCTCGCGGGAGCTCTCTTTGGATGCGGACTACTGCTTTCCGGTATGACGAATCCGGCAAACGTCATGGCATTTCTTGACGTCACAGGTGATTGGCGCCCGGCGCTCGCGTTTACGATGGCGGCTGCGGTCGCAGTCGCGCTCCCGGCATACGCTTTAACCCGGAATCACGGAACCTCATTACGTGGCCATGCCATCCGAACCATCGATGGCACACGTCTGGACTCGTCCTTGCTCCTCGGCAGTGCGATCTTCGGAGTGGGCTGGGGTTTGAGCGGGATCTGTCCAGGTCCTGGACTCATTCTGCTGTCAAGTCGAACCTTGAAGGCTTTCGTGTTCGTTGGTGGTCTTGTTGCCGGTGTCTTCGCGGCTAATGCCGTGCGGCCCAAATAGATCACGTGAAGGGAGAGATGAGCCATTGGGATTGCTCCCTCATGACAAACTGGAACTCCGACAACGAGAGGTTGGCGTGGTTCCTGCGCCGACCTGGCTGACGCAGCGCCTACTCGACGCGGCTCTAGCCCTCTGATTCCGTAGATAACCAAAACGATACCGGATCTCGACTGCGACGTAATTGCCCTGCTTTTAGACTCACCGCCATTAGGATCAAAGCGGCCGAAGGGGAGTGGCGCTATTCATGCCAGACTCCCACAATCCACATCAGAATCACCTGCTAGCTGCGCTGTCGCCCGCCGAGCGCGAACGAATCTTCCCGCATTTGCGGCTCGTCCCAATGCCGCTCGGTAAGGTCTTGTACGAGTCCGGCGATGTCCTGCGCCACGTTTATTTTCCGACCGACTCCATCGTGTCGCTCCTGTACGTGCTGGCTGACGGCGCGTCGGCGGAAATTTCGGTGGTAGGTAACGAAGGCCTCATCGGCATCGCACTGTTCATGGGTGGTGAAACCACCCCCAGTCGGGCGATCGTGCAGAGTGCCGGCCACGCTTACCGGCTAGTCGGACAGAAGCTCAAGGACGAGTTTCATCGAAATGGGAAGCTGCAGCTTCTGATGCTGCGCTACACGCAGGCCCTGATCACGCAGATGGCGCAGACCGCCGTGTGCAACCGCCATCACTCGGTGGACCAGCAACTGTGCCGCTGGCTGCTGCTGTCTCTTGATCGACTGTCATCCAACCAATTGACCATGACACAGGAACTCATCGCCGACATGCTCGGCGTGCGCCGTGAGGGCGTTACTGAAGCCGCGGGCAAGCTGGACAAGCTCGGCGTCATCCGCTATGCCCGGGGGCACATCACGGTGCTGGACCGCCCAAAGCTGGAACAGCTGTGCTGCGAGTGTTATGCCGTGGTCAGGAAGGAAAGCGACCGCCTCCTGCCGCGTCCACCGCTTCAGTGAGACGATCTGAACGCGGAGGTGACCGAACCAGTTGCGATTGCAGGCGCTGGCACACCCTGGTCGGCTGGTCAATGACGCTTGAGGGACTTCCGATGCCGGCAGAAGGCAGCTCTCTGTTGTCGGCCGCCCTGCCCCTAATGACCAGGAGCCCGCTCACAGAGTTGAGCCTCCGACGTAGACAAGACTCTCCGATCAGAGGTCACAATCGAACCTCAGTTTTCCAGCGCTGCCAATTTCTCTCTCAAGGCTAGTACACCGGTTCGAATCCGGTAGGGAGCGCCACCTAATCAACGACTTACAGAGGTAGCAGGAAGCAAAAATGCCGCTCGGGTAAGTTTCGGGTAAGTTCCAAACCCGAGAGCACGGCCCAGCAAGGCTGTTGGGGCCAGGCGCGTCGACGACATTGATAGGCCCCGTTCTTCATCGAGTCGCGACTCCGGAATACAGGGACTGTTCTCTACGGGCAAGGGGTGCAAGGAGTCCCGAGTTCAAATCTCGGCGCTCCGATCAATAACTTACGAGCCTCTGCAAAACGCTCTGTGTCTACTAGCGTGTCTACTTCGGCAGAATGACCGTCAGCATATATGGAGAGGATTCCGTTCTCGCCGCGAGTCGGCGCGGAAGGGAAGGCACAGGTCGGCTTGCAGATCGCCGAAGCAACCGAGCAGTCTGAAGGCGAAGCACCGGCAGTAAACCATCACGTCTGAGGCGGAAAGCATGAAATCCAAATCCGAACTGTTGGCATCGCTCGACGCACCAATGACAAACATCCGATGGTCTTGGGGCGCTGTGCGCCCACGGGACGGCGCTGTATTTCTCTTGGTATGGCAAGACGAGTGCAAACGCGTAGACAAACGCCTGTTTGTGGGTCTGAACACCGTGGCGCAATCGGCAGAAACAGAGTCGCTGCAAGGCTATCAGGAGCGTGTCCGCCATGTGGAAGCGATCCGAAACGGTGCGCGCGGGTACATGCTCATGTGCGAGGCAGCCGACCTCAGTACGTTACCGCGTACGATCAAGCGGGTAAACGACAGCGAGGTATTTGTCGGTGGTGAGCTGCGACTCATGGATGACGATTGGTGGCTCGAAAGTGTTGCGCGACAGCCCATCGAGACGGTCCGGTGAGCGCTCGCGTGATTGCGTATGGACAGACGATCAAATCGAGGCTAACAGTTATCCACCGATTGATATTTCTCCGCACCATTCTCAACGAGCGCGCGGGCCGTGAGTGAGACTCAGTGCTGCGGCGCACTGCCTTGAGGCTCAGAACCCCATGAGTCTGGGAGCAGCAACCATGACAGTGCCTGAACTGTCGAATCCGGACATAGAGAAAACTGAAGTCACACTCGGCTCGGTCCCTGATGTGGTGAAGTGGGCGAGCGATCCGAAGCTGATTCCAAACTGTGACGACGGTTATTTCCCGGGACGGTGGCTTCGAGGGCAATCAGACTCATCGAACAAACTGTTACCGCGCGTGTATCGGCCAACGTTTCGTGAGCGCGCAAAAGACCAGTGGCTTGACCATAAGTGGTACAAGGTGATACCTGACAAGCACAAGGCCGGGGTCGGCGATCTCGGACGTCAGTGCTTGAATCTGGAGCGGAGAATCTTCAGTCAGTTTTTGCAAGCTGGCGGGCATCTACTGGAACGAGACGATGACGTCGAGGCCTATTTTCTCGCGCGGCACTACGGCCTTCCCACGCAACTGCTCGACTGGTCTACTAACCCCCTCATTGCTCTCTTCATGGCTGTTGACGGGGATCCCTCCAAGGAAGGTGCAGTCTTTGCGATGGATCCAACGGCTCATCTCCGTACTGCAGAGCCGACTTTGAGGGGAATCCTGACCCCGGGCCATCCCCACGCTCGGCACGCGATTAAGATCGTTGTGGCGTGGGAGGAAATCAGAGACGATTATCCGCCCCACATTCTTGCGATACGCCCGAATACACGAGCCGGGCGCATCGAGCGACAATCCTCTTGCTTTACGCTCCACTCCTACGGTGCAGGGGAAGCGCCAAATCCGACGCTGCGGCGCTGCAAAATTCCGCACGCCGCGAAGAGTGAGATTCGGTCGGTGTTGAGCAGCTTGGGGATCAATCAGTTCACGGTCTACAACACCCTTGATCGCTTGTCACGAGAGTTTGATCAGGCGTGGAAGATTCAAGAACCTTGATGCCGCCGCTGCGTGCAGCTATTCGCGCTCAAGCGTCCTTGGCCGATGATCGACCGGAACGGGTATCTCAAAGCGTCGCTTTGATTTTCGCGCCGCCTCGAACTTCTCCGACCGCGTACAGCGCCCAGTCAGACTGCGGGTGCTGTGCGGGCGGGTAACAGCGTAAGCTGCAACACGACAATAGAATGCTCGGAGTCCGCTGCGCACACCTGGTGCGTGTGTGCGCCCTTATCAGGCCGCGTTGTCGGTTGATGTTCGAGTGGGCGCACTATGTTGTGGCGGGGGTGCGCCACGGTGATTTCGGCAGGACGACGCCTCAGCAGCCGGAGCACACGATTAAGGATCTAGCATGGCCGACGAACGACACTCGGTTATATCCGATGAGCTTGACCAACTTCTTAATAAGGCCTTTCTTCGGGCACAAGAGAACAGACAGGAGTATCTCACTGTCGAGCACATTTTATTGGGGCTTATCGATGCGCCGTCCCTGCATGGTCTCTGGCGCGCGTTTCAGATGGATAGGGACTACCTGCGGGAACGTGTCACTCACATCGTGGACAAAAAGACACCCCACTTAGCGGATGACGATGAACAAGAAGTCCAACCAACGCTCGGCTTTCAGCGCACATTGCAACGAGCCCTATTTTTCCAGCAATCATCCGGAAAGAAGGAAGTCACCTCATCTGATGTCCTGATCGCGATCTTGAACGAGAAAGAATCAGATGCCGCTTCTCTTCTGGAGCTAAGGGGCCTGACTCGAGCCGCGGTGGCCGGCTATTTCAAGTCTGGCGGAAAATCCGCCCCAGCGCCGCCATCTCGCAAAGCCACGGAGTTGGCTGGGGCAGCGTCCTTTCGTGAAGAGTTGGCAGAAATTGAAAGGGTAGATTTCCGACGCCGCCCACAGGTTAGCGAGTCGCCCAAGTTATTCATCTCTTATAGCCACATCGACAAAGCTTGTCTGGAGAGACTGTTAGTTCATTTGAAACCTCTTGAGCGTGCCAACCTGATCACGTGTTGGTCCGACACGAGACTACGGACGGGAGATAAATGGCGAGAGGAAATTACAAAGAATATTGGGGGAGCCGCACTCGCGATATTGCTAGTAAGTGCTGATTTTTTGGCCTCTGATTTCATTGTTGACAATGAATTGCCTCCTTTACTTGTCGGAGCGGCAGCGGGAGGCACGCGCATTTTGCCAGTTATCCTGAAGCCCTGCGGATTCCTCCGAGATCGCGTGCTCTCCGCTTTTCAGTCGCTCAATGATCCAAGGGCCCCATTGCTCGGCCTCAATCACATCGAACAAGAGGCCCTCTACAACAGGCTCGCAGACGAAATCGTCGAGGAACTAAGAGTTCGCGGCGTCAATGTTTCATAGGAGCTTAATGCGCGGCAAGGGGGCTCGACTTGGAAGAGCGAACTCAATGCCGCCGCGCCCGCGGCCGCAATCCCTGTAGCGCCTTGATGTCAGAGTTTATCCCGCTTCGCCGCCCGCTCCATCACCATCCGGGCGTAGTCGGGGGTCGTCATCGTTAGCGATCCAGTCACTGCGTCCGAATGGTTACTGAGCGAGACGATGTTGCCCGCTTTATCCATCCACGTTTCGGTGGTGACGTCGAACGTCGCGCCGAACGCGTTCTTCGCCACTGAGCGGTTTACCGTCCCGGGTGCGCCGAACTTCGCCCGCAGCTGTTGGTCGAAGACGTCGAACACGTCCGGCGAGAAT
>Ga0209380_10001989_pt1 | contig 13392 bp, 10 predicted proteins | sample HubBroMetageWFT6_FD_188347 | JGI IMG/M metagenome (GOLD analysis project Ga0209380, IMG submission 188347) | Warmed and freeze-thawed soil microbial communities from the Hubbard Brook experimental Forest, New Hampshire - Hubbard Brook CCASE Soil... | ecosystem: Environmental > Terrestrial >...
CGGCGACGTGGGCCATCGGCAGGGCCGGAGCACCGTCGGCGGCCAGCGCTTGCGCGATCTGGAGGGCGCAACCGGGGTTGGCCGACACCAGCAGGTCGGCGCCGGCGGCGCGGACGGCGCGAGCCTTGCGCGCGCCGAGTTCGGCGGCGGCCTCGGGCTGGACAAGGTTGTAGATGCCCGCCGAGCCGCAGCAGGTCCCGCCGTCCCCGAGCTCAGTCAGCGTGATACCGGGAATGGCCCGCAGCAGGCCGCGCGGCTGCGCGGTGATCCGCTGGGCGTACCCGAGGTGACAGGCGTCGTGATAGGCGATGTTCAGCGCAAGCTCGGCGCGCGGCGCGGCCGGCCCGAGCTCGGCGAGGAACTCGCTGAAGTCGCGCACGCGGCCGCTCAGCCCGGCCGCCCGGTCCGCCCACTCCGGGTCGCCCGCGAGCAGGTCCGCGTACTCCTTCATCGCCGAGCCGCAGCCGGCCGCGTTCACGATGACGGCGTCGACGCCGGCTCGCTCGAACGTCTCGATCGTTCGCCGTGCGAACGCCGCCGCCTCGGCCCGCCGCCCGCTATGCAGCGACAGCGCGCCGCAGCAGCCCTGACTCTCGGGGATCACCACGTCGCAGCCCTCGGCGGCGAGCACGCGCGCCGTCGCTTCGTTGACCGCCGGGAAGAGGACCTGCTGCACGCAGCCAGTCAGCATGCCGACCACGGCCCGGCGCGGACCGCGGGCAGGGACCCGGCCAGGGAGCGGACGATGGCGGCCCGCGGCCGCCCGGTTCGACTTGCCCGGCGCGACTGCCAGCGCCGCTACTGCTTCCGGCGCCAGGCGCTCCAGCAGCGAACTGCGCGCCGCCAGCCGGTCCAGCCCGGTTCGCTGCGCCGCCCGGAGCGGGGCTAGCAGCAGCCGCAGCCGCCGCGGATACGGGAACGTCGCGAAGATCGCCGCGCGGACCGCCCGGTCGCGCCGGGACCGGGGCGGCAGGACGGTTGCGCCGGCCGGCTCATCCTCGGCCCAGCCGCGGGCGGCCTCGATAAGCCGGTCGTAGCGCACTCCCGACGGGCATGCGGGCACGCACGCCATGCAGCCCAGGCAGCGGTCCAGGTGCGTGGCGGTCGCCGCGCTTCCCTCGCCGCTGTCCAGGACCTGCGTGATCAGGTGGATCCGGCCGCGCGGCGAGTCCATCTCCTCGCCCCACAGCTGGTAGGTCGGGCACGCGGGCAGGCAGAATCCGCAGTGCACGCAGTCGCTGGCGAGCGCGCGCAGCTCGCCGTCGGGATCCAGCGCGGCCATCAGATACCGCCCGCGAACCGGCCCGGCGCCATCCGGTGCTCCGGGTCGAACTGATCCTTGACCGCGCGCATCAGCTCCGGCGATGGCACTGGCCCCCACATATCGATCGCATCCCGCACCGGCGGCGGGGCGTCCAGCACCACCACACTCGCATCAGGCATAGACCCCGCCGGTTTGGTCAGCGCCCCGCGGATATCGGTCACGAACTGCCCGAGCCCTTCGTCGGCAGGGACGGTCACGTTGAGCACGCCCGACCCTGCCTGCCCGCTGACGGCAGCGTCAGCTGTCGATGTGCGGATGAGATCTAGCACTGCCTCAAGCCGGCCCGGCCAGAAGGCTATTCGGATGAGCGCGGTATGGCCGGGTCGCGGCCGGCCCAAGAGAAACGGGCCGGCCGCGACCTCGGTCATCCCGCGCTTGGCGAGAAGGTCTGTCAGCCGGTCCACTCGTTCGCTGACGCTCGCCTCGTCCCCTTCGATGAGGGCGCCCACCACACAAGGAGAATGAGCACCCTCCGGCCAGTCGAGCTCGACCGCTGATGGGGCTAGGGGCGAACCCGCCATCGCGTGGACTGCCGTCGCGGCGGCGGCGGGGTCGGCACAGTTCACTGTCACCCAGGTGGCGGCGGCGGGGAGGGGGTGGAGGCGGAAGGTGACCTCGGCGATCAGGCCGAGGGTGGCGTAGGAACCGGCGAACAGCTTGCCGAGGTCGTAGCCGGCCACGTTCTTGACGACCTTGCCGCCGGCCTTGGCGATGGTGCCGTCCGCGCGGATCACGGTGATGCCGATCAGCAGATCGCGCGGCGCGCCGAAGCGGAAGCGCAGGGGACCAGTGAGGTTCGTGGCGACCAGGCCGCCGATGGTGGCGCCGCCCGGCGGGTCGACGGCCAGGCGCTGGCCTTCCGCCGCCAGTTTGGCCTGCAGGTCATCGAGGCGGACGCCGGCCTGCACGCGCACCACCAGGTCGCCGGCCGCGTGCTCGAGAACCGCGTCGAGCCGGGCGGTATCCACGATGAGGTCGCAGCTGGCCGGCGGCAGGCCCCACGTGAGCCGGGTGCCGGTGCCGCGCGGGACGACAGACAGGCCCAGCCCGGCGGCGGCCTTCATCAGCGCCCCGGCCTCCTGCGTGCTGGCGGGTTCGGCGACCAGCCGGGCGGCCACGCCGGCAACGACGTCATCGGCGCCCGCCGGGCGCACGTGCGCGCAGGCCCTCGCGAGTTCGGGCGGCATCGTCATGCTCAGAACTGCTCCAGCTGGCCGGAGGCCACGAGGGGATGGGGGGCGCGGCGGACGCCCGGCACCTCGCCGCACAGCCGCGGCGTCGGGAACACCTTGCCCGGGTTGCAGAGCCCGGCCGGGTCAAACGCGCACCGCACGAGCTGCATCGTGTCCAGGTCGTCGGCGCTGAACATCTTCGGCATATAGCGCGACTTGTCGACGCCGACGCCGTGCTCGCCGGTTATCGAGCCGCCGTGCTCGATGCACAGATCGAGGATCGCGCCGGAGACCTGCTCGGCGGCTTCCTGCTCGCCCTCGGCCGCGTCGTCGAACAGTACGAGCGGATGCAGGTTGCCGTCGCCGGCGTGGAACACGTTCGCGACCCGGATCCCCGTCGCGGCGGATAGCTCGCTGATGCGGTCGAGCACTTGCGGCAGGGAGGTTCGCGGCACGACGCCGTCCTGAACGATGTACGCCGGGCTGATCCGCCCGACCGCGGCGAACGCGGACTTGCGGCCGGTCCAGATCGCCGCGCGCTCGGCCGCATCGCGGGCTGCCCTGATCTCGTAAGCGCCGGCCTGCGTGCAGATCTCCCTGACCGCGACCTCGTCCCGCGTCACGTCGCCCTGCGGGCCGTCGAGCTCGACGATCAGGACGGCTCCGGCGCCCTCCGGATACTGGCAGTTGACCGCGGCCTCGGCGGCCTCGATGGCCAGCGCGTCCATCATCTCGATCGCGCCGGGCAGGATGCCCGAGCCGATGATGGCCGAGACCGCGGCCCCGCCCGCCCCCATCGTCGTGAACGCCGCGAGCAGGGTGGTCACCGTCTCGGGGATCGGGGTCAGCTTCACCACGATCTTGGTGGCGATGCCAAGCGTGCCCTCCGAGCCGGTGAACGCGCCGACCAGGTCGTAGCCGGGCGCGGCGCCGGTGCCGTCGCCGAGCCAGGTGAGCTCGCCGGCCGGAGTGACGATCTGCAGGGCGGTCACGTGATGGACCGTGAACCCGTGCTTGAGGCAGTGCGCGCCGCCGGAGTTCTCGGCCACGTTGCCGCCGATCGAGCAGATCACCTGGCTGGACGGGTCCGGTGCGTAGAACAGCCCGTAGGGCTCGGCCGCCTTGCTCACCGACAGGTTCGTGACGCCCGGCTCCACGATGGCGCGCCGGCTGACCGGGTCGATCGCGACAATCGCCCGCATCTTGGCGGTGACGATCAGCACGCCGTCGGACCGGGGGAGGGCGCCGCCGGACAGGCCGGTGCCGCTCCCGCGGGCCACGAACGGGATCCTGGCCGCCGCGCATTCACCGACGATGGCCGCCACCTGCTCGGCCGACTGCGGAAGCACCACCAGGCCCGGACTGCACCGGTGCGCGGTCAGCCCGTCGCACTCATAGGTCCGCAGCTCCTGCGGGTCGGTGATGACGCCGTTCGTGCCGCAGATCTCGGCCAGCCGGGCCGCGAGCGTGCCGTCCATCCCCCCAGCATCTCTCGCGGCCCGTTCGCCTGCTACCGCCGGGTTACGCGACGGGGACGGCGGCCGCCACGACGTCGGCCACGATGCACGTGACGTTGTCCGGCCCGCCCCCCGCGAGTGCCAGCTCAACGAGGCCGCTGGCGGCCTCGTCGGGATCGGCCACGGTCAGCAGAACCCTGGCGATCGCCGCCGCGTTCACCACCTCGTGCAGGCCGTCGGAGCACAGCAGGTACCGGTCGCCGGGCACCGCCTCCCGCAGGCTCAGGTCGGGCTCGCAGCCGCCGTCGGCCACGAGCGCCCGGAGGATCAGGTTGCGCTGCGGGTGGGACGCGACCTCAGCCTCGGTGATCTTGCCATCGTCGAGCAGCGTCTGCACGATCGTGTGGTCCTGCGTGATCTGGAAGACCTCGCCGCCCCGCACGAGGTAGGCACGCGAGTCGCCGATGTGCACCAGGCCGAGTTCGGATCCCGACCACAGCAGCGCGGTCAGCGTCGTGCCCATCCCGCGGAGCGCCGGATCGGACTTGGCCATCGTCGTGAGCCTCCGGCTGGCCTGCCGGACGGCGTGATCGAGTGCGTTGAGCACCTCGCCCGCCGGCACCTGGGTATCGAGCGGCTTCAGCGCGTCGATGACCGCCGCGCTCGCCACCTCGCCAGCGGCGTGGCCGCCCATGCCGTCGGCGATGGCCAGCAATTGCGCGCCCGCGTAGGCCGTGTCCTCGTTCTCCTCGCGCTTCAGCCCGATGTCGGTCCGCACCGCGTACCGGATGGCCAAAGTTGCCTGAGCATCGTTCACTGCCGTTTCCTTTCCGGACAGGTATCCGATGAGGAACGCGGCTAGCGCCCGTCTCGCGGTCGTCTCTGCCTCGACCTGGTCCCAGTACGCGGTCAGAATCGCCGCGGCCTGAGCCGGTGCCGCCGTGCTCGCCTGCCGGATCGCCGCGAGCGGCATGCCCAGCCGGCGCAGCCACGCCACCAGGCGGGCCTGCTCAAGCTGCGACGGCGCATACCGCCGGTAGCCTGACCCGGAATCGATTTCGGCCGGCCGCAGCAGGTCCAGTTCGTCGTAGAGCCGCAATGCCTTGCGGGAGAGCCCGGATGCCCGGGCGAACTCGCCGCTGGTCATCAGCTCCACCGCCGCCTCCTCATGCCAGGCACACAACCCGGCGAAGCCAGGCTCAGGCTGGCCCCAGGGGCGAGGTCAAGTCGCCGGCCGCTCGCGAACGTAGTGGCCCTGGCCGGGCACGCTGACCAGCAGCCCCTCGCCCTTCAGGATTGACAGCGAACGGGCCGCCACATGGTGCGAGACGTGGTGATGCTGGCTGATCTCGTGGATGGACGGCACCTTGCCGGACAGGTAGCCCTGGAAGATCTCGTCGCGCAGAATGTTCGCGAGCTGCTCATACGGCGGCACCGCATTGTCTGGATCGATCACGCCGCAAGCATATCGATCTCACTATGTGGACATGTAATGTCACTATGTGAGCAGAAACGCGCGCTGGATCATCCTGCTGGTCGGGATGATCGCGATGACCGCTGGCTGCACGTTTCAGTACGGACTCGCGTACCTGATCCCCGCCCTCCGCCATGAGGGATTCTCGCTGGAGCTGGCCAGCGTCCTCGTCGCCTGCCCGACCGCCGGGCTGCTGCTGACGCTCATCGGCTGGGGTGCCGCCGCCGACCGCTACGGCGAGCGGGTCATCCTCGCGACCGGGCTCGCGCTGGCTGGCGTGATCCTGCTGCTCGCGAGGACGGTACACGGGACGGTCGGCCTCGGTACCTGCCTCGCCCTGGCCGGCGCGGCGGGCGGCTCGGTGTTCGCCGCCAGCGGCCGGCTCATCCTGGGCTGGTTCGCGCGCCATGAGCGCGGCCTGGCGATGGGCATCCGGCAGAGCGCGCAGCCCATCGGGGTTGCGCTGGCCGCGCTCACGCTCCCGGCGCTCGGCTCGGGCGGCACCGCGGATCCGTTGCTGTTCCTAGGTGCGTTCTGCCTCGTCGCCGCGGCCCTGGTGATCGCATTCGTGCGTGATCCGGAGCGGCCGGCGCCCCCCGCCGGCCAGGACGGCAGCGGGCGCACCGCCTCGCCCTACCGGCAGCCGGTGCTGTGGCGCATCCACGCCGCGAGCGCGCTGCTGGTTGTCCCGCAGTTCACCGTGGCCACGTTCGCGCTGGTATTCCTGGTCGACGGGCGGGGGTGGACGGCCCTGGCCGCCGGGCGGCTCCTGGCGGTCGCGCAGGCGTGCGGCGCGGGCTCGCGGCTGGGAGCGGGTTACTGGTCGGACCGGGTCGGCAGCCGGATGCGCCCGATGCGGATTCTCGCGATCGGCACCGCCGTCGGCATGCTGCTGCTCGCGGTGGCCACGGCGGCGGGCTCCGGCCTGGCGGTGCCCGTCCTCCTGGCCTGCAGTGTGGTGGCGGTGAGCACAAACGGGCTGGCCTTCACGGCCGTGGCCGAGTACGCGGGGTCGGCGTGGGCCGGCCGGGCCCTTGGCATCCAGAACACCGGCCAGAACGCGCTGGCCGCCGCGACCCCGCCGGTCATGGCGCTGGCCATCGGCGCAATCGGGTACGGGGGCGGGTTCGCGGTGGTCGCGGCGTTCCCGATCGTCGCCGCGGCGCTCGTCCCGGTGACGAGCGAGCTGGCGCGCCCGGCGGCCAGGGCTCTAAGGCCCCGCCGGAACCCGGTCCAGGAGCAGGCCGAATAGATCGCGGTAGGCGGCCAGCAGGCTCTCGTCGGAGTCCAGCTGCTCCTCGGAGCGGGACTCGCCGCTGGTCCGGATCAGCATCCGCCCGGCGACCGAGACCCGGCCGTCCTCGGCTAGCCGGGAGCAGATCGTTCCCTGCCGGAAGTGTGACTCGGGCCAGGTCTGCTGCCACCAGCAGGTCGGCATGAATTCGTCCAGCGACCGGGCCCTGGCCTCGATCCGGTACTGCGGCTGCCCGTCCCTGAGCACGTCGAGGTCGCCGTCGCCGGCGTCGGCGACGCGGAACTGGCCGGCGGGGTCCTCCTGGTCGTCGCGGCTGTCCAGGCGCAGCGGGTAGACGGCGTGGCTGCCGAATCCGACGTCGGCGAGCCACGGGCCGGAGCCGTCCGGCGGCGCGACGGCGAGCGTCAGATGATCAAACGGCGGCCCGAGCCCGCTGCCGCCGTACACGCGCGCCGCAAGGCGGGTGACCTGCGCGCCGAGGGACTCGAGCAGGAGCGCGAACAGCCCGTTGAGCTCGTAGCAGAAGCCCCCGCGGCGCCGGCTGACGATCTTGGCAGTCAGGTCGTCCTCGGCCAGTGAGATCGGCTCGCCCAGGTGGATGCTGAGGTTCTCAAACGGCACGGTCAGCTGGTGAGCGCGGTGCAGCCGCGCGAGCCCGGCGCCATCGAGCGTGACCGGCTCGGTCACGCCGATGCGCTGCAGGTACGCGGTCGCGGTGGCGGCGTCCACCTCAGGGCATGCGCTCGTAGGCGGGCAGCGTCAGGAAGTCCACGTAGTCGTCGGCGAGCGCGACCTCGGTAAACAGGCTTGTCGCCTGCTCAAACCGCGCCTCGTTGTAGGCGCCGCCGAGCTGCTCGCGGATCGAGATCAGTTCCTCGCCGATGATCCGCTCCACCAGGTCCCTGGTCACCTGCGGCCCGTCGGCGAGCGTGACGTCGTTGTGCAGCCACTGCCAGATCTGCGAGCGCGAGATCTCCGCCGTCGCCGCGTCCTCCATCAGGTTGAAGATCGCGACCGCGCCCGTGCCGTCGAGCCAGCTGGCCAGGTACTGCAGGCCGACGCTGATGTTGTTGCGCAGCCCGCCCTCGGTGATCAGGCCGGGAGTCTCGCTGACGGCCAGCAGCTCGGCCGCCGTCACGTGCACGTCGTCGCGCTGCTTGCCCAGCTGGTTGGGCGCGTCGCCGAGCACGCTGTCGAACACCTCGCGGCAGATCGGGACCAGGTCGGGGTGCGCGACCCAGGACCCGTCGAAGCCGTCGTTGGACTCGCGGGTCTTGTCCTCCCTGACCTTGGCCAGCGCGCGCTCGGTGACCTCGGGATCGCGCCGGTTGGGGATGAACGCCGCCATCCCGCCCATCGCGTGCGCGCCCCGCGCGTGGCACGTCTTGACCAGCAGCTCGGTGTAGGCGCGCATCATCGGCGCGGTCATCGTGACCGCGTTGCGCTCGGGCAGGAGGAACTCGGCACCGCGCGTGCGGAACTTCTTGATGATGCTGAACAGGTAGTCCCAGCGGCCGGCGTTGAGCCCGGCACTGTGGTCGCGCAGCTCGTAGAGGATCTCCTGCATCTCGAACGCGGCCGGGATGGTCTCGATCAGCACGGTCGCCCTGATCGTGCCCTGCGGGATGCCAAGGGCGCCCTGCGCCAGCACGAACGCGTCGTTCCAGAGCCGGGCCTCGAGGTGGCTCTCCATCTTGGCCAGGTAGAAGTAAGGGCCCTTGCCCTTCTCCAGCTGGCGCCGGGCGCAGTGCGTGAAGTACAGCGCGAAGTCCACCAGACTGCCGGAGGCGCGCTGGCCGTCGATGAGCAGATGCTTCTCCGGCAGGTGCCAGCCGCGCGGCCGGACCACGATCGTGGCCAGCTCGTCGTCGGGCCGCAGCCGATAAGACTTGCCCTCTTCGCTGGTGAAGTCGATGGTCCGGTCCAGCGCGTCCTTGAGGTTCAGCTGGCCGGTGATCATGTTGTCCCAGAGCGGGGTGTTGGCGTCCTCGAAGTCGGCCAGCCAGACCTTGGCGTTCGAGTTGAGCGCGTTAATGGTCATCTTCTTGTCGGTCGGGCCGGTGATCTCAACCCGCCGGTCGATGAGGCCGGGCGCCGGCGGGGCGACGCGCCAGGAGGTATCCGACCTGATCGCCTCGGTGCTGGTCAGGAAGTCGAGCATGGCCCCGGCGGACAGCTCCTGCTGCCGTTCCACCCGTGCGGCCAGCAGGTCCAGGCGGCGCTGGCCGAGCTCGCGGTGCAGGACCGCGATGAGGTCGAGCGCTTCAGGGGTGAGGATCTCGTCGTACCGGCTGCCGGACGGGCCTGCGATTTCGACGCCACTCAACGTTGCCACGCTCCTAAGGTCTTGCCGGCCTGGGCTGTACCCGAAGGTTACTCACCGGCGAGGGAGCGGGCATGCGAGGGCGGGCGCGCTTGTTATTCAGGTGAGGATGGATGCACTCCGTGGCACTATCAACACAGCTCTCCGCGATCAGAAGGCGGGCGTAATAAAAATAACCAGCTATTCAGGTGATAAGCACTCTATGACCGCCCTATCCAATGAAAACCCGGACCGCGATCCCCGCTGGGAGACCGACGGGGAGCCCGACGACGGGCAGCTCGACCTTGAGCAGCGGCACGCGCTGCGGCGCGTGGCCGGCCTCTCTACCGAGCTCGAGGACATCAGCGAGGTCGAGTACCGGGCGCTGCGGCTCGAGCGCGTGGTGCTGATGGGCGTCTGGACCGAGGGCACGCTCGCGATGGCGGAGAACTCGCTGCGCGAGCTGTCGGATCTGGCCGAGACCGCCGGATCGCTGGTGCTGGATGCGCTGGTGCAGCGCCGCGGCAAGCCCGACGCGTCCACCTACGTCGGGGCCGGGAAGGCGCGGGAGCTCGCCGACATCGTCGCCAGCCACGGTGCCGACACGGTGATCTGCGACGGTGAGCTGACGCCCGGTCAGCTGCGCAGCCTGGAGGGCACGGTCAGGGTCAAGGTCGTCGACCGCACCGCGCTCATCCTGGACATCTTCGCCCAGCACGCCCGCAGCAAGGAGGGCAAGGCCCAGGTCGAGCTGGCGCAGCTCCAGTACCTGCTGCCGCGCCTGCGAGGCTGGGGTGAGTCGCTGTCCCGGCAGGCTGGCGGCCGTGGCGCCGGCGGGAACGGCGGCATCGGGACGCGCGGACCTGGCGAGACCAAGATCGAGACCGACCGGCGGCGCATCCGGACCCGGATCGCCAAGCTGCGCCGGGAGATAGCCGACATGTCCGTCGGCCGCGAGGTCCAGCGCGGACAGCGCCGGCGGCGGGCCATCCCGTCCGTGGCGATCGCCGGCTACACCAACGCGGGCAAGTCGACCCTGCTGAACCGGCTTACCGGCGCCCAGGTGCTGGTGGACAACTCGCTGTTCGCCACGCTGGACCCGGCCGTACGCAAGGCCAGGACCCCGTCGGGGCTGCCGTTCACGCTGACTGACACCGTCGGCTTCGTGCGGCACCTGCCGCACCAGCTGGTCGATGCGTTCCGGTCGACGCTGGAGGAGGTCGCGGACGCCGATCTCATCCTGCATGTGGTCGACGGCTCGGACGCGGACCCGCGCTCGCAGCTGGCCGCCGTCAGGGAAGTGCTCAGCGAGGTCGGCGCGGCGGACGTGCCCGAGCTCGTGGTGATCAACAAGGCCGACGCCGCGGACAGCATCGAGCTAGAGGGGCTGCAGCTGTCTGAGCGGCAGTCCGTCATCGTCTCGGCCGCGACCGGCGAGGGCATCGACAAGCTGATGGCGGAGATAGAGCGGCTGCTGCCGCGCTCCCAGCGCGAGGTCAGCGTCGTGATCCCGTACGACCGGGGCGACCTGGTCGCGCGCGCCCACGACGAGGGCGAGGTCCTCACCGTGCACCACGGTGGCGAGGGCACCGAGCTCACCGCGCGGGTCCCGCTGGGGCTGGCTGCGGCCCTGGACAAATTTGCGGCGTCAGGATTGACCGGCTAGGCGCTATCCGCATTATGTCGGGCGCAATTGCGTGGTGCAGTTGATGAACGCCGCAGAAACAGCAGTGCGGCCGACCCGCTGCAATCCATTGCAAAAACGCCGGAGCGCGCTGTCGCGCATTCAGCCAGCGGCGGACTGGCGCCGGACCTGGCCCGACTGACCTGCGGGCGAGGCCGGCCTCCGCGCAGCTCGTTCCCGGAATTATCGGGGTTGGTAATCGCCCGGCGCGTGCCGCATCGTCGATTTGGGGCCCCTTTACACGGATCCGCTTGTGCAATACGGTGACTCAACCGATATGTTTAGTGAGCGCGCCGGCACCGGCCGTGCTCCCGGTCCGCGCCGCACCATTCACCCGCCACGCCGGTCAGGGGAGACCGCATGAAGGTTTCGCTCTCCGCAGAGACGCTGCGGCGAACGGTGCGCGGCTGTCAGGCTTGATGCGATGACCATCCGGCTGCTGACCAACATCGGGCGCCTCTGGACGGGCTCCGAGGTGTGGAGCAACGCTGCGATCGTGACCCAGGACGACCGCATCGCCTGGGTGGGCCCGGCTTCCGAGCTGCCCGCCGGCGTCCCCGGCGTTATCGAGGACATCGTCGACGTTGACCACGTCGAGAACCTGGGCGGGGCGCTCGTCACTCCTGGCCTCATCGACGCGCACACGCACCCGGTGTACGCCGGCAACCGCTGGGCCGAGCTGGCCATGCGCTCCGGCGGATCGACGGGATCGGAGATCATCGCGGCGGGCGGCGGCATCGGCTCCACGGTGACGGTCACGCGCGGCACGGACCCGTGGACCCTGTGCAGCGGGGTCAGGGAACGGCTGCGCGAGTGGCTGCGGGGCGGCGCGACGACGGTCGAGGCCAAGACCGGCTACCACCTGACCAGGGACGGGGAGCTGGCCGACGTCCGGCTGCTCCGGTCGCTGGAGAACGAGCCGGGCATGCCGCGGGTGCACGTGACGTTCCTGGCCGCCAACTCCGTCCCGCCCGAGTACTTCGGCCGGCGCGCCGACTACGTGGATGCGGTGGCGAGCTGGTGCGCCGACGCCGCGGCGGCGGGGGCGGACAGCATCGACGTTCACTGCGCCGAGGACCGGTTCAGCGTCCGCGAGGCTGGCTGGATCCTCGGCAAGGGCAGGGCTGCGGGCCTGCTCCCGCGCCTGCACGCCGGCGGCGACAGCCACACCGGGGCGGCGCTGCTGGCGGCCGAGCTCGGCTGTGCCTCGGCGGACCTGCTGCATGACGCCGACGACGCGGACATCTCGGCGCTCGCCAGGGCCGGTGTCGCCGCGGTGGTCTGCCCGGCGATGCCGTCGGAGGCCAGGCAGCAGCCGCCGGTGCGCGCGCTGCTGGACAAGGGCGTGCCGGTCGCGCTCGGTTCCGCCCATGCTCCGGGCGCGAACGGGATCACGTCGATGCCGCTGATCATCAACCTGGCGATGGCGAACTTCGGGATGAGCGTCGCCGAGGCGCTGCGCGCGGCCACCATGGGCGGGGCCCAGGCGCTGCGCGCGCCGGACCGGGGAGCGATGACCCGCGGCCGGCTGGCGGACATCGTGGCGTGGGACGCCGACCACGAGGGCGCGTTCGGCTGGTCCTACGGCCTCAAGCCGGTCCGCGTCTGGCGCGGCGGCGAGCCGGTCCTGGCCTGACCGGATTACCTGCACGCCAGCGTCGTCAGCGGTCTGGGCGTCACCAAGTCATGGCATGCTGCAGGCATGAGTTCTGGGCATCCCGTCACGGTGATCGTCGGCGACGAGGAGCTGCTCGTCGAGCGGGCGGTCAGCGACGCCGTGGCCAGGGCGGCCGGGTCGGGCGTGGCGGCCGGCGGGTCTCCAGAGAACGGGCCGGACGTTCATGACGTCGCCGGCGTTGACCTCACCGCGGGCGAGCTGACGGGCCTCACAGCGCCGTCGCTGTTCGGCGGTGACTGCGTGGTCGTGGTCAGAGCCGCCCAGGACGCGGGCAAGGACGTGACCGCCGAGATCCTGAGGCTGGCCGGGTCGCCGCCCCCCGACGTGACGCTGATCATCACCCACGCGGGCGGGGCCAAGAACAAGGCCATGCTCGCCAGCCTGGCCGGGGCGCACCGGGTCGACTGCCCGGCGATCAAGCGGTTTGGCGACCGGATGGACTTCCTGCGCGGCGAGTTCGCCAGGGCGGGCCGCAAGGCCGACGAGGGCGGGCTGCGGGCGCTCCTCGACGCCGTGGGCAACGACCTGCGAGAACTCGCGGCCGCGTGCAGCCAGCTGGCAGCCGACACGACCGGCGTGATCGGCCAGCAGACGGTCGCGCGCTACTACCGCGGCCGGGCCGAGGCGACCGGGTTCTCCGTCGCCGACCGCGCCTGCGAGGGCAGCCTGACCCCGGCGCTCGAACAGCTGCGCTGGGCCCTGGCCACCGGGACCTCGCCCGTGCTCATCAGCAGCGCGCTGGCCTCGGGCCTGCGCACGCTCGGCCTGGTCGGCTCCGTGGGCCGCGGTCTTAACTCGAATGCGCTGGCGGCCGAGCTGGGGATGCCGTCGTGGAAGATCGACAAGGCCCGCCAGCAGCTCCGCGGCTGGAACGCGGCCGGGCTGGCCGCCGCCCACGCCGCGGTGGCCGAGGCCGATGCTCAGGTCAAGGGCGAGGCGGCGAGCGCCGGATACGCGCTCGAACGGGCGATCACGACGATCGTGGCCTGCCGGAACGGCGCCGGCGTCTAGTCCGGGGCCGACATCCGTTGCCGACGCCCCGCGGG
>Ga0209380_10001993_pt1 | contig 13375 bp, 13 predicted proteins | sample HubBroMetageWFT6_FD_188347 | JGI IMG/M metagenome (GOLD analysis project Ga0209380, IMG submission 188347) | Warmed and freeze-thawed soil microbial communities from the Hubbard Brook experimental Forest, New Hampshire - Hubbard Brook CCASE Soil... | ecosystem: Environmental > Terrestrial >...
CGCTGCCCCATCATGCTTCGCTCCCGTCGCGAATCGCCTCACAGCGACGGAATCACTGAGCAACGCAGCCTTCAACGGACTTCTGCAACAAAATCGGCCAGCAGCTGCCTCCCGCACCGCAACAGTTTCGTATAGCATTGATAGAGAGCTGCCAACGGGACGTCCGAAATCCCGATCATTGCAATGGGCAGCAATGGTGCTGTCGGCGGACAGTTTCGTAGCATCACGACACCTCTGGCAGGAGGACACGCCATGACCCGCAAGCTGACCAACCGCCGCCGCCTGCTTGCAGGCGCCGCGGCCACTGTCGCTATCGGTGCGCCCGCCATCGTGCGCGCGCAAGGCGGTGGGCTGAAAGTAGGCGTGCTGTTGCCACGCACCGGCTTCGAGGCCTTCTTCGGCCAGGATTGCCAGCACGGCGTCGATCTCGCCCCGCCGATCTTCAAGACGCTCGGCCTGCCCGATCTGACGATTATGAGCGGAGATACCGAGTCGAATGTCGACGTTGCGCGCGAGCACGCCGAAAAGCTGATCGGCGAAGGCGCACAACTTTTGATCGGCGCCTTCGATTCCGGTCAGACCGTCGCGGTCGCTCAGGTGGCCGAGCAAAAGGGCATTCCGTTCGTCGTCAATATCGCTGGGGCGCCGGAAATTACCGAGCAGGGCTACAAGTTCGTGTTCAGGAATTTTCCCACCGTAGGGATGACCCTCAACGATTCGTTTGCCGAGCAGAAAGAGATCTTCACGATTGCTGGCGTGGCGCCGAAGACGGCCGTCTTCATGCACGTCAACGATACCTTCGGCACCGCCATGGCGAAAGGCATCGGTGGAATCATGCCGAAATACGATCTGCCGTATAAGATCGCCGAGGAGATCGCCTACGATCCGACGGCGCGTGATCTTTCGGTTGAGGTGGCAAAGGCGAAAGCCACCAATCCCGAAATCCTCCTCGTCGTCAGCCGCCTCAACGACGCCATGATGATCACCCGCGAACTGGTCAAGCAGCGCTGGACGCCGCAGGCGATCCTGAGCTTGGGGCCGGGCTGGGGTGAGAACCAGTACTTGAAGACGCTCGGCAATTTCTCCGACGGCCCGATCGGCTTCAACCCCTGGCCCGATCCGAACAAGAAACTCACCGCAGTGCTTGCTGCCGCGTTGGCCAAGGCACATCCCGATCTCAATCTCAATACGCTGCAAACGTTCACCTTCGAAGCCCTGTTGATCGCCGCCGACGCCTACAAACGGGCCGGTTCGACCGACCCGAAAGTGCTCGCGGATGCAATTCGGGCGACGAACATTACTGACAACGTAGCGATCGGCGGCGGCATTCAGTTCAATGCCAAGGGCCAGAACGACAAAGTCGGAATTGGCGCCAACCAGAATCGTGCCGGCAAGAATTTGGTGCTTGCACCGAAGTCTGCGGCGAATGCAAAGCCAGAGTGGCCGATGATGCCCTATCAGAATCGCACATAAGGCCCAGCCGATTTTGCGTTTGGTCACTGACAAAGTTTCGGGCTGCTACCTTCGAAAATGACGCGATGGGTCATTCGCGTCGTTTTCGACTCCATGCGACCATGTCAGTTCTTACCCTAATAACGACCAAACCGGCGATCCGCCACGTCGGTCGAAAAGGGCCATTCGCGTCATTTTGCACTGCGAGAAAATATCAAGCCGTTTCACAGTCTCGCCACTTAGACGGTTTACCGCGACGTGAAGCCATCGCTTAGCGTCTGCATGAATGCGACAATTGCGTCTTCCTCGGCCTCGTTCAACCCCAGATGGCCCAGCTGATTTTTGTTCAGATTTTCCATTGTTTCAGGCGCCGGCCAGCAGGTTTTTCCTTCGCCCGGATCGTTGGGCAGGCAGCGCGGCAGCACATCGCGCGTGTTGTAGAAATGCACGACGGTTTTGAGATCCTTGAAATATCCGTTATGCATGTACGCCTTGACGAAGCCGGGATAAGGCCGCTTGTCGACATTGCGCAGCGTAGGCACCTGAAACCGCGCGACGTTCTGCGGAGCGAGCGAAAGCCAATTGGCATCGGGGACCGAGGGCTGACTGAGGAGTTGCCTCTGGGTCAGGAATGCGCCCACTCCGTCGTCAACGTAGGAAGGCCCTGCCGGATTGGCAACATAACCGTAATCGTCGGGCTGTACCTCCTGATAATAGGGAAGGCTCGAATTGGCCGGGACCCCGAGGTTACTGGCTGTGAAGTCGGTGAAAAGCGGGTCCTCGCCTGGGCCGCCATCCCGATGGCAAGCGTTGCATTGGGCCTTGCCGCGGAACAGCGCATAACCTTGCTGCTCCTCCGGAGTGAACGTCGCCTTCTTTGCCAGCACCGCGTCGAATTTCGAGGTAAAGCTCGTCACCTCCGCGGACGCTTCGTAGCTCGCGATCGACATTGCCATCTGGTCGAAAGTCGCGGCGGCTACGCCGCGATCGCGCGCACTCAGATGAACCGGAGTGGGATCGTTGGCTGGCGGTGGCCCGGGCGTGGCACAAACCTGCTCAACATCCATAGGCCACGCAACAGCAAAAGCCTGTGTTTCCCATAAACTTTCGAACAGCGCGCGATAAGGCCGCTGCGAGGCGCGATAGACCGCACAGGCAAAGTCGGGAAGTCCCATTTCCACCGGATTGGTAGGCGGTCCTTCGGCCTGTTCGGCTGCGGGATTGCCGAGGCGTCGCCCGGTCGCTCGCATATCCCAGAAATTTCCGCCGACAAGACCGCCTCGTCCGGGATTGTAGTGAAGAACGGGTGAGAGCGGCGCGTAGGCATGCGTTTGCGGCCTTCGATTGCTAAACCGCGTGCGCACCGAGCCCGGATACGAGCCGGTGGTACGGTTCAGCTCGGAAATCGGGCCGGTGAATCCCCCCTCTGGCATGTGGCAGAAGGCGCACGCTTGGTTTCGGTTCACGGAAAGCTCTTTGTCGTAAAGCAGCAGCTTGCCCAGCAGCTCGATCTGCTGCACTTGATTGTCCGGCGGAGTCGCCAGCCGTTTCAGCGTCTCGTTCTCGATGCCGTCGATCTGGCCCTCGAGCTGTTTGATCTCCGCCTGCACTTGCGGAGAGAGCGTGACTGCGGCCGCGGTACCACAGGACCCAATGAGAGCAACGGCTCCCATGATGAGGGACCTGCGTCGGATCACCGCGCAGGTGCTCGCAAAGGTGAAGAAGCGTCCGCGCACGACCATCCTCTCAAGCCGCTCCCATCTTGGATAACCAACTTAACTAGCAAAGTTAAGAGCTGTTGTTTGGCTCTGTAATATAACGTCAGAACAGCAGGGGAGCCCAAATAGTTTTGCAACAGATTACCCCGATAGCAACCAATCTCCTTCCTGCAGCACACGCGACGGGCTCGTCTTGTAGAAACGGTGCTACTCACCGACGTTCCTGGAAGACGGGAAAAAGTCAGGAGTCCGCCACATCAAGAGGGTTGCGAGACTAACCATGACCGCTGTGATGAATAACGCGTAGTCGCCAAAATGTAATGTACAGAACCCTCCTAAAACCGCCCCGACCGCGAAGGCGAGGCACACGGAACCAAGCGCGATCGCATGAGTGCGATCCTTTTTAGACATTGGCCCATACAACATTGCGCTCGCGGCCGAAAAGGCGCCGACAAGATTTCCCGTTGTCATCCCGGTGTTGAACGTCACATCGCCGATGTGAGAGAAGCTCGTGATTTGGACCGCCGCGATAAAACCAACACAAGCGGTGACCACTCCGTTCGGTAAGCGACTTGCAATCAAGGCTAGTGCTACAAGCAGAACGCATTCGAAAGCCAATCGCACGTTCCGGGAGTTCAATTTGCCCTTCTTCAGCCACGCCCCGGTCAGGCGTGACACGACAAGCCCAACAATGAAGGCCGTGATGGATGGAACATGACGTGCGGCGGCGGTGAAGTCCCCGGCTGCAGCATGAATCCCAAACAGCACCACATTGCCTGTCTGGGCGTTGGCAAAAACATGGCCATGATCCATGTAGACCCAGGCGTCCATGCTGCCTCCCGCTGCTGTCAGGATGCTGGCAGCTACAACGCTCAAACCTACGTTCGTCCGGTCGGAGCGTGTATGCATATGGTTTTTTCGCGCGGATGGTTTGCCGGTTATCTGAGCCTCTTTTCTGTTGGTCGATGACATATTCAGGTGCGAGCCGCCTTCGATACATCGAAGCTGTCTTCCAGCATCTGGAAGCGCGTCACGACATCGCTCGTGATTGTCAGGATGATCGCGAATTGAGTCGCGATGATCTTATCGGTCGCCTTGATCCGGGTCTGCAGCGCACCGATTATCGCTGCGCGGCTGTCGCTTGCGAGGATGTCATCGACTTCGAAGGCAATGGGCGCCGTCAGCGTGCGGATATCGCGGATGAAATCGACGATCGCCTGGCGACCGGTCTTGCGGCCGATCCAAGGCAGGACCCCATCATCGCCCTGGATCTCGAATACGAGATCGGCGTCGAACAGGGCGGCAATCTCGGTCGCATCCCCGCCACTGCCTATGCCTTCCAGAAACTTCCGTGCGACAGCGATGTTTTGCTGATGGTTGGTCATCTGTCTCCGTGATCTCGATCAAGCATGAGCTGCTGACAACCGCGTTCGTCAACCTGATGTCGCCCGCCGTTCACTTGCTTGGACCCCAGGCTGGCGCGCTTGCCCCGGGTTCCTCATGCTTGCTGTCCTGTCGCTTCGAGGATCAGCCGCGCGATTTCGTCGGGGTGGGAGATCAGAGAGAGATGGCTGGACTTTACTTCGATGGTCGTGGCGCCCATCCGCTTGGCCATGAAGCGCTCAAGGTCCGGATTGATGGTGCGGTCTTCCGTTGATACCGCGTAGTAGCTCGGCTTCGATCGCCAGGCCGCGTGCGTAGTCTTGCCGGCGAGGAGAGCCTTGTGGAACGGCCACTGGGCCGCGTAGAGCACCTTTGCCTTTGCTTCCGGCAAGTCGCCGGCGAAATCGCGCAGGAAAGCCTCCTCGCTGAGGCGTCCTTCATCGCCATCGAATATGACGCCGGCCGACGCCGGCGGCGCCGGAAACTTCTTGGCCAAGGCTGTGTAATCTTCGCCGGCATCCGGCGCTCGCGCCGCCACATAGACAACCGCCGAGACGTTCGGATGCACACCGGCTTCAGTCACGATCATCCCGGAAAACGAATGTCCGACCAGAACCGTCGGCCCATCCTGCCGGGCGAGCACGCGCAAGGCTGAATCGACTGCTTCAGGCAGCGTCGTCAGGGGGTTTTGCACAGAGGTCACGTTTAGGCCCGCCGCTTGCAATCGCGGAATGACTTCGGACCAACTCGAGCCGTCGGCAAACAGCCCGTGCACAAGCACGACGTTGCTCGCCTTCGCTGGAGTTGAATTTGCCGCCATGGCTCGTGCGGAGATCAGCGAAGCTGCAGCACCGGTCACGAGGGCGGTGGAAAAATCGCGTCTGTCCATCATCATGATATGTCCTCCTTCAAGGATAGGGATTGTCTGGTTGCTTAATTTCCGAGATGAGTCTTGCTCAGAGCCAAATGTGATTGTGAGGCTACCCACTTTGGCTTTCCCGGAGATGATTGCCGTGCTTGTGACGTTCTTGCTGTTTTGCGCACGCTATCTTTGATAGGTTCCACCGGGATGACGCCGAGTTCCCCGGTCACTATTCGAACAACCAGGCAAGCCGAGTCATGGAAGGCTTGTCGGTCATATCTAGATTGAGCGGCGTGACTGCGATGCATCTCTGATCGAGCGCGGCAAGATCCGTGTCGTCTGTCGCCGTCACGGCACCTTGGCGTATGTAAGCGATCCAGTAATAGGGATTGTGGCGGCCGTCCTGGCGTACGTCGATTCGTGACCGCGGTTGCCAGCGGCGACCCTGGGCGGTCACTGCGATGCGCTTGACTTCTTCAGGCGGACAATCGGGAAAATTGATATTGATCAGTACATCACGCGGCATGCCTTCGGTAACGACGCGGCGAATAATTTCGGGCGCAAAGCGGAGACTGGTCTCCCAACAGGGTTTGCTCCCGCTGCGGGATTTATAGGCTTGTGACAATGCGAAGGAGGGAATGCCGAGCATCGTGCCCTCCACCGCCCCGGCCACCGTGCCGGAATAGATGACATCCTCACCAGCATTGCTACCGCGATTGACGCCGGAGAGGACGAGATCGGGACCGTTCCCATTGAGCAGATGACGCGCGCCCATGATGATGCAGTCGGTCGGCGTCCCGCGTACAGCAAAACGGCGCTCGGTCACTTGACGCAAACGCAGCGGATCATTGAGAGAAAGCGAATGGGCAACCCCCGACTGATCGTATTCCGGCGCTATCACCCAAACGTCTTCGGAAAGTACCCGCGCGATTTTCTCGCATACGTTTAGACCTTCCGCATGGATACCATCGTCGTTGGTGATTAGGATGCGCATGACTCAGAACATTTATCCCTTCCTTTTCGTTATAGGATTTCTGAAAGGGTTCTCAAGAAGGCCTTATCTCCATCCAACGTTCAAATCCAGAAAGTGAATGGAATTCCGACAGGCTATGCACATCGCCATCCGGAATGACCTCGTGCATCATGCGGGCGAGTGCGTCGCCAGGTCCGAGTTCAAAGACTTTGGAAACGCCGGCCTCCCGGCATGAGTCCATGCAGGCTGCCCAATTCACCGTCTGTCCAATTTGGCGCGCCAACTTTTCGGCGCCCATATGCACGTCAAACACCGTGTCACCGTCGATCCCGCTCAATAGCCGGACATCGGACGGCACTTGCTCTGGCAAGTGCGCCTTGGAAAGTGCTTGGCGAAACGCTTCGCTTGCTTCGGCCAGCAGCGGCGTGTGCGATGGTACCGCGACCGGCAGCATCGTCGTGTGCTCTGCACCCGCAGCCCGAGCATCTTGGGCTACCGCCTCGAGAGCCTTCCTTGTGCCGCCAACCAGCATCCGGTCTTCGGCGTTGACGATCGCGACGTAAGCTCCGTGCACCTTGCAGATCTGATCCAACTTGTCTCGCGTAAGACCGTGGATGGCCACCAGTCCGGAAGGCTGTGTTGTGGATATATCCATCGCCGCCGCGCGTTGCAGCGCGAGATGCAAGACCTCCTCGTAATCCAGTAGGCCGGCAACACCCCAAGCGGCAAGCTCTCCTATGCTGTAGCCTGCAACCACGAGCGGGCGGGGCACCTTGGTACTCAAGACGGCCCAGGCCGCCATGGCCTGGGTGCAGCACAAGATCTGCCCAACCTTGTCCGCGTGCAGTTCGTCGTTGCCCGATTCGTGCACCAGTTGCCGCGGGTCTCTGCCATCCAAGACATATTCTGCGGCTTTGAATACTGGGATGGCTTCCGGCGCGTCGGCCAGCAAATCAAACATACCTGCACCCTGATAGCCCTGACCGGAGCAGAAGATTGCCGTGCGACTCATGAATGGGCTTCCAGGGCGTTGAGAAAAAGCGAGGTCGCTAACAGGTCGGCGCAGCCGCCCGGACTGAGGTGACGCGCGACGAAGGCTTGATGCACCGCCGCGGCTCTCTCGCGCCACTTTGTTTGCCCGACACCGCCCTGGTCGAGAAAACCGGCCGCGGCTTCCTGCGCGTATCGCAGGCCAACGGCACCGCCACGGTGAAGCAGATTGGTGTCTTCCATCGACGCCAGGATTGCAAAGAATCCCTGTACGCGCGCGGCCTCTGGATCCTTGGGCGCCAGCCTACGGCCGAGCCGTAGTGCGGGCAGCCCTACTTCGATCGCGTGCGGAAAACCGGCGGCGGCCTGCGCCCGCGCGCCACCCGCGCCGTATCGGCGCAGCGCGTTGGTTCCGTGGCTGTGCAGCGGGATGGGTCCGCGCATAATTGCCTGCCCCCATCGCTGGCGAACGGTGGCGCCCAGCACACTGGCGCTCCAATAGTGTCCGGCGCGCGCCGTCTCAGACCAAGTGGCACCAGCGGCCGCGCACAAAAGGCCGAGGCTAAAGATTGCGCCGCGATGCGTGTTGACGCCGCCAGTCGCGTCCAGCATGGCGCGCTCCGCCTCCAATCCAATCTCGCGCAACTTGTTCATGCCGGTTTGGGAGGCGCCGGCAATAGTCAAATCACAGTAGAACGGTGTAATCGCCGCTGCGCTAGCTTCGAACGTACTCGCGTCCATGTCGGAGTGACTGCCAGAATCTACGTAGCTGACGAGGCCCGGCTTAGGCCATGTCTCTAACTCTGCCAGCAATGCGGATTTCGCCAAATCAGCCACGTGACCCGCGACATAGCGGGGCATGGGATGGGTTACTTGTCGTAATGCTGCGGTCATGATTGTGAGATCGGAGTGCGAAATAGTTCAGCTTTGGTCCGGACCTCCACGCCTTCCATTGTCTTGACCAGCACTTGGCTACGCTCGTCGTCATTGTTTTGAGCCAATTCGCGCCAGTTCACCCCCGCGCCGTCCGGCAACTGCAGTTCGCCGTCGAGGCGGGCTGGACTTTCCGCATCAAGCCGACGCAGTCGCTCCACGAGCAACCGGGCGGTCCGCTCGTCGGAAATCGGCCAGATTAGGTCTAAGTCCGATTGTGCATGCAGGTAGGGCAAGCCGGTCGTGTGTTCCCAAAGGAGGGCGCCGAATACACGCGGCGATACCTTCAATGTCTCCCCGAGGTCGAGAAGCGCTGAGATGATCAGCCTCCACTTCGCCGGCGCCGTGCGCGCTGCATCGCAAAGCGACACCGACGGCAGCACGATCACGGCCGCGCCGGAAGCAAAGCTGAATGCAACACGTCGCTTGCCATAACAGGGTGGAAGAGGAAGCGCCGCCGGCACGTTGTCCGAAAAATCGCCTGCCATTCGGCGTCGCACGATCACCGGTCGGCCGAGCCGCGCCCAATCCGCTACAAGCGGCAAATCCGCGACACTCGGGTGGCCTCTAAGCATCGCCCGCCAAGCGGCCGGCTCTGCTCGTAGCAGATCATGCCGACGCAATATCGTCGCCTCGGCCGCGCGCCCCAGTGTTGACCCGGTTCGCGACTTTTGCCACCACGGGTCGGCACTTACGTTCCGCTTCTGGTTGTCACCTTCGTGACAGGTGGGATCTCCGGGCCGGAACATGGCCTCTGTCGCGGCGCCTCCTGTAAGCAGGGTTGTCTTGGACATCATGGCTACTCCAGGCCAGCCGTGAGATAGATTGCGGCGGCAAGCGTTCCGGCGCTCAGAATGGTGCTCGCGATCAGCGTCGTTCCCGCAACCTCGGACGACTTATTGAAGCGCAGTCCGAACAAGACGCCGAAGAATCCGACCGGCAGAGCTGACAGCACAATCGCCTCGCGCGCCGTAAGCGAAGGGAGGGCGAAGAGCCACGCCAGAGCCGCAGCGAGCAAGGGATGTGCGATGTTCGAAAGAAGTGTTTGAATGCCGGCATTAGCGCCGAGACGCAGTTTCTGGGCTGACAGAATCAATCCGGTAAGGAACAAACCCGCGCCGCCGGCAACCTGCCCCATCAAAGAGAAGGATCTGGTCAGCGGTTCGGGCAGCCCGATGCCGGTCAGCACGAACGCAACCGCCAAAATTGGCGAGAGCACGATGGGCTTCGTGATGGCGCTCACGAGGGACGCCGTGATGCTTCTCTTATCTTGTGTCTGCGAAGTCCTATCCAGAATCACCAAGGTTATGGGTGACACCACGATGGAGCCGCACGCGATCGCGACGGCGGCTGCGACCAAATGATCCGCGCCCAACAGGGCAGAGATGAGCGGCAATCCGGCGGACGCGTAGTTAGGCAGGGATGTAGTGAGCGCTTGTATGCAAGCCTCACCGGGAGCGGCGCCGAACGCACGGCGAGCCATGACGTACGTCACCAAATATAAAATCAGCATGGAAATCGACAGATTCGCGGCGAGGGGAAGTTCGTCCAACAGCGTCCGGCGCGACGCCTGGACGACGGTGACGAACATGGAAGCTGGCACCGCGAAGTCCATGACAAGCGCGTTAAGTTGGGCAACGTGCTTGTTATCGACGTCGCGCGTCCAGCCTCCCAGGTAACCTAACGCCATGCCGAAAAAGACCGGCAACAACGCGTCCAAAATGATCGCTAGCATGGCAATAACCGCAGCAGATCATGCCGACGCAACATCGTCGCGCCGGCCAGTCGCCTCAGCGATGACCTGCTTCGCGACTTTCGCCGCCATTGGCCGACCATTGCGCTGCGCTCCCAACTCGTCTCGGGTATCAACCGGCGAAGCTTTTTTGAGTGCCTCCTCAAGCTGTTCATCAAGTGGCTTCTTAGGGTCCCAGATTTCCGCGACCGCGCCCATTTGCACCAAATGATCGAGGCCCGGCGCGAAGACAGGCGTCGCCTTCGCGAGCTCTTTCAGCTTATCTATCGGCAGCTTCGTGACCCGCGACATGGATGGCAGATCCATCACCGCGGGCTCTGCGCCTGGCAGGCCGATGAGAAAGTCAGTCGCTGAGGCCGTGGCCAAGAATGCGCCCGCAGCGGCCTTGCCGTATTCCAGCCCGATGGTCCGATGTCCTTGCTGGCTGGCGAGCAGCAAGCACTTGGCAAGATGGGCGAGATATTCGTTCAAGCCGCGCATCTCGTCGCGCCGAGCCATGAGTTGGCCCTGTGTATCGACTAACACCAAAATGGGGATATTGCCGCCCTTGGCTACGACGCGCAGCACCTCCTGCGCAAGCGGCAGCGCGCCGGCGGTGCCGAGCGCCGCGCCGTTCGCGACACCGATCACCGCGATGGCCTCGCCCTGCTTGCGCTTTGCTGTGCCGATAATGATGCCGGTAGCGTTTACCTTCACATCATGGCCGGACGGAAACAGACCACTGAGAACCTTATCGAGCGTCATGATTGGCTTCCTTAATGCTGCTCGCGAGTGCGGCGAAGTCCCAGCCGTCCATATCCCGGATAGCTTCGGGGTCTTTGATGCCCAGGACCCGCCACATGGAAACGGCATCATCACACGCGCCGAATTTCTTTTGACGCGCGGCGAGGCGCTCTTGCTCCGCTTGCATTGTTTTGAGATTGAAGGCCGGCACTTTGGCGAATAGCGAAATGGCTGCGGCGCGAAACCCTTCCATGGAATCCTCGGCAAAAGCATCGGCTCCGCCGATCAGCCGTCGGTTCTTGCCACCGTCGGTGCTCCAGACCAGCGCCTTGTTCTTTGAGTCGAACTCCTCCACGCCTTTATTGGTTTCGATCACTTCCGGGCCGGAGACGGCAATGCGCCCCTGTTCGGATACCGCGATCCGCGAACAGGTCGCGGCAGTCAAACCGGCGCCGCCGAATGCACCTGCCTTGCCGCCGACCAGCGCAATGACTGCCACACCCGCGCTGCGAGCTTGAACGATGGCACGCATTAACTCGGCTACCACAAGTTCGCCTGCGTTCGCCTCCTGCAGACGTACCCCGCCGCTGTCCAACAACAGCAAGACAGTTTGCGGGAGTTCCTTGTGGTCGCGAGCCGCGCGCACCAGTCCTACAATTTTAGCGCCGCTGACTTCGGCAAAGGTGCCGCCCATGAATTGGCCTTCTTGAGCAGCGACGAGGACATCGTTCCCGTCCAATTTGCCGCGGCCGATCACAACTCCGTCGTCGAAAGCCGACGGCAGGTCAAACAGATGAAGGTGAGGGCTCTGAATACGCTCGGAGGGCCCCAGGAATTCGGTAAAACTATTTGGGTCCAACAGGCCCGCGACACGCTGGCGTGCCGTCGCCTGAAACCAGCCGGCTCTCGCATAGATTGCTGCGTTTTCCATCACACATTCTCCATCAAGGCGCAGCCTTGCATCAGGCGCAGGAAAACGGTGTCCGGTCGTGCGCCGCCGTCATTAATGGAAATGCGCAGACCTCCGGGTGAAAAGCGTTCGACGAATTCGTCAATCACAGCCTTCCATGTCGCGTCGTAACCTGTGACCGGCGTAGCGATTTCTATCTCGCAATTCGCTCCCGGGAGCAGACGCTCGAGCAGCACTTCGAGGTTGCCGGACGCGACTACCCCGATGATCGCCGTGGTTTGTTTGCCGGCCAGGCGGCGCTTTGCGGCGTGGTTGAACTTCAGGGTCAGCATTGTTCGCCTCCTACCACTGACGAAACTTATTCGGCGGGTCATAGAGATTGCCAGACCAGTGCATCAGATCTTCGACCGATCGCGCGGCAAGCATGCTTCGCTGCGCATCCAGCGGGTTGATGCCAAGATCTTCCGGCCAGCGAATAATCTTTCGCTCGCGCAGCTTCTCGACCATTTTGCGATCACGGGCACGGCCCACATCGGTGAAGCCCGCGATGCCGCGAATGGCCTGCTCGCGCTCTTCCGCCGTGCGGCAGAGCAGGAGATTGGCGATGCCTTCCTCGCTGACGATATGGGTGACGTCGTCGCCGTAGATCATGACGGGCGCCAGATCGAGCTTGAACTTATCGGCGAGGTCGATGGCATCGAGCTTCTCGACGAACGCAGGCACCGTCTGGTCGCTGAAACTCTCGAGGAGCTGGACCACCAGCTTGCGGCCACGCATCACTTTCGGATTGCCATCAACGGCCTCGCGGCCGGCCTTGAGCCAGGGCTCACTGCCGTGGCGGCGGCCGTGCGCGTCCGAACCCATGTTGGGTGCGCCGCCAAATCCGGCGATCCGGTCCTGCGTCACAGTCGAGCTGTTGCCGCTGAGGTCGATCTGCAGCGTCGAACCGATGAACAAGTCCGTCGCGTAAAGCCCGGCAACCTGGCAGTACATCCTGTTGGAGCCCATCGAGCCGTCGCGCCCGGTGAAGTAGATGTCGGACCGCGCGCGCATATAGGCATCCATGCCCACTTCCGAGCCGAAACTGTGGATCTGTTCGACCCAACCCGACTCGATTGCAGGAATTAGCGTCGGGTGCGGGTTCAGCGCCCAGTGCGTAGCGATCTTGCCCTTGAGCCCGAGCTTGTCCGCGTAGGTCGGAAGCAGCAGCTCGATCGCGGCAGTGTTGAAGCCGATGCCATGGTTCAGCCGCTTGATTCCGTATTCCGCATAGATGCCTTTGATAGCCATCATGGCGGCGAGGATTTGTGTTTCTGTGATGCTGGCCGGATCACGGGTGAATAGCGGCTCGACGTAGAAAGGTTTCGGCGCCGCGACCACAAAATCCACGCGGTCGCCCGGAATATCCACACGCGGTAGCTTGTCGACCACCTCATTGACCTGAGCGATAACGATGCCTTGTTTGAAGGCGGTCGCTTCGATGACGGTGGGAGAGTCCTCGGTGTTAGGACCCATATACAAATTACCTTGTAGATCTGCGCTGCGGGCCACCGTCAACGCGACGTGAGGCGTGAGGTCGACGAAGTAGCGGGCGAACAACTCGATATAGGTGTGGATCGCGCCGAGCTCGATCGCTCCCGAATTCAAAGCCCGCGGTACTGCGTAGCTCTGCGGTCCC
>Ga0209380_10001994_pt1 | contig 13373 bp, 15 predicted proteins | sample HubBroMetageWFT6_FD_188347 | JGI IMG/M metagenome (GOLD analysis project Ga0209380, IMG submission 188347) | Warmed and freeze-thawed soil microbial communities from the Hubbard Brook experimental Forest, New Hampshire - Hubbard Brook CCASE Soil... | ecosystem: Environmental > Terrestrial >...
ATCGCCAGCTCCTTCGCCGAGCAGATCATGCCCTCGGAGATGTGGCCGTAGGTCTTGCGCGCGCCGATCTCGAACCCGCCGGGCAGCACCGCGCCCGGCTGCGCGTACGCGATCCTGTCCCCGACGGCGAAGTTGGTCGCGCCGCAGATGACGCCGGCCGCCTTGTCCTGCGGGCCGGTGAGCTCTTCCTCGCTGACCGCCACCCGGCAGTACCTGATCGGCTTCTTGAACTCCGTCAGCTCGTCGATGGCCAGCACCTGGCCGACGACGACGCCGCGGATGTCGTGGCCGACCTGCTCGATCGCCTCGACCTCGAGGCCGGCGGCGGTGAGCCGCCGCCCCACCTCGCCGGCGTCGACGGGCTCAGGGACCGGCGCGTACTCGCGCAGCCAGGAAAGTGGCACTCGCATCGCTAGATCTCCATCCCGAACGCCCTGCTGAACCGCACGTCACCGTCCACGGTGTCCCGGATCTCGTTGACGCCGTGCGCGAGCATCAGGGCCCGCTCGACGCCGAGCCCGAACGCGAAGCCGCTGTACCGGTCCGGGTCGATGCCGCAGGCCACGAGCACGCGCGGGTTGACCATGCCGCAGCCGGCGATCTCGATCCAGCCCATCGACCGGCAGATGCGGCACGGGTCCGCGCCCGGCTTCACCGACTCGCCCCGGCACACGTGGCACTCCATGGACACGTCACCTGACGGCTCGGTGAACGGGAAGTAGTCGGGCCGCAGCCGCGTCCGCAGCCCCGCGCCGAACAGCGCGTCGACGAACGCCTGGATCGCCCCGCGCAGGTCCGCCATGGTGAGCCCCTCGTCCACGGCGAGGCCCTCGATCTGGTAGAAGACCGGCAGGTGGGTGGCGTCCAGCGCCTCGTTGCGGTACACCTTGCCCGGGCTGACCACGTACAGCGGCAGCGGCCTGGTGAGCAGGCTGCGGATCTGCACCGGCGAGGTGTGCGTGCGCAGCACCATGCCGGACGGGCCCGGCTCGCCGTCGGGCCGCGCTACGAACAAGGTGTCCTGCATCTCCCGCGCCGGGTGGTCCGGCGGGATGTTGAGGGCGTCGAAGTTGTACCACTCGGCCTCGACCTCGGGGCCCTCGGCGACCTCATAGCCCATCGCGACGAACACGTCGGCGAGCCGCTCGGCGGTCATCGTGACCGGGTGCCTGGCCCCCTCGGGGGTGCGGTCGAACGGCAGCGTCACGTCGACCCGCTCGGTGACCAGCACCTGCTCGTCGCGGTTCCGCTCGAGCTGCGCCTGACGCTGCCCGATCGCTTCCCTGATCCGGTTCATGGCGGCGCCCACCCGGCGGCCGGCGTCCGCCTTCGCCTCCGGCGGCAGCGCGCCGATCTCCGCGCGGGCCAGCCGCAGCGGCGCCTTGTCCCCGTCGTGCGCGAGCCGCGCTTCCTTCAGCTCGTCGAGCGTGCTCGCCGCTTCGATCGCGGCCAGCGCCGCCTCGAGCGCGCGGTCCACCTCGGCGGCGGACAGCGCGGTCACCGCGACCGGGTCGTAGTTCTTGTTAGGTGCGGACATCGTTCGCTTCCCCAGGGTGAAGGTGGTCAGGCAGCTGGCAGGCCCGCGGCGGGTTGCGGTCGAAGACTATCCGGAACGTACGGTGGCGACTGTATGTCCGCCACTACGCGACAGGCGCCCCCGCGGGCACGGTAAATCGGAATTCGGCGCCGCCGCCGGGCGCGCGGCCCACGGTGATGTCGCCGCCGAGCGCCTCGACCAGGCCCTTGACGATGTACAGGCCGAGACCGGTGCCGCCACGGCGCTTGCCACGCCAGAACTGGCGGAACACCCGGTGCGCCATCTCCGGGGGGATCCCCTCCCCCTGGTCGCGCACCGAGACGGCGACCGCCTGGTCGCCGCCGATCCGCGCGCGCTCTACCACGACCGTTACGATACCAGCCCCGTGCCTGACGGCGTTTTCCACGAGGTTGGCGAGGATCTGGTCGACCTTGTCGGCGTCCAGCCAGGTGTCCGGGAGGTCGCTGATGACCTCGAGGCGGTACCTGTCCTCCGGCTCGCCGGCCGCCACCCGGCCCGCGATGAACCTGCGGACCCGCTCGGGGACGTCGACCAGCTCCCGGTGCACCTCCATGCGGCCCGACTCGATGCGGGACACGTCGAGCAGCTCGGTGATCAGCCGCGTGACGCGGTCCGCGTCCGCGTTGACCGTCTCGAGCATGACCAGCTTCTGGTTGTCGGTGAACCGGGGCCACTTGGCCAGCAGCGTGGCGGTGAACCCCTTGACCGAGGTCAGCGGGGACCGCAGCTCATGCGCGACGGTGGAGACCAGCTCCGCCCGGCTGCGCTCGAGCCTGGCCCGCTGCTGCGCGCCGCGCAGGGTGATCACCAGGCGGCGGACCGGGCCGCCGCGCCCGTCGCGGACGTAGCCAGCGGAGACGAGAAGCTCGGTCCCGTCGGTGAGGAACAGGCTGCGCTCCGGATGCCTCGTGCGGGTGGCCAGGCCGTGGTACGGGTCGACGCACACCCACCAGTCGCGGCCGTCGTCGTCGCGGAACGGCAGCACGTCGGAGACGAACTTGCCGACGGCCTCCTCGGCCGCGACGCTCGTCAGCCGGGCGGCGGCCTGGTTGAAGATGATCACGCGGCCCGCGTCGTCGGCCACGACCAGCCCGTCGGGGATCTCGTCAGCCATCAGGGACTCGGCGGCGGTCGTGCACTGGGCAGGAAGCGAGGTACGCGCCGCTGAGGGGGGGTCGGCGGCCAGCGGGGACTGCTCAGGCGCGGGCGCGCCTTCGGCGTGCCCGGGCCCGCCAGGGGCGGTGCCCTGACCCGCTGTGTTGTCCTCCACGACTGCGTTGCCTCCGTCCGGCAGGGGCCGCGTATTAACGGCCCGTGCTGGCTCGTTTCACGATTGCGAGTGACGGAATGTGATCAGACTCTAGCGCGGGAAACCGACTCAATGACAGTCCCGGGCCCGGGATTTCTCTCCGTCGTAACACAAATACAATACGCCACTACCGATTCTTTTCTGTTAGGAGTTCGCTGCTGAATGGCCCATTCAGCGGTTATAGGCGGCGCTATCGGCGCATTCAGCGCTGGGCCGCCGCGGACGCGTACAGGCACACCGCGGCGGCCGCGGCGAGGTTCAGGCTCTCCGCCCTGCCGTAGATCGGCACCGCCACGGACTGGTCCGCGAGCGCGAGCAGTTCGGGCGGCAGCCCCCACGCCTCGTTGCCGAACAGCCACGCGGTCGGGGCCTTGAGCGCCGCGCGCGTCTCCGGGTCGTCCAGCGGAACGCCTGACCTGCCGTCGGCGGCGACGATCCGCAGCCCGGCCCGCTTGAGCGCACCGACCGCGTCGGTGAGCCGTACCCCGGCCACCACGGGCAGGTGAAACAGGCTGCCCGCGCTGGCCCGCACGCACTTGCCGTTGTACGGGTCGACCGAGGCGTCCGCGAACACGACCGCGTCCGCGCCGGCCGCGTCCGCCGTGCGCAGCACGGTGCCGGCGTTGCCGGGATCCCGGACGTTCGCCAGGACGGCGGCCAGCCGCATCTTGCTGTTATCAAGCTGGTCGAGCGGCACGTCGACGAACTCGCAGATCGCGAGCAGCCCCTGCGGGGTGACGGTCTGCGCGAGTTCGCTCATCACCTCGCCGCTGACCACCTGGACCTCGACGCCCGCGCCGGTGGCGGCCGCCACCAGGCCGGCGTGCCGCGTGCGCGCGTCCGCGGTGACGAACAGGCCCGTGACGCGGGCGCCGCTCGCCAGTGCCTCGGAAACAGCTTGCGGGCCCTCCGCCAGGAAGGCCCGCTCACGCTGCCGCAGCGCCCGCTTGGTCAGCCGCCGGGCGGCGCGCAGCCGCGCCGGGCTGACGCCGCGGTAGTCGCTGTTCGTCAGGCCGCCGCGGTCTCGGGCAGCGCCTGCCTGGCCACCTCGACGAGCGCGGCGAACGCGGCCTCGTCGCTGACCGCGAGGTCGGCGAGGACCTTCCTGTCCACCTCGACGCCGGCCGCCTTGAGGCCCTGCACGAACCGGTTGTAGGTCAGCCCGTTCGCCCGCGACGCGGCGTTGATCCGCTGGATCCATAGCCGGCGGAAGTTGCCCTTGCGGTCCTTGCGGTCGCGGTAGGCGTAGGTCATCGAGTGGAGGAGCTGCTCCTTGGCCTTGCGGTACAGCCGTGACCGCTGGCCCCGGTAGCCGCTCGCGCGCTCGAGGACTACCCGGCGCTTCTTCTTGGCGTTAAGCGAGCGCTTGACGCGTGCCATTGTCGTGTCTCCCTAGGTATGGGCCGCGGCTACTTGCCGAGCAGCTTCTTGATCGCCGGGGCATTCGCGGGCGAGACCTGTACGTCGTTGTAGAGCCGGCGCGTGACGCGGGACGACTTGTGCTCGTTGTAGTGCGCGCGGTTGGCACGCCGCCGCATGATCTTGCCAGTACCAGTGAGCCTGAACCGCTTGGCGGCGCCAGTGTGCGTCTTCATCTTCGGCATGGTCGCCGTCGTCCTCCTCATTGGGCCGCCTCCGTGAAAGGGGCAGCGTTAACCCTGGCGGTGCGGGCTCTGCGCGGAGCCCGCACCGCACCGTCTGTCCCGCGACCGCGGGGTAAACCTTTACACGTCGGTCGGCGCCGGGGCCGCCTCGCTGCGCGGGCTGGGAACCTGCTGCTGCTGCGCGGCTGCCTGTGCGTTGCGATCGGCCTTCGCCTCGGCCTTGGCCTCGGCCTTCTTCCGGTGCGGGCCGATCACCATGATCATGTTCCGCCCGTCCTGCTTCGGCGCTGACTCCACGAAGCCAAGCTCGTTGACATCGTCGGCCAGCTTCTGCAGCAGGCGGAATCCGAGTTCCGGCCGGGACTGCTCACGTCCACGGAACATGATCGTCACCTTGACCTTGTCCCCTGCCTTCAGGAACCGCTCGACGTGGCCCTTCTTGGTGCCGTAGTCGTGCGGGTCGATCTTCGGGCGGAGCTTGATCTCCTTGACGATCGTCTGAGTCTGGTTCTTGCGGGATTCCCTCGCCTTGACCGCGGACTCGTACTTGAACTTTCCGTAGTCCATGAGCTTAGCGACCGGGGGTCGCGCGGTCGGGGCAACCTCGACCAGATCGAGGTCGGCCTCCTGCGCGAGCCGGAGCGCCTCGTTAATGGAGACGATTCCGATCTGCTCGCCCTTCGAGCCGACAAGCCGGACCTCCGGAGCGCGGATGCGCTCGTTGACACGCGTTTCGACGCTGATGTGACCTCCACGGGCTCTTTTGTCGCCGCCGGCCTTTCCGGCGGCTTCTGCCGCGACCACTCGCCCGGAAGGAAAAAGCCCCGCCAGGCGCAGTGCGCCGCGGGGCAACCACAACAACGGCGTCGCAAGCGACGCCGTACCGTTAGCCTGTTACCGCAGGTCACGCACTATATGCGTGCCCGCCTAACCGGCCACGGCCAGACCCGCCAGCCCAGTAGGCCGACTAGGTGGGAGGTGGTCCTCCGCTTGCGCGCCCGGTACTCGCCCGAGTACCGGACTGGTCAGCAGCCAACAATAACAGCACTTGGCGGCTTTGTGGTATTCCCTCTCGCGGTCAGTCATGCGTTCCGCCGCCGCGGGTTAGCCGACCACCCGGTTGCGGAAGCTGCGGATGCCAAGGTAGCCGAACACCGCCGTGCCGCCGACCAGGGCGAGCATGATCGCCCAGAGTGGCATGTGGCCGATGCTCGGCGTCAGCGCCGCCCGCAGCCCCTCGGTCATGTAGACCATCGGGTTGATCAGCACGAGGATCTGCAGCCAGCGGATCACGTGCAGCGCCGACCACGGGTAGTAGACGCAGCCGAGCATGGTGAGCGGCAGCAGCACGACCGCGAAGACCATCTGCATCTTGCGCGGGTCGACCACCGTGCCCAGCCACAGGCCCATCGACGCGGTCAGCGTCGAGGAGAACACCATGACCGCCGCGAGCAGGAACCAGTTGGTCACTTCGATGTGCGGGCCCTGCCCGGGAGCGTGCACCCAGTACACGACAGGGAAGACGATCGCCGCGCCGATGAACGCCTGGATCGCGCCCGCGGTGATCTTCTGGATGGCCAGCACCCGGATCGGGACCGGCGCCAGGGCCCGGTCCTCGATGGTGCGCTGCCAGGAGAACTCCATCACCAGCGGCATGGTGGTGCCGAACATGCCCTGCATGAGGAACATCGAGCCCATCAGGCCGGGCACCAGGATGGTGGAGAAGGTCAGGCCGGACGCGGCCGCCCCCCCGGTCCCGAAGCCGCTGCCGATCTTGGGCAGCACGTAGGCGAAGACGAACGCGAACAGCAGCGGCTGCATGACCGCGCGGATGAAGGTGGACGGCGCGTTCCTGCCGAGCACCCGGAACTCGCGCGCCATCATCGCGCCGAACGTCTTCAGCAGCGTCGGATGCGGCACCGGCGCGTCGGTGATCAGCCGGGCGATGGACGACGCGACCTGGGCGCCGTCGCCGGACGCGGTTCCGATGCCGGCCGGCTGGGTGGTGGTGGCCATCGTTTCTACTCCCGGTACTCGCGGCCGGTCAGGGCGAGGAAGGCGGTTTCCAGGCTCGGCTTGGCCTCGGTGGCATCGCGGACGTGCAGGCCGCTGGCGGCGCCAATGTTCACCAGGTCGCCGAGCAGGCCCTCGGGGTCGCCGCTGAACACGCGGAGCTGGTCGCCGTCGGTCTCCACCTTGGTGACGCCGGGCCGGTCGGCCAGCCCGGCCCACTCGGCCAGGCCGTCAGGCACTGGCTGCTCGTAGCGGACGGTCACGATCGTTTCCGCGCCCGCTTCGGCCAGCAGTTTGTCCAGCGTTCCCTCGGCGAGGATCTTGCCGTGGTCGACCACCGCGATCCGGTCGCAGAGCGCCTCCGCCTCTTCCATGTAGTGGGTGGTGAGCAGGATCGTCTGGCCCTGGGCGTGCAGCACCTTGAGGATGTCCCACAGGTTCACCCGGGTCTGCGGGTCGAGGCCCGCCGTCGGCTCGTCGAGGAACAGCACGTCGGGCTGGTGCACCAGGGCCCGGGCGATCATCAGGCGGCGGCCCTGGCCGCCGGACAGCTGATCGGCCATCGCGTTCTTCCGGTCGCTGAGGCCGAACGCGTCGATGAGCTGGGCGGCTCGCCTGGCCGCGACCGCCTTGGACAGGCCGAAGAACCGGCTGCGGAACTCCAGGTTCTCCGCCACCGTGAGCTGCATGTCGAGCGTGTTGTTCTGGGTGACGACGCCGATCCGGCGCTTGACCGCCACCGGCTGCCTGGTGACGTCGTGGCCGGCCACCCAGGCCCGGCCGCCGGTGGGGTGCACCAGCGTGGTGAGCATGCCGATGGTGGTGGACTTGCCGGCGCCGTTCGGGCCGAGGAGACCGAAGAACTCGCCTTGCGGGATGTCCAGGTCGATGCCGCGCACCGCCTCGACGTCGCCGCGGGAACTCTTGTAGGTCTTGCGCAGGTCCTCGGTCCTGATCGCCGCTTTGGCGGCCGGCGGCCCGGCCGGCACGGAATTCCTGCCGTTCGCGGTGGCGGTGATCACCGGCCGCGCTCCTCTCGCATCAGGCGGCCGAGGTGGCCGATCATCTGGATGAAGAACCTCCGCACGACAGCCTCGTCGGCCTCGTCGGCGAAGTCGAATGCTTTTCGCCACTGGGGGGCGGCCTGGGACACGTAGTAGGTGATGACGGCCCGGCCCTGGTCGGTGAGGTACAGCCGGACGATGCGCCGGTCGGCCTCGTCCGGCTTGCGCTCGACGAAACCGTCCCTGGCGAGGGTGTTGACCACCGCGGTCACGGTACCTGGGCTGGACCAGGCGCGGTCCGCGACCTCGCTGGACTTCAGGCCGTCCTCGTCCATGAGCACCCGGAGCACGCCGAGCCCGGCCAGGCTGACCTTGAGCCCGGCGGCCTGCACGGTGCACTGACCGTAGGCGCCCATGAGCTTGGTGGCGGTGAGCAGCAGCGCTTGCAGCGGGGCGTCCTCGGGAAACCGCTCAACGTCCGTCGGCCAGTCCCAGGAGGCGGGATTGGCCGGCGCGCAGGCGGCTTCTTCGGCGGACACGCGCCTAGTATGCCCGGCATGACGTTTGAGGTCAAATATTTTGGCCTCAAATTGACTACTGCATATTAGTAGGTGCAGACTAGTATGGTATGAACCTCAGCCGTCTCATGATCCTCGGCTTGCTAACCGAGCGCGGACCGATGCACGGTCACCAGATCCGCCGGGCCGGCGAACTGGCCAACGCCGAGGTATGGGGCGGGATCACCGGCGGAGCTCTGTACGCGGAGCTGCGGAAACTGTCCGGGGAAGCGCTGATCCGCGCGGTTCGCGAGGAACAGGTAGGGCGGCGTCCGGCGCGGACCGTGTACGAGATCACGGACGAAGGCCACCTGGAGCTGGCCATCCAGCGCGACGCCGCCCTTGACGTCGTCTTCGGCTCGGCCGACCCCGTATCGGTCGTGCTGCTGTTCGCGGCTGGCGAGAACGTCGCTGACCTGCGTGAACGGCTCGCGGCTCGCAGCCGTCGGGTCGCGGTCCAGCTCGACGCGATGGCGTCAGAACGGGAGCGGCTGACTGCCCGGGGGCTGCTGCCGCCACTTGCGATCGCCGCGTTCCGCCGCGGGGAGCTCCGTCTGGAAGCCGAGCTGCGCTGGCATGAGGAGTTCGACTCCAAGCTCGCGGCGGACGCGGACGGGCCGGGCGCGTGATGGCGGGCCGGGTGGTGGTGGTCGGCGCGTTCCGCTTCCCGGCCCTGGAGCCCGCGCTCAGCGACATTCTGCAGGGGGAGCCAGGCGAATGACGCGGCAACTGGCGGTCAACATGGGCGCCTGCGCCCTGCTCCTTATCCAGTACCTGCTAGGCATGGTCGTGAACGTGTACGTCGTCCTGCCCAGCCGTCCTCCCGGGGCCGGCGCCGACGACTATCTCTCCGGTGCCGCCGCCGGGCTGGCGTGGGTGGTCGCCGACGGTCCTGCCTGGGCGGCGGCCCACGCTGCCTTCGGCATGGCGCTCGCCGCGACCGCGCTCGCCGCTATCGCGCTCGCCTGGCGGCGAGGCGGTTCGGGGGGCAGAGCGGCTTCGATTGTCGGCGCCCTCGCGATCATCGGAGCGGGGTTCAACGGGGCCAGCTTCGTCAACTACGGGCATGCCTTCAGCTCGATGATCATGGCGGGACTCTGGGCACTGGCGCTAGCCTGCTACATCGCCGGGGCGATAGTCGCCCCGCGGCGGTCGTGAGGACACATACCGTCCGCAGAGCGTCACTCCAGCGAAACCGCAATTCGCGCTGTTCTCCTCGGATTAGGCGATCGCCTATCGCGAGGAGGCGGGTACGTTGCAGACCAGGCTGGGCCGGATCATCATCACCGCGGGTGTCGGAGCGGTTGCACTGGGAGCGGGGCTGGGCGGCAGCCTCGCCGTGGCCAGTGCCGCGACATCGCACGCTGCCCCGGCGTCATCGACGACCGCGAGGACGAGTTCGGCTGATTCCGGCAATGTCGCGGCGGCGACCCCCGCGCCGTCGGCCACGCACTCAACCCACAACTGCCCGAATATGAACGGTCGGCCGGCCACCGGCTAAGCCGGGCGGGGCGGGAGTCACCACGGGCCCGTTCGGGATAATGCGAGGCGGGTGACCTCGACCGTCACCTCCATGTCGCTTTCCGGCGGGCCGTGGTAGAGGCCCTTGAGCGGGGGGACGTCGGTGTAGTCGCGGCCGCGGGCGACCACCACGTGCCGCTCCCCCACCTCGGCCCCGCTCGTCGGGTCGAGCGGGATCCACGAGCCGGCCCAGTACTCCACCCAGGCGTGGCTCTGCCCGACCGCGGTGCGGCCGGGCTCCGCGTGGACGTCGGGGTGCAGGTAGCCGGACACGTAACGGGCGGGCAGCCCCGCGGCGCGCAGCAGCGCCACGGTCAGCTGCGCCATGTCCTGGCATACTCCCTGGCCCTTGTCCCAGGCCTCCAGGGCGTTGGTGCGCACCCCGGTCGCGCCGGGCATGTACGTGACGTGCTCACGGACGCGGGCGGAGATCGCCGCCGCGGCCTCGTCCGGGTCCAGGGCGTTGATGTCGCTCATGGCCGCGTGCCGAATCTCCGCCGTCACCGTGGTCAGCGGGGTCGGCAGCATGAACTCGAGCAGCCGGCCGTGCGGCGCCCGCTCGCGCAGCTCCGCCCAGTCCGGGCGCTCTCGCGCGGCGGGGATGCCGGGAAACGGCTCGGTCTCCACCATCGCGGTCGCCAGGATCAGCAGCCCGTCGTGCGCCTCGGGCAGGTCGAACACGCTGACGTAGCTGCCCCAGTAGTCGTTGTAGGTCCATACCGGTGCGCCGGGCCCGGCGGTCACCCGCGCGTCCATCGTCGTCTGCGTCGGCAGCGTCAGCGGTGTCATCCGCGCCTCGTTGAACGACGTCAGCACGGGCCCTGAGTACGTGACCCGGGTGGTGTGCTCGATCCGCAGTCGCCAGCCCACCGCTCAGCCGCCCCGTTCCCAGGCGACCGGCGACTGGTACTGGAAGTACCGCTTGGAGATCGCCTCGCTCGCCCGCACGCAGGTCTCCTGCAAGGTGGACAGCAGCTCAGGCAGCTGGGCCGGGAGCTGCTTCGGGTCAGCGTACTCAAGCCGGTTGCGCAGCCGCCCGACCGGCCGCCGCGCCGGGTCGTCGAGACCTGCCCGCACCGGGCCAGGGGACAGGTCGGCCAGGCATTCCTCCGCGGTGGCCAGCGCGTGCACGACGCTGCGCGGGAAGAGCCTGTCGAGCAGCAGGAACTCCGCGACCCGCGCGGACTCCGCGGCCCAGCCGTGGGTGCGGATGAAGCTCTCGTGCGCGCCGCAGGCTCGCAGCAGGACCGGCCAGCCGAGGTCGTCGGGAGCGGACATCCTCGCCAGCAGCAGCCGCGCGGTCATGTCGGCGCGCTCCAGGCTGCGGCCGAGCACCAGGAACCGCCAGGCGTCGTCGTGGCTCATCGTCGAGTCGGCGAGGCCGAAGAACAGCGCGGCCCGCTCCCTGATGAAGCGCAGGTAGACGTGCGGGCCGAGGCGTTCAGCGGCGCGTTTCTGGCCGGGCAGCGCGAGCGCCGTGACGTTCAGGCACTCCCACATCTCGCTGGAGATGACCTCCCGGATGCCGCGCACGCCGGCCCGCGCGCCGAGCACGGCCCCGGCGATCGCGCTGGGGCTGTGCGTGTCGTAGACCAGGCGGAACAGCACCGCGCCGACGTCGAGCCCGGCGTCCGGGTCGGCTGTCACGCCGAGGATGCCGAACAGCGCGCGGCACTCCGCGTCCGAGCCGCCGCCCGCCGTGCCGAGCATCCGGTGCACGTACACGTCGATCAGCCGTGCGGTGTCGTCGGCGCGCTCCACGTAGCGCCCGGTCCAGTACAGCGTCTCGGCGATCCGGCTGAGCAGCTCGCTGTTCACTGATCCGGACCGCTCTGCCTGCCGAGGGCCGTGACCTCGGGTCCGCTGCTTCTTGCTGTTATCACGACTGACTGGAGCGGACTCTGCTGGATCAGTCCCGAACGGGCGCTGGCTAGCACCCACGTGTCCTTGGATCCGCCGCCCTGGCTGGAGTTCACGACCAGTTCCCCCTCGGGGAGGGCCACTCGCGTCAGCCCGCCGGGCAGCACCCACACGTCGCTGCCGTCGTTCACCGCGAACGGCCGCAGGTCGATATGCCGCGGCGCCAGCTTCTCCCCCACGAGCACCGGCGACGTGGACAGCGCCACCGGCCGCTGCGCCAGCCAGCCGCGCGGGTTGGCCTGAACCCTGGCCTTGAGCGCGGCGAGCTCTTCTGTCGTGGCGCGCGGGCCGATGACGATGCCGGCGCCGCCCGCGCCGTCGACCGGCTTGAGCACCAGCTGGTCCAGGTTGCCGAGCACCCAGCCGAGCACGTCCGGGTCGTCGAGGCGGTGGGACTCCACGTTGTCGAGCAGCGGTTCCTCGCCGAGGTAGTACCTGATCAGGTCGGGCAGGTAGGTGTAGATCAGCTTGTCGTCGGCGACCCCGTTGCCGATGCCGTTGGCGATCGTCACGTTGCCCGACCGCGCGGCGTTGAGCAGGCCGGGGCAGCCAAGCACGGAATCGGGGCGGAAATGCAGCGGGTCGAGCCAGTCGTCGTCGACCCGCCGGTAGATCACGTCGACAGGGCGCCGGCCGTGCGTGGTGTGCACGTAGACCCTGTTCCGGTAGCAGAACAGGTCACGCCCCTCGACGAGCTCCACGCCCATCAGCCGCGCCAGCAGGGTGTGCTCGAAGTACGCGGCGTTGTACATGCCGGGGGTGAGCACCACGACGAAGGGGTCGACGACGCCGTGCGGCGCGGCGGCCCGTAGCGCGCCGAGCAGCCGTGACGGGTACTCGTCGACCTGGTGGACGCGCTGCTCGGCGAACAGCGCGGGGAAGGTCCTGGTCATGGCCAGCCGGTTCTCGATCACGTAGCTCACCCCGGACGGGACGCGCACGTTGTCCTCGAGAACCCGGAACCGGCCGGCCTCGTCCCTGACGAGATCGATGCCGGCGACGTGGACCCGCACTCCGTTCGGCGGGGCGACCCCGATGACCTCGCGGCGGAACTTCTCGCTGGTGAAGACGAGCCGCCACGGGATCACGCCGTCGTCGAACGCGCGGCCGGGCCCGTAGACGTCCGCCAGGAACGCCTCGAGCGCCTTGACCCGCTGCCGGACCCCGCTGGCGACGAGATCCCACTCGACGGCGTCGATGACCCGCGGGATGAGGTCGAGCGGAAACGGCCGTTCCTCCCCGGCGTAGTCGTAGGTGACCCCGCGGTCGGTGAACACCCGGGCGAGCTGGTCCGCGCGGAACCTCAGCTCACCGGGATCCATCGGCTGCAGGACCGACACGAGCGCGTCGTAGGCCGCGCGGGGCTTGCCGGGGGCGGCGAACATCTCGTCCCAGGCCTCGGCGAGCCGGTAACCGTCGAAAATGTCCGCCACACCCTCCAGCGTAGACATCTGCTGTTCCACGTCCATTTCACCAGGTGACACAGATGTTTCGGACTATTTCCCCGCCATGACCAACCAGCGCTCGTCGGGGCTCGCGGCTGCGCCGCTTCTTGCTGTTATCAGCTCGATGAATTTATCGTGCGGACTTTGACGCCGAAAACGGGGTCAAAGTCCGCACGATCTTTTTGCGGCCCAACCGCATCTTGCTGTTATCAGATCGAGGCGGAGTTCCCAGCGCTTCTTGCTGTTATCAAGTTGTCGCGGAACGGTCGCGGCGGGCCGGCGCCGGACGCTGATCACATCTGTCACTGCCGCTCACTTTGTAGACCTGGTGACCACTTTACGGGGTGAGTGACCGGTCACAAGTGGTCATTTCGGCTACAAAGTGAGACTAGGTATAGGGCGGAGCCTATCGGCGGTGACTGGTGATACTCCTGGGGCGGTA
>Ga0209380_10001995_pt1 | contig 13372 bp, 12 predicted proteins | sample HubBroMetageWFT6_FD_188347 | JGI IMG/M metagenome (GOLD analysis project Ga0209380, IMG submission 188347) | Warmed and freeze-thawed soil microbial communities from the Hubbard Brook experimental Forest, New Hampshire - Hubbard Brook CCASE Soil... | ecosystem: Environmental > Terrestrial >...
TGGCGGCAGTGCTGGTGGAAGAGTTTGGGGAAGAGGCTCCGCTGCTGGCCGCGGGTGGGCGCGCGCTGCGCGAGATGACGCGGATTTCGGCGAGTCCGTATTCGATGTGGCGGGATGTCGCCATCACCAACAAGAAGAACATCGAAGATGCGCTGTTCAAGCTGGAGCAGCGGCTGGCGCACATCCGGGAGAATTTGGGGACGCGGCAACTGTCCGAGGAGTTCGAAGTGGCACACCAGCTGCGGAAGATGCCGGTGAAGAAGAAATGAACTCAGCACAGAAACACGGAAAAGAAATTGTTGATTTTTGATTGTTGATTAACATCATTTCGCCCGAAAACAAATCTATCCAGAGGAACCGGGCGGTCTTCCATCAACAATCAGAAATCAACAATCGGCAATTGAGTTGCTCCGTGTCTCCGTGGTGAATTTAATTTAGAATCTTCTCGCTATGAATAAGGTTGTGGCCAATGCCGATGAGGCGATCCGCGACGTGTTTGATGGCGCGGTCATCATGATCGGCGGGTTTGGGCTGTGCGGGATGCCGGAGAATCTGATTCGCGCTCTGGTGGGCAGGGGCACGAAGAATCTGACAACAATTAGCAACAATGTGGGCGTGGACGGAGTGGGCAACGGGTTGCTGCTGGCGGCGGGGCAGATCGTTCATCACATCGGGACCTACGTCGGCGAAAACAAATTGCTGGAAGATATGGTGTTGAAGGGCACAATCCGCCTCGATCTGGTGCCGCAGGGAACTTTTTCGGAGCGTATTCGTGCCGGGGGCGCGGGGATTCCGGCTTTTTTTACTCCCACCGGCGTCGGCACCGTTGTTGCGGAGGGAAAAGAGACGCGCGAGTTCGATGGGCGAACTTATGTAATGGAGCGCGGGCTGAAGGCGGACTTCGCGTTTGTGAAGGCGTGGAAGGGCGACCGTCAGGGAAATTTGGTGTATCGCAAGACGGCCCGGAACTTTAATCCCATGATGGCAACGGCGGCGAAGGTAACGATTGCGGAGGTCGAGCATCTGGTGGAAGTGGGGGAGTTGGACGGGGACTTGATTCATACGCCGTCGATTTATGTGAAGCGCATTTTTCGGGGAGAGTTGTACGAACGGCGGATTGAGCGGAGAACGGTGAGGAAAGCTGTCTAAGTACGAGGGCAATCTCAGGTCTAAAGGCCTTCGCGAGGGTAGGGATCCTTCGACCATAATTTTGCTTCGCATTCGCGAAACAAAAATCTTTGCTCAGGATGAGGCCTTGGGAGTAGGTGCTCGTGGTAGATGGGATGAGTCGAAAACGATGAACAAGCCCGGCAAAGATATCGACAAGCGCGAGCGTATCGTGAAGCGGATTGCGCGCGAACTGCGCGATGGGTTCTATGTGAACCTTGGCATTGGGATGCCGACGCTGATCGCGAATCATGTTCCGCCGGGGATCGAAGTGACTCTGCAGTCGGAGAACGGGATGCTGGGGATTGGGCCGTATCCGGTTGAGGGTCAGGAGGATTCCGACCTGATCAACGCGGGCAAGGAGACGGTGAGCGAGATGGCCGGAACGTCGTATTTTTCGAGCGCCGATTCGTTCGCCATGATCCGCGGGGGGCACATTGATTTGAGCGTGCTGGGTGCAATGGAAGTGGATGAAGCCGGTAGCTTGGCGAATTGGATGATCCCCGGGAAAATGGTGAAGGGGATGGGCGGCGCGATGGATCTGGTGGCGAGCGCGCGGCGCGTGGTGGTGGCGATGGAGCACACCACGAAGGAAGGCGTGCCCAAGATACTGAAGAAGTGCACGCTGCCGCTCACGGGTGTGCGCGTGGTGGATACGATTGTGACCGAGATGGCTTACCTCCGCGTGACAAAGGATGGGCTGGTGCTGGAAGAAGTGGCGCCGGGGCTCACGGCGGAGGATGTGCAGCGGGCGACCGAGGCGACGTTGGTAGTGAGTAAGGGTTTGAAGGTGATGGAGAGCTAGAAGACTCGAGGGCTGAAGCCCCTTACTTTTGCAATTCTCATCGCAGCGCTGAAAGCGCTGCGCCCCCCGAAATCTGAATTCCAGACCTCAAGGCTCACGCATGTCGGAGCCGCCCTCCGCTCAAATGCGGAACGGAGCTGCCAGCAGGCGGAACGGAAGCGTTATGGCAAGAAAAATAATCTCCAGAACACCATGGACTGCGATGCCGACGATGCGGAACGGGAGCAGGATCAGCCAGATGAAGGGATAGGCGACCAGCGCCAGAATAGCCAGCGGCCAGCACATGACAAACAGGATGCACCAGAGGAGGAAAGTGAACATAGCGGAGACCTCGTTTTTTGATCTCACCATTCTGATCAGATCTTTATCCTGATCCGATCTCTAGCGAAGTATACGGTGGCGTGACAGCAAAAGTTCCTTTAGGTTCCAGCACCTCAGGCGTCGCGCGCACTGCCGAAAGCGGTTGTCCCCACACGGGCAGTGGCAGCCCCAGCAGTTCTCACACTTCAACAGCCGACTCCGTGCCTGCCAGTTTCTGCAAAGACTGGCCATATGGAGCGTGGGCTATACCCTTCTCGGTGATGATGGCGGCCACATATTTCGCAGGGGTTACGTCGAAGGCGGGATTCTCGATGGCCACGCCGTCGGGGACCATTTGCTTTCCGGCGATGTGCGTCACTTCTTTCGGGTTGCGCTGCTCGATGGGGATGTGGTCGCCGTCGGGGCAGGCCAGGTCGACGGTGGAAATGGGCGCGGCCACGTAAAACGGGATGCCGTGCTCTTTGGCGAGGATCGCGACCGTGTAGGTCCCGATCTTGTTGGCCACGTCGCCGTTGGCGGCGATGCGGTCGGCACCGACGATGATGGCTGCAATCTTGCCCTGGTGCATCATGGCTCCGGCCATGTTGTCGGAGATCACGGTGGTGGGGATGCCGTCTTTCATCAGCTCCCACGCGGTCAGGCGCGAGCCTTGCAGGAAGGGGCGGGTTTCGTCGGCGTAAACGTGAATTTTCTTGCCCTGCTCGACCGCGGCGCGGATTACGCCCAGCGCGGTGCCGTATCCGGCAGTCGCCAGCGCGCCGGCGTTGCAGTGGGTGAGCACTCCGCCTTCGCTGGGCATAAGTGTCGCGCCGTGGCGCCCCATGGCCTGGTTGGCCGCGATGTCTTCGGCGTGCATACGCTGGGCTTCTTCGACGAGCGTTCGTTTGATTTGCGGGATGGGCCAGACGCGGATGCGCTCAAATTTTTCCTGCATGCGGCGGATGGCCCAGAAAAGATTCACGGCCGTTGGGCGGGTTTTGCCGATCACGTCGCAGATTTGATCGAGGTCGCGTTTCAGGTCACTCACAGATTCAGCTTTGGAATTGTTGACGCCCAGTGCGATGCCCATGCCCGCAGCCACGCCAATAGCGGGTGCTCCCCGGACCACCATGTTGCGGATCACGTCGGCCACCTGCTCATGCGTTTTGCAGGTGACGTAGGTTTCTTCGGTGGGCAGCTTCGTCTGATCGAGGAAGCGCACGCCTTGGTCGGTCCATTCGAGGGTTTGGATCATAGGGCAATTGCCGGCGGCCAGCGGCCAGTTGTCAGTTCCCGCTTCTTGGTTCTCGAAATACGAAACATTGAGTCGACGATTCGATTCAGAATTTATGCACCTCACAACGGTTCCGCGGCATATTTGTCACAGCCGGGCGGCCACAAAGTTCGCAGGTCGCGGCGACGGCAAACACGGTCGGCATGGGGGGCGCGGCGATCCTCTTGTTTTGCCGGATATGCTCTTTGCGCACAGCGCTCGCTGTGAAGATGGAAACGAACGGCGCGGGGCCAGCTGCCTTTTCAACGTTGGGACGGCCCTTGGCTTCTTCCCGCTCCACCAGGCACATGGCGCCGGCGATCTCGAATCCGAAATCACGGGCGGCTTCGATGGCCTGGATGGTTGAGGCTCCGGTGGTGCAAACGTCGTCGACGATGACCACGCGGGCGCCTTTTTCACGGAAGCCTTCGATGCGCTGCCCGGTGCCGTGCTGTTTCTCGGCTTTGCGCACCAGGAAACCGTGCAACTCGCCGCTGACTACCGAAACCGCGGTCACGATGGGATCGGCGCCCATGGTGAGGCCGCCGATGGCCTGGGGTTTCCACTTGTGCTGGCGGATTTCGGCGAAAAACACTTCGCCGGTGAGGCGCGAGCCTTTGGCATCGAGCGTAGTCGTGCGGCAGTCGATGTAGTAGTCGCTCGTGCCGCCGGAAGAAAGCTTGAATTCGCCCAGGCGGAATGACTTGCGGGCAAGCAGGCTGAGCAGAGCCGCACGAGCGTCGTTTTTCGGCTTGGTGCGCGGGGACGGCATGAAAGTTCTACGATAACACGGGAGAAAGGCGGCTTTAGGCTTCGGGCGCTCGGCTTCGCTCTCTTTAACCGTGATAATCTGAAGGTTCTCGCCATAATGACGTTTCGAGGTAATACATTGCAGAGTCTGCGACGGATTTTCTCTTTTCTTCTTCTTGGTTTCCTGTTCACAAACTTTGGTGGTTCGGGGGTGGTTCCCGTCGCGTTGGCGCAGGGGACGCGCACGTGGGAGCAGTCGAAATTTGAGGAATTAACCAAGGGCACGGCCACCGGTGTGGCCATTGATAGCGTGGGCGGGCTCGAACTGGCCCCCGGTTTCAAGACGTTTTATGGGACGCCTTCAACTTACATCTGGGGGATCGCTGCGGACGGAGCGGGAGATCTTTTTGTGGCCGCGGGTGCGCCGGCGCGCGTCTACCGGATTACTCCCGACGGCAAGGCGACGATTATTTTTGAACCCCAGGAATTGCAGGTGCAGGCAGTTACGGTCGGGCCGGGCGGGGTGATTTATGCGGGCACCGCGCCGGACGGTAAGGTTTACAAGATCGAGCACAGACGCGGGGCTGTGGGCGAAGGGAAAACGAGTTCGGAAAAACCCGATACTGTGAAAGGTTCAGAAAAGAATAAGGACAAGAGTGCGGAAAAGGACAGCGACAAAGACAAAGAAGCAGCCAAGCCCGGCCTCGATCCCGACTGGAGTGCGACCGTTTATTTTGCGCCAGGGACGAAATACATCTGGGACCTGGTGCTGGACAAGGCCGGCAATCTTTACGTCGCGACGGGCGATCACGGAGAGATTTACAAAGTGACGGCCAAGGGGGAGCACTCGCTGTTCTTTAAGAGCGATGAGACGCACATCCGCACCCTGGCTCTGGACGGGCAGGAGAACGTGATCGCGGGGTCGGACGGGAGCGGGCTGGTCTACCGAATTTCTCCGGCGGGAGAAGGATTTGTGCTCTACAGCGCACCCAAAAAAGAAATCACGGCCCTGGCACTCGACCACTCAGGGAATATTTATGCTGCGGCAGTTGGGGAAAAACGAGCCGGGCCGGGGGGAAATGCGGCGGGGGCTGCTGCGATGATGGCGCTGGCGGCCAACGCGACAAACGCGACGACGACGCCGACTCCGGGGCTCACAGTCACGCCTGCGCCGGGCGCTACTGCGATGACAGGGCCATTTGCGTTTCCCGGTGCAGGTGCGAATGGAGGGTCGGATGTTTACAAGATCGCTCCTGACGGGTCGCCGTCGCGGATCTGGACTTCGCACGAGGACATTGTTTATGCGCTCGCGTTCGATGCACACGGCCGGCTGCTGGCGGGGACAGGAAACCGCGGACACATTTTTGCGCTCACGGGGGAGGATGAGTTTTCCGATCTGCTGAAGGCTCCGGCTTCGCAGATCACGGGATTTGCGGCTGCTCCGGGCGGCGCGCTTTACGCCTCCAGTAGCAATCTGGGGAAGCTCTTTATTCTGGGGCCGGCCCCCGAAACCGAAGGCACGTATGAGAGCGACGTGTTCGATGCCAAGATATTTTCGCGCTGGGGGCGGGCGGAATTTCGCGGCGAAGGAAATGTCGAGTTATTTGCACGCAGCGGGAACGTGGACAATCCAGACAGAAACTGGAGTGCGTGGAAAAAAGTGGATTGGAACAAAGGTGCAGAGACTGGAATTCCGCCGGCCCGTTATGCACAGTGGAAAGCGGTGCTGCATTCCGGCAGCGCGAAACCTGACGTCGAGAGTGTGACGCTGAACTACCTGTCGAAGAATATTGCGCCGGAGATTGACGAGGTTACGGTGCAGGTGGGGACGCGCTATTCGCCGATGCCGCGCTCTTCGGGCCTGAGCATCGGCGCGGACGCTGCCGGATCCTCTTTTGGTGGAACGTCGTTTGGTGGGTCGGCGTTTGGCGGCTCGACCGGGACGCACTTTGAGTCGCCGGTGCCGAGTTCGCATGATCGAGATGCGATCGGGGTGAAGTGGAGCGCGCACGACGAGAACGACGATCAGCTGGTCTATTCGGTCTACTATCGCGGCGATGGCGAAACTCGCTGGCTGCTGCTGAAAGACAACCTGAGCGACAAGGCGTATTCGTTCGACGCCAGTTTGCTGCCGGACGGAGGATACACGGTGAAGGTGATGGCGTCGGATGCGCCCTCGCATTCGCCGGGCGAGGCTCTCATGGCGGAGCGCGAGAGCCGCAGGTTTGAGGTGGATACGACTCCGCCGCGAATCGAGAATCTGACAGCGGATGTCGAAAGCGGCCAGATTCACGTGCGTTTCCGCGCTGAAGATGGATTCTCGCCGATCAAAAAGGCCGAGTTTTCGGTGGATGCGGGCGAGTGGAAATACGTGGAGCCCGTGGGAAAGATCTCCGATGCGAAGGTGGAAGAGTTCGACTTCAAAGTGGAGGTGGGGAAAGACGCGTCCGCCGCGTCGGAGCACGTGGTGGTATTGCGGGTTTACGACCGGTACGAAAATCTGGGCGCCGCCAAGGCGTTAGTAAAGAGCAAGTAATATCGCACGCTCGCGATGCTGATGCGGCAACGCCTCCGGCATTTCTCAGAGAACCTCCAGGTCGCGGTCGTCGCCCGAAGTCGCCGCGGCCAGCAACTCGCCGGCGTTTCTTAATTCAGGAAAGCGCCAGGCCCAAATGGCAATGACGACGAGCGTTCCGATTCCTCCCAGCACGACAGCCGGGACAGTGCCAAACCACTGCGCCGTCAGGCCGGATTCAAACTGGCCGAATTCGTTGGACGCTCCGATAAAAATCATGTCGACAGCGGTGACGCGTCCGCGCATGGCGTCGGGCGTGCCGAGTTGCACCAGCGTGGCGCGGATGATCACGCTGATCATGTCGCTGGCACCGAGCAGAAACAGCGCGATCAGCGAGAGTACCAGGCTGCGCGACACTCCGAAAATAATGGTGCAGACGCCGAAGCCGGCAACGGACCATAAGAGCGTCGGCCCGGAACGGCCGCGCAGCGGGCGGTGCGCCAGGGCGACGGCCATCACGGCGGCGCCGACTCCGGGCGCGGTGCGGAGCAGGCCCAGTCCCCAGGGGCCAGTGTGGAGAATCTCGCGAGCGTAGACGGGCAATAAAGCGACCGCACCTCCGAGCAGCACGGCAAAAAGATCGAGCGAGATGGCGCCTAGAATAAGCTTTTCACGCCAGATGTAACGCAATCCCGCGAAAGCAGTCTTGAACGTCATTGGCTCCCTACGGCGGGCTGTTCGTTCCGGCTTGATGCGGAAAGTTGAGATCAGAGCGCCAATAGCCGTGAGTGTAGCCGCCGCATATACGACCGACGGACCACGGAATAACGCATACAGAATGCCGCCGAAAGAGGGCCCAAGAATGGTAGCGGCTTGAAAAGTTGTGGCGTTCCAGGCGACGGCGTTGGGGAAGTGTTCTTCCGGAACGAGTTGCGGAAGTATCGATCGGCTGGCCGTGCCGTTGAACGAGCGCACCACGCCGAGCAGGATCAGCACAACATAGATGGACGTCACGGAATGCACGCCGCGTTGCGCAAGTATGAGCAGCAAGGCGAAGCACACCGCGAATCCTGCGTAGCAGGCCGAGAGCACGTGGCGGCGTTCGAAGCGGTCGGAGGCGTGGCCAGAGACAGGAAACAGCAGAATTCCCGGGAGAAACTGGGCGAGGCCGACGTAGCCGAGATCGAGCGGGCGCTTGGTGATCTCGTACACTTGCCATCCCACGGCCACGGCCTGCATTTCGACGGCGACAACGATGAGAAAACGTGCGATCTGGAACAGGACAAACGCGGGATGGGTGAAGGCGGCGCGTCCGGCTCTGGGGTCGGCGAGTGCGGGCATGAACTTCTAATGTGCCACAGAACAGGCTGAGCGTGCTGGGTGAGAACCGGTTCGCGATTCTGTCATCGTGACGCGTCCCTTTCGCGAACAAACAGCAGCGTCGGCTTTCCTTTGTAAGTCGCGGGCTGCGGTCTCGAGTATCCGCATTTCGCCGCAACGCGAATGGACGCAAGATTCTCAGGAGCGATGATGCAGGCGGTCCCCGCCGATGGGAAGTGCGCATCGCCCCAGGCTACGGCCGCGCGCACCGCTTCGGTGGCATAACCCTTGCCGTGTGCTGGCGAGGCCAGGACCCATCCGATCTCGGGTGTCCCGTGGAGCGCTGGCTGTAGCTCGCGCTTGTAATCGGCGAATCCGAGTTCTCCGAAGAAATTGCCCGTAGCTTTTTCTTCAATCGCCCAATAACCAAAGCCCAGCAGCGCCCAGTGGCCGGCGTAACGCAGAAACTTGGTCCAGGATTCTTCTTCGGTGAGCGGCTTGCCGCCGATGTGCTGCGTCACACTGGGATCGGCCCACATTGCGGCGGAGTGAGGGAAATCGTCGAGGCGATGAGCGCGGAGCTTGAGCCGCGCGGTTTCGAGGACGGGAACTTCTGCAGTGAAAGAGCGCGAGGCGGACATTCGAGCAGTCTACGGAGATGGACTGGGCGGCGGCAAACAGGCGACTGGTATTATGCCGTGGAGGGCGGAATGCTCCAAGCCGGGCGTTGATCGAGCTTCCGGGTTCGATTGCAGCCTCTCTGGGGTTACCCCAGGGGAACGTGAAGAACCAGGCATTCGTCGCGTGAGCGGCGCTGCGCGACTGCGCAGGAAGGCTCACGCAGGGTCAGACTCGTTGGAGCATTCTGCCGTCTCCTGCCATGCCAGATTCGTTGCTGCTGAGGGCGCTGGCCAGGTCTTTTCTCGCCGGCGAACCCACCGTTGAACAACTCGTTGCTCGCGGCGCCCGTACGCTTGGCCAACCTTGGCCATGGCTTCGGCCTCTGGCACAGCGTTACCTCAGCGTGTTTGGTGGGCGGACGCGTCCCAGGCAGCGAGACGTGGTTCAGTTCTTTCTTCACGACCGAGGCCTCAAGCGCGCTCGATCGAAATACTTTCACGAATTATCGGTGGAACACCACCTGGCGGAGCGGCAGCCGATGCAACCGGTTGGCGCCGCCGAGACCTGGGATATTCCGGCGATCGAATCGGCCGGCGCCTTGGCCGAATGGCTTGGCCTGAATCCGAGCCAACTCCGCTGGTTGGCAGATCTAAAGGGGCTTGGTTGCAAGAAAGCCGGGGCTAAACTTTGGCACTACCATTACCGAATCCTGGCGAAGTCCTACGGCAGCATTCGACTGATCGAAGCGCCGAAGCCGCGTCTGAAAGAACTGCAACGGCAGATTCTGACTCAAATTCTGGAAAAAGTTCCGCCTCACTCTGCGGCGCACGGTTTTATCAAAGGCCGATCCATTAAAACGTTCGTGGCTCCCCATATTGGCCAGCGCGTTATTTTGCGAATGGATTTGCAGGATTTCTTTCCTTCCTTCCGGGCTGCCAGAATTCAGGCATTTTTTCGCACGCTGGGGTATCCCGAGTCGGTCGCCGAGCTGCTCGGCGGCATCTGCACCAACGCGACTCCTCGAGACGCATGGAAAGAAGCGATCGCTGAAGTCGATCCGCTGCCCCTCAGTGAAGCGCGAATGCTCTATGCGAGACCGCATTTGCCCCAGGGCGCGCCTACATCTCCGGCGCTCGCCAACCTTTGCACCTACCGTGTGGATTGCCGCTTGAGCGGCTTGGCGAGATCAGCTGGAGCGGAATACACGCGTTACGCTGACGATCTTGCGTTCTCGGGAAGCGCGGATCTCGACAAGCACATCGATCGCTTTTCAACACACGTGGCCGCTGTTCTGATGGAGGAAGGCTTCGCCGTGCATTTTCGCAAGACTCGCGTCATGCGGCGAGGAGTGCGGCAACACCTGGCCGGCATTGTCGTCAACCGGCATCCGAACGTGATCCGAGCCGATTTCGATCGTATCAAGGCAACCCTCGCCAACTGCGCCCGCCTCGGTCCGGAGTGCCAGAACCGCGACGGGACTCCGCACTTCCGCGCGCACCTCGAAGGGCGAGTTTCGTTCGTGGAGATGATTAATCCGAGCAAAGGAAGACGGTTGCGCGCGTTATTCGATCGAATTCAGTGGCAGTGACGATTCGGTTTTGAACGCCATGCCGCGACAGACTGGCCGACGACAAGCGCGGCGAGATATTCCCTAACTCTTGCTCACCACGAACTTCGCGTCCAGCCCTTCATACACTTTCCTCTGCGCGGCGCAGGGCTGCCTGCACGTTGTCGCAGATGTTTTCTTTTCCGACGACTTCGGCGAACTCGCCTTGATGGATCAGTTGTGCGGGCTGTTCGCGGGCGCCACAGAGGATCAGCGTGCGTTTGCTGGCGTGCAGATTCTTGGCGACTTCTTCCAGGGCAAAGAGCCCGGTGGCATCGGGCGCGGTCATGTTGCGCAAGCGGAGGATGACCACAGGAGGCAGCGTGTGCAGGTTTTCAGTGACGACGGAAATCTTGTCAGTCGCGCCGAACCGAAAGAACATGCCCCTTCTGAAATGGTAGCCGTGACAGTCGCCCCAACGCCACCGTAGAGAGACGTTGCTTGCAACGTCTCTGCCAGCACCGACTGATCGGCATGTGGTCAGCAGAGACGTAGCAAGCTACGTCTCTAGGATCCGGCATCGGGCTAGAATCGATACATGCTGTGGCTCCTCCAAACCGCAGGTTGGCTGGCCTGTGTGGTCTATTCGACGATCCCGATGTTCTGGCTGATGATTCATCCGCGGGCGCAGCGCTGGCGTGAACGCGCCCGGTCGCCTTACCGCGTGCTGGTTCCTGCGTGGATCACGATGTGGGTTGGAGTGGGCGCGCTGACCGGGCCGTGGCGGCAGGCTGCCCTTTATTCGACGGCGTGGAGTTGGGCTCCTGCAGGGCTGCTGTTTGCGGCGGGCTTTTGGATTTATGCGCAAGCGGGAATGCATTTCAGTTGGGCGCAGCTAGGCGGACTGCCGGAGATTCGGCAACAGGAAATACAGGAACATCGCGGGCAGCACCTGGTGACGACCGGGATTCGGGCGCGGGTGCGGCATCCGGTGTACCTGGGCCATTTGTGCGAGATGCTGGCCTGGAGCGTAGGGACGGGGCTGGTGGTGTGCTGGCTGTTGACGGGGGTCGCGATGATCACGGGCGCGGTCATGATTCGAATGGAGGATGCGGAACTGGAGAGGCGGTTTGGGGAGGAATATGTCGCGTATCGCTTGCGGGTGCCGGCAGTCCTGCCGAGACAGGGCGGTTAGCGAAGGCCGACGTCAATCCGAGCTACAAAAAGTGGCGACGAAGAATAGTCTTTATTGCCGACACGGTCCGGGTTTGATGAGGCTGGGGTCCACTTTAGCCAACGGGTTAGGCAGCCACCCCATCGTCTTCACTTCCCAGTTGTGAGCTTGATGGTTACGAGTAAGGAGCTTGAGCGGAATCTCGAATTCGCTTTCGCTGAAGCGGTTAATGACGTTTATTTCTATGTCGACTCCGATATCACCTCGATAACTTTCAAAGATCGCAAACCGATCGGGGCTAAATCCAGCCTCATGCCTGAGAGCTATGGATTGCTGCTTGCTCAACCTGAACAGGAAAGGTGTCTTTGTATTATCGGTGTGACAACGACGGGCAAGGTCGAGAACAGCACTTTTGGTCGTTCGTTACCTTAAAAACCGCAACTTTTCCCTCTGGAAAGCGGCCATTGGCGAGAGTCCACCCGTCGGCAAAGGCGGGCCTAGAACCCAGGAGCACAAGCAGCAAGATACCAGTTCGCATATCAGCCAGGTTTCTCTTTCCCCAAGGATGGCTAGGGCATGGGCCGATTGCCCAAACTTGATTCTCGATCGTAAATGAGGATGCCGGGACGATAACTGTCGTAATCAGATTGCGCTCAGAACCGAGACCTCCGCAATCATTCCGAGGGAGAGTCCCTCAGGGCAGCTTCCAGCGCCCCCACCGGTTTGTGGTCGCCGTACTCCTCGCTACGACCTGCACCGTATAATCCCTAGTCGTAGCTGAAAGCTGATAGCTCCTCATGCGCTTTGAACTCTTCATCGCGAGACGATACCTGCGCGCCAAACGGCGGCAGGCGTTTATCGGCATCATCACCGGCATTTCGATTGTCGGGGTGGCCGCTGGAGTGGCTTCGCTCGTCGTGGCTCTCGCGATCAATAACGGCTTCCGGCAGGACTTGCAGCAGCGGCTGCTGGGGTCGACTTCGCATATCAGTTTGCTCCGCGTTGCCGACGACGGCATCAAAGATTGGCCGGCGCTCATGGACCGGCTGTCGAGACGGCCGCATGTGGTGGCAGCGGCTCCGGCGATTTTTGAGCAGGTGCTGATTTCGCGGGGGCCGCGGGCGCGGGGAGCGGTGCTCAAGGGGATGATTCCGAAATACGAGAGGCAGGTGGGGGATTTGCTGACTTCGGTGAAGCAGGGGTCGGCGGCGGCGCTGGATGAGCAGGCTCCAATCACTCAGATGGATTCCCCCGGGATAGAAAAGGGCGCGGGCGGGGCGCCCCCTGCCACACGAGCAGGGGCGGCTCAAGCAAAGTCAAAGGCTGCGTCGGGCGATTCATCCCCCGACGACTTGCGTGGAGTGCAAGCGCGCGTGGCGGCGATGCCTCCCATTGTTTTGGGGAAGGACATGGCCGACAGCCTTGGCGCGAGTGTCGGGTCGGTCGTGTTGGTGACCAGTCCCCAGGGGGAGCTGACGCCGCTCGGCATGGTGCCGAAGTACACCCGGTTCCATGTGGTGGGAATTTTCAGTTCCGGATTCTTTGACTACGATTCGTCGTGGGCGTTTGCGCGGCTCTCGGACGCGCAGCAGTTGTTTGGCCTGGGGGATCTGATCTCGGTGATCGAGTTCAAGGTGGATGACATCTATAAAGCAGACAAGATTTCGAGCGACCTGGAAGACGCGGCCGGCAATGGCTTTATGGCCACCAACTGGATGGAGCAGAACAAGGCGCTGTTCCATGCGCTGCGGCTGGAGCGGCTGGTCACGTTCATCACCATTGGCCTCATCGTGTTCGTGGCGGCACTCAATATTCTGATTTCTCTGATCATGATGGTGATGGAAAAGACGAAAGACATTGCCGTGTTGATGTCGATGGGAACGCGGCAGTCGCAGGTGCGA
>Ga0209380_10001998_pt1 | contig 13358 bp, 11 predicted proteins | sample HubBroMetageWFT6_FD_188347 | JGI IMG/M metagenome (GOLD analysis project Ga0209380, IMG submission 188347) | Warmed and freeze-thawed soil microbial communities from the Hubbard Brook experimental Forest, New Hampshire - Hubbard Brook CCASE Soil... | ecosystem: Environmental > Terrestrial >...
GGGGGATTCCAGGGAGCTCACAGAGGCCCACCTCACCCTCCCGACCCCACGGATCAAGTCCGTGGGCCGAAGGCTCACGCGCGACGGGCCCCTCCCTCTCCCCCCTGAACGGCGGAGAGAGGCAGATCTCGATGGTTTCTGTCATGGATGCGAACTCTGTAAGGGTCGCGGGATGGTTACTTTACAGCGCACCGTGGCGGTGTTGTGTGACGTAGGTCACTGAAGCGCGGCAATCGGAAAGTCGCGGATCGTGGCGGGCTTGGCCGAAGTCGCATGCTGATGGCCTTCGGTGAGCTTCTTGACCCGTTCGGCAAGCCAATATTCGAGGCTGGCCACGGTGATGACCCCGTCGTGGAAGACGTCAGCCTCGCCGGTCAGCGCCTCGATCAGCGCCTTGCTGAAGGCGCCGTGCCCCCATTCTTCGCGTTCGAAGGCCGATTCCCGCCCGGTCGAGGCGGCAAACACCACAACGCCGTTCTCGGCACTCGCCAGATCGTTGACCATGCCGTTGATATCGGGCGCGACGCCCCGCCGGCCGCCCATTACCGCCCCCGAATGGCAGGTATCGAAGAAGAACAGCGCCTTTCCCGCGATCCGCCGCAAGCTGTCGTTGATGTCGGTCTCGGGCTCCGCGGTACGCCGCAGCTTGCTTAGGTCGACGTCGGTCGGCAGAAAGTAATATTTGCCCTCCTCGTCCATTCCGTGACCTGCCATGAACACCAGCGCCACGTCACGCGAGGTCGCCTGTTCGGCAATCCAATCCAGGCCCTCGGTGATTTTGGCCAATGTGGCCTCGTCGTCGCGCAGCACCTTGACGACCACCGCGCCGTAGAGCCTGCCCTCCTGCTGTTTCAGCACCGCAGCCACATCGCCCGCGTCATTCGCCGCATAACGCAAGGCGAGATTGGAGTCCTTATATTGGCTGACGCCGACCGCCAGCACATACAGCTTGGGCTTCAATACGTCCTTTTTGGTGCCGCCCTTCCAGATCAGTTTGACATCGGCCGGCTCGCTCGCCCGCTCCCCGGACCGCGCCACCAAGGTGATCGTCGCATTGGCGCCGAGCGGGACCGAGGCGCGTCCCTGGCGCTCACCATTGGCGCCAGGAGGACGGTCGTCGAGAGCCGGGCCCGGCTGCTCGACAGGGCGGCTATCCACCTTCACGTCGACCGCGGTCACCGGGTCTCCGGACGGCGAGCGGACCGCGTAACGGATTTCGACCGGTGACTTGCTTACCGCCTCGCCATCGCCCGGCGACATAATACGGATCACCGGCGGCAACAATTGCTGGGTAGGCGCTTTCGCCGGCGCGCGCGTCTCACGGAGCGCCTCCTCGATATCCTGGCCGCGCAGCACCGCCTCGACGAAATTGGGCCGGTAATAGCGATCGCGAAAGCGGCTCACGCCGAAGAAATCGGCCGCGTGATCGAGCCCGCGATTGACGTGCCAACCGATCAGGCCCTCACCGCCGGGGGAGGCGTCATAGGGCCCCTCCGGCGTCCACATTACCCAACGCTTGCCCTCCCGATCCATGAACAGCGCCAGCAGCGGCCGTCCGTCATGGAACCGGTACCAGCGGATCGTGCCGTCGGCGAGCGCCGCAACCGCCAGCCTGCCGTCGCCACTGACATTGACGGCCCATGCGGCGCCGGGCAGCGGAACCGACCAGATCGGCTCGCCGCGATTGCCGAAGCGGTGCAGGTACCAATCCGTGCCGAGCACAAAGGAACGCCGATCCGGCGCGATTGCGAGACTGCGGGAGGTCTCGTTTTTCTCGATTGGCAGCGTGCGGTTCACGAGGCGCGGCGCCATCGTATTCTGCCAATCGCGCAACGGCAGGCTCGCGGTATCCGCCGGGTTCAGCTCGCGAGGGCCAGCCTCGGGGATGAGCCGGCGCGCCTCCGCATCGAACCACGCGGGGTTGCCGCCGCCCTTTTGCAGACCGAACGCAACCCGCTCGCCATCGGCCGACAAGCGCAGCCGGTCGAGCTGTCCGCGAAAATCGGCGGTGTTCGAGCGCCGGTCGAACAGCTGCTCCAACCCGGCGCCATACGCGCCAATAGCCGGATCGGCGGCAACATAGACGAACCCGCCTTGGGGCAGCGGCACGAGACCCATGACCGTGCCGTCGGCAGCCCCGAGCCGCACTCGTTTGCTGCGGCCTACCTCCGCCCAGCGAAAGATCGGCGAGCCGGTCGCCTCGGACCAGTGCGCCCCTGCTGCCAGCAGCGCGCCGTCCCGGGTCCAGGCGACCTGGCTGAGGCTGCCGCCGGCGAGATCCGAAACATCCGGAGCAGCGATACGACGCAGTTCGGGCACGGAGAGGATATCGACATTCAGCGTGTCGGCGTATCCGACGGCGACAACGCTGGCGTCGGGCGAGAACGCGACCGAATAGGGATGCCCGCCGCCCGGAGCCTTGACTCTGGCGACCGGCCGCAGGTCCGGCCCGTACAAGCGAATTCCGCCGTCGAATGCTGCGGCCGCCAGCTGGCCGGACCTGGCAAAGCTCAGGCCGTAGACCGCGCCCGTATAGTCGCTGTCGGCAAAGACCTCGTGCCAGTCGCCGGTCTCGAATACGCGAATGCCATTGGCGCCGGCCAGGCCGACCGCGACGTAGTGTCCGTCCGGCGACCAGGTCAGCCGGTCGATTACCTGCGGCAGTCCGCCGATCCGCCGGACCAGCTCGCCGGTCCCGGTCTCGAACACATAGAGGCTGTTGGCCTTCTCCCACTCGAACCCGGTCCAGCCGCCAGTCACCACAAAATGCCCGTCGGGCGAGACGGCGACGGCGAACAGCTCGCCCTCCTGGCCGGACCCTATCGCCGGGCGCAACACCCGCAGCGGCTCGCCGCCCGGCAGCGACCACAGCCGCAAGGTTTTGTCGAACGAGGCCGTTGCCAGGAGGCGCCCGCCGGCATCGACCGCGGCGGCGCGGATCGGCGCAGTGTGCATGCGGGTCTCGAGGCGCAGCACCGGCGGTGCGCTCGGTTGCTCCTCGCCCCGAGCCGAACCGGCCGAAAGCAACGCGAGCACCACGAGCGCAACAATCGGTAATCGCCGCATCATCTGGTCAAGGAGCTTGCGCAGCGTCAACCCCGGTAATCTACCTTGGGACGCGCCAATTTGGGATAGCTCACGCGGTCGTCACGCAAACATATCCCGCACGGCTGTTAACCGCATCGTTACCGTTGTCGGTCGTCGTGCTCGCGGGCTTCGCTCTCGTCTCCCGAGCCAAGCCGAATCCAGGTGCGGCGTCGAGGATCCAATCCGCCTCGGCGTCGCTTTTTTCCTGTTCCAATTCAGTCGAGCGGCTTAAGCCGCCCGTCTTCGAGCGCGACGATGCGATCGAGGCGGCGAGCGAGTTCGAGGTTGTGGGTGGCGATCAGCGCGGCAAGGCCGGTATGGCGCACCAAATCTAGCAACGTGCTCAGCACACCATCGCCGGTCGCGTGGTCTAGATTGCCGGTCGGTTCGTCGGCCAGCAGGATCCGGGGGTCGTTGGCAAGAGCGCGGACGATCGCAACGCGCTGCTGCTCGCCGCCCGACAGGCGCCCCGGGCGATGCCTGATGCGGGGCGCGAGGCCGACGCGGTCGAGCAGCTCCGCCGCTTTGCGGCGTGCCGGGCGGCGCGCGACGCCGGCGATCATCTGCGGCAGCATGACATTTTCGAGTGCCGAGAATTCCGGCAGCAGGTGATGGAATTGGTAAACAAAACCGATCTCCGAACGCCGCAATAATGTGCGCCGCTCGTCGGACAGGCTGCCGCAATCTTCGCCGCCGATCAGCACGGCGCCGCCACCGGGACGCTCGAGCAATCCCGCGACATGCAGCAATGTCGACTTGCCGGCGCCCGACGGACCAACCAGCGCGACGATCTCGCCCGGCCGCAGGGCGAGATCGACGCCGTTCAGCACCTTGAGCTCGGTTCCGGCGAGCCGGAAGACGCGGCGCACATCGCGCAGTTCGAGGGCCGCGTCGGCTTCGACCATCTCCGTGTGTCCTTTGAGACGACCGCTTTGCGGCCTCCTCAGGATGAGGGGCGTTTTTGATGCCATCAGCAGCATACCTCATGCTGAGGAGCGGCCCTGTGGGCCGCGTCTCGAAGCACGCATGAGCTCGATGCAGCCCTCCCAGGGTTACTCGTAGCGCAGAGCTTCGACCGGGTCGAGCCGGGCGGCGCGCCACGACGGGTAGAGAGTGGCGAGAAACGAGAGGGCGAGCGCCATGATCACGACGGCGGCGACCTCGCCGGTGTCGATGCGCGCCGGAATGCGGGTGAAGAAATAGATCTCGGCGGCAAAGAGATCGGTGCCGATGATTCTTTGGATTGCTTGCCGGATCGCTTCGATGTTGTCGGTGAAGACGAGACCGAGGACAAACCCGGCGGCGGTGCCGATCACCCCGATGCTGGCGCCGCTCAGCACGAAGATGCGCAGGATCATCGCACGCGAGGCCCCCATCGTGCGCAGGATCGCAATATCGCGCCCTTTGTCCTTCACCATCATGATCATGCTGGAGATGATGTTGAACGCGGCGACGACGATGATCAATGTCAGGATCAGGAACATCACGTTGCGCTCGATCTCGACCGCGTTGAACAGGCTCGAATTGGCCTGTTGCCAGTCGACGATCCGCACACGGCCGGCGAGTGCGGCGATAATCAACCGGCGCTGCTCGCGCACCCGGTCGGGGTCGGCGGTGAAGACTTCGAGGCTGGAGACCGCCTCGGGCAGACGGAAGAACAGCTGCGCCGCGTCGAGCGGCACGTAGATGAAGCTGTTGTCGTATTCGTACATGCCGACGTTGAACAGCGCAGCCACATGGTAGGTCTTGATGCGCGGCATCGTGCCAAAGGCGGTGGCCGTCCCCTCCGGCGAAAGCAAGGTGATCGGGCTGCCGACGGCGAGCCCCAGCCGGCGCGCCAGCCGGTCCCCGACCGCAACGCCGTCGTCGCTGAAATCGGCGAGCGAGCCCTGGATGACGTGGTCCGCCAGCAAAGGCAATGAGCGCAAATCCTCGGGCCGGATACCGCGCACCAGCGCACCCGCCGCACCGCCCTCAGAGGTCGCCATGACCTGGCCTTCGGCGATCGGGATGACCCGTGTGACCCCGGGAATGTCGCGGACCTTTTGCGCGGCCGCATCGAAATCGGGAAGCCCGCCGCTCAACGCGTAGACCCCGAGATCGCCGTTGAGGCCGAGGATGCGGGCGAGCAAATCGGCGCGAAACCCGTTCATCACCGACATGACGATGATCAAGGTGGCGACACCGAGCGCGATCCCGAGCAGCGAAAAGATCGCGATGACCGAGACGAACCCTTCCTGCCGCCGCGCCCGCAGATAACGGAACGCGACCATCCGCTCGAAGGCGCCGAAGATCACGCGGCGATCCGCAAATTGTTTGCCTGCCTGCCCCTTTTCTGCCGCTACACCAGACCCTCCCTCTCCCCGCTCGCGGGGAGAGGGCTGGGTTGAGGGCGGGCGGTTAGCCTGTCAAGCGCATCTTCGACCGAGACGTCCTGCCGTTTGCCCGAGCGGCGATCTTTGATCTCGACCGTACCGGCGGCGAGGCTGCGCGGGCCGATGACGAGCTGCTCCGGCAGGCCGATCAGATCCATTGTCGCGAATTTGGCGCCCGGCGATTCGTCGCGATCGTCGTAGAGCACCTCGAGCCCGGCGGCGAGCAGCTTGGCATAGAGATCGTCGGCAGCCTCGCGGCACCTGGCGTCGGCGGGCCGCAGATTGATCAGGCCTAGGCGGAACGGCGCAACGCTCGGCGGCCAGATTATCCCGGCATCGTCGTGGTTTGCTTCGATCAGCGCGCCGACCAGACGCGACACGCCGATGCCGTAGGACCCCATTTCGAGCGCAACCGGCTCGCCGTCGCGACCGGCGACGAAGGCCCCCATCGGTCGCGAATACTTGTCTCCGAAATAGAAGATCTGGCCGACCTCGATTCCTCGCTTGCTCACGATCTTGTCGCCATACCGGGCAGCGGCCTGCGGATCATGAACTTCGTCCGTCGCGGCATAGATGCTGGTGTAGTGGTCGACGACTTGCTGCAGGGCCGAGGCTTCCCAGCCGACACTGTCGAAATCCTGCCAATCGGTTTCGAGGAAATCCGAATGGACATGAACGGCGCTTTCACCGGTATCGGCGAGAATGATGAATTCGTGGCTGAGATCACCGCCGATCGGCCCGGTGTCGGCGCGCATCGGGATGGCCTTCAGTCCCATGCGCGCAAACGTGCGTAGGTAAGCAACAAACATCTTGTTGTAGGAATGCCGCGCTCCGGCGAAGTCGAGATCGAAGCTGTAGGCGTCCTTCATCAGGAACTCGCGCCCGCGCATCACGCCAAAGCGCGGCCGCACCTCGTCGCGGAATTTCCACTGGATGTGGTAGAGCAGTTTCGGCAAGTCGCGATAGCTCTTGATCGAGGCGCGGACGATCTCGGTCACCTGCTCTTCGTTGGTCGGGCCGTACAGCATCTCGCGGTCGTGCCGGTCGCGGATGCGGAGCATCTCCTTGCCGTAATCGTCGTATCGCCCGCTCTCGCGCCACAGCTCGGCCGGCTGCACGGTCGGCATCAGGATCTCCAACGCCCCGGTGCGATCCTGCTCCTCGCGCACGATGCGCTCGACCTTTTTGAGGACGCGCAGCCCCAGCGGCAGCCACGAATAGATGCCGGCGCTCGACTGCCGGATCATGCCGGCGCGCAGCATCAGCCGGTGCGAGACGATCTGCGCCTCGCTCGGGTTCTCGCGCAGCAGCGGCAGAAAATACTCGGAAAGACGCATCGAACCTTACCCCGGCGATCGGGCGGCGCACTCTAAGGAAGAGAACGGGGCGTGTCCATCGACCCGCGGGTCACGGTCAGCTCGCGGAAGCGGCACCTCACCACAAATTTCCTTAAAATTCGCGTGACGTCAGCGGGTCCGCGCGGGTAATATCAATTTCTACCCAGGGAGTCATGCCGCCCGAGTTTAGGGAGGAAGCGACTAACGCGAAGAGGCAGGCTCATAGCCTGCCTTTTTCGCATTTGGCTATTAGCCCTGGCAACACTGCCGCAGGACGCGGACCGGACGCGCCCGCCGTATAAACGCAGCGCATGGAAAGGAATTGGAGATTGAAGATGGCGGTCAGTCGTGGGTACCATTTCTATCAAAATCCCGGGCCGACCAATATCCCGGACCGCGTCCTGCGGGCGATGGACCGCGGGGCGATCGACTTCACCGCTGCACAGTTCAAGGCGATTGCCGAGGAATGCTTCGCCGGCCTGAAACGCGTGTTCAAAACCGACCAGACTATTCTCTCCTATACCGCCTCGGGACACGGCGCCTGGGAGGCGGCGCTGGTCAACCTGTTCTCGCCCGGCGACAAGGTGCTGGTCGTCGAAAGCGGCTATTTCTCGCTCAATTGGGGGATGCGTGCCGAGGCATTCGGGCTCGAAGTCGAGACATTGCCCAATGACTGGCGCAGCGCCGTCAGTCCGGCCAAGCTCGAAAGCCGGCTGCGCGAGGATCGCGAGCATTCACTCAAGGCGGTCCTGGTGGTGCACAACGAGACCTCGACCGGCGTGCTCAACGACATAGCCGGCTTGCGGCGCGCGATCGACGCCGCCAAACACCCGGCGCTGTTTCTCGTCGATGTGATCTCGTCCCTGGGGTCGATGGATTTCCGCATGGACGAATGGGGCGTCGACGTCGTGGTCGCCGGCTCGCAGAAGGGTCTGATGCTGCCGACCGGAATGGCTTTTACCGGGGTCAGCACCCGCGCTATCGCCGCGAGCACGGAAGCCAAGCTGCCGCGAGTCTATTGGGATTGGCGACGGCTGCTCGGTGAAGCCTCGCAGGCGTATTGGAACGGCACCGCGCCAGTGCATTTCTTTTATGGACTGCAAGAAGCGCTGCGCATGATCGAGGAAGAGGGGCTCGACAATATCTTTGCGCGCCATCATCGTCTCGCCGAGGCAACGCGGCGTGCGGTGCGGGTCTGGCGCCAGAACGACGGACCCGAGATCTTCGCCATCGACCCGCGGGCCCAGTCCGATTCGATTACCGCCGTCCAGGTACCCGAGGGCTATGACGCCGACAAAGTCCGCCAGCTCTGCCTCGACAAGTTCAACGTGTCGCTAGGCGGCGGGCTCGACCGGCTCAGGGGCCACGTCTTCCGCATCGGCCATCTCGGCGATCTGAACGAGCCGATGATCCTCGGCGCCCTCGCCGCGATTGAAATGGCGCTCGAGCTCTCCGGCGTGCCGCACGGCAAGGGCGGCGTCGCCGCCGCCATGGATTATCTTGTGGCGGCCGAGTAACGCCGGGCGGAAGAGTAAGCCGCGGTTGTCCCAAATAAGCGTCTAGTTGAGTTTGGCCTCCGGCAGACTGGCAGGACGCACCGCTTCGCCCGAATCTCTATTCCAACGACCATCCACCTTCTTTAACAAGAAATGTATCAGAAAATTAGCAGCAATGATCGCCATACCTATCCAGATCAACAACAGAGACAATGCAAGTTTGGGATCTTCGAGAAATCTGGGCCGAAACATCTGTTCAGGCTCATAACCGAGGAGCCTCAGCGTAGCCGCGACGGCACGGGTAGCGGTGTTCTTGTCCCAGTTCATCCTCACCGCATAGTCAAACGTGGCTTCGGTCGCAGGCATGGCCGCGATCTTATCGGCCGCTCCGCGTTCCTTTTGCAGTTCGGCGATATGCCCTCGGCCAAAGCTCGTCCCGGCAAGATCGCGTACTCCAAGAAATCTGTCGTCTGTCGTCGGATAATCGACATCCCAAATGGGGTCGACCACCATCCGGCCGCGTTCGTATTGTGCCTCCACTACAGTGTGAATAAACCCACAATTTGGACAAGGCGAAACCATGACTAATCCAGCGTCGAGATTCAGCTCGTTTAGCATTGCTGCCACAAGCCTGGATTTGTCCGAGCAATCCCCACCGAACTCAAGGACTTGAGTGGGAGTCGGTCCGAGAGCGGGCACTATAAAGTAGTGATTATTCTTGCCAAAACCTTTGTTCTGGTAGACCCAATCGTTTATTGCCTTTATGCGCCCGGAATCCTTATTTAAGTTCCTTGTAATCTCGACAGCCTGCTGACGCAGTAAAGAGTTGTCATGCCGCCAATCGGCAAAGACGCCGAGCGCAGACGCGAAAGGCAATACGATCAATACTGTTCTGAGATATCGGCCAATTGGCATGGCCCCGTCTCCGGATTTTCAAAAAATGCCGCGCGCCCAGCAGTACCGGCCGGGCGCAAGCGACGGCCTCGTCTTCTTCAGCTCGTGCCGAAACGTATATCGCTTGCGCATGAAAGACACCAGCAACTTGCCGCGCGACGGGGCTGTTCACACACCCACCGACTCCGACGACCACGCGGCGTGGACCCGGGGTGGCAAAGACGGGGCTGACGGTCGCGGAGTCTGGGCCGCTCATCGCCAAGCTAACTCGGATCGATTTGGATCGACTTTGGTAGCGACGAAGGCTCCGATCCACATTTTCGGTATTTCTGCCGAAAGATAAATAGACCCCCGGACTCTCCCCTGCCACAATCATCTCCGTGCCGGCATATGCCGCAGAGCTGTCGCCGCACGACTCGACGGGGAGGTGACAGATGAAGGAACGACGTCTCAGTTGGGCAGGGCTCGGCGCGCTCGGCCTGCTTGCGCTTGCCGGCTGCACGCCGCAGCCGAGAGTGGCGACCTCGCAGGCGCAAGTTCCGCCGGTCGAACCTGGGATGGCGCGGGTGTGGTTTTTCCGCCAGATGGACCCGATCTCGGGAAATGTCGAAGCAGGAAGCCCAATAATTTATGCGAATGGCGCGCCCGTTGGTCAGATCGAGCAGGGAACCGCCTTTTTTCACAATTTCCCGCCGGGAAAATACAGGTTTACGGTGCAGCCCTTCGGAACTCCCACTCGCGAACACGACACTCTCCAGCTCGAGCCGGGGACACAGACCTATGTGCAGGTCCAATGGGAAGCCAACTGGCAAGCGAACCGCACAGGAGGAGGCAGCAGCTTTACCGTCCTGACCTCGTCGCCAGAGGTGGCGCAGCAGTATCTCCCGACGCTGACCAATCTCGGCCAACGCTGATTCTCGAAGTCAGATCGCGTAGAGGTTTTCGGGCTTTGCCGGCATCTTGCCGTGCTCGACCTGTTTGACCGCAGCCACGAGCTTGACGTGGGTCGGGGCGGGGACGCCGACTCCCTGGCCCTTCGCGGCGATTATCCCGTTGATGAAGTCGATCTCGGTGCGCCGGCCCTTCAGCATGTCCTGACCCATCGAGGGCCGGGCCAATTCGCTGCGAGTGTTCGACTGCAAGGCAGCGAGGATCGCCGATTCGACCTCGTCGAGTGCGGCGCGGTCGCCCTCGGCGGCGCGGGCGATGACCTCGGGCTCGTGCATGCGGATGTGCTCGAGCTGGTAGCCGAGCGCCTGGCCGACGCGCACCCCCTCACCGGCGAGGCGGATGCTGAGGCGCCGGATCTTGTCGTCCCGGTTCATGTCGTTGCCGGACATGCCGGTGGCAGCTGCGACGCCGTTGGCCATGCCGTTGACGCACAGCTTCGACCAGCGCTCGCCCCACAGATTGGTCGTCGCCTTGACGCTGTCGATCGTGCGGATCATGTCCGCGAGCTCTTCGATTCGCTTGGTGATGCGGCCGTGCAATTCGCCGGCCCGGTAGACCTCGTAGGGCGAGGACCCCTTTGCGGCAGTGCGGCGCACCCGGCCCGGAGCATAGAGCTCGGCGCCGAGCAAAGCGGGGATGACGCCGACCGTCTTGTCCGCGCCGATGATCCCGGCGATGCGCTCCTCGTTCATGCAGTTCTGCAACGACACGACGTAGCCGTCGGGCGCCAGGTATTGTGCGATGAGCATCGTCGCCCATTCCGTGTCATAGGACTTGACCGCAACCATCGCGATGTCGATCGGTTTATGCTTTGTGAGATCCTGGACCTCGGTCAGATGCATCGTCTTCGGTTTGGCACAGACATACTCCTCCTCGGTGACCCCTTCGATCGCCAGACCGTCGCGGCGGATCGTCTCGATGTGTTCCGGCCAGGGGTCGATCAACGTGACGTCGAACCCGTTATGCGCTAGATGACCGCCGGTATAGCCGCCGATTGCGCCGGCACCGATGACCGCAATACGCTTGTCCATGATCTCGTCCTTTCTTGACCCGGGCCCGGCCATGATAAGCTGATCGCAGGTTACGGAAAAAGCTCAAAACCCGGCACCTTCCTTTCTGGGGCTCGCATTGTCGACTGCACCAAACTTGCTGGCCTTTCTGGCCATCGTCTTGCTCTGCGCCGGATCTTGTGCGCCGCAGCCGCCGGTGCCCGGCAGGCTGCAATTGAGCAACCCTAATTTCGGGCTGATCAACGTCGAGGCGGTGATCACCGCGAACCCGGACTGCGCGGCACGCGACGACGGCTACGTCTCGACCCTCGAATTCACGATGCCCAACAATGCCACCAAATTCATCGAGGCGCCGCCGGGTGCCGATGTCTGCTGGCGCAGCGACCGCAACCCCGGCCGGCCGGTCCCGGGCAGATGGTCGCGCTGGGACAGAGCCTATCTCTTGCCGGGCAAGCTGGTGGATGCGACGTTATAGTGCTTGCCGTCGTTCCGGGATGGGCCGACGGGGCAGGCCCGGAACCCATGCACACTGACCTATCCCAGTTCTCATAGGCCGATGTTCATGGTTTCCGGGCTCGCGGGCGGAGCCTGCCCTCGGGCGGGCCTTGGGCCCGACCCGGGGGCCCACGCCCCGGAATGACAAACCGGGGGTTTACCGCCGCAGGCTGAAGCGGATTGTCACCGATATCTGCATTTGCGGCTGGGGCATTCCGACCGGGAAGGGTGGCAACGTGGCGCCCCGCATCATCTCTTCGACGGACTGGTCGAGATCCGGATAGCCGGAGCTCGAGGTGACGGCAAAGTCGAGCACCCGCCCGCTGCGGTCGACCGAGAAGCGGAGCACCGCGCGTCCTTCTTCGCCGCGCTGGCGCGCGGCGTCGGGATATCGCTTGTGGCTTTCGAGCCAGGCGCTCAACAGAGCGCGGTAACCGGCGCTCGCCTCGGGTGACGGGACCGGCGCCGGCACCGGCGTCACGGCCATCGCGGTTTGCGGCGGCGCCGACGGGGCTGGCGCGGCGGGGAGTTGAGGCGGCAGGCTCGGGAAGTAAGTCTGGGTCGGCTGCGGCAGCTCCTGACGCCGCGGAACGGGCTTTGGCACCTTCTTGACGACGGGCTTCTGCGGCGGAGGCGGAGGGGGCGGCGGCTCACTCGCCGCGACAGGCGCCTCGCGCTGGGGTGGCGGCGGCTCGGGAGGAGGTGGCTCGGGAGGCGGAGGTTCGGCCGCAACGACTGGCGGCTCAGGCGGGGGTGGAACTGCTTCCGGTTCTGGCTCCGGCGGGGGCGGCGCGGTTTCGGCCGGCGCCGCAGCCTCGGGTTTTGGCGGCGGCGGTTCGAAAACAACTTCGATCCCGCCTTTCGCAATCGGCTCCGGCAATGGAGGGGGTTTGCCGGTGAGGAACAGCACCAGCAACGTCAGGCAAACCGCGTGCCCGCCCACCGATAGCATCAAAGGGAGCTTGATGCCGCTCACTTCGGACTGGCCGCCTCGGCGATCAGGGACACCTTCGAGAACCCGGCCTGATTGACTAGGCCCAGCATGTCCATCAGCTGCGCGTAGGTGTTTGTCCGATCGCTGCGGACATAGACGATTCGATTCGAGTCCTCCGTCGCCAGCGCGGCGAGACGCGGCTCGAGCTCGTCGGCGTTGATCGGCTCGTCGCCTATGAACACCCCGCCGTCGCGGTTGAGGCTGATGACGACCGGTTTTTTCGGTTCGGTCAGCTGGCTCGCCCGCGATTTCGGCAGGTCGAGCGGGACACCGACCGTCAGCAAAGGTGCCGTCACCATGAAGATCACCAGCAAGACCAGCATGACGTCGACCATCGGCGTTACGTTGATCTCGGCGAGCGGCGCGTACCGGTCCTCGCCAGCTTCGCCCGACGGCGGCAAAGACAGCGGCATTGTCAGGCCTCCGCGCCGGCCCGGGCGAGGAGACCGCCGGATCGTCCGATCAGCCCCTGCATGCGCCCGGCAAAACGGCCGAGATCGACGGTGATCTTGTTGTAGGCGACAACCGCCGGGATCGCCGCGGCGAGGCCCATCGCCGTGGCGAACAAAGCCTCGGCAATCCCCGGCGCAACCACGGCAAGACTGGTGCTGTTCGCTGCAGCGATCCCCTCGAAGCTGCGCATGATCCCCCACACCGTGCCGAAGAGGCCGATGAACGGCGCGGCCGAGCCGAGGGTCGCGAGGAACGGCAGACGCACC
>Ga0209380_10001999_pt1 | contig 13355 bp, 12 predicted proteins | sample HubBroMetageWFT6_FD_188347 | JGI IMG/M metagenome (GOLD analysis project Ga0209380, IMG submission 188347) | Warmed and freeze-thawed soil microbial communities from the Hubbard Brook experimental Forest, New Hampshire - Hubbard Brook CCASE Soil... | ecosystem: Environmental > Terrestrial >...
AACTAAAATCACCGCGGGCGCCCGTAGCTCAGATGGATAGAGCGATTGCCTCCGGAGCAATAGGTCGGGAGTTCGAATCTCTCCGGGCGCACCAGATTTTCTCTTTGCCTTCAATCACTCTGGACTAAATAAGCATGCGTATGGACTCGCTGTTCGCAAAGCTGGCGGCAATTCGCGCCAATCCCTCCGGCCGGACTTTTATTCTTGCCGATGCCCGCGATGCCGACATGTCCTGGGGTATCCCGAGCTTCGGTAAAGCTCGCACGGGCCAGGGCTTTCGTTCCGTGCCCGCGTTTGTGGAAGAGATCCGCGCCGTTGTGCGGCAGGGCTTTGTCGATGTATTGCTGGCATCGGCGTCGACGATGGACACGCTAGCGCACCAGGAGCGCCTTTTCGACGGTACTCACGTCACTCCGGCGGTGCGCATCAACGATGCTACGGACATCTGGTGCCAGCGCGGGGCCCGCTATCGCGATTCGCCCTCTGCTCCGTTCGCTACCACCTACATTCAGGAAGCGCAGTTTGGCAGCCTCACCGCACCTCGCGAAGGCGCGCCGGTGGTCAACCTGGGTTTGTATTCAATGACGTTCAACAACGATCTGGAAGCGGATCTGCGGAGCTTGCGTGCTTTCCGCGAATTCCGGGCTGAGGCCGAGAAATGCGGCTTCCGTTATTTTCTCGAAGTGTTTGCCCCAAATTCCCCGAAGACGGGTTTGACTCCCGAACAGGTGCCGGCTTTTGTGAACGACCAGATTGTGCGGGCATTGGCGGGCGTGCCTTCCAGCGGACGGCCGCTGTTTCTGAAAATCCCCTACTTCGGTCCGGGACCACTCGAGGAGTTGGTGGCCTACGATCCCTCCGTGGTCGTCGGCATACTCGGAGGCAGCAGCGGAACAACTTACGACGCCTTCAAACTGTTGGCCGAAGGCCGCAAGCACGGAGCCAGAGTTGCGCTGTTTGGCCGGAGGATTAAAGATTCGGAGCATCCGCTGGAATTCATCCGCATGCTGCGTCTGATCGCCGACGGAGAAATCGAACCCGAAGAAGCGGTGAAAAATTATCACAGCGAACTCGGGAAGCACGGCATAAGACCTAAGCACCGGCTCGAAGAAGATCTGCAGCTCACTCCGGCGGAAGCCAGTTAGTCTTCTGCTTACAAGCCATCTCATGAGTGCATCCATCGTAGAGGTGGGCACCGGCCGAGGCTTTAAAACCTCTTGAGCGCTGGTAAGGGTCAGGACAAGTCAGATGAGAAATGTAATCTTCGCAATCAACATTACTCTAGATGGCTGCTGCGACCATACCAAACAACTTGCTGATGAAGAAACACATGAATACTTCACCCAGCTCATGCAAGATGTCGACCTCCTCGTCTTTGGGCGCAAAACCTATCAGCTCATGGTTCCTTTCTGGCCTGAAGTCGCAAAAAACCAGTCGATGACAAAAGCATCGAACGAATTTGCTCGGGCATTTGACTCCATCGACAGACTCGTTTTTTCACGATCCCTGGATAGCGCTGAGGATAAAAAAACGAGAATTGTTCGTACGAACCTTGGCGACGAAATACTTAAGTTGAAGAAAGAACGAGGCAAAAATATTTTAGTCGGGGGTGTCGATGTTCCTTCACAACTTATCGAGCTTGGCTTGGTTGATGAATATCGTTTTGTCGTTGGGCCAATCATTGCGGGGGAAGGAAGGCGGTTGTTGGAAGGCATCAGCTTGCAGGAGAGCTTGCAATTAAAGCTTAGCGGCTCAAAGGTTTTTAAATCAGGAAGTGTCGCGCTTCGTTACTTGAAACAGTGACAGACAACTCCTCTATCCGCGATTGAACGCCATGCTTGCGAAGCCTGCTGCTTTGGAGGCTAAAAGCCCCACTTCTCGCGAAGAACGCGAGAAATGGGGCACCCAGCCTATTTAAGAGATCCTTCGCGAATGTCAGCGTAGGCCCCGCCCCCTTTAACCGTAGGTGACGTCGGTGCTCTGTCCGACTTCGATGATATAGCCGTCAGGATCGCGGATGTAGCAGCGTATCTCGCCGTACTTGGGTATTGGTGGTGTGATGAACTCGGCCCCCCGACTTTTCCATAATTTGTAGCACGCTTGAATGTCCGCAACGCGGAAGTTCATAAAACTGTTGATGTGATTCGGGTCGGGGACACTGAGCGTTACCGTCGGCTTATCCGGGGTCGGCCCGCCTCCAACGTTGATAATCATCCAGATATTCGCAAGCTGAAGGTACCCGGGCGCGTTGCCGTCACCCAGGCTCAGAATGCGAGCGCCGAAGACCTTCTCGTAGTAATGAGCCGATCGGTTGATGTCGGTGACGGTGAGAAAATGCGCGATGCTGATCCCTTCTTTCGGGGGCATCTCATAACTCTTCTGGTCGATTTGTACGCTGCTCATTGACAGCCTCCTTTTCCGATAAAAATTTGGCATCAGCTGTGGATGTGGGTTATGGCTGTGGGAATCCGAACATCAACCACGACTGATTGGCTACCCAATGCGGATACAACTCCGTCATCTGATCGAACAGTTCCTGGTCGGACTTCGCTGTTTTCTGCAGCCGATCGAAGTCCTGCAGGTAACGCTTGGTGTCCTGGATCGCCGAGGGAGTGTCGGGCGCGCCAGTCTTCTTGTGACCAGCGACGACGATCGTCGGGTTCAGCGCTGCTAATCGGTCCAGCGCCGCGATCCAATTCTTTCGGCTCTCGGGGGTGGTGTCGCCGACGTACATGCGGCATTGGTTGTACACAACGTCGCCGGCGGCGACCAGGCCGATCGATGGGACATACAAAGATGTCGAATCGGGACTATCGGTGCGGCCCTGCTTGAGGATGCGCAATTCCTGGCCCTCGAGAGTGAACGTGTCGTGCTCATAGGGCGCAGGTGGAACCAACTTGGTGGCCACTTGCCCAGGAAACAACCGGCGGGCTAGCCGCTCCACCGTGGGAGTGAAAGACATCTGCATGGCATTCACCGCCTCGGGCGTTGCTATCGCCCGAGCACCCGGGAAACGGTCGAGCAGAATGCTCAGACCATAGAAGTGGTCGAAATGGGCGTGCGTTATATAGATGGTCTCCAGGTTGCGGTTGTGCAGGGCGATCCAATCCGCCAGAGCCTCGGCCTCAGCCACTGTCCCCATTGCGTCGACCAGCACCGCGTCGTACTCACCGAAGATTAAAGTCGACGTGATCGGGTCGAAGCCGAACGGTTCGCCGAAGGGCTTCGGCCGCTCGCCGACCATAGTCTTTCCCGGGGCAGTAAAAACGTTCACGCTGAGCATGTTCGACGCGACAGGCTGGGTCACGCGCGCGGTCTCTTTCAGTCCGTCTTTGCCAGCCATTTGGTACTCCTTTCGATATCAGGACGACTGACTGCTCAAAGCAAAATTGACAGAAGCGCGACGACGAGTCTATTGGACGAAGGTATCGATCAATGCCGAAGTATTATCCAGACCGGGCAGCCCGGAAAACATAACAGATATATTCACGGCTACGGTATAGCGAGGGGTTTGTAAATAAGACCGATGACTATTCCGACGATGGTCCACTGGACGAAGTAAGCCACAGCTTGTCCCAGGGCGAGTTTCAGCCCGATGTTCAGGTTCACGTAGTTGTGCAGCACAAATCCGCAAACCACGAAAATGCCAATGAGAACGCCGAAGCGCGCACCTTCTGTAATGCCCGACCCTCCTTGAGGTATCATCGCGAAAATTATGGCGACAACCAGGATCGCGACGAAAGTTGCGGCCATTCCAATTGGCATGACAGCCATCATTTTTTCTTTAGGTCGGAATACGTCCGGGTATTTGTGGGCTTCATCGATAAGAGCTGGCACCAGCCCAAGCAGCAAGAAACCAAAGGCAAAATACGCCACCAGGCCACCTAGCGCCGCCAAAGCGAGACGTGAATAGTTCATTTGCACTCCTTTACAAATTGCGGATCTAAATCGCAGTCAGTTCGGCAGGGTTTTAATCCGGAATTCCCTTCTCGGCTTCGAAAATTGCAAAGGTTGTACGCTGAGGTTTCCCATCCTTGGCACCATCGAAAGAATACCCGCCATGTCAGATCTCTCACGATCAGGGCGCCCACGGGGGGAAAAATGATCCCTCACAGCGCGGCCACTCGCCGCTGCACCAGCAAGAAATAAAGAGCGAGCAGAACCAGGAGGAGTCCGTTCACCCCTAACACCACGGGGGCGGTGAACAACGGGACCAGCCATCCCGACAACAGATTCCCCAGCGGCATGCCGCCGCGGAATGCGAAATTGTAGACACTCATCACGCGCCCGCGCATTTCGTTGGTAACAATCAACTGGACTAGTGAATTCACCGTAGCGAAGACTGCCATCATCGAAGCGCCCACCAGCACCAGAATGACGCCGCTTACCCGCACCGATTTCGAAAGAGCAAACGCAGAAATGCCTGCTCCCAGGCAAAACAGCGCTCCGAGGGCCACCAGTCCTTTTCTTCGCATATTGCCCGCGCTCGCAATACTCAGCGAACCCAGGATCGATCCCAGCCCCATGAGCGCCAGCAGATTGCCGTAGGTCTCGGGACCGCGATGGAAGATGTCTTTCACGAATACTGGAATGTAAGTTCGCATCGGCATGCCCAGGGCGGTCATGCAGAAAGCCAGCACAATCAGCGCTTCCATGGAGCCTTGCTTGCGTGTGAACTGGATACCTTGTTTGAGGCTGGAGAACATTGTCTCCGTGGTTTTCACCGGCAGGAAGCGCGTGGTAATGATCGACAACGACACGATGGGAGCGAGGAACGACAGCGCGTTCAGGCCGAAACACCACTTCTCTCCCAACTTCGCCAGGACCAGCCCTGCCAGTGCCGGCCCAACCATGACTGCCACGTTGAACTGGATAGAATTCAGAGCGATGGCGTTCGGCATGTCGTCCTTGTCGACCAGCGTGGGAATCAGCGCCGAATAGGCTGGTGCGCCGAAGGCCTGGGCGAAGCCGGAAACGAAAGAAAGACAGAGAATCTGCCAGACGTGTACCAGGCCGGTCGTCACTAGAATGGTGAGCACTGTGGCGGAGAACATCTGCACATACTGCGAGGCCAGAAGAATCTTTCGGCGCTCCACGCGATCGGCCACCACGCCGCCGATCAGAGAGAACAGAAAGATCGGGATGCCGCCGAGAAATTGATCCAGTGCCAGCAAAAATGCGGAGTGGCTTAGCCTGTAAATCAGCCAGCCCTGAGCTACGATCTGCATCCAGGTGCCGATGCTCGAGGTGCAGGCACCCACCCACATCAGGCGGAAATCGCGGTATTGAAATGCCTTAAAGACCCTGCGGATCAACTTTAGTCTTTCTCCCCCGTCGTTTCCAAAGAAGCGTACCACGGGCCATTGATGACTCGGGGTCGGCTGCGCTCGCGGGCCATTTGCCGGCCCAATCGGTCTCGCCACGTCGCTTCCAGAATGTTACGCGTTCTGGTAGTAGCTGAAGATGTCCTGCTAATTTGATTGGATTCGCATTGGCGGCAAAAGGAGCGCCGTCCGCGCCAAGACTGGCCTTCCTTGAAGCCGGCCGATTATCATTACGAACAAGATGAAGAGAGAATCTGTCCTTCGACCAAGTCATCCAGTGGCCAACTGCCTGGCAGTGTTCGGTGTTGTGATTGCGCTGGCGAATTGTGGAGTTTTGACCGCGCAGAATGTGGTATTGACCGGCGCGCTGGGCGGACGGATCACCGACCAGAGCGGAGCGGTCGCGCCGGGAGCGTCGGTTCTTTTGCGAAACCTCGCCACCGGCGTGCAACAATCTGCCGAAACAAACCATGCTGGACTTTACCGGTTTCCGGTCCTCATGCCGGGGTCTTACTCAGTCACCACAAGCCTTAAAGGATTTCGCGACGTCCAGGCCCTGGTGCAAGTGCGGGTAGGAAATACCACGTCGCAGGATATCAAGCTGCAGCTGGGAGCGAGTGGCGACACAGTTAAGGTAGTCGGGGTCACGCCGCTGCTGCGGCCGGAGGAATCCTCGGCCAGCACCGTGATCGACCGCTCGCTGATTGAGGAGTTGCCGCTTAACGGAAGAAAATACACTAACTTTATGATGCTGACGCCGAACACCAGCTACGACGGCGACACCGGACTGGTGAGTGTTGCCGGACAGCAAGGCGGCGAGGATTCGGGATACGCCAACGGAAATGGTTCCAACGCATTCACGGTCGATGGAAGCAACGCCACCAACAACTACTTCGCCGACATCGTGGGCCGCAATCGTATTCCGTATCTGTATGGCGAGGATTCGATCCAGGAGTTTCAGGTCTCAGTAAGCCCGTACTCGGCGGTCTATGGCGGTGGGGCCGGGTTCGTCAACGCAGTGACCCGGTCGGGTACCAATGTGTTTCACGGCAGCGCGTTTTATTACAACCGCAACTCGGCGACTGGAGCGAATGACGCGCTCGATGAGGCCGCGGGCAATCCCAAGCCGGAAGATGACTTGCAGCAATTCGGCGGCGGGGTGGGCGGGCCGATCCTGCACGATCGTTTATGGTTCTTCATGGATTATGAACAGCAACTGCGAAACAATCCGATCCCCGTCATCAACTCGGCGTTAGCGACGAACTCGTCGAACTTGGCTTCATTCCTGACCGCCAACTTCGGTATTCCCGCTGGAACAACGCTTCCTGCGCCGAACGGCCCCTTGCCGATCCCGGGCAACGACGCCGCACCGGACCCGGCCAATCCGGTATACCTGCAGCAAGTGTCGAACACCATCAACGCGCTGAATTCCAATCTCGGCACCAAAGCTAGAAGTGGCAATGATTGGGTGATTACGCCGCGCCTCGACTACCAGGCCACTAACCGCGATAGCCTGTTTCTTAGCATCAATGCGAACCGCTTCAACTCACCCGGAGGCGTCATTCTTGACCCGACCGTGGGTAACTATGGAACGCAGACGCTGGCCAACGCCTACGTCCGCACCTTTCAGGCCAGCGTGGGCTGGACGCACACCTTCTCTTCCCGACTGCTGAACGAATTTCACGCCAGCACTTCGCAGGATAACGAGATCTCGACCCCGACCGGTCTGGCTCCGAACACGCCGACGGTGATTCTGGACAGTCCCGCCGCGTTTACTCTGGGAAACCCTGCGTTCTCCATCGGAAGCGTTTTTGAGAGACAGTACTCTCTAGCCGACCGTATCGATTACGTGATCGGCAAACATACGTTGCAATTCGGTTTCGACTTTAACCGCTCCTGGGATGCGGACACCAATGACGGCGGCGCCGATCCGAATGAAGCGGTCGACTTCGGGTCGCCGCTCGGCCTGTATGAATTTCCGAATCTGGAAGCTTTTGCGCTGGGGGAATACATCAACTTCAGTCAGGCTGCGGGGAGCCCGACTTTTTCTTTTGCGGTGCCTTACTACGGATTCTATGTGCAGGACACGTTCCGAGCATTGCCGCAGTTGACGCTCGAAATGGGCTTGCGCGAGGATTTCCAGATCTACCCACAGCCCGCCGAAAATCCGGCCTTCCCCCTCACCGGACAGTATCCCAACCAATTTCAACGCGTGGCGCCGCGTTTGGGATTTGCCTGGCAGCCGGCTTCGAAGACCGTAGTGCGCGGAGGGTTCGGCATGTTCTACACCAACATGAACGGACTGAACTACCGCAACGCGGTGATCTCGAACGGGCTGCCGTCTCAGCAATCGGAGGCAAGCGCCAGTTACAGCTCAGGTCCTCCGAACCAGCAAACGCCGACGTTTCCGACTATCCTCCCAGGTAATTCCCCTCTGTTCTCGGTCTCCCCGGACATTTCCCTCGTTTCTCCGCAGTTTAGGGTGCCCTATATTTTGCAGGCGAGCTTGCAGATTGAGCGCGAGATTTTCGAGAACACCACCGTGAGTATCGGCACCATGTGGAATCACGGAGTCCACATTATTTCTGGAAGCGCCTATGACGTGAACCTGGAGCCGTTGCAAGGCACGACCACATACACCGTCTGTCCGCCCAACGCGACTTCAGCGCCCTGCACCGGACCCACCATCATCCTGCCGAATATGGACAACGGCCTGCTGAAAGACGGCCGCATCAACTCCAACCTGGGCCAGATCCAGGAGCTCATCAGCCCGGCGCAAAACTATTACAACTCTTTCTTTGTGCAGTTGCAGCGCCGCATGTCGCGAGGCCTATCGCTGCAATTTGCTTATACATTCGCCAAGAGCATCATGCTCGACGGCATGGACTTCAACAATCAGTTTGACTTCAGCAATACCCACGCTCCCTCGCTGCTCGACCAGCGGCATCGACTTAGTTTTGCCGCTGTCTACCAGCCCCGGCTGGAGACACTGACCAGCTCAGGAACCGGGCGGATGCTACTCTCCAACTGGACGCTGAGCAGTGTCATGGAGTTCTCCTCCGGCCGTCCCTACGCAGGTTTGTTAGGCACAGCGTGTTGCAACGCAAGCGACGACAACTTGAACGACACCGCCTTCAACCAGGACTCCGCGGCAACTGCAGGGGGCATTAATGGCGCAGGTCCGACTCCGGGAATTGGCCTGAATTCTTTCTACGGACCCTGGCTGGAGAGAATCGATGTTGGGCTGGGCCGCAGTTTTGCCATCCGCGAGGGCAAGGAGCTGAAATTTCAGGCGCAAGCCTTCAATCTGTTCAACCATCCCAACTACTACGTGCAGAACGGCAACGGCATCAACCAGATCCAATACAACCCCGTCGGAAACAACTGCGGCGACGGCGTGACACTAAACCAGAACTGCTATCTCGTGCCGAATTCGGGTCCGGGCAATTTTGGAGCGCTGCAGGAAATCAGTCCAGACGGTCTGCCCCGCGTACTGCAGTTTTCAGCGCGATTCACGTTCTAGCTTCCCGTTTGAGGCGCTTGCCGCAGTACACTCTAAAATTGAGTTTTCGGCAGTCGAGTCTCGAAACTCATCCCGGCATGAATTACGACGCTATTCTAGTTGTCTCTTTCGGTGGTCCGGAATCGAAAGAAGAGGTGATTCCCTTCCTCGAAAATGTGCTGCGCGGACGGAACGTTCCACGCGAACGGATGCTGGCCGTCGCCGAGCACTATTACCATTTCGAGGGCAAGAGCCCGATCAACCAGCAGACGCGTGAACTGATTGCCGCGCTGCGAGAGGAGTTGGAGCGCAATGGGCCGAAGCTTCCAATCTATTGGGGGAACCGAAACTGGCATCCTCTGCTGCCTGAGACGCTGCGACAGATGAAGCAGGATGGCATCCGGCGGTCGCTGGCGTTTGTAACTTCGGCCTACAGCTCTTACTCATCATGCCGGCAGTATCGCGAGGACATTGCGCGGGCACGAAGCGAAGTCGGAGAGGGTGCGCCGGAAGTGGAGAAGCTGCGGGCGTTCTTCAACCATCCCGCATTCATCGAAGCTACGGTCGAACGCGTGGGGGATGCGCTGCGGGCCGTTCCCTCAGACGCGCAGGGAAATGTGCAGATCGTCTACCTAGCGCATAGCATTCCGGTTTCGATGGCGAACACTTCCGATTATGTGGCACAACTCGAGGAAGTGCGGCGGCTGGTTTCGGGTGGGCTGAATCATCAGAACGACGTTCTGGTGTACCAAAGCCGCAGCGGGTCTCCGGGACAACCCTGGCTCGAGCCGGACATTCTGGATTACCTGCGCCGAGTGAAGGCGGAGAATTTGGCGTCGTCTGTGGTGCTGGGGCCGATCGGTTTTATCTCCGATCATATGGAAGTGGTGTACGACCTGGATGTGGAAGCGCGGCAGCTCTGCGATTCGCTGGGCTTGCCGATGACGCGGGCGAAGACTCTGGGCGCGCATCCGAAATTTATCGGCATGATTCGCGAGCTGATTGTGGAGCGGATGAATCCGGGGTCGGAGCGCAGGGCGTTAGGATTGCTCGGGCCGCGGGCGGATGTTTGCGAGGAGGGTTGTTGTCCGGCGCCGCGGAGAGTGGTGGTCAGTGGTTAGTAGTCGGTGGCCAGGACCGGACTCGCAAAAACATTCAGATCGATCTGCGTAAGATCCATGGAATCAGCCAGTTGCGGATCGCCGATCTGCACCGATCTGGCTAAAATACTGGAAATAAACGACTTGCCCGCAAAATATTCCATACATAGGACTTAGCCGCCCTGCGATAGGCAAAACACCGTGAAATCAAGGGCTCGGCTTGCAAAATATTGAGTCCTTGAGGGTTATCTCGATGCTATTGAATTGTCAAACATCCAATGCGTATAGCAATACTAAGGATTGCAGGGTTCCGAGTTGAAGTCAAGGGAATTGTGGGCGATGGTGACAGTTTTCGAGGACGGAAGAAAATAGCTCAGGCGCTGAAGCGCGGACAAATTTCCAGAGGTTCAACGGCACGACTGAAGTCGTGCCCTTCCTGAACCGACCTATCGGCACGCATGAATGCGTGCCCTGATTCGAACCTCTCCTGCGCCGCCGTCGGCTAGAAGGAGCTTGGCACCCTGGGGCGTTCATAGTCGGTGGCCTTCGGGCGGCCTTCGACCAGGCGCATGGTGGTAAGAATCGTCTCGACTACGGATTCGTTTCCTACTGCTGTGTTGATCATGACGTGGTAGAGGGAGCGGGTGGGCCAGTCGGCGTCGAAGTAGTGTTTGACGAAGGTGACGCGTTCGCGGTCGACGGTGTCGACGAGTTCCTCCGCTGCCGATCGGGGGCATCCCTCTTGCAGGATGCGGTGCACTTTTTCGGCGCGCGGCGCGTAGAGAAAAACGTGGAAGGCGTCGGACTGCTCGCGCAGGAAGTAAGGAGCAGCGCGGCCGACCACTACCGCATTCCCTTCCCGCGCGATTCTGGGAGCGATCTGCTCCATCATCTTCACCATGCGGTCGGCGTCGAAGACCTGATCGCCCAAGGCGGAGCCGCGCTCGTAGCTGCCGCGCCAGAAAGCCTTGGCGAGGCGGTGAAGGCCGCTGTCCATCCGCTCGTCGCAGCGCGAGACGGAGGAAATATCGACATGAGCGAGGCGGGCGATTTCTTCGGTGAGCAGGTGGTCCCAGAGCTTCCAGCCCAGATGGAGGGCCAAGCTTTCAGCGATGGCGGCAGCACCGCAGCCGTATTCGCGCTCGATGGTGATTAGACGGAACATGCCCCTCCAAATGATAGTGCTCTGGCAGTCGCAGAGAAACACGCAACCTCAGGCGCTGAAGCGCGAGATCATTTTCGACGACTTTACGGCACGACTGAAGTCGTGCCCTTCCCGAACTCTTGCGTTGCGAGCAAAGTCGAGCTGCGCTCGACTGGACAGCCGAAGGCGGCTGTCCACACATAAGTGTTTCGGCACGCTGCACCATTATCGTGCCCTTCCCGCGCTCTGCAGTTTGCCGCGGATCAGTGTACTGCTAATCCGCCGCCGGGCTTGCCTTTTTTCATCAGGAAGACAAGGGGAACCATGGCGAGGATGCATATGGCGAGAAGGCGGAAATCGTCGAGATAGGCCAGCATGGCGGCTTGCCGCTGGAGGGTAGCCTCGACTAGGGCGTAGGCCTGTTGGGTGGCAAAGGTCGCGCTCGAACCGTGTGTCCGCATGGCCTGGGTTGCGCCCTTCATCATCGCCTGGAATGCGGGATTGGACGCGCTGAGATGGCGGGACAAATCGTTCAAGTGAACCTGAGTGCGGCGATCGAGCAAGGTGGTGACCAGCGAAATGCCAAAACTGCCACCGATGTTGCGGCCAAGATTCATTAAGCCGGAAGCGGCGTTGTTCTTTTCGCGAGGAAGAAATGCATAGGCAGCGGTGTTGATGGGAACGAAAAGAAAAGCCATCCCCGCAGCCTGGAAGACGCGGGCGCCGGCAACCATGCGGAAATCCATATCGAGATTAAAACCGGTCATGTAGAACAGCGAACCGGAAAGCACAACCAAACCGAAGAACAGAAGCCATCGCGGACTGTAGCGCGAGAGCAAGAATCCAACCAGGGGCAGCAGAAGAATAATGGTGAAGCCGCCCGGCATGAGCGCCAAGCCGGCTCGCTCCGCGGTATAGCCGAGCAGGGTCTGGGAGAACAAGGGCAGCAGGAGCGTACTGCCGAGCAGGGCGAAACCTAACATGAACATCAACAGGTTGGAGATTCCGAAGGTGCGATCGCGGAACAGGTGAAGATCGATGATGGGGTCCTTGTGATGCCACTCCCAGAAAATCACGAAGATAAGGGAAACCGCGGCGATCAAAGAGAGGATCACGATGAAATGGGATTCGAACCAATCGTCACGCTGCCCTTTGTCGAGGACGATCTGCAAGGCTCCGAGACCCAGAGCTACAAAACCGAGGCCGACGTAGTCGATGGTGGTTTCGCTCAGCTTGCGGCGCTTGAGAAAAGGTGGATCTTGAATGAGCCGCGAAGTGAGCAGGAGTGAAATGATGCCGACGGGGATGTTGATGAAGAAAATCCAGCGCCAGGTGAAATTGTCGGTGATCCAGCCGCCGAGAGTGGGACCGATGGCGGGTGCAGTGACTACGGCGATGCCGTAGACGGCGAATGCCATGCCGCGCTTGGCGGGAGGGAAAGTGTCGGCAAGAATGGCCTGTTCGCTGGGTTGCAAACCGCCGCCGCCCACGCCTTGCAGGACGCGGCAAACGATGAGCGTGGCCAGATTCGGGGCGAGCCCGCACAGGAAAGAACTGATGGTGAACAGGGCCACGCAGCTCATGTAGAAATTCTTGCGGCCCATGATGGAGGAGAGCCAGCCGCTCAGCGGGAGGATGATTGCGTTCGAGACAAGATAAGAAGTGAGAATCCAGGTACTTTCGTCCTGGCCGGCGGAGAGGCTGCCGGCGATATGCGGCAGGGATACGTTGGCGATGGAAGTGTCGAGCACCTCCATGAAAGTCGCCAGCGTCACCGTGATGGCGATGACCCAGGGATTGATCGCGGGACGCCAGACGTCAGCGTTCTGGAGCGGTGGCGCTGCGGCGCTCATTGCCGAATCCACACCTTGGGGACGACCGACATGCCGGGCCGCAGCGACTGATCTTTGTTTTCTCCGGGATTGAGTACGATCTTGACCGGAATGCGTTGCACGACTTTTACGTAGTTGCCGGTGGCATTTTCGGGAGGCAGCAGACTGAAACGTGACCCGGTTCCTCCAGAGATGCTGTCGACTTTGCCTTTGTAGCTTCTTCCGTTGGCATCGACTTCCACGGTGACCTGCTGGCCAACCTTCATCTCGCGGAGCTGGGTTTCTTTGAAGTTGGCGGTGATCCAGACATCGCTGAGAGGAATGATTTTCATCAGCTCCTGGCCGGGCGCGACGTTTTGTCCGACTTCGACGGTGCGATCGCTGACCACACCCGCGACCGGAGCAATCACTTTGGTGTATTGCAGATTCAGTCCGGCTTGGTCGAGGTCGGCT
>Ga0209380_10002000_pt1 | contig 13349 bp, 10 predicted proteins | sample HubBroMetageWFT6_FD_188347 | JGI IMG/M metagenome (GOLD analysis project Ga0209380, IMG submission 188347) | Warmed and freeze-thawed soil microbial communities from the Hubbard Brook experimental Forest, New Hampshire - Hubbard Brook CCASE Soil... | ecosystem: Environmental > Terrestrial >...
CGACGATATCGCCGGGCCCGACTCCCGCGGCGGCCCAGCCTCCCGCCCTGCGCTCCACCTCGGTCCGCAGCTCCGCGTAGGTGTACGCCGCTCCCCTGTCGTCGGTGAGCGCGGTCACCTGCGGGTGCACGTTGGCGCGCCAGTCGATGACATGAATCCAGCTCTGCATTCAGTCGAAATCCTTCCGGGCGCCGGAATGCGTCATTCGTGACCGGCTGTCCAGGCCGCGATGAGATCGGCCGCCTGCTCTCGGACGCCGGCCGGCTCGAGCAGGTAGTGATCCGCCTTGACGAACTCGAGTGTCTTGTCCGCCGCGGCGAGCGAGTCGTACAGGGTGCGGGCGTCGTTCTCGTAGACGCAGGCGTCCGCGGTGGCGTGCACGACGAGGGATGGCAGCGTGATCCTGGCCAGGTGCGGCGCCGCGGTGCACTGCGATGTCCGCAGGCTCCACATGGACAGCCAGGTGCGCAGCGTGCTGACGGTGCCGACGCCGAACACCCCGTAGTTGGCCTTGACCGGCTCGCCGAGGTAACACCAGTTCGGCTTCCGGTCGGACGGCTCGATGGCGGGGTCGATCATGCGCAGGTCGGCCCAGCTGCGGGCGACGGTGAACAGCCTGTCCCGCGCCCTGGTACCCGCCAGGGCGTCCAGCTGGCCAAGTGCCCAGTCGGTGATGCGCTCGTTGCGGGCGCGCTGCGCGGCCCGGTAACGGAGCTGGAAATCCTCGCTGTAGGGCGGTCCGTTGTCCGGGTTGAACGGGTCGAGCGCCGGGTCCGCCGACAGCGGGTCGGTCTCGTCTGTCACCGATGGATCCAGCCAGGCGGTGAACACCTCCGGCCGGCCGGAGTGCGCGGAGAGCGCGATGAAAAGATCAGCCCGCGGCAGGTCCGCGATAGCGTCGAGCGGCCTCATCCCGGCGACGGGCGTGACGTTCGGCTCGACGGCCTGCGACTGGTAGGCGGCCATGAGGGACCCGCCGCCCGAGTTGCCGAGCAGGACGACCCGGTCGACCCCGGCGTGCTCACGCAGCCAGCGGACTCCGACGCCGATCTCCGCCAGCGCGTGGTCGAGCAGGAAGTGCGCCTCGTTCCCGCGGAACCGCGTGTTCCAGCCCAGGAACCCGAACCCGCGCTCGGCCAGGTAGCTGGCGAGATAGTGCTCGGAGAAGTCGACGTTGTAGTGCGTCGCGATGAACGCAGTCGTGGGCTGTTTCCCGGCCGGCCGGTGGTAGATGCCCTGGCAGGGATGCCCGCCAGCGCCGGCCCGGCCGACCACCGGCGACGGCAAGCCCACGAACTCTCTCTCGACCTCGGCCACGAAAAACCCCGGTTCCGCTTAATGGTGCTGTGGAAATTGACTGTACAGTTTTCTCAGGCAAAACTGAATCTGGATTTAGATTCAGCTTCTAGGCAGGGAGGGTCCCATGGACTGGCGGAACGAGGAGTTCGACCTCGGCGGCGTCAACCACCTGGCGCTGGTCTGCGCGGACATGAAACGCACCGTCGAGTTCTACACCCAGGTGCTCGGCATGCGGCTCATCAAGACCCTGGACCTGCCAGCCGGGTCTGGCCAGCACTTCTTCTTCGACATGGGCGGCGGGAACGCGCTCGCGTTCTTCTGGTTCCCTGACGCGCCCGACCCGGTGCCAGGCATCTCCGCGCCGGTCACCGTCCCCGGGTTCGGCGAGTGGACAAGCGCGATCGGGTCGATGAACCACGTCGCGTTCAACGTGCCTGAAGAGCGGTTCCTCGAGTACCGGGCCAAGCTCAAGGCCAAGGGCGTCAAGGTCAGCCCCATCATCGACCACGACGACAGCGCGGAGGGGGTGGCACGCGAGCTGCACCCGGGCGTGTTCGTCCGCTCGTTCTACTTCCAGGACCCGGACGGGATCTTGCTGGAGTTCGCCTGCTGGCGGCGGGTGATGGGCCAGCCTGGCGACATCAGGCACGAGCCGAAGACGGCGGCCGACCGCACCGGCCTGCGAGTCTAGGGACGTGCTGTCCCTGGTTCATGTCGTCGAGTGGCGGGCCTCGGTCAACCCTGAGCAGATCGCGCTGACCGACGACCGCGGCGCGGTGCTCACCTACGCGGACCTGCGCACGGCCATGGAGGCGTCCGCCGCCGCGTTCGCGGCGGCGGACATCGGTCCCGGCGACGTAGTGCCGGTCATCGCGCGCAACCAGGCCGGCTGGGTCGCGGCCATGCTCGGCCTGATCCGGGCCGGCGCCTTGCCCGCCGCGGTCAACTGGCGGCTGGCCGCGCCGGAGGTTGCCGCGCTGCTCGAGCTCATGGCGCCCGCGGCGATTGTCACCGACGACGACTGTGCCGCGCTCGTCGCCGCGGCGAACTCAGGCCTGCCCGTCCTGACCTGCCCCGGCGCTCCGGTAGCCGGATCCGCGAACGGCTCGCCGGCGCGGCCACCGCAGCGCCCGGCCGCCCGGCTGCGCGGGTCCGAGCCTGCCATCTTGCTGCATACCAGCGGCACGACCGGGCGGCCCAAGCTCGTGCCGCTGACCCATGACCAGCTCGTCACCGCGGCCACGTTCATGAGCCTCGAGGTGCCGGAGGCGGCGCCAGGAGCCCGGCATCTGAGCGCGCTGCCGCTGTTCCACGTCGCGGGCCTGGCGAACCTCTGCTATGCGATGTTCACCGGCGGACACCTGCATGTCCTGGGCAGTTTCAGCCCGGCCGGGTTCGTCGACGAGCTATCCGGCCGCCGCATTCAGCTGACCCAGCTCGTTCCGACGCTGATCCAGGCCGTGACGAGCGAGGTGAGTTCCCGCGCCGAGCCGCCGGACCTGTCGGATCTGGTCGAGGTCGTCTACGGTGCCTCGCCGATCCGGCCCGACCTGCTCGAGCGGGCCGTCGCCGTCCTGGGCTGCCGGTTCCGGCAGAACTACGCGAGCACGGAGACCGGCCCGCTGCCGATAAGCTCGCTGTCGCCGCGGGATCACGATCCAGCGCGCGGGCGCCTGGCCACGGCCGGCCGTCCTTCGCTCGGCTGGGAAGTGCGCCTCGGGGAACAGAGCGAGATCCAGGTGCGCGGGGCGGCGCCGTTGCCCGGCTACTGGAACAACCCCGAGGCGACCGCCCGGACGCTCACGCCGGACGGCTTCTACCGCACCGGCGATGCCGGGACCGTGGACGGCGACGGCTACATCACGATCGTTGACCGGCTGAACGACGTCGTGATCACCGGCGGGGAGAACGTGTTCCCCGGCGAGGTCGAAGCGGTCCTCGTCCAGCACCCCGCCGTCGCCGACATCGCCGTCATCGGCATCCCCGACGACACGTGGGGCGAGACCGTGCACGCCGTCGTGGTCGCCGCGCCGGGCTTCGACACTGGCGAACTGCTGAGCTGGGCCCGCGAACGGCTCGCCGGGTTCAAGTGCCCCACCGGCGTCACCGTGGTGCAAGAACTGCCGCGCAACGCGACAGGCAAGGTGACGCGCGCGGCGCTGCGTGAACCGTACTGGGCCGGACGGGACAGGCGCGTCTCGTGACCGCGACGACCAGCAAGGGACGGGCCACCGACGAGGCCTTCAAGGACGCCGCCCGGCTGGTGTTCGCGCGCGACGGCTACCTCAACGCCAAGATCAGCGACATCGCCGAGGCGGCCGGCCGGTCCCCGGCATCCTTCTACAACTACTACGACACGAAGGCGGACCTGCTCATCGCGCTGGCCGAGGAGTTCCACGCCGAAGCCACCTCGCTGGCGGCCCTGCCTTTCCAGGCCGGCCTTGCCCGGCCGGAAGCGCTGCGCGAGGCGGTCGCCGGCTTCTGGCGCACCTACGCCAAGCGGCGCGGTGAGCTGATCGGCATCTTCCAGGCGGCCATGGTCGAGGGGCGGTTCAGGGACCGGTGGCTCGAACTGCGCGGCGAGGCGATCAGCCGCATCGCCGGCGAAGTCCGCGCGGCGCAGGCACACGGCTACTGCCCCGGCGTCGATCCGGTCATGACGGCCTCGGCCCTGTCGGCCATGCTTGAGCACTTCTGCTACATCTGGCTGGGCCAGGGCGGCGAGAAGGACGTGCCGTTCGACGACGAGCGGGCGCTGGACGCGGTGGCCACCATCTGGCAGAAGGCCGTCTACTGGCGGGCCGAACCGGGCTAGCCGCATACTGGGCCGATGGGACCGATGGGACCGGCATGACCGGATCGACGCCCGGACAGGTCGTGCGCATCGGGAACGCCTCCGGGTTCTACGGAGACCGGCCCGCGGCCTTCCGCGAGCTGCTGGAAGCCGGGGACGTCGACATCGTCACCGGCGACTACCTCGCCGAGCTGACGATGCTGATCCTGGCGCGCGACAAGGCCAGGGACCCGTCGCTCGGCTACGCCAGGACGTTCGCCGCGCAGTTCGAGGACTGCGTCGGGCTGGCGGCGCAGCGCGGAGTGCGGCTGGTCGTCAACGCCGGCGGGCTCAATCCCGGCGGCCTCGCCGGACGGCTCCGCGAGCTGAGCGAGCGCCTTGGCCTGCCGGTGCGCGTGGCGCATGTCGAAGGCGATGACCTGACGGGCCGGGCCGGCGAGCTGGGCCTGGGTGAACCGCTGGCCGCCAACGCCTATCTCGGCGCGTTCGGGATCGCGGAGTGCCTGCGGGCGGGCGCGGACGTCGTCGTGACCGGCCGGGTCACCGACGCCTCTCTCGTCGTGGGCTCGGCCGCGGCCTGGTTCGGCTGGTCGTATGGCGACCTTGACGCGATCGCCGGCGCCATGGCCGCCGGGCACGTCATCGAGTGCGGCACCCAGGCGACCGGCGGCAACTACGCCTTCTTCACCACCATCGCCGACCTGCGCCACCCGGGGTTCCCCGTCGCCGAGGTCAGCGCCGACGGCTCGTCCGTGATCACGAAGCCGGCGGGAACCGGCGGGGCGGTAACCGTCGGCACGGTCACCGCGCAGCTGCTTTACGAGGTCGGCGGCGCCCGCTACGCCGGGCCCGACGCGGTGCTCCGGCTGGATTCGGTCCGGCTCACCCAGGACGGCGCGGACCGGGTGCGGATCAGTGGCGTCCGGGGCGAGCCGCCGCCGGACACGCTCAAGGTCGGGATCACCGCGCTCGGCGGTTACCGCAACGAGGTCACGTTCGTCCTCACCGGCCTGGACATCGAGGCGAAGGCCGAGCTGGTGCGGCAGCAGCTTTCCGCCGCGGTCCCTGACGGCACGACGTGGACCCTCGCCCGCACCGACCATCCGGACGCCGAGACGACGGAGACGGCGAGCGCGCTGCTGCACTGCGTCGCGCGGGGAAAGGACGCCGGCGCCGTCGGCAGGCGCTTCTCCGACAGCGCGGTGCACCTGGCCCTGGGGAGCTATCCCGGGTTCCACCTCACCGCCCCGCCGGGTGCCGCCTCGCCGTACGGCGTGTTCCGGTCGGCGCCCGTGCCCGCGTACCTGGTGCCGCACGTCGCGGTCCTGCCGGATGGCAGCCGGATCGAGGTCTCCCACTCGCCGCTCGCGGTACCGGCCGCGCGGGCGCTCGCGTCCGTGCCTGAGCCGCAGCTCCCCGATTCAGAACGGGCCCGTGGTGACTCCCGCCGGGCGCCGCTGGGCCGGGTGGCGGGCGCGCGCAGCGGGGACAAGGGCGGCGACGCGAACCTCGGCGTCTGGGTGGAGGACGACCGCGCGTGGCCGTGGCTGGCGCACTTCCTCACCGCGCAGCGGGTGCGCGCGCTGCTGCCCGAGACCGCCGGCCTGGAACTGGAACGGCACGTCCTGCCGAACCTGCGCGCGGTCAACGTGATCGTGCGCGGCCTGCTCGGCGAGGGTGTCGCCTACAACGCGCGGTTCGACCCGCAAGCCAAGGCCCTGGGTGAGCAGCTGCGTTCCCGGTTCGCGGACATCCCGGAATCGCTGCTATGACGGTGCTGCGCTCGGCCTTCGACCCCGCGTCCGCCGACGCGACGGCCAACAGGGACGCCATGCTGGCGGCGCTCGCCGGGCTCGACGCCGAATACGCCACACTGCCCGAGGTGGGCGGCGCCAGGGCCGTGGCCCGTCACCGCTCCCGGGGCAAGCTGCTGCCACGAGAACGGATCGAGCTGTTGCTCGACCGCGACGCGCCGTTCCTCGAGCTGTCTCCGCTGGCGGCATGGGGCACCGAGTACCCGCTAGGCGGCAGCGTGGTCACCGGCATCGGCGTCGTCGAGGGCGTCGAGTGCATGATCGTGGCGAACGACCCCACCGTCCGCGGGGGCACGAGCAACCCCTGGACGATCAGGAAGGTCTTCCGCGCCAACGACATCGCGAGAGAGAACCGGCTGCCGGTGATCTCGCTGGTGGAATCGGGCGGCGCGGACCTGCCGAGCCAGAAGGACATCTTCATCCCTGGAGGGCGGCTCTTCCGCGACCTGACCCGGCTGTCGGCCGCGGGCATCCCCACGATCGCGCTCGTGTTCGGCAACTCCACCGCCGGCGGCGCCTACGTGCCGGGGATGAGCGACCACGTCGTCATGGTCCGCGAGCGTGCCAAGGTGTTCCTCGCCGGGCCCCCGCTCGTGAAGATGGCGACGGGTGAGATCGCGGACGACGAATCGCTGGGCGGCGCGGACATGCATGCCCGCGTCTCGGGACTGGCGGATTATTACGCGACCGACGAGACCGACGCGGTCCGCCTCGGCCGCCGGATCGTGGCGCGGCTCAACCACCGCAAGGCGGGCGCGGTGCCGCATCCCGCTCCGCTGCCGCCGCGGTTCGCCGAGGACGAGCTTCTCGGGATCGTGCCGGCCGACCTGAAGCAGCCGTTCGATCCGCGCGAGGTTCTCGCCCGGGTGGTCGATGACAGCGATTTCGATGAGTTCAAGCCGCTGTACGGCACGAGCCTGGTCACGGGCTGGGCCCGGCTGCACGGCTATCCGGTCGGCGTGCTCGCCAACGCCCACGGCGTGCTCTTCTCCGCCGAGTCGCAGAAGGCGGCACAGTTCATCCAGCTCGCGAACTCCGCCCGCACGCCGCTGGTCTTCTTGCACAACACGACCGGGTACATGGTCGGCACCGAGTACGAGCAGGGGGGCATCATCAAGCACGGCGCCCTGATGATCAACGCGGTGGCGAACTCGTCGGTCCCGCACCTGTCGGTGCTCATGGGCGCCTCCTACGGCGCCGGGCACTATGGCATGTGCGGGCGGGCCTTCGACCCGAGATTCCTGTTCGCCTGGCCGTCGGCGCGATCGGCGGTCATGGGCGGGCAGCAGCTCGCGGGCGTGCTCTCGATCGTGTCCCGCGCTGCCGCCGCCGCGGCTGGGCGCCCGTTCGACGAGGACGCGGACGCGGCGATGCGGGTGGCGGTCGAGCAGCAGATCGACGCCGAGTCACTGCCCACGTTCCTGTCCGGCCGGATCTACGACGACGGCATCATCGACCCGCGCGACACGCGGACCGTCCTGGGCCTGGCCCTGTCCGTCATCGCCAATGCCCCCGAGGCCCGCTCCCCAGGAGCGGGGGGCGCTTCCGGCGGCTTCGGCGTCTTCCGGATGTGATGCGCAGATGACCGATCACCGCGTGACCCGGGTGCTCGTCGCCAACCGCGGCGAGATCGCGCGCCGTGTCGTGGCCACCTGTCACCGGCTGGGGCTGTCGGCCGTGGCCGTGTGCTCCGATCCCGATCTCGATGCCCCGCACGTGCGGGAAGCGGACGCCGCGGTCCGGCTGCCAGGCAGCACCGCCACGGACACCTACCTGCGCGGCGACAAGCTCGTCGACGCGGCGCTGCGGGCCCGCGCTGACGCCATCCATCCGGGGTACGGCTTCCTGTCGGAGAATGCCGGCTTCGCGCGAGCCGTGGTGGACGCGGGCCTCACCTGGATCGGCCCTTCCCCTGAGGCCATCGCGGCGATGGGCGACAAGGTCCAGTCCAAGCGGCTGGCCGCGGCCGCCGGGGTGCCGGTGCTGGCCGCGCTGGACCCGGCCGCGGTCGCGGCTGGTGACCTGCCCGTGCTCGTCAAGGCCGCGGCGGGCGGTGGCGGGCGCGGCATGCGCGTCGTGCGGGATCTCGGCGGCCTGCGCGGCTCGATCGAGGCGGCCAGGGACGAGGCGGCGGCGGCGTTCGGCGACCCGGCTGTCTTTGTCGAGCCCTTCATCGAGGGCGGTCATCATGTCGAGGTGCAGGTGCTGGCCGACCGGCACGGCACGGTGCTGGTGCTGGGCGAACGGGAGTGCTCGATCCAGCGGCGCCATCAGAAGATCATCGAGGAGTCGCCCGCGCCGCTCGCCGAGCGAACCCCCGGCTTGCGGGACCGGCTGCAGGCCGCCGCGATCGCGGTAGCGCGCAGCGTCGGGTACACCGGCGCCGGCACCGTGGAGTTCCTCGCCGCGGGTGACGGGCGGTTCTGGTTCCTCGAGATGAACACGCGGCTGCAGGTCGAGCATCCGGTGACCGAGTGCACGACCGGGCTGGACCTCGTCGAGCTGCAGCTGCTTGCCGCGGCCGGCGGGCGGCTGCCGCCGGCGGCACCGCCCGGCCGCGGCGCCGCCGTGGAGGCGCGCCTGTACGCCGAGGACCCGGCCGCCGGCTGGCTGCCCGTCACGGGAACTTTGCAGTGCCTGGACGTCCCGGTCACTCAGCCCGCTTTCACACCTCCCGTCCTCGACATGGCACCCCGCGGCGTACGGCTGGACGCCGGAGTCGAAGACGGCGCCGTCATCGGCGTGCACTACGACCCGATGCTGGCCAAGGTGATCGCCTGGGCGCCGACGCGGGCCGAGGCGTGCGCGATCCTGGCCCGCGCGCTCACCCGCGCCCGGATCCACGGTCTGCGCACCAACCGCGACCTGCTCGTCCGCGTGCTCGGCCATCCCGCGTTCGCCGTCGGCGACACGGACACGGCCTTCCTCGAGCGGCACGGCCTGGACGTTCTCGCCGCTCCGCTCGCCGGGCCGGCCGATGAGCGGCTGGCCGCGGTGGCCGCGGTCCTGGCGGATGCCGCGCGGCGGCGGGCGGCCGCTACCGTGCTGGCCGCCGTGCCGGGCGGCTGGCGCAACGTGCCGGTCAGCCCGCAGTGGAGCGTGCTGACCGGGCCGGCCGGCGAGCACCGGGTGAGCTACCGGCCTGCCCGCGGCGCTCCCGCCGGGGTGACCGTTGACGACCTGCCGGGTGTCGTGCCGCTGTCGTGCGCGCCGTCCCTGGTTGTCATGGAGGTCGACGGCATGGTCCGGCGGTGGCGGGTGGCCCGCTATCCCGGTCCCGGCGGCGCCAGCCGTCTTGAGGTCGACGGCGACGCCGGCGCCGTGACGTTCACCGAGGCCGGCCGGTTCCCTGAACCCGGCTACGCCGCCGACGCGGGATCCCTGCGGGCACCACTGCCCGGCACGGTCGTCGCCGTGCGCGTCGCCGTCGGCGACCAGGTCAGTGCCGGCCAGGAGCTGCTGGTGATCGAGGCCATGAAGATGCAGCACGTCGTCCGTGCCGACCGGGCCGGGCGGGTGGCGGCACTGCCCGTCACGGGCGGCGCCGTGGTCGAGGTCGGTGCGGTGCTCGCCGTCCTCGCGGACGACCAACCCCAGGAGGTGTCATCGTGAGCTTCACCGAGTCCGCGGAACGGCAGGCGCTGCGCGAGTCCGTCCGGCAGGTGGCACGGAAGTTCGGGGTCGAGTACGCCGTCGAGCACGCTCGCCGCGGCCAGCCGATGACCGAGCTGTGGCAGGCCCTGGGGGCCGCCGGGTTCCTCGGGGTGAACCTGCCCGCGGAGTACGGCGGCGGCGGCGCCGGAATCTACGAGCTTTCTCTCGTGCTCGAGGAGGTCAGCGCCGAGGGCGCGCCGCTCATCATGATGGTGGTCTCCCCGGCCATCGTGGGAACCGTGCTCGCCAGGTACGGAACGCCGGAGCAGCGGACGCGATGGCTGCCGGGCATCGCTGACGGCAGCACCGTCGTCGCCTTCGGCATCACCGAGCCAGACGCCGGGAGCAATTCGCACAACATCACGACGATCGCGCACCAGGACGGCTCCGACTGGATCCTCACCGGCCGCAAGACGTTCGTGACCGGAGTCCCCAACGCGGATGCCGTGCTCATTGTCGCTCGCGTTCAGCACGCCAGAACCGGGCGGCTGCGGCCGGCCATGTTCCTGCTGCCGCGCGAGACCCCCGGATTCAGCTACCACCCGATCGAGATGGACATCGTCGAGACCGAGCGGCAGTGCCAGCTCTTCATCGATGACGTGCGGCTTCCCGCCGAGGCGCTGGTTGGCGGCCACGACGCGCCGTTGGAAGCCCTCTTCGCCGGCCTCAACCCGGAGCGCATCATGGGGGCCGCCACCGCCGCGGGCACCGGCCGCTTCGCGATCAACAAGGCGCGGCGCTACCTTCAGGAACGCAACGTCTGGGGCGTCCCCATCGGCGCCCACCAGGGCCTGGCCCACCCCCTCGCGCAGTGCCACATCGAGGTTGAGCTCAGCCGTCTCATGCTCGCCAAGGCAGCCACCTTGTACGACGAAGGCGACGACAAGGCGGCCGGCGAGGCTGCCAACATGGCCAAGTACGCGGCCGCGGAGGCCAGCATCCGCGCCCTGGACCAGGCCATCCAATGCCACGGCGGCAACGGGCTCGCGGCCGACTACGGCCTCGCCATGCTTCTCGGCGCGGCGCGCATCGCCCGGGTCGCACCCGTCAGCCGGGAGATGATCCTGAACTTCGTCGCCCAGCATTCGCTCGGCCTCCCCAAGTCATACTGAGGCGGGGAGGCATATGTCCGGGATCGTGCACAGCGTGTCCGGCGACCGCATCGTGACCATCACGCTCGACTCGCCCGCCAACAGGAACGCGCTGTCGCGCCGACTCGTCGCGCAGCTGCGGGACTCGCTCGCCGCCGCGGCGGCGACAGCCGGTACCGCTCACGCCGTGCTGCTCACCCACACGGGAACCACGTTCTGCAGCGGTGCCGCGCTCGACGAGATGCGCGACGGTGATCCCGCGGACGGGACGCGGGCCATGCTGGCCCTGTTCCGGCAGCTGCTCACCCTGCCGGTCCCGGTCGTCGCCCGGGTCGACGGCGCTGCCAGGGCGGGCGGCCTCGGCGTGCTCGGTGCGTGCGATGTCGTGCTCGCCTCGGCCCGCTCGACGTTCGCCTTCACCGAGGCGCGGCTCGGCCTGGCCCCCGCCCTGATCTCTTTGCCGCTGCGCCCGCTGCTCACCGCACGGGCCGCCGCGCGGTACTTCCTCACCGGCGAGACGTTCGGCGCGGCGGTGGCCGCGCAGATCGGGCTCGTCACCGCGGCCGGGGACGACGTGGATGCCCTCGCCTCGGACGTGCTCGACGGCCTGCGCCGCGCCGATCCCCAAGGCCTGCGCGAGACCAAGCCGCTCACCACCGGCGACCGGCTGCGCGCCATCGACGAGGAGGGGGCTGCCATGGGACAGCTGTCCGCACGGCTGTTCGCGTCCGACGTCGCGCGGTCGCACTTCTCCGCCTTCCTCGATCAGACGCACCGGAAAGGCCAGCGATGACGCTCTCCCCCGCTCCCGCCGCCAGCCTGCTGCGCGACCGGCTCGATCACTGGGCAGGCACGCGCCCCGACGACACCGCCATCACTTTCGGCACACAGACCTTCACCTGGGGGCAGTGGCGGCAGCGGATCCTGCGGCTGGCCGGTGCCCTGCGCGACGCCGGGGTGCGCCCCGGCGACCGGCTGACCGTGCTGGACCTCAACCACCTCGCCACCGTCGAGCTCACACTGGCGGCGTCCGCCCTCGGTGCCGCCACCGTGCCCGCGAACTTCCGGCTGAGCCCCGACCAGATCCGCTACATTCTCGAGGATTCGCGGCCCGTGATCCTCTTCCAGGGGGCGCAGCTCGCCGACGTCGCGGCCGCCGCCGGCGCGGACAGCCTGGTTCCGCGGCGGGTGGTGATCGGCGGGGACAGCGACGAGTACGAGCCGTTCCTCGCGGCCGGGCAGCCCGACGAGGGCAGCAGCGTCGATCCGGACGATGTCTGCCTCGTGATGTACACCTCCGGCACCACTGGCCGGCCGAAGGGCGCCCAGCTCACTCACCGCGGCGTGATCGCGCACAGCGCGGCGTGCTGCGCGACGATGTCGATCGGGCCGGACACGGTCAGCCTCGTCGCGATGCCGCTGTTTCACGTGGGCGGCTCGTGCTACGCCCAGGTCGGCATTCACGGCGGCGCGCGCACGATCTTGCTGCGAGAACCCGCGCCTGACGCGCTTTTCGGCGCCATCGCCAGCGGGGCGACCCACACCTTCATCGTGCCGACCGTTATTCACGGGGTGCTCGCCGCCGGGGAGCAGGCGATCACCGCGTTCGGCGCCTTGAAGTCGATCTCTTACGGGGCCGCGCCGATGCCGCTGCCGATGCTGCGGCAGGCGCTCGACGCGTGGCCGCAGACTGATCTTGTCCAGGTCTACGGGATGACCGAGCTATCCGGTGTGGCCACCTTGCTCACCGCCGAGGCGCACCGGGACGCCGCCCACCCCGAGCGGCTTGCCTCCGGCGGGCTGCCCTTGCCTGGCGTCGAGGTCCGCGTCGTCGATCCCGTGACGCTCGAGGATGTCAAGCCCGGCGAGAGGGGTGAGATCTGGTTTCGCTCGGCCCAGGCCATGCGCGGGTACCTCAACCGGCCGGAGGCCACCGCGGGGACGAAGACCGCCGATGGCTGGATCCGCTCCGGCGATATCGGCCGCGCCGACGACGCCGGCTTCATCTACGTCCTGGACCGGGTCAAGGACATGATCATCACCGGCGGTGAGAACGTCTACGGCCCCGAGGTCGAGAACGTGCTCAACGCCTGTCCGGGCGTCAGCGAGGGCGTGATCATCGGGATCCCCGACGACCGCTGGGGCGAGTCCGTCAAGGCCGTCGTTGTCCCGGCTGCGGGAGCGGAGTTGTCCGCCGACGACGTCATCGCCTTCTGCCGCGCCCGGCTAGCCCACTACCAGGCCCCGGCTTCGGTCGACTTCGTCGAAGTCCTGCCGCGCAGCGCGACGGGCAAGGTACTCAAACGCGCCTTGCGCGAACCTTACTGGGCCGGCCGGGAACGGGCCATCTGACCATCGACCTCACGAGTCGGCCCACATCGGCAGCGCATCAGGCGGCAGCGGCACGGTGAACGCGTTCAGCAGGAAAGAAACGAGCGTGTAGTACCCGCACAGCGACACAAGCTCCACCATCCCGGCGTCGCCGAGAAAGCGGTGCGCCGCATCGTAGGTTCCCTGGTCCAGGCGCCCGGCGTCACCGAGCTGGCGGGCCACCAGGTAGACGGCCCGTTCATCGTCGGCTTCGAACGGCGGATCCTCGCCGCGCCCGATCGCGTCCACCACCGCGTCGGCAACGCCGTGCTCGCGCGCCATCCGCGCGTGCGCCCACCACTCGAACTCCGCCTGCCACCGCGCGCC
>Ga0209380_10002001_pt1 | contig 13345 bp, 11 predicted proteins | sample HubBroMetageWFT6_FD_188347 | JGI IMG/M metagenome (GOLD analysis project Ga0209380, IMG submission 188347) | Warmed and freeze-thawed soil microbial communities from the Hubbard Brook experimental Forest, New Hampshire - Hubbard Brook CCASE Soil... | ecosystem: Environmental > Terrestrial >...
GCGTGCACAACGACTCCATGCAATAGCCAAAGAATAAGGCGTCAGTCTTTCGGACTCTTCGAGGAAAGATAGGATAGGACGGCTGTAGCTACCTTGGCCGAACTCTCTCGTGTACTCTCATGCTCCGTGTTACAAACAATTTCAGCCGCGAGCGGCGGTTCATAGGCATCATCGATGCCAGTAAACCCCTTAATCTTGCCGGCGCGCGCCTTTTTATATAACTCTTTATGATCTCTCAGTTCACAGACGGAGAGCGGAGTACTCACGTACACTTCGACAAAATCGCCAATCGTCTGCCGCGCTTCATCGCGCCCACTCCTGTAGGGTGAAATTGCTGAGACCAGAACAATCGTACCGTTGCGAGTGAGCAACTGCGCCACGAAAACAATGCGGCGGATGTTTTCATCTCTGTCATGCTTGCTGAATCCAAGACCCTTCGAAAGGTAGTTTCGGATTACATCACCGTCGATTACCTCAACCTGCAGTCCGTGGGCCAGAAGCTCCGTGGAAACGGCTCGGCAGATCGTCGTCTTCCCGGCGCCGCTAAGACCCGTGAACCAAACTGTGAGGCCCTGCCGCTGGGCAACGCGGGAGCGTCCGGCGAACTCGTCCAATCCCTCGGCGCCACGAGTTGGAACCGCTTCGAGTATCATGCCAGCGGCAACGGTATCGTTGGTTAAGGGATCGATGACTATAAAGCTTCCAGTGATCCGATTGCGCTCATAAGGATCACACAAAATCGGGTTGTGTAGGTCAATCTGGGCCTCGCCAATCTCATTGAACTGAAGTCCATCGGCTTCAATTTTCTCCAAGGTATTAATATCTATCTTGTGCGTCAGGCGATTGATCCTGCCACAAACTATCTTGGTCGTGTGCTTCAGGAGATAGCGTGCATCGCAGCGAAGCGGAGCCCGAGACATCCAAATGAGATAAGCCGTTACTCTTGTCGTGATTGTCGGCATCTGTTCAGGGCCCACAATCATGTCTCCGCGACCCAGATCGATGTGATCAGTTGTAGTTAGCACAACCGACTGGGGTGGAACTGCGTCCTGGAGATTCTGAGTATGAAGAAGTATTTCCTTCACTGTAGTGCGCTGCCCATAAGGCAAGGCAACGATCTCCTGTCCCCGCCGTAGTACACCTGAAGCTAATTGACCGGCATACCCTCGAAAGTCCTGGTTCGGTCGAATGACAGTTTGCACCGGAAATCTAAGTTCCTCTTTCCGTTCCGGCTTCGTCGGAATTGTTTCCAGAAGCTCGAGCAAAGTAGGTCCCTGATACCATGGCATTTGACCGTTGCTTCGAATAACATTTTCTCCACCTAGCGCACTCAAGGGAACGAATCGGAATTGAGCCTCACGGAGCGAGTTGGCAAATTCTCTGAATTGATCACAAACGGAGTGAAATACTTCGTCCTCGAAGCTGACCAAATCCATTTTGTTAACCACGACAATCATTTGCCGGATTCCAAGCAGCCAGGCAATCAGTGTGTGCCGACGCGTCTGTTGCAAAACCCCCTTCCTCGCATCCACAAGAATTAGAGCCGCTTCTGCGGTGGAGCAGCCTGTGGCCATGTTCCGAGTGTATTGCTCATGACCAGGAGCGTCCGCGATGATGAACTTCCTGCGCGGAGTGGAGAAATATCGATACGCGACGTCAATGGTGATGCCCTGTTCGCGTTCCGCTCTTAGACCGTCGGTAAGTAGGGACAGATCAAGGTCCAAGTTTTTCGCCAGAGAGGCTCTCCGCACGGAGGAAAGCTGATCGTCATATATGCCGTTAGACTCGTAGAGCAAGCGACCTATCAGAGTGGATTTGCCATCATCAACACTCCCGGCCGTTATAAAACGAAGCATGTCCCGTTTGTCTCCGGCAGTACTCAAAAATACCCCGCCCGCTTTTTCAGTTCCATCGAGCCTTCTTGGTCATGGTCAATTACGCGGTTTTCGCGCTCAGAACGCCGAAAGAACTTCAGTTCCTCCAATATTTCAGCGACGGTGCCTGCCGAGGAACGAATCGCACCCGTACAGTAAGTACAGCCAAGCGATCTCATCCGGCACATGACACGCCGTGGCTGCTCTCCTGGTAAGAGTTGGAGCGCGTGATCTAAAGGGATGAGCAAGTCTCCCCGCACCAGCATTTCGCGTTCCTTAGCGAAGTAAAGAGACACAACGGGGATATTTTCACGATTGATATATTCCCAAACATCTAACTCCGTCCAGTTCGACAAGGGGAAAACGCGCACACTCTGGCCCGCCTCAACACGACTGTTATAGAGCTTCCAGAATTCTGGGCGTTGATTCTTGGGATCCCACTGTCCTAGGGAGTCACGGGGCGAAAAAACCCGTTCCTTCGCCCGTGATTTTTCCTCATCGCGTCTTGCACCGCCAATGGCTGCGTCGATGCTGTTGGTGACGAGTGCATCGAGCAGGGCTTTGGTCTTCAGCAGACCGCAGCACTTGCTCGTGCCCAATTCGAAAGGGTTGGCTCCCTCTTTCTTCGCATCGTGGTTCGTGTATGCAACTAATTGTAAGCCGAGTTCAGTGCAGGTCCGGTCGCGGAACTTTATCATCTCGGGAAACTTGAAGCCAGTATCGATGTGCAGCAAAGGAAACGGGATTCTTCCCGGGTAGAATGCCTTTTGAGCTAGCCGCAACATAACCGAGGAGTCCTTCCCGACGGAGTACAACATTGCTGGCCTTGCTGATTCCGCCACAACCTCTCTCAGGATATGGATACTTTCGGCTTCCAGAACTTCGAGGTGAGATATGGACGGGGTGGCCATGAGGGCCTCTTTCCAAGGGCACTGATGGTACCGCAAAAACTTCACCGGGCCTCATCCGAATTTGGCCGTGTCCTTCCGGACTCTACTCTTCAAGGGGTGACTCTGCTGTTTTTTGCAAGTTCGCGTCGAGCAAGCTAAAACGAATCAAAGCAATGGGTGAAGAGCCGGGGGCAAGTCCACTGCACTGCTAGAAGCTAGATGGAACATCGGCTGCGGCTGAGAACGATTGAGCACCGCAGAGGAAGGACTCCGCAAACCCTGGACCTCGGCCATTTCGGGAGCTATTTCGACGGCCGTTGAGGCACTGATTCCGATTGTTCTGTTTTTCTTCTTGACCGGCTACCCTGCGGGGCTATTGCCGTCGTTCGTTTCCCCTCGGGCTGGATGTGGCTCTCGGAATCGGCTTTCAAACGTAACCGAAGGGTTCCTATCTCACTCTCTGGCCTCGCGGGCCAGTTAAATTCATTCGCACGATGACGCCATTCCTTTCGAACTCTAAAGCTCCGGATTTTTCACTTTACCGTTATCCAGCCGTAACAATGCAGTGTGACAGTGCAGTCGTTGTTCCGGATTGCGCCTGGTTGTTCGTAGCAACCGGCGGGAGGATAATGTATGTCAAAGAAGGCAGTAGAGCATCATCATAAGGCAGCAGAGCATCACGAACACGCGGCACGACATCACAAAGAAGCCGCGAACCACCATGAAGCGGGGAGACACGAGACCGCAGCGCATCACGCGCACCTAGCGCGCGGTCACCACGAACACGCAACGCACCACGCAGCCGAAGCGGCCAAGGCGCATATCGAAGATCATGGCAGGGCCAGCACGGCCCACGCCTAGCTGGTTAAATCAGAGGGTTTCCTCCACTCCCCTTTGTTCCCCCTTTTGTAGGATCCAAACCGGGGAGACTCCGCAGCACTATGCATGTGGTGTCAATTTTGGGAGTGGCGAGCAGCAGGATGCTTCGGCCTTTTGCGACGCCCGGCGCAGCTCAATGCGGTTCCGATCGGAGGTTAATGATAGCCGGGGTGGCGCGCGCCAAGGGAAAGTGGTCTAATCCCGAGTGATCGATGGCCGCACAATGAAGAAGTACAAATTCAAGGCGAAAATTGAAGCAGGCGATGGCGGAGGGGCGTACGTTCTTTTCCCTTACGATACCGTGAAGGAATTCGCCACCAAGGGGAGGGTGCCCGTAAGGGCGACTTTCAATGGTGTGCCCTATAAGGGTTCCCTTTTCAAGTACCGTAATCCGCTTCATATGCTGGGTATGCTTAAAGCCATACGCGAGAAAACTGGGAAAGGCCCTGGCGATACCATTGAAGTCGTTGTTTGGAGAGATGAGGTGGCGAGAACCGTCGAAGTGCCTACTCAATTTGAAAACTTGATGAAGAAAGAAGGCCTGTTTGCAGTTTTCAAAAGACTGAGTTACACCCACCGCAAGGAGTACTGCCGCTGGATTACGGAAGCTAAGCAGGAAGAAACACGATTGAGGAGACTGGAGAAAGCCATTGAAATGCTCAACAAGGGAGTAAGCACTCCTGGGTAGAAGAAAGTCACGGGAATTGGAATCGGCCAGTCAACCTCGTTGCACGGAAGATCTGACTGTCGAGCTTCAATGGCTGGCGCCAAGAACGAATGCAAACAGTGAGTCACCCGCTCCCACAACCACGTGCCGTTTGCCGTCGAGTTCATAGGTGATCGCGCCGTTTGCCCGATTGGCTGCGACGGTAGCGTGCCAAAGTGTCTTCCCGGTGGATCGCGCGGCGAGACCTGATTGCCCCATACAAGCTCTCCCGTGTCTACATTCAAGGCAACGATCGAGCAGGTCCAGAATTGTCGCCCTTCCTCCCTGCCCCAGGGTGCACAGGATCAGGATTGCCGATCCCCCAGTAGATCAGGCGTAACCGAATGTCCGTGGATAGTATTGACCTGCTGCGCACCGTGGCTGGGCGACCGCCGATGCCATATCACTACACGTCGAACGGGTCGGTAGTCTCCACTATGTCGTTCTCGAGACCAATAGATGGCCTAACCAGGGCTAACCATACATTTCTTGCTTCTTATTGGTCCTTCCTACACGTGCATAGCTCACTTTCCTGCAACGGATCGCATTGTTGGTAGGCACAATCAGCGGATTGGCCTCACCACACGAGCTTCAACCCGAACTGAATCTGCCGCGAGGTGGTTGAAGTCGAAGTGATCACACCTGCCGTGGGTGACGGCCCGCCCGTGGCCAAGGCGTAAACGACGGGATTTGGATTGTTGAAGTTCGCGCGATTGAACAAGTTGAAAAACTCAGAGCGGAACTGCATGCTCAAACGCTCCGAAAGTGAGAACTTCTTTGTTAGCGAGAGGTCCGTTTCTGCGAGACCCGGGCCCTCGAGGATGTTGCGGCCGGCATTGCCATAAGTTCCAGGCAACGGCTGGACGAACGCACTGGGGTTGAAAAACTGGTTGGGCCCGCCCAGGATCAGCGGACCCGTGAAATTGGGATTGAGAGACGGCCGAACTGGATTGCGGGTGTCGCCGTCGTTGGATGGGTTGTAAGACAACTGCGGGGTGAACGGCAGGCCAGAGTCGAATGTTTGGATTCCGCTGAGTTGCCAGTTTCCGATCAGCCGCTGCACCCAGGGATGCTCGCGAGCGGTGTTGCCGGCTCCGAACGGGAGATCGTAAGTTGCGTGGATGACCGCGGCATTCCGTACGTCGAACGAAGCCCGACCATAATCGGCCTTTGGTTGAAGCGGATTCGCAACGAACGCGGGAGAGTTTGTTGCGACGCTGGTGTTCATGTTGTCGCCATCATCGAGGGTCTTCGAGAAGGTATAGACCCCCCGGAATTGCAATCCATGGCCGAAGCGGCGGTTCACCTCGACTTCAAGCCCGTGGTAGGAACTGATGCCTTGTGAGAACCAATGCGTGGTATTCCATACGGTATTATTGGCCAGTGGCGCGCCTGTTGGGTAGTAATACGCGCCAGCGGGATAGCCTGCAGGGCAAGGCGACGCCGGGCAAATCGTCGGTGTAGGGAGGTTCGCGTCAAGGGAGAGCAATTCGTGGTAGGCGTGCGAACCGATGTAACTGATTCCTAACGAAGTGCTCGAAGAGAGTTGCTGCTCGATCTTCAAGCTCCAGGATTCCACGGTTGGTGTCTCGAGGTTCGGTTGGACACCGCTAGGGACCACCTTTGCAGCTGAATATGTCGCGTCCGGCGCGATCTCGGAGAACGAAATGTTTTTGACCGCGAAGACGGTGTTGAAGGGAGCGTTCTGGTCGAGGCGGTAACTCAGATTGTCGAGTAGAGCGTAATACAAACCGAAGCCCGCCCGCACAACTGTTTTCTTTGACGCGAACGGAGACCAGGCGACCCCGACGCGCGGCGCTGGCAGGAACTTTGCGTTGTTGACGGAAAAGGCGGAGTTGCCCACGACAGGCTGCGTTTCGATCACTCCATTAGGAGCAAACGCATAATTCGACGCGCGTCCATAGGCTTCGTTCCATCCATTTGTGGACTCGCCCCGGAAACCGATGCGCAACTCCAAGGAGGGTTTGAGTTTTATTGTGTCCTCAGCATAGAACGCGCCTTCGACGGAACGCCAGGACAACGGCGTATAGCTGGGAGCGTATGTGTATGTGCTCACGTTGCCCTGCAAGAACGTCTGCAGGCTTGTGAAGGAAATCTGGCCGTACTGGTCCTGGACAAGTACATCGTTGGCCTGCACCTTCTCGAGCCATCCGCCGAAGCTGAATAAATGGTTGCCGTGAGTAAAGGAAACCTGATCGGATACGGTATACAAATTGCGGGCCGTCCTGAGATTGCTTCCTGCGTTTGTGCCGCCGTTTGTGATCTGCGACGCTCCGTTGAGGGTCGTGCCGCCGCCGACCACCACTGCACCGACAGGTTGGCCCTCGTGGACCCAGCTCGGCAAATCCACGGTTGTCCCGCTATTGAAATAGAAAGCTCCGCGTGAGAAACCGAAAGTGGCTCTATTGAGCAGGCTAGGCGAAAAAACGTGAGTTTCACTCAGGCTGGCCACCTGTTCTCGCAAGAACATATGGACCAGACTAGAAGGGTTGCTGGTGGGCGAGTGAGCTTCACTGTCGTCAGCTGTGTATACGCCAGCAAACGAATCGTGGTCCGTGAAGATTTGGTCAAGCCTTGCGGTTCCAAAGTCCTCGCGAATCCTCTGCACTGGATTGCTGAACGCTTCCGCAATTCCGCTCGGCGCTCCTAGGGACGTCAAAAGTTCCGGTCCGTTGGCCACTGGCCACAAATTCAGCAATGGCTGGATGCTTGCGACGGCGTGGGCCCTCGAAGTAGCGTCAGGCACGAGCGTCAGATCGCTCAGGCCCAGATTCTGCCGGAAGCCCTCGTAGTTTCCGAACAAGAAGGTCTTGTCCCGCCGGATTGGACCACCGAGTGAACCGCCAAACACGTTGCGCCGGAACGGGGGGATATCACCGTGATCAAAGAAATTCCGGGCATCCAACGCGCTGTTTCGGAGGAATTCGTAAGCGTCGCCGTGTAACTGATTTGTCCCTGAGGCCGTCACGATGTTGACCTGAGCTCCTGGGCGCTTACCATACTCCGCGCCGTAGGTGTCCTTGATGACTGAAAACTCGCGAACCGCATCGACTCCGAGAAGTTGTCCGCTTACTCCTCCAGGCGTGTTGTTGATTTCGGACGCACTCGTAAATTCGACTCCATTCAGCAGAAAGAGATTCTCCTGCGGGCGGCGGCCGGAAGCTGCAAACATATTGCCTATGGCGGAGTTCGAAGTCCCGATTCCCCCGGCTCGCTGCGAGGTGTAGTTCACAACTCCCGGGTTGAGGGTCATCAATTGATCGTAGCTGCGGCCGTTCAGGGGGAGTTCTTTGACCTGTTTCTCGCCGACAAGACCTGAAACATCCTCGGTCGAGATGGCCACGACGGTTGGCGCCGATTCCACCTCGACGGTCTGCCGAACATCCCCGACCTGCAGAACCAGATCCAGCGTTTCCCGCTGGCCAAGGACTAGCAAGACTCCCGTCTTCACCTCGCTGCGAAAGCCGGTCTTTTCGGCTCGTACCTCATACTGGCCAACGGGCAGGGAGGCCGCGTCGTAGCGCCCGGCTTCCTCTGTCACCAGATTACGTTCCGCTCCTGTCTCCAGATTCTTAATCCGGATGGCCACGCCAGGGACAGCCCCCCCGGACGAGTCGCTGACCGTGCCTTGGATCGAAGCCTCTCCTTGCGCTGAGGTGGGACTCGCAAGGCTTCCCCACAGCGCAAGCGTCAAAAGTCCAACCAGCGAAACATTTGCTAAATGAAAACTGCGAACTCTAGAAGAGCGCATTTTTTATCTCCGAGGTAGATTGGTCTTACGTACGGCCCGAGTACTGACTCGGCCTGGAGTTAGTTTTCTAAGGTTGGCGGGCCAGCCCGCCGGGCACAATCGAGGGAACTCGGCTGGGGTCAACAAGGGCAGAGGCTGGTGATCCTGCTCAAAACCACCAGCGGCACGGCGGTTTCCTTTGACAATCGGACTCGAAGAGATTCTTTCGTGAGACCGGACTCGCTAGGGCGCATGGCCGACACCTGCTTCTCGAGCGATCTTCACGGCGTTCGCCGCGTGTCGTGCAGCAAGTGTGCGGCTTCCGGTCCACACCAACTGCAATCCCGCAAAGATAGCCACCAGGGCCACGACAGTCTTTAGCTTGCTGGCGGGAACGCTCCGCGCCAGCAAGCATCCGAGCACCACTCCGGGAATACCACCCAGAAGGAGCTCGAAAAGAATCGGCATGCTTATGGAGCCAAAGGCCCAGTGAAAAGCGCTGCCGAGGACTGCCAATACCAATCCAAAGAGCAAATCTGTCCCCACTACTTGCGCCGGTGTCATCTCGGAATAGTTCAACAGCAGAACAGTTCCGAGAGCTCCAGCCCCTGCGGACGAAAATCCAGATTCGACTCCAATCGGCAAGGCCAGCCAAGGAAGCCAACGATGATTTTTTCCGGCGAACGCAGGGTTTTGCACGCGCCTAAAGAAAGTCAGGCTTGACGACGACGCCAAGAGAATGCCCAGCAGCAGGATTACCATTGGACTCCCGGCATTTCGATTCAGCAAACGGAGCGCCCAAGTACCCACAAGAAGGCCGGGAACTGCTCCTTGTAGCAGAAGCCAGAGGTAACGTGCGTGGATCTGTTTCTTGAAAATATAGAAAGGGGCAGCAATCAAGCGCAATACGCCGGCGAACAAGAAAGCGGTTCCGACGGCCTCTCCTGCAGTAAGTCCGGCGAGCAACACCAGGGCGGGGACCGTAAAACTTCCCCCACCGATCCCGGTCAACCCGACAGCTACCGCAATGAGAAATCCGACAAGGAAATTCATGTTTTTTCCTGCGTGGAGAAAGTGTGAATTCCGCACTCGAGCTTTGTTCCACCCCACCGGCCGGACCTGGGATTGTTGGGGTCAGCAGGTAAGGCGGTGCATGGCTGGCATCCGATGCTCAGATATCCTTCGTCGTATTGCGGCAGATGAGGGATTCCGTTGGTATTCGCGTACTGCCATACCTGCTCCCAGTTCCAGTCGGCGAGCAGGCTCACTTTCCACAAACTCCTCCCGGTAGGCAGGCGATGGAGTTCGACCTTCTTCAAATTTCTACGCGTCGGCGATTGTTCTCGTCGCAATCCCGTGAACCACATGTCAAAAGGTTCAAGCGCGCGCATTAACGGTTCGACTTTTCGCAATTGGCAACACCGCGAGGGCTCGCTTCGGTACAAAATTCCCAGTTCTGATTCCTGCTCGGCTACAGTTTGCGCGGGAAGCGCGTTGACCAGATTGAGCGACCACTGCTTCGTCATGTGATCGCGATATTCGTACGTCTCGGGAAAGTGATATCCGGTATCGAGGAACAGCACCACAAAGTCCGGTCTGCGAGTCCTAAGGAGATGTGTCACGACCATGTCTTCCGCCTGGAAGCTGCTGGTCAGGCAAACGCGTGCTCCTTGATTCGCCCTGAGCACAGTGTCAAGCGCTTGCTCAGGCGTAAGAGTTTCCAATTCTTCAGAAATGCGATGTATGTCCATTTAATTGACCTCTTCCTGCTGGTTTTGCGGTTTTCGAAGCCGCAAGGCGTCCGCCAACGCCAAGGCGCGCCGGAAGATTTCTTCCTCGTTGGCGGTTTCGTTTTTTCGTGAGAGATCGAACGACCTGTGTTTTACTTCAGCGCCCAGCCGTTCTTTCACCCTGGCATCGAGGGGATCTCCGGAGTAAATAGAAATGGCCCCCATCCGTTGCGTTACGCGGATTGTTTCAAGGAGCGCATAGGGAGATGCTTCGTCGCCGTCGAGATGCAGCACCTCGAAACCCTGTTCGAAGAGGGCGCGCTCCAGCCGCGAGGCAAGAGCAGGTTGATTCTCCAGCAAAAAGGTCGCTGGATTGTGCTCGTGGCGTTGGTAGCGCTCCTCGGCAAGGACGCGATTCTCGGCAACCACGGGCGATCGGAGTTCCAGAAGCTCTTGCCCGTCACTGGCCGACAAATCTTCCTGGATCATCCCTGCGCCAACGGTAGAGTTGGAGATCTGATCGATCAGGATGAAACTGCCCGTTGTCCGATTGCGCGCGTACGGATCAAAGAAAAGCGGAACGTGAGCTTCGAATTCGACCGAGGCTATATCGTTCATGTTCACCTGCGTTGCCAGTTCCTGTTCGAGAGTGTTGATATTCATGCGATGATGAATCCAGAGCGGGCGAATTTTTGTTTGACGGGCAGTATGCTTTATGAGGTAGGTCTGGCCCACTTGGAGCGCAGTCTCGTGCAGCCAAACCACCATGGCGCGGAATCTTCTGGACACTCGCGGGCCATTCTCGGCTGACACCAGCATGTCTCCGCGGCTCAGATCGATCTCATCTTCCAGCTGCACGGTCGTAGACATCGGAGCAAACGCTTCGGGCAGATCGCCATCGTAGCTCACGATCGACCGCACCCGTGTTCTTCGCCCAGACGGAAGCGCCAGAACACGGTCGCCGGGACGAATCACTCCGCTAGCGATGCGGCCGGCAAATCCCCGAAACTTCGCATCGGGGCGAATCACCATTTGCACCGCAAACCGCAGGCTTTCCAGGGAATCGCCTGCACTCGGAGGAGTCGTCTCCAAGTGTTCGAGTAGCGTCGGACCTTGATACCAAAACGTCCGCTGGCTTCTCTCGACGACGTTATCACCCTCGAGCGCGCTGATGGGCACGCACCGCGTGCGAGCAATTCCGAGTTGTCCTGCCAACTCCAGAAACTCCTGCTGCAGTCGCAGGAACACATCTTCCTGGTAGTTGACGAGATCGATCTTGTTGACCGCAGCCAGAACATCGCGTATGCCCAGCAGTGAAGCGATGAAGGCATGGCGCCGCGTCTGTGGAAGGATCCCTTTCGTGGCATCTACAAGAATCACGGCAAGGTCCGCCGTGGACGCGCCCGTGGCCATGTTGCGCGTGTACTGTTCGTGCCCCGGAGTGTCTGCGATGATGAATTTTCGCCGGGGAGTCGCGAAATAACGGTAGGCCACATCGATGGTGATGCCTTGTTCGCGTTCCGCGCGCAGACCGTCTGTCAGCAGAGAAAAGTCGATCGGTCCAGTCGAGCGGTTGATGCGGCTCTCTCTCACCGAGGCCATCTGGTCTTCGTAGATGGCTTTCGAGTCATGGAGCAGCCGTCCGATTAATGTTGACTTGCCGTCATCGACGCTTCCTGCGGTTGTAAATCGAAGAAGCTCCATCTCAAGACCCTGCTCGGGCAACTCTGGGAGACTTCCGCGCAGTCCCATTTGCGTGGTGGAGATCATTAGAAGTACCCTTCCCGCTTTTTGAGCTCCATCGATCCTTCTTCATCGTGGTCGATCGCGCGGTTTTCGCGCTCCGAACGCCGGAACGAAATCATTTCCTCGAGAATTCTCGCAACAGAGTCCGCTTGTGAACGGATTGCTCCGGTGCAAGGAACGCATCCGAGCGAACGCATACGGCACTTCAGCATGAGCGTCTTTTCGCCCGGCAAGAGTTCTCTTACGTCATGGATCAGGATAATTGAGCCATTTCGCAGCACCACTTCACGTTCCTTCGCGAAATAGAGAGGAACGATGGGAATATTTTCCGCTTGGATATACAGCCAAATGTCCAGCTCGGTCCAATTGGAGAGCGGAAAAACGCGAATGCTCTCCCCTTTGTCGATCCTGGAATTGAAAATATTCCAGAGCTCTGGCCGCTGGTTCTTCGGATCCCATTGCCCCAAGGGATCTCGAAAAGAGTAGATTCTTTCTTTGGCCCGAGATTTCTCTTCATCCCGACGCGCGCCACCGAATGCAGCGTCGAAGCCCCCATCCGCAAGGGCATCGAGAAGCGATTTCGTCTTCAGAAGTCCACAACACTTCTGCGTTCCAAGCGCGAAAGGATTGGCCCCTAGATCCAGAGCCTCCTGATTCTTGTGGACGATCAGTTCCACACCAATCTGCCGCGTGTACGCGTCACGAAACTCGATCATCTCTCTGAACTTATAGCTCGTGTCGATATGCAGAAGAGGGAACGGAATCTTGCCCGGGAAAAACGCCTTCTCGGCCAAACGCAGCATGACCGAAGAATCTTTGCCAATCGAATACAGCATCACCGGGCGCGCAAATTCAGCCGCGGCTTCGCGCAAGATATAGATGCTCTCCGCCTCCAGGGCTCTCAGATGATTCAATCGCGACTTGACCAACGTCGCTGCCCCGAGGCCGTGGGCTCCTGCCGCTGCCGATTGAGAGAGCGTGATTTCTGATAGGTGCGCCATACATCCCCCGGTAAGAAACAAAAAACCCACCTGCCGGTGTTTTCGGCGGTGGGTTGGCTACAATCTTGTACTAGTAGGCTTCTTACAAAGCTGGATTTTCACCCATACAAGACACAGCGGCCCGTGCCGTCATTTGCGGACGACAACAGGCAGCGGTGGTTGGAATCGAAAAGTTCACAGGCCCAATAGTACCCAATCCCTTTGGACGCGACAAATCATCTTTTCGCTTTCGTGCTACTCATATTTTCGATGGTTGAGACCCTAATTTGGTTACCACCCTGGACCGTCATTCGGCGAGATTCGACGAAATACCCTAAGAGATCCCCTGTCCACCCTCTCTGCGGCAGAAAACAAAAACCCCGCTCGCACGGTGTGGTGTGCGAGCGGGGTGCGTTGCCTACTTCGGGTGTGGCTAGAAGTAGATCTTGCCTCCAAGCTGGAGGATTCTCGGGTCAAATGCAGACGTCACCTGGCCGAATCGGCTGTCGCCAAGGTTGGTGCTGACGACATCGAATTGCGTATGGTTCCAGGTGTTGAAGGTTTCTAAGCGCAGTTCCAAACGGCTGCCGCGAGATTCGCTGAGCATGAAGCTCTTGAACAGCGAGATATTCCAGTTGTCGCGACCAGGTCCGCGCAGATCGTTGTGTGGCAGGGTACCCCAAGCGGCGAGCGCTGGAGGCGCTGTAGTTGGAAGTGAGAGCGCGGAACTCCGCGATGGCGTCAGTGGAGGGAGCAATGCTCATGCCACCTGCGCCGCCGCGGTCATCA
>Ga0209380_10002002_pt1 | contig 13338 bp, 7 predicted proteins | sample HubBroMetageWFT6_FD_188347 | JGI IMG/M metagenome (GOLD analysis project Ga0209380, IMG submission 188347) | Warmed and freeze-thawed soil microbial communities from the Hubbard Brook experimental Forest, New Hampshire - Hubbard Brook CCASE Soil... | ecosystem: Environmental > Terrestrial > Soil...
GGCTGGTCTGAGCTGGTCGGCTGGTCTGAGCTGGTCGGCTGGTCTGAGTCCGCCGGGCCGTCGTCCGGCCCGGACGCGGCGGCCCCGCCGGGCCGGGAGACCGAATGCCTCCCTGGCCGCGGCTGGCTGCCCGGTGCTCCGGGCCCACGCTGGCTGCCCAGCGGGCCCGGAGCCGGTGGCTCGTGCTGGCTGCTGACACCGGGATCGCGTACCTGGCCGGTGGCGGGGTCGATCCGACGGCGATCGCGGATGACCGGGCCGGTCCCCTCCCGATTCGTGCTGGCTCCAGAGCCTCGGCCCTGGTCTTCTGTCGGCCTCATCAGGCGGCGCCGCCCTCCGAATCAGACGGCCGGTCGTCATCGACGATCTCCGCCTCGACGACGTCGTCGTCGTCGTCGTGCTCCGGCTCGGGCCCGGCACCAGACTCGCCCGCCTGGGCGTTCGCGGCCTGCGCCTGCGCGTAGATCGCCGTGCCCATCTTCTGGCTCACCTGAGCGGCGTGCTCGCTGGCGGTCTTGATGGTCTCGGTGTCGGTGCCCTCCAGCGCCTTCTTCAGATCGGCGATGGCGGCCTCGACCTCGGACTTGACGTCGTCCGGAACCTTGTCCGCGTTCTCGGCGAGGAACTTCTCCGTGGTGTAGGCAAGAGACTCACCGCGGTTGCGGACCTCGGCCTCCTCGCGCCGCTGACGGTCCTCCTCGGCGTACTTCTCCGCGTCGGCCATCATCCGCTCGATGTCGTCCTTGTTCAGCGCGGAGCCGCCCGAGATCGTCACGGACTGCTGCTTGCCGGTGCCCAGGTCCTTCGCCGACACATTCACGATGCCGTTGGCGTCGATGTCGAAGGTGACCTCGATCTGCGGGATGCCCCGCGGCGCCGGAGCCAGGCCGGCCAGCTCGAACATGCCGAGCTTCTTGTTGTAGGCCGCGATCTCGCGCTCGCCCTGGAACACCTGGATCTGCACCGACGGCTGGTTGTCGTCCGCCGTGGTGAAGATCTCCGACCGCTTCGTCGGGATGGTGGTGTTGCGCTCGATGAGCTTGGTGAAGATCCCGCCCTTGGTCTCGATGCCGAGCGACAGCGGGGTGACGTCCAGCAGCAGGACGTCCTTGACCTCGCCCTTGAGCACGCCGGCCTGCAGGCAGGCACCGACAGCGACGACCTCGTCCGGGTTGACGCCCTTGTTCGGCTCCTTGCCGCCGGTCAGCTCCTTGACCAGGTCAACCACGGCGGGCATGCGGGTCGAGCCGCCGACCAGAACCACGTGGTCGATGTCGCTGAGCTTGACGCCAGCGTCCTTGATCACCTGCTGGAACGGCGACTTGCACCGGTCGAGCAGGTCCGAGGTCATCTTCTGGAACTCGGCGCGCGTGAGCTTGGTGTCCAGGTGCAGCGGACCCTGCTCGGAGTGGGTGATGTAGGGAAGGTTGATCTGCGACTCGGTCGAGCTGGACAGCTCGATCTTGGCCTTCTCCGCGGTCTCCCGCAGCCGCTGCAGCGCCATCTTGTCCTTGGACAAGTCGGTGCCGTAGTTGTTCTTGAAGTCCTGCACCAGCCAGTCGACGATCCGCTGGTCCCAGTCGTCGCCACCGAGGTGGTTGTCACCGCTGGTCGCCTTGACCTCGACAACGCCCTCGCCAACCTCGAGCAGGGACACGTCGAACGTGCCGCCGCCCAGGTCGAAGACGAGGATCGTGGCCTCGCCCTCCTTCTCCAGGTGGTAGGCCAGCGCTGCCGACGTCGGCTCGTTGATGATCCGCAGCACGTTCAGGCCGGCGATCTGGCCGGCCTCCTTGGTGGCCTGCCGCTGCGCGTCGCTGAAGTAGGCGGGCACGGTGATCACGGCGTCCGTGATCGTCTCGCCCAGGTATGACTCGGCGTCCCGCTTCAGCTTCTGCAGGATGAACGCGCTGATCTGCTGCGCGGTGAACTTCTTGCCGTCGATGGTGACCGTCCAGTCGGTGCCCATCTGGCGTTTGACCGACCGGATCGTCCGGTCAACGTTGGTGACCGCCTGCCGCTTCGCGACTTCGCCGACCAGTACCTCGCCGTTCTTCGCGAAGGCCACGACGGACGGAGTGGTCCGTGAGCCCTCAGCGTTGGCGATGACCGAGGGCTCCCCGCCCTCGAGGACGGCGACGACGGAGTTGGTCGTCCCCAGGTCGATGCCTACCGCACGTGCCATGTGTCCTGTCCTTGCGTTTGAGGTAGTGCTAATAGTTGAGTCTTGTGGACTCAAGTCTGCCAGTTGTTCGTCCTTCTGGCAAATGACTTGAGTCGGGGTGGCTCAAGTGCCAGCCCTAAAACCTCAGGCTAGCTCCGCTTTATTCCGCGACGCCGGCCGGGGGCGGCCCCCGGTGGTTCTCAGATCAAGTGCGTTGTTTCATATGATTTGCTCGGATCGCGCGAGAGAGGCTCCGTCGGTCCGAAAGTCGCGAGACGGCCAACATGGCTCATAGAGCGTCCATATTGTCCCTCTCGCGACTTTCCCGGCGCTGCGCCCGAGCCGTCCCGGCGACGAACCCGCTGACCGTCACCGGTTGTTAGATTGCTGCCACGAAAAGTGACTGCCAGGCCTAGCGTTGTCAGGCGTGTACGGCGACACCGCTAGCCCGGTCGGAAGGATCCCCCGCCCGCGCGCCACGATCGGGCCGCAGTTGTCTGCGGCAGCCCGTTCCCGTCCTGGTGCCGGCTGGCTGAGCCGCGACGACCGCGCCGCGCTCGGCCTGTGGGCGGCAGCGCACGCGGCGCTCCTCGTTCTTGTCTGGGCGGCGGCCTGGACGTTCCGGGCGCAGCAGTCACATGCCCCGCTGACGGCGGCGTTCGAGCACTGGGATGCGAGCTGGTTCCAGAACGTCGCCCAGTTCGGCTACCTGGGGCCGCACTCGATGGCCAATAGCATCGGGTACCTTCCCGGCTACCCGCTCGCGGTGGCCGCGGCGCACGTCCTGCTGCGGAACTGGGTGCTGGCCGAGCTCGCGGTCTCGGCGATCGCGGGCTGCTTCGCGGTGGTGTCCCTCGCCCGCCTGGCCGGTGGTCGCCGGGCGGTGCTCTACCTGCTGGCGATGCCGGCCGCCATCTTCCTGATGGTCGGCTACTCGGAGTGCCTGTTCCTGGCGTTCGCGATCCCGGCGTGGCGAGCGGGCAGCCGTGGCCGGTGGTGGACCGCCGGCCTGCTGGCGGCGGGCGCCGGCCTGGTGCGGCCCGACGCTCTGTTCCTGATCCCGGCTCTGGTGATCATGGCGCTGACCGGCCCGGCGGGCTCGCGCGTCGCGAACGCCGCCAGGGCCAGCCTCGGGTTCGCCGGCCCGGCTGCCTACGAGCTTTACCTGATCGCGATCACCGGCCGGCCGGATGCGTGGCTGCGGGCAGAGAAGCTCGGCTGGGGCCTGCACCTGAGGCCGCCGCTCCAGACCCTGAAGACAACCTGGTGGGCCGCATTCGAGCATCCATTCAGCGCCGCTACGGCGTTCGAGTTCCAGCTGGAGCTCGCGGCGATGGCGACGATCATCGTGGCGGCGCTCGCGTTCGGATACCGGCAGCGCTGGGCGGAGGCCACCTACTGCGGACTGGCTGCGCTCGCGCTCGGTACGTCCACCTGGTACGCGGCCTGCCCGCGCACGCTTCTGGTGCTCTTCCCTGTATGCGTCGCGCTGGCCGCCCTCGAGGCTGGCCGGCCCTGGATTCGGTACGCGTACTTCGGCGTGAGCCTGCCGATCGCGGTCGTGCTGGGATTGTCGTACCTGGCTGGTCAGTGGGCCGGCTAGCCGGGACGTAACTCCAGCGCGGGGACCCGGACCGGCACCGGCGCGGCTGCCCGGCGCCGCAGGGTCCGCCGGTCGGGTGCGCCGTTGAGCACGCCCCCGGCCGGGTCGTCTTCGCTTCCGCCGGCGCGCTCGGCGTCGGCCGGCGGGCGCAGGATGTCCCTGGTGACGAGGACGCAGAGCAGCAGCACGGAGGCGAACCGGGCGAGCACAGCCGTGAAGTAGAGCGAGTTCCTGAGCCCGCCGGGCGCACCGTAGAGCGCCACCAGGTAGGCCCAGATAGCGAAGAAGTATCCGACCTCGGCGGCCTGCCAGATCGCCAGGGACCATAGCCGCGGCCTGGCCAGGACGGCCAGCGGCACGAGCCAGATCACGTACTGGGGCGACCACACCTTGTTGCACATCAGGAACGCGGCCAGGACCAGGAAGAAGACCTGGGCCACGCGCGGTCTTCCGGGCGCCGCCATGATGAGGGCACCGATCAGCAGGCAGCAGGCACCGAACGAGCCGAGACTCGCGAGGTTGATCGTCGACACCGACAGGCTCTGGATGCCCAGCACGTGCTCCACCTCGACCAGGAACCAGATCGAGCCGTAGTCGGCCCCGCGCGTCGAGCTCATCGCGAAGAAGCGGCTCCAGCCGGCGTCGGCTGCGATGGCGATGGGGGCGTTCACGGCGAGCCAGCTGGTGCAGGCGCCGCTCACGGTCAGCCAGAACTCCCGCATCCGGCCGGCGCGCACGCACAGCAGGCACAACGGGCCGAGCAGCAGCAGCGGGTAGAACTTGGCCGCGATCGCGAGGCCGAACAGCAGTCCGGCCAGGCCGGGCCGCCGGGCCGCCCAGGCGGCCATGGCCAGCGCGGTCAGACTCATGGCGATCAGGTCCCAGTTGACGAACGCGCTGAGAATCAGCGCGGGCGACAGCGCGATCAGCAGCGCCGTCCAGCGCCTGGATTTGCCCGCCAGGTAGGCGCAGGCAAGCACGCCGGCGATCGCAAAGAGGACCAGCATGATCGCGGTGTCGTCAAAGAACGCCCGGACCCGGAGCGCGGCGCTGCCCGCCGTGCCGACGATCCACGAGATCAGCTGCATCGCGCCGCCGGTCAGCACCGGGTACTCCACCGGGTGACCGAGATAGGCGACCTGGCCGGCGGCGAGGCCGTCGGCGAAGTACAGCTGGTGCAGGTCGGTATAGCAGTGGGCCTGGAACTGGCCGATCTGGCTGTTCCAGATCCCGGCGCGGCAGCCCGCCTTGCTAGCGAAGCCCAGCGCGCATCCGGCCAGCGTCGCGCCGACCAGGACGGGCACCGACCCGGCCACGCTGGCTAGCCGCCTGGTCGTGCCGCCGACGTCCCTGTCCGCTGGCCGGGTCGCCGTCCTGATCTGCTGCATCTGTGCTCCGACAGCGGGCCGTCGTCATCCGGCCCAGTTGCCGGTGAGGTAGAGCAGTCCGATGGCCGCGCTTATGGGTATGGCCGCCACCAGGTAGACCTGTCCCAGCCACGGCCGCTTGCGCGCCATATAAGCCAGTCCGCACCATACCGGCCAGATCAGCAGCAGCGCGCGCGGGACCGACTCGTACCAGATCGAGGTCGCGAGCGCGGCGATCGTCAGCCCGGCGTACAGCGCCTCTGGCCACCGCCGGTGCACCAGCAATACCACCGTGGCGATGAGTCCGGCCAGGACCGCGAACGGCTCCAGCTGGAACACGAACGAGATCGGGGCGCTGAACTCGTGGCTGAACCCGGCGGCCCAGGTTGTGCGGAACGCCGTTACCGGGTTGGTGAGCTGGCGCTGCCAGCCCGCCTTCTCGGCCTGCTGCCACGCGGTCCAGGTGCCGGTCGAGACGCGCAGGTAGACCTCATAGGCGGCGGGCGGCACCAGGCACAGCGGGTACAGGGCCAGCGCGCGCCCGCGCCGCGGCCCGGCCCAGCAGATGATCGCGACCAGGAGCGCCGCGCACAGGAACAGCCCGTTGGTCCTGACGATCGCCGAGGCGCCGGCGAGCAGCAGCGCGAGCGCCCAGCGGCCGTTACGGGCCGCGAGCCAGGCACACAGCGCCAGCGCGAGGAACAGCGACTCGGCGTAGCCGACCGCGAGGAAGATCGCTGCCGGGGAGGCGACCAGGTACAGGACCGCGGGGCGGCCCAGGCCAGCGCCAAAGTCCTTCTCGGCGATCCGGCCGAGAGCGACCACGGCGATGGCGCCCGCGACGAACGAGATGAGCAGTTCGGCTGCCACCCACTGCCGGATGACCACGTGCACGATCGCGAGGACGATCGGGTAGCCGGGGAAGAACGCGACCTGCTGGGGCAGCGGGTGGCCGGCCGGGCCGAAAGAGCCGTAGACATCCAGCGCGTGGAAGTAGCCGTACTGCGCGATGACCTGGTAGCGGGCGGCATCCCACTGCTCCCACAGGCCCAGCCACGACCGGTCGGAGTGCGAGCTGCCCTGCAGGATCCACATCGCGGGCCAGCTCAGCGCGAGCACGGCGACGCGCGAGATCACCCAGATCTGCAGGACGGCGCGGTCGGCGGAGGTGAGAAGGCCGAGCGGCCTGCCCGCCCGGCTGAGGAGGGTCCGGCCGCGGACGGCCAGGCCCTGCGGAACCTCGTCGATTACTGCCAATCTGACCGCTTCCACAGCCCCGGGTACATGTTTGCTGGTCGTTGGTGGCGGCTCGGCCGGACTGCGGCCAATGCGTCGCCTATATTCTGCCCTGTCCCGTGGCCTGCGTTGTGCGGGTATCAGCGGGGATGCGCCTTGCCCGCCGGCCGAAGATCCGGTTAGCCACCGCAGCTCGTGCCGGCGGCCGGTAAGTTGGGCAGCCAAACGGGGGCGGGTAACTCGGCCCGGGGGTAAACGGTCATGTCCTTCCCGCTCCGCTTGGGCTGCCACGCGACCTTCGGGAGGGGTTAGGCCGTGTCGCTCTCGGGGGGTTCCGGGGGGTCGTCGTCCCCCCGGGCAGGCACTGCGGGGGGTTCGGGGGGGTCGTCCCCAGGGGCGGTCACGCTCCCGGCCGCAGCCGCGCTCTCGGCGAGCTTCGGCGAGCTGGTCCCCTGGCTGATCGCCGTCGCGGTCTTCGCGCCTTACACCCTGATCTCGGTCTTACGGTACTTACAGCACGACCCCGCGTCCTGGGACCTGGGGATCTTCACCGAGTACGTGAGGCAGTACGCGAACCTGCACGCGCCGATCGTGAACATCCGCGGCGCGGGGATCGACCTGCTCGGGGATCACTTCCATCCGATCGTCGCGCTGATCGCGCCGTTCTTCCGGGTCTTCCCGACGCCCATCACCCTGCTGGTGGCCCAGGCGCTGCTGGCGGCGGTGTCGGTCGTGCCGGTCTGCCGGGCCGGCCGCGAGTTACTCGGCCGGAAGGCCGGGTGGGCCATCGGCGCGGCCTACGGCTTCTCGTGGGGCCTGCAGCAGCTGGTGAACTACGACTTCCACGAGCTTGCCTTCGCCGTGCCGCTGCTGGCGTTCTCGCTGTCGGCGCTGGTCACCCGGCGGATGCGGGCGGCGGTGCTGTGGGCGATGCCGCTGGTCTTCGTGAAGGAGGACCAGGGGCTGACGCTCGTCGCGATCGGGCTGATCATGGCCTTCGGCTACCGCTGCCGCCGCCAGGGGCTGTTCCTGGCGGGGTGGGGGCTGGCGTGGTCGCTGCTCGCGGTGCTGGTGATCATCCCGCACTTCAACCCTGATCACACGTACTGGTACTGGTCGCACGCCGGGACGGCGGACCCGCTGTCCCCGCACTTCGGGCCCGGGGGCGTCTGGCGCAGCCTGAGCGATGGCGGGTCGACGAAGATCGAGACGCTGGCCATGATCCTCCTGCCGACCGCGTTCGTTGCCCTCCGCTCGCCGCTGGCGCTCGCGGCCCTGCCCGGCCTGGGCCTGCGGTTCCTGGCTGACAACCCGTCGTACTGGGGCACGCAGTGGCACTACAGCGCCCCGCTGATGCCGATCATCTTCATCGCGGCGATCGACGGGCTGACCCGGCTGCGCGCCCGCAAACCCGGCCGGCTGCGGTCGGCGGCGCCGGTCTGCGCCGCGGCAGCGATGGTGGTGATCTGCGGGGTCCTTGCCTTCCGCTTCCCCCTCAGGACCCTGGCAACCGGGTCCACGTATCATCTCAGCCCGCACGTGGCCGCGCAGAACGCGGCGATGGCGGTGGTGCCGGACGGCGCGGCGGTGGCGACTGACCTGAACCTGCTCGCCCCGCTCGCGGCCAGGACCAACACCTACTGGCTCGGCAACTTCGGGACCAACCCGGCGACGCCGTACGTCGTCTTCGACACGCTGAGCAGCGACTGGCAGCCGCCTCCGCAGAACGTGCTCGAGTTCGTCGAGGGCCTGACGCGGCACACCATGTACCAGCAGATCTTCTTCCGCGACGGCGTCTATGTCTTCCGCCGGGTCCGCTGAGCCGGCCGGCGGACCCGCGACCCGCGGGCGGGCCGCCCCGATGCCATCGGCGCTGTCGCTGCCGGCGGTGGCCGGGACCGCTGCCGCCTGGCGCGCGCGGGCACGAGCGGCGGCGCCGGCGCTCGTGCTCGCCTGCTACCTCGGCGCCGCGATCGCACTGACCAGCCACCTGTGGGCCAGCCCGGGCTCGGCGACGGTGACCGGCAATCCGGACGATGCCAGCCAGTTCGCCTGGTTCATGCGCTACGCGGCTACCGCGATCAGCCACGGCCACCCGCCGTCGCTGACGACGCAGGCAATGAACGCCCCGAACGGCATCAGCCTGCTCTGGAACGCGAGCATGCTGCTGCCGGATGTGCTGCTGACGCCGGTCACGGTCCTGGCCGGCCCGCAGGTGAGCCTGACCATCCTTTCGACCGTCGGCTTCGCCGGATCGGCGGCCAGCTTGTTCTGGGTGCTGCGCCGCTGGGGAGTCAGCCTTCCGGCAGCGGCGGCCGGCGGTGTCGTCTTCGGCTTCTCGCCCGCGCTGACCCACGCCGCGATCGGGCACTACAACCTGCAGTTCGCCGTCTTAGTGCCGCTCATCGCCGACGCGGCCCTGCGGCTGCTCACGGGGCGCGGGCGGCCCGCCCGCGCGGGCCTGTGGCTCGGGGCGCTGGTCGCCGCGCAGCTGTTCACCGGCGAGGAACTGCTCCTGGACACGGCCATCGCCATCGTCATCATGACCGTCATGCTCGCGCTGTCGCGGCCCCGGCAGCTGGCCGGGACCGCCCGCACCGCGGTGGCTGGCCTGGCCGTCGCGGTCGGCACCGTCCTGGCGGCGGCCGGATGGGCGCTCTGGGCGCAGTTCGGAGGCCCGCTGACCGAGCACGGCAGCGCCTTCGAGATCGACTTCTTCAAGAACGACCTGCTCAGCTTCGTGATCCCCTCGGGTTTCGAGGTGTTCCACACCGGCGCGAGCGCGGCGGCCGCGGCCCGCTACCAGGGCGGAGCGCCCGAGTACCTGGCCTACCTCGGTGTGCCCATGCTGCTCGTGATTGGCGCGACGGCGGTCCTCGGCTGGCGGCACCTGGCGGCGCGGACCGCCGCCCTGACCTTTGCGGTGCTTGAGCTGCTGTCCCTGGGGGCGCACCCGCTGGTCGGCGGCACCGTCCATCCGGGCGTCACCCTGCCCTGGAACTGGCTGGAAGGCCTGCCCGTCATCGGGGCCGCGCTGCCGACCCGGCTGTCGATCGTGGCGGACGCCGCGGCGGGCGTCCTCCTCGCGGTCGGCATCGACCTGGCCCGCAGGCGTCTCGGCCAGAGCGGCGCGGCAACCACGCTGATCGCGGAGATGACGGCCTTCGCAGTCCTGCCCCTGGTGCCTTTCCCGCTCCCGGCCACGCCCGCCACGCCGCCGCCCCCGGCCTGGGCCACGGTGCTCGGCGGCCTGCGGCTGGCGACCGGCGCCAGGGTGCTCGTCGTTCCCGTCCCGACGGCGACGCTGACCGCGGCGCTGCGATGGCAGGCGAGCGGCGGCCAGCAAATCGATCTGATCGGCGGTTATTTCGAGGGCCCCGACCAGACCGGGCAGACGTACATCGATGGCGGCGGACTGCCGGACCTCGTCTACTATCTGGATGACCTTTGGCAAGGGAACGCCGCTGGCGCGGCCCCGTCCCCTGCGGAGGCGCGTGCCACCCTGGCCTACTGGAGACCGGCCGCAGTGGTGGCCGACGCTAGCTCGCTCTCGGTCGTCGGGCGGTACCTGACCGGACTGCTCGGCCCGCCGACACTCGCCTACGGCGGGATGACCGCATGGCGTCTGGAAGGCTAGGGAGCTGCCACGATGCACGCGTTCCGGCTAAGCTCACACGGAACCTCCGCTGCGCGATCTCACCACGGGGAGGCACAGTGGCGGAGTCCGGGAGTGACGGCACCTTGACGTCGGCCGTCTCGCTCCCAGAGGCTCCCGGTGCCGACGCGGCCGAGGGCCGGGCCTGGCCGCGCGTCCCGGCGTCGGCGCTGATCCTGGCCTGCTACCTGGTGGCCGCGGTGGTGCTGACCTGGCATCTGTGGCAGGCGCCCGGTTCTGCGACCGTCGTCGGCAACCCCAATGACACCGACCAGTACGCATGGTTCATGCGCTATGCGGCCCTGGCGGTCGTCCATTTCCACCTGCCGTCACTGATCACGACGAGCATGAACGCCCCGGCCGGCATCAACATGATGTGGAACACGTCGGTGCTCCTGCCGGGGATCCTGCTGACGCCGGTGACGATACTGGCTGGTCCCCAGGTCAGCCTCACCGTGATGCTGACCATCGGCTTCGCGGGCTCGGCCGCCAGCCTGTTCTATGTCCTGCGCCGGTGGGGAGCCAGCGATCTGGGCGCGGCAGTGGGCGGGGCGGTGTATGGCTTCTCGCCCGCGCTGACCCACGCCGCGATCGGGCACTACAGCCTGCAGTTCGCCGTGCTCCCGCCGCTCATGATCGATGCCGGCCTGCGCCTGCTGACCGGGCGGGGCCGGCCGGTGCCGACCGGGCTGGGGCTCGGCCTGCTGATCGTCATCCAGGTGTTCTTCGGCGAGGAAGTGCTGGTCGATACCGTCTTCGCCGCGGTTCTCATCGGCCTGGTCCTCGCGATATCCCGGCCGCGAGAGGTGCGGCGCCACCTCGTGGGGGCCGCGACGGGGGTCGCGGTCGCCCTCGGCGTGACGCTGGCCGGGACCGGCTGGGCCCTGTGGTATCAGTTCTTCGGGCCGCTGACCGAGCACGGCAGCCCGTTCTGGCCCGATCAGTACAAGAACGACGTCCTCGGCTTCTTCATGCCGTCGGGATTCCAGATCCTGCACACGGGCTCGACCGTCGCTTCGGCCAGCCAGTACCAGGGAGGCACTCCGGAGTACGTGGCCTACCTGGGCATCTCGCTGATCGCCGTCCTGATCGTGACCACCGTGTTCTTCTGGAAGCACCTCGTCGTGCGCGTGCTGGCCGTGACGTTCTTTGCGCTGGAGATCCTCTCGCTGGGCGCGGATTTGCTGATCAACGGCCCGATCCAGATCGGCCAGCCGCAACACGGCCTGCCGCTGCCCTGGCGCTTCGTGGCGGATCTCCCCGTCCTCGGCATCGCCCTGCCCGACCGCCTGTCGGTGGTCGCCGACGGGGCGGCCGCGGCGCTGCTGGCCTTCGGCATTGACCTGGCCCGCAGGCGGCTTGGCCCCGGCCGGTCCGGGGCGACGCTCATCGCGACCCTGGCCGCGGTCGCGATCCTGCCGCTGGTGCCCTTCCCGCTGCCGGCTACCCCGGCTGTGCCGCTGCCGGCCGGCTGGACCGAGGTGCTCGGCGCCCTGCGGCTGGCGCCAGATGCGCGCGTCCTGGTCGTGCCCGTGCCGACGCCGACGACAACCGAGGCGCTGCGCTGGCAGGCCGAGGGCGGTCAGCGGATCTCGCTCATCGGCGGCTATTTCGAGGGGCCGACCGGGGCCGGGCAGGCTCACATTGACGGGCCTGGCCTCCCGCCGCTGGTCTATGACCTGAACGCGCTCTGGTACGGGCTGGTGCCGCCCAGTTGGCCCGACGCCACGCAGATCAGGGCGACGCTTGACTACTGGAAGCCGGCCGCCGTGGTGGCTGATGGGAGCACTAGCCCGTTGCTTAGGGGGTACCTGGAAGTGCTCTTCGGCCCGCCGACGCTGAGATACGGGAGCATGCTGGCGTGGCAGCTTCGGAAGTAACGATCCGTTCGTCCGGTTCCGGTTTCACATACCTGCAGGCCGGGGGCCGACCGTCGTCAGCCACGGCTTATTTTGCGGCAGACTTGTTCCAGTGACGTCGTTTACTGATGTGTCGTCGGCGCCCCATGCCGCCTCTGCCGAGCGGGCCAGGCGCAGATCCTGGGTACCGGCGATCATCTACGGCGCATACATCGCGGTTGCGTTCGGCCTGACGTGGCGGTTCTGGGCGCATCCCACGACGGCGATCGTGGCCAGCAAGCCCCCGGACACTGATCAGTTCGCCTGGTTCCTGCGGTACGAGGCGGCCGCGGTGTCGCACGGGCGGCTGCCATCGCTGGTCACGACGGCGATGAACATGCCGCACGGCATCAACATGATGTGGAACACCACCGTGCTGCTGCCCGGTGTCCTGCTGACCCCGATCACGATGCTGGCCGGCGCGCAGGTCAGCCTCACCTTGCTCCTGACCGCCGGGTTCGCCGGCTCGGCGGCCAGCATGTTCTACGTTCTGCGCCGGTACCGCGCCAGCCTGCCCGCCGCCGCCATCGGCGGCGCCGTCTACGGATTCTCCCCGGCCCTGACGCACGCGGTCCTCGGCCACTATCAGCTGGAGTTCGCGGTACTGCCGCCGCTGATCGTGGACGCGGCCGTCCGCGTCTGCCTGGCCACCTCGCGGCGGACCCTCGCGTGGTCCGCGGCGTGGCTGGGGCTTCTGATCGCCGCCCAGCTGTTCATCGGCGAGGAGATCCTGTTCGAGGCGGTGGTGGCCGCGTTCCTGATCGTGGTCGTGCTCGCCCTGTCGCGGCCCCGCGCAGCGCTGGCGGTGGCTGGCCGGACCGCGGTCGGCCTCGGCGTCGCGGCAGCGGTGACGCTGGTGGTGGCCAGCTGGGGGCTGTGGGAGCAGTTCTTCGGCCGGCTCACCCAGCACGGCTCGCCGTTCCGGCCGGACTTCTACAAGAACAGCCTGTCGGCCTTCGTCACCCCCGCGCCATCTCAGCTCATCCACTTTGCCCAGAGTCAGGCCCAGCGCGCCGGCGAGGGCTCGGAGTACGTGGCGTATCTCGGGTGGCCTCTCATCATCGTGCTGGTCATCGCCACCGTGGTCCTGTGGCGGCACCTGACGGTCCGGGTGTGCGGGGTCACCACGGCGCTGCTGTTGCTGCTGTCGATCGGGGCGCATCCCAAGCTCACGCCGTTCGACCGGTCGGCGAAGATCACCCTGCCGTGGCGCTTGCTCGAGCACCTGCCGCTGGTCGGCAGCCTGCTGCCGAGCCGGCTGTCGATTGTCGCCGACGGCACCGCGGCCGCCCTGCTCGCCTTCGCGATCGACCTGACCTGGCGCCGGCTGGCCGGCGCGCCGGCTGACCCCGCCAGCGCGCCCGCCAGTGAGAACGGCCCAGCGGGTGACAGTCCCCGCCGCAGCGGGATCGGCC
>Ga0209380_10002005_pt1 | contig 13329 bp, 6 predicted proteins | sample HubBroMetageWFT6_FD_188347 | JGI IMG/M metagenome (GOLD analysis project Ga0209380, IMG submission 188347) | Warmed and freeze-thawed soil microbial communities from the Hubbard Brook experimental Forest, New Hampshire - Hubbard Brook CCASE Soil... | ecosystem: Environmental > Terrestrial > Soil...
CGCGGCCGTAGCGCTCGTAGAGTTTGCGATTGTGGTTGCGTGCGCTGCCCGGGTGGATTTGCATGACCAGTCCGTCTTCGAGGCTCATTCGCGCCATTTCTGTCAGCATCTGGGCGCGAAAGAGTTCTTGTTGGGGGGCATCTGCGTTACCGCTGATCACCTGACGAAAAAGGTCTGCAGCTTGTTCTGCGGGAAGATTCGCAGTTCGCGCGGTGGGATGACCGTGATCGGTTGCCGTGCATCCCAATTCTCGGAAGCGAAGGCGCGTCTTTCGCAGAGCGTTCAGATAACCGACCCACGTCGAAGTGTCTTCTCCGGTCTTCTCGCTGAGCTTTGAGATATTGTCGGCGAATCTCTCAAATTCAGGATCGACAACCGGGTCTGGTCGGAAGGTCGGCAGAATCCTCGCCTTCCAGTTCGAGTCGCGGATCGCCTTGTGGTGGTGCAGCGAATCGAGCGGAGCATCCGTAGTCGCCAGCACTTCCAAATAGAAACGCTCATAAAGTGCGCGCGGCAGGAACTCTGGCGTCCGCAGCTTTTCCGAGATCGTGTCGAAGTACAGATCAGCGGTCTTTTCGGACAGCCGTTCCTGAAGTCCGAAAAGTCCCTGGAAAGCCAAGTCCAGCCACATGCGCGTTGGCGTTCCGCGGAACAGATAATAATGGCGGGCGAAGATGCGCCAGACTCTTCGCGGATCCTTCAGTGCCGGTCGCCCAATCTCCAGATCCTCAAGCGAAACTCCCTGGCTATAGAGCATGCGGAAAATGTAGTGATCGGGCTGCACAAAGAGTCTTGCCGGATCAGGGAAGGGCTCATTTCTCGCAAACCACCCTGCGTCCGCATGCCCATGAGGACTGACGATGGGCAAGGCACGCACATGGTCAAAGAGGGTGCTGGCTATCTTTCGCGTGCTGGGCTCGGCCGGAAACAGACGGTCTGGATGGATCAGCATAACTCCGACGCTATTTATTGCTCTCGCATCGGCGAATGGCGATGCCGGAGCAGCATTGCGATTTAGCCACCAGCATACACGCCGTTATTAAGACCCAAAGTAAAGGCCGTTACGATACTATTTGACAGTATCTATATGTATTGATATATATATCATCTATGACCGACACCGATTATCAAAGGTTTATTCCATTAAAGGCGCACTGGTTTCATATCATGCTCTCGCTTGCGGGTGGAGAACAGCACGGCTACGGAATCATGCAGGAAGTCTTGAACCGCACTACCGGAAAAGTGCGCTTGTGGCCAGCGACGTTGTATGGATCGATCAAGCGGCTGATCGAGGCGGAGCTGATTGAGGAATCTGACGAAAGGCCCGCGCCGGAATTGGACGATGCGCGACGCCGCTATTACCGGCTGACCAAGCTCGGCAGTTGTGTGCTCGACGCGGAGTGTGATCGTCTACAGGAACTAGTTCGCACAATTCGGGTGAAGCAGGCCATGGTGACGGAATGAATTTCGCATGGATGCTGTACCGACGTTTAGCGGAAGCTTTTCCGCATGAGTTCAAACTGGTGTACGGCAGAGATGTGATGCAGCTCGGGGAAGATGTTGTGGAAGATATTGCCAAAAGGCATGGAGCCGCCGGCCTGATCCGTCTGATTGCAGACATCGCGATCCGCGTACTGCTCGAATATCTGAGCGAAATGCGGCGCGATATGCGGTATGCGTGGCGAGGGCTAATCAAGTCTCCCGGATTCGCGCTGGTCGGCATCATTTCGATGGGACTCGGAATGGGTTTGACGACCGTGGTGTTCAACTCGAAATGGCAGGTGATATCTCGTGATCTGCCGGCGGCGGCGAATGCCAGACGTTTAGTGATGCCGGAGAAGCCAGTCTCCTATTACTACATCGAGCAATACCGTGATCAAAAGAGCCTGTTCACCGGGGTCGCCGCATTTCAAACCGGGATCCCGTTCAATGTCACCTTCCAGGGTGATGGGAATGCGAGACCGGAACGCGTCTTCGGGCAACTGGTATCCGCCGATTATTTTTCCGTGCTCGGCGTTCAGCCGCAGCGCGGACGAATGCTTAGCCCCGGACTTGACAAGCCCGGCGACGCGCCGGAAGTGGTGATCAGCGATCGTTTCTGGCGCAATCGCCTTAACTCCTCGTCCGACGCGGTGGGTCAGACGCTTCGCCTGAACGGGCAGCCCGCGACTATCGTGGGAATCACGCCGAAGAATTTCAATGGTGCTCTTTCCCTGAATCCGTCCGAGCTGTTCGTACCGGTCACAGCGCCGGCGGCGCTTGCTCCGGAGCTCGGGAACGAGGTGGTGCATCAACGCAATGCCAAGGAGTTCCTGGCAATGATATGCCTGGCTCCGGGCGTCACCACTGAATCCGCGGAAGCCGCCCTCGACGCGATCACACGTCACCTTGACGAGCAGGATCCTTCGGCTCCAGTGCGCGCTGACCAAAGCAGACGCGTGACCCTGCTTTCGGCAGGCAGCATGGTGCCGCTTCCCCGGAAATTGAAGCGCGTGGTGGTCGGATTCTATGTCGCGCTGATGGGACTGATTATGATCATTGCGTGCATGAATCTGGCCAACATGCTGCTCGCGCGTGGCGCCAATCGCCGCAGGGAGTGGGCGATTCGCCTGGCAGTCGGGGCCAGCCGTTTTCGGCTTGTCCGGCAGATGATGAGCGAAGGCATTTTGCTTTCACTCCTCGGGGGCATCGCAGGGTTCGCGCTCGCGTATTTCATCTCCATGCTGGGCTCCCAATTCATGCTGCCGACGGCGGTGCCGATGGAATCCGATTACACCCTGGATTGGAGCGCAGCGGTTTTCGTGTTCGCCCTCGCGGTGGTGTCCGGTATCGCATTCAGCCTGGCACCCGCCCTACGAGCAACGAAAGGCGATATGACCCCGGCGCTCAAAGAAGGCTCGGTGCTGCAGTTGCCCGGTTACCTGCGCTTTGGTCTGCGCAACTTGCTGATGGTGGCCCAGGTTACGGGATCGCTTATGCTTCTGCTGATCACAGGGTTCCTGGTCATGGGAATTAGCCAAGTGAGCAGCATCCAAACCAAATTCGATGCGCACACGATGTATCTCCTGTCTATCGATCCGGTGCGTGACGGCTACGTGCCCGAGAAAGCGCAAGCTCTATTCGAGAAGCTTCCGGAACAGCTCAAGACCGTGGGCGCGGTGCGCAGCGTTGCTTTGGCGGCGCAGGCACCGTTTGCCATCAAGGATGAAGATGGAACGATCCAACTGACTGCGGAAGACTCCCGCGGGGCCTCGCGTGTGCAGATATCGGCGGTCGAGGAAACGGTGGGCGCGGGCTATTTTGCCGCGCTGAGCGAGCCGATGCTGGCGGGCCGAGAGTTCGTCGAACTGGATCAACGCACCTCGGCAGACGGATCGAAGACTTTGCCGGTTGTGCTGAATGAGAGTGCGGCACGTGGATTTTTCGGAAACGGGAATGCGATCGGGGGGCGCCTTAGGGACGACCAGCAGTCCTACCAAGTGGTTGGCGTCGTGCACGACTTGAGGAATGGCATCGGGATCAGCCAATCCGTAATTTATTTACCGCTGACCCAGCGCAATTTTGCGCGGCCGCCAGCCGATGGCATGACCATTATGGTGCGGTCGGATGCGGGAACGGATGTGCTGAGCGGCATTCGGCGCGAGATCGCTTTCCTCGATCCGAACCTGACGATCTTCAATGTGCGAACGCTCAGCGACCACCTGGAGCTTAGCCGGTCCGCTGAGCGTTTCGCGGTCAACACCTACGGCGGGATAGGAGTGTTCGGTTTGGTGTTGGCCGCAATCGGACTCGCGGGAGTAACGTCTTACGCGGTTGCGCAAAGGCGCAAAGAGATTGGAGTTCGCATGGCGTTGGGCGCACGAAAGGGGCAGGTTTTGGGGTTGGTGCTGCGCGAAGGCGCGGCCCTGGTCTGCGCCGGAACGGTTCTCGGATTATTGGGTGCATTCGGGGCGGCAAAATTACTTTCAGCGGTGACCAACATTCTTGTCGATGCTTTTAAGGTCGGTACGGCCGATCCGCGCTTGCTGGTGGGCGCACCTTTGCTTCTGGCAACGCTGGCCATGCTCGCTTGTTACCTACCGGCGCGCAGAGCGGCCCAAATCGATCCGCTGACGGCAATCCGGGAGGAGTAGAAACCATCATCGGTTCGTCGGCGGCGTCCACCGCCACACGAAATCCAGCACTCTGTACCCTAAATCTGCGCATGCACCCGTGGCCGGTCAATCTTGCCCCGTGCAAGAATACACAATCTGGAAGTCACGACGCCTGCTTCTGAACGTGTAGACTGTTCCAGAAAACCTCAATCGCTTGACCGTATTTGGGCGACTCATAATTCTTTTTCGGCCCGGGATTCAGCTTGACAATGTCCCGCTTCGGACGCGAATCATGGGTCCGTGTAGTCACGAACATCGCGCAATGACCTTTCGTCTCTTAGCTCTGCTTGCGACTCTTTTTGCCGTTCTCGTTCCTGCATCTTTACGGGCGCAGTTGCCAACGCAAACAATTAATGACTGGCAGATGCAAGATTCTGCGAAAGTTGCGGCCGCGGCTCCGATCATTTCGACAGCCGCTTTTCCGCCACAGGGCTGGTATGCGGCAACCGTGCCGGGGACCGTGCTCACTACCCTGGTCAACCGCGGGGTTTACCCGGAGCCGTTGTACGGCGAGAACATGCGCGCCATTCCGGAGAGCCTGAACAAAACCAGCTATTGGTACCGCGCAAGCTTTACCGTGCCTGCGGCCTACAAAGGCCGTCATGCCTGGCTTCATTTCGGGGGCATCAACTACGGCGCAGAGATTTGGGTGAACGGCCGCCAGGTCGGGACCATGCGCGGCGCCTTCATACGAGGTGATTTTGATATTTCTGAGTTCGTGAAACCGGGCCGCCGCGCTGTGCTTGCCGTGCTGGTTTCGCCGCAGCCTCACCCCGGCATTCCGCACGAGCACACCGTCGCTCTTGGCGTTGGCCAGAACGGCGGCGAGACGGCCATCGATGGCCCCACGTTCCTCTCCACCATTGGCTGGGATTGGCTTTCCGCGGTTCGCGATCGCGACACTGGCATCTGGCTTCCGGTCACGATGGATGCAACTGGGCCAGTGGTTGTGAGAGATCCATTCATCACTGCGGATTTGTCGGCCGCACACAACAGCGCTGAGCTTCACCTTTCGACGACACTCGAGAACAAGTCAGCGAAGCCAGTCACCGGGACGCTTACCGGTGTCATTCAACTGCAGAATGCAAAAGAGCATGAGATTACGTTCCACCAATCCGTGACCATTGCGGCGAACGGGACGGAAGCGGTCGCGCTGGACAGCAAATCCACACCCGAGCTGCAGCTTTCTGATCCGAAGCTGTGGTGGCCCAACGGTTATGGCACACAGAACCTGTACACGCTCACGCTGCGCTTCGATGTAAAAGCAAATCCTTCTGATATTGCGACCCGGCAGTTTGGTATTCGCAAAATCGAGTACCAGGTCGCCGACTCAGAGAACCTTACACTTTCCGTCAATGGAGTTCGCGTCATGGCGCGTGGCGGCAACTGGGGTCTCGACGAGGGAATGAAGCGGATTTCGCGAGAAAGGCTGGACGCGCAGTTTCACATGCACGCGCTGGCCAACCTGAACATCATCCGCAACTGGGTGGGACAAAGCACCAGTCCCGATTTCTACGACATGGCAGACAAGTATGGAATCCTGCTGTGGGACGAATTCTTTCAGCCCAACCCAAACGACGGTCCTGACCCGACCGATATTCCGACATATCTTGCGAACGTCAGCGATAAGGTAGTTCGCTACCGTAACCATCCAGCCATCGCCGTCTGGTGTGCGCGCAATGAGGGCTATCCGCCGAAGGAACTCGACGACACCTTGAAGACGCTGATGAGTCGCCTCGATCCGCCGCGGCTCTACCAATCGAACTCCGCCGACGGCCGCGGTGTCTCCTCGCATGGACCTTATTATTGGCGTTCCCCGCGCTTCTTTTACGCGTTTAACGAAAGTTTCAAGACCGAGACCGGCTCCGTTTCCATTCCTACCATCGAATCCATCCAGGGCATGATGCCGCAGAAAGATTGGGAGACGATCAACGACGACTGGGCCCAACACGATATGGCGGCGGGCGCGCAACGGGGCAACGAGTTTCCAACTTCGCTGGCTGAGCGCTACGGACACATTCGCAATCTCGCCGACTTCGTCCAAAAAGGCCAGCTGGCTACGTATGAAGCTTTCCGCGCCATGTATGAAGGACGAAACCCTGAAATGTTCAAGACGACTACCGGCGTGATCACCTGGATGAGTCACCCGGCCCAGCCCAGCTTCGTTTGGCAGCTCTACCATTACGATCTCGAGCCCAACGCAGCCTTGTACGCGGCGAAGAAGGCCTCCGAGACCGTGCACGTGCAGTTTAACGAGGAAAACCGCGGCATCGAGGTGGTCAACAATCGCCCGGACGCGCTCACCGCGCTCACGCTCAAGGTGCTCATCTATCGTTTTGACGGCACGCGGGATTCACAAAAAACCTATCCGGTAGCGCAGGTTCCCGGCAGCAGCACGATCAAGGCCGCGCAGATCGTGGTGAGCGCCCGCATCAGCCCGCTCTACTTCATCAAGCTCGATCTCACCGACGCGAGCGGAAACTTGCTCTCTACCAATTTTTATTGGCAGCACGTTGCTCAGGATCAGTTCGACGGTCTGATGAATCTTCCCACCGTCGTGCTCGACGCCGAAGCCAACGCTCGCACCGAGGGCGACAATACGGTGGTAACCGTAACCTTGCACAACCATACGGATCACGTTGCTCTGCTTTCGCACTTGCAGCTTCATCAAAAGAAGAGCGGACGGCGCCTCCTGCCCGTCTTCTATTCCGACAACTATATTTCGCTCGTGCCCGGCGAATCCTCAACCGTCTCGATCGAAGCGGCAACGAAAGACCTGCAGGGCGACCTGCCGCTCGTCGAATTGGATGGATACAACGTGGATGTGAAGCCGGTCGATGGTCCAGTTTCGATCGTGGCCAATGTCAATGCGCAGCCTTCCCACTGGCCCCCATCCGACATCGTTCCTGAGAACAGGTAGGTCCCTCGAATCGTTCCGCGTTCCTCGAACCGAGATATGGAAAGCCCGGTTATGGTCAGCCGACCCCCAGCTTAGAAGCAGGGCTCTTCTTCGAGAATTGCCTGCGCACGATGCTCACGAAGGCTTCGACCGCGGGATTGTCGAGGTTAGGCTTCAACCCAATATCAATCGACGACCAATGGCGAGAGCGCACTTTCTTGTAGACGACCCCCGGCATTGCGAAATTTGCCACACAGGCCGGAGCCAAAGATATACCGGACCCGGCGGCAACCAAACGCACGACGGTTGGCCACTGCGGAGCCTCTTGGACAACATTTGGCCGGAAGCCTTCCGCTTCACAGCATGCCAGAGTCCGATCGAAAGCAAGGGGTCCCATTCGCCGCGCGAAAAGTACAAACGACTGGTTTCGAAGATCTCGGGGACGAATTGTGAATTTGCTGGCAAGTTTGTGACGAGTCGGGAGCACTGCAATGAATCGTTCTCGCAGGATTGATTCAATCGAGAGCCCATCCCGCGGTTCGCCGTCACGAAGAAACCCCAAGTCCAGTGTTCCATCCAGCAGAGCAGGCATTTGCTCGGCGGTGACCAGTTCTCGCAAACGCAATTCCACCTTCGGATACAGGCGGCGATAGCGTTCGATTGCTTTGGGCAGCGTGGTGAGCATCACGGAACCACTGAATCCCACCGTCAGAACGCCCTCCTGGCCGCTCCCCAAGCGTCGCGCCATCTCCACATCATCCCGCATCCTTATGACGGTATTGCGTGCACGTTCCCTGAAGTACTCACCGACCTTGGTCAGCCGGACTCCGCGGGTCGTGCGTTCGAACAGGGGATACCCGATTATCCGTTCCAGGCTCCTGATCTGCTGGCTGAGCGGTGGTTGCGCCATGCCCAACTGCGCAGCCGCTTTGCTGAAGTGCAGGGTTTCGGTGACGGCAAGAAAGTAACGTAAATGCCTGAATTCAATTTCTTGTTTCATATTCAATTCGTCTCAGTAGAGATAATTCAGATATTGGACATATCTCCATCGAAGATTTTATCGTTGAATGATCGTGGATGAGTAATCATGGAGGGTTTATGCAAATGAGTTTGGCTAAAGAACAGTCCCCGCCGGTGACCGCAATCGGCGTCCGCCAGTTTGAGCCAGGGGACGCAGCGGCATTCCGAAGACTCAACGAAGAATGGATCACCCGTTATTTCCGTATAGAGCCAAAGGAGGAGCCCATTCTTGCCGATCCGCAGACAACTATTTTGGATTCGGGTGGCAGAATTTTCTTCGCGACTGCCGGGGAACGATGCGTCGGCTGCTGCGCACTGATTCGCATGAGAGACACAGAATTTGAGGTAGCAAAGATGGCTGTCGAGCCGTCGTACCAGCGGGGCGGACTTGGTCGCAGGCTGCTTCAAGCAGCGATCGAAGAAGCCCGAAGCGCGGGCGCACGAAGACTCTATCTGGAGACCAACCACGGGCTGACGCCCGCCATTCGGCTGTATGAGTCTGTGGGATTCAAGCACATCGACGCGAACCGCATAGTCCCATCCCCGTACGCCCGAGCTGATGTGTACATGGAGCTAATCTTGCTGTGAAGGCGCTGCGCCTATCAGGAGACACTGCATTCTGCTGGGTCGAAGAGCTGTCCGGGGATCTGTCCGGAATCGTCGCATCCCTGCTACGTGGCAGCCAGTACTATAATTGCGCTCACTCATGGCGCTAGTCTCTGGCACGAAACTCGGGCCGTACGAAATTCAATCTGCGCTAGGCGCTGGCGGCATGGGCGAGGTCTATCGAGCGCGCGACACACGGCTTGATCGCATCGTAGCCATCAAGATTCTTCCATCTCATCTTTCCGAAAATGCCGAGGCCCGGCAGCGCTTCGAGCGCGAAGCACGCACGATTTCTTCGTTGAATCATCCGAACGTCTGCACGCTCCACGATGTCGGTCACCAGGATGGCGTCGATTACCTGGTCATGGAATACCTGGAGGGCGAGACCCTGGCGGACCGGTTACGCAAGGGGCCAATGCCCGTTGAACAGGTCCTGAAATACGCAATCGAAATCTGCGAGGGGCTGGAGAAAGCGCATCGCAGCGGCGTGGTGCACCGCGATCTGAAACCAGGAAACATCATGCTAACCAAGACCGGGGCCAAACTGATGGACTTCGGTCTAGCCAAAACGTCGGTTGCCAGCCCGGGTGCGACTTCTGGGTTGACGGCAACTCTGACCACGCCGGTCGGAAGCCATCCTCTGACCGCGCAGGGCACGGTCGTGGGGACGTTTCAATACATGGCGCCCGAGCAGGTGGAAGGTAAGGAAGCCGATGCGCGTTCGGATGTCTTCGCGTTGGGCGCGGTGCTGTACGAAATGGTGACCGGTAAGCGTGCGTTCGAGGGCAAGACTGCGGCCAGCGCGATGGCTGCAGTACTGGAGCGAGATCCGGCTCCGATCTCGTCGTTGCGACCGACGAGCCCGCCCGCGCTGGAACGATTGGTCAAGACCTGCCTGGACAAGGATCCGGATGAGCGCTGGCAAACCGCGCATGACGTCAAACTGCAACTCAGGCAGATCGCCGAGAGCGGATCGCAGGCTGGAATGACGGCCTCGTCTGCAGCGGCAGTTCCGGTCGCGTCGGACAAGAGCAAGCGTCGCTACTTGCGATGGGCGCTGCTCGGATTGACGATCGCGGCCGCTGCGGCCGCTGGATATCTTGCCCGCGTCCCCCACCCGGCGCCGCCGGTATGGGGAGGTTTGAACCTTACCGGCGAACTCGGCGAGGAAGGAAGCTTTGTACTCTCTAGTGATGGCAGCCGCCTGGCTTACGTGGCTGCCGACTCCCAGGGAAGAATTGTTTTGTGGGTGCGAAGGTTGGATTCACCCAAAGGGCAGCCGCTGGATGGCACGGAGGGAGTGGAGTATCCATTCTGGTCGGCCGACGGCCGCAACATTGGCTTTTTCGCAGATGGCAAACTTAAGCGCCTGGAAGCTTCTGGCCAGAATCTAGAGACGGTTTGTGATGCTCCCAATGGGCGCGGAGGAACCTGGAACCGGGATGGCGTGATCGTTTTCGCTCCTAATGCTGTGGGCGGATTAGCCAAAGTCGGCGCTTCAGGTGGGACCGCAGTGCCGGTCACGCGGGCGAGTGCAAGCATCAATCATCGCTTCCCGCATTTTCTTCCGGATGGTCGCCATTTTCTGTTTACCCTCGCGTACGGCAAGAACGGTGAAGACGGAATCTACCTCGGCAGCCTGGATTCCCAGGAGATCAAGCTGGTCTCGGCCGGCCCGAGTTCCAACCCTGCCTATGCCTCGGGATATGTGCTGCTGGTGCGCGAAAGCAAGTTGTTGGCGCAGCCGTTCGATGCCCAGCGGTTGCGAGTAACTGGCGAGCCGTTTCTGGTGGGCGATGGAGTGCGCTGGGCATTCGACCGCCGCGCTGCGGATTTCTCCGCCGCATACAACGGCACGCTGGTCTTTCTGTCCAGTGTGGGGGCCGGCCAGCGTCTGGTCTGGTTAGACCGTGAAGGCAAAGAGCAGGGAGTTGCGGTACCCGACATCGGAAACCCCACCAGCGGCCTCATGGCGGGTACGCTCTCGCCGGGCGGCGACCGGGTCGCGATCGCACGCGCCCGTGGGGCTGGCTCTGATATCTGGATCTACAACCTGAAGACTGCGCTGGGGACGCGTCTGACTTTCACCGATGATTTCAATGAGAGTCCGGTCTGGTCTCCCGATGGCAGCAAAATTGTCTTCACGCGCAACCTTCTGGACCACTATGAACTGCGGCTCAAATCGGTTTCCGGCGCGGGCGAGGAGGAAGTGCTGGTGAAGAATCCCGGAAACGTGATCGCCAGTTCCTGGTCCCGCGATGGCCGGTACGTTTTCTACGGCGCTGACATCTTCGGCACCAGCGGCAAAGTTCAGGGCATGGCACTGGCGATGGAGAGCGGTGACCACAAGGCGTTTGCCGCAACGCAGTCCGGGGGAAACGTCTTCCCCGGTTCGTTTTCTCCAGATCATAAGTGGGTCGCCTATCTCTCCGACGAGAGCGGCCGATTTGAGGTGTACGCTACGACGTTTCCGGCTCATGTCGGCAAATGGCAATTCTCGGCTGGAGGCGTCGATCCTCCGGTCTTTCCGATCTGGACGGGCACGGGTGCTGAAACCGAAGTCATTTTCAGGGATATGCAATCGCATTTGATTTCCGTACCCATGCGCACCCAAGGAACGTCTTTGAGCCAGGGCGCACCGCGGGTGCTGCTCGGCGGGCGGTCGCTTGCCAGTTCGCGCTTTATCGACGTGACACCTGATGGTAAGCGCATCTTGCTGGGACTGCCACAGGAAAATGCCAGTACGCCGCTGACCCTGCTGCTGAATTGGACTGAAAATCTACGGCGCTGAGAAAGAGCAGCTTCCGGTCGAGTAATTTATTGGAGGCGGAACCGAATTACTCGCGGTCATGCCAGACGCTTGCCGCGATCCGGCTTGCGCAGCTTCGGGTCCCGCGCACGCGAGTTCATGGTCAGCTTTTTGAGTTCCCGGATAAGCTGCGACAGTTCGCCTTCGAGAGCGACACAGATGCCCTGAGCGGCGTCAAGGTTGCCGTTTTTGCCCATGGTCTCCAGTTGGCCGGCGATCGCGAAGGCTTTCTTAGCAGCGAAGTTGCCGACCGAGCCCTTCAAAGCGTGCGCAGCTCTGCGCAATCGCTCCGCGTCCCCCATTTGGATTGCAGCTTTGATCTCGACCAGTTGTTTGGGGCAATCGGCGACAAAGATGCGCGTCAAATCCCGAAGCAGCTTGCGATTGCCATCCATGCCGCTCAGGATGGCCGCCTCATCAACGAGGCTGTCTTCCGCTGTGCTTGTGCTTCCTGCATTGCTCGATTGGTTCGCTGCCATCGCTTGTGTAACGGCTTGTTCAACGTCTGCAACCCGGATCGGCTTTGAAACATAGCCATCCATGCTAGCCGCCAGGCAACGCTCGCGATCACCCTTCATCGCGTGTGCCGTCATGGCAATGATTGGGATATGTTTGCCGGTTGCTTTTTCCAGTTTACGGATCGCTGCCGTCGCTTCGAAGCCATCCATCTCGGGCATCTGCACGTCCATGACAATGAGATCAAACCGGCCAGCTTGGGCCGCCGAAAGCGCCTCGCGTCCGTTGCTGACCACCGTCACATGGTGGTCGAGGCTTTCAAGAATCCGCGAAGCCAGCAACTGGTTTACCGCGTTGTCCTCCGCCAGCAGCACCTTTAGCCGCCGTCGTATCGACCGCGATCCTCGGCGCGGCTGTGACGCAAGAGATGGTTGCTGCTCCCGCGGACTGAGGACGCTGACGATCACATCCAACAGTTCCGATTGCTTCACCGGCTTGGTGAGATACGCGGAAATCCCCAACGTCTGACAGCGGGATACATCCTCCGGTTGGCCCGCCGAGGTCAGCATGATGAGCTTGATCCCACGGCACCGGGGATCCTTTTGAATGCGCTCTGCCAATCCGAATCCGTCCATCATCGGCATGTGCGCATCCAGTAGGATGACTTTGAAAAGATGATTTTCTGCGGCCGACTTCTCCATGGCAGCCAGCGCCGCAGCGCTGCCATCGGCCGCAACCGGCTGCATGTGCCAGTTGGTCAGCACCTCTTCCAGGATTCGCCGGTTGGTCTCATTGTCGTCCACAATCAGCACGGGTAAGTTAGTCAGCTGGGGTCCGAGAGAATCGCGTTCGAACCCAGCGGGGGTCTGTACTTCGAACGTCGCCGTAAAGTGAAATGTGCTGCCCTGACCAGCGTAGCTTTCCACCCAGATTCTGCCGCCCATAAGCTCGACGAGTTGCTGCGAAATTGCTAACCCCAGCCCCGTTCCTCCGTAGCGACGGGTGGTGGAGTTGTCGGCCTGGGAAAATGCCTCGAAGATCAGCTTCCGTTTTTCTGGCGGAATCCCGATGCCGGTGTCGGTTACCGAAAAGTGCAAACGAACCTCACCATCGAGCTGAGACTCGGGCTGGACGCGCAGCACGACCTCACCGCGATCCGTGAACTTGATCGCATTTCCCACCAGATTCACCACAACCTGGCGAAGGCGCAGAGGGTCTCCCGCCAGCGCCTGGGGTACTTCAGGACGAATATCGCATGCCAACTCCAGACCTTTGTGGTGGGCGCGAAGCGCCAGTACCCGAATGGCGTCTTCGACCGTGTCGCGGAAGTTGAACCCGACATGGTCGAGTTGCAGTTTCCGGGCTTCGATCTTTGAAAAATCCAA
>Ga0209380_10002011_pt1 | contig 13307 bp, 9 predicted proteins | sample HubBroMetageWFT6_FD_188347 | JGI IMG/M metagenome (GOLD analysis project Ga0209380, IMG submission 188347) | Warmed and freeze-thawed soil microbial communities from the Hubbard Brook experimental Forest, New Hampshire - Hubbard Brook CCASE Soil... | ecosystem: Environmental > Terrestrial > Soil...
GATGGCGCGGCCTTCGATGAGCTTCATGCGAATCGCAGCCAGGTAATCCCTGCTGATAATCCGCGTGTTGGGAATGAGCAAATCGCCCGGCCGAGGCTCGGGTTTTCCTTGGATGGTGATGCCTGTTGCGCCACCGGAATTCGTCAGGGGAATCCAGGTGGTGTAGCCGGCAGCGACCACTCCGGCAAGACTCTCCACGTTTCGAAGAACTTGATCGTAAAAAGCGGTTCTGGGCGCGAAGGAAGCGTATTTTGGACGCGGCAGAGGCGTGCGCATCACGAGAACATGATCGGCGCGAAAACCGGGATCGAGGTGATAGAGATTCTCTAGGCTGCGAATCAGAAGCGCGGCGCCGGTGAGCAAAACAATAGCGAGAGCGACCTCGCTGATGACCAGAGCATTGCGGAGGCCATGGCCGCCCGAACCGACGCCGCTTTGCCCGCCGCCCTGTTTCAGCGAGAACGTCAGCTGGAACTGCGAGACGCGCGAAGCGGGGATGATTCCAAACAGGATCCCCGTCGCCAGAGAAACGGCAAGGGTGAAGAAAAAAACGCGGGAGTCAACTCCGGATCCGGTCATGGGCGCGAGGCCCGCCGGAATCAGCGTGGCCAGAAACTTTGTTCCCCAGACGGAGAGAAGCAGGCCCGCCGCTCCAGCAAACAAGGAGAGCAGGACGCTTTCCGTCAACATCTGCTGAATGACGCGGCCGCGAGTGGCGCCCAGGGCGAGCCGCATGGCTAACTCGCGGCGACGGCCCGCCGCACGAGACAGGAGAAGATTGGCGACATTAGCGCACGCGATCAGCAGAACAAAACAGACGGCTCCAACGAGCATCAGAATGGCGGGACGGACGTCCCCGGCAAGCTCTTCGCGAAGCGGGCGGGCGAAGGCGCCAACTTTGGCGTTCGAATCGGGGTTCTCTTTTTCGAGCTGCGCCGCAAGGGTGGCGAGATTGGCATTCGCGGTCTTGAGCGAGACTCCTGGTTTGAGCCGGGCGATCACACCGAGAAAATGATTCCCGTGATTGGCTAACTGTTGAGTGGTAAAGCGGGAAGGAGTCCACAGCTCCGTTTCGCGGTCCGGAAATTGCATGCCGCGTTTCATCACGCCGATGACCATGTAGTGCTCGTAGTCGAGCGAGATTTCTTTCCCGATGATTTGCGGATCGCCGCCGAATCTGCGCAACCAGAGGCCATGACTGAGAATCGCAACGTGTGGCGCACCGGGAATATCGTCCTCCGGCCGAAAGTCTCGGCCGAGAGCGGGAGTCACGCCAAGAACCGAGAATAGATTCGCTGTGGCCCATTTTCCCAGGAGATCTTCGGGGTTACCGCTCCCGGTGAGATTGAGCGAAGCATCAGAAATCGCGGCCATGTCTTCGAAGACCTGGTTTCGCGATTTCCAATCGGCGAAATTACCAGGCGCGGGCGTGTCCCGAGGAAACCCGTAAGCTGAGGCGTCTTCCCAGACCATGACCAGGCGATTCGAATCACGGTAAGGGAGCGGTCGCACCAGGACGTTGTCGGCAATGCTGAAGATGGCGGAGTTCGCTGCGATGCCCAAGGCCAGCACGGCGACGGCGAAAAAGGTGAAGCTGGGGCTCTTCTGAAGCATGCGAAGCCCGTGGCGAATGTCTTTCGCCAGGTTTTCCAGGTAATTCGCACGGTAGGTGTCGCGGCACTCTTCCTTGACTTGCTCGACGCCGCCGAATTCGCGGAGTGCAGCACGGCGCGCCTCTGCGGGACTCATTCCCGCGACGAGGTTTTCTTGCTCTTGACGCTCGATGTGAAAGCGCAGCTCTCTGCCAAGTTCCTGTTCGGCGGTATTCCTGCGGAACAAGGAGCGCAGCCAGTTGGAAAAGCTCTGGACGAAACGCATAGAAAAACCTCCCGCCGTGAGCGCCCTTCATTCGTAACGAAGTGCGATCATCGGATCGATTCGCAAGGCGCGACGCGCCGGAAAATATCCCGCGACGAGCGCGACGGCGATCAGCAAGAGCGTGAAACCCACCAGGACCGTGAGATCCGCGCTTACCACCCCGAAAATAATGCTGGCCATGACGCGGCCGACCACAAAGGAAATGGGCACCGCAATGGCGAGCCCGATGCCCGTCAGTTTCAGCGCCTGACCCAGAACCAGTTTCATCAAATCTCGAGGATCGGCGCCGAGAGCGAGCCGGATGCCGAGTTCGCGGGTTCGCTGCGCAACGCTCTCTGACAGAACGCCATAGACGCCGACCGAGGAAAGCAGCCATGCGACCAGCCCGAACACCGCCATCAAGATACCGAGGATGCGAATGATTCCAATCGAATCCACGACCTCCGTCTCGAGAGTGTTAATCCCCGCGAGTGCGAGGCCGGCGTCCATTTGGCGGACGGCGTCGCGCAAAGGAGCGGCATAGCTTGCCGGATTCCGATCGACGCGGAGGACCATGGTCATGGCATCGCGAGGCGACTGCGAGAAAGCTCTGTAGATGGCCGGCCGCGCCGAAGGATTCCACCAGTTCTGACGAATGTCACCGACGATCCCGACGATTTTTAGCCAGGGATCATTCGAATCCGGGGCACCCAATTTGATTCGCTTGCCGATAGCCTCCTCGCCGGGCCAGAAACGATCCGCTGTGCTGCGGCTGATGACCGCGACTCGGTCGACCGACCCGCTGTCCGAATCAGAGAACAGACGTCCGGCCATCAGCGGGATGCGCAAGGCAGGGAAATAATCCGGGCTGGCGGTCAGCAAATCGGCGGAGGGCGTCTCATTTGGCTTAGCCGGCGGGCGGCCTTCGATCGTGAAGAGAGTCATTTCATTGTCCACATTGCTCGCAGGAAGATTGGTGGACAATGCGGCTTGCTTCACGCCGGGCAGGGCGGCCGCGGAATGAAGGAGTTGCTGGTAGAAAGCGGTGATTTTCGTTGCGTCGGAATACGAGCTTTCCGGAAGACTAAGTTCCGCTTTCAAAACGCTGCCGGGCTCGAAACCTTCGTACACCGCGGCGAGACGCACAAATCCTTCGATCGCGAGTCCGGCCGAGACGAGCAAGACCAGCGCGAAGACCACTTGTGCTACCACCAGCGAACTGCGCAATCTTCGGCGGCCCGGCATGAGGGATCCCGCGCCCGATTCCTTCAAGGTCTTGCTCAGGTTTACTTTGCCGGTATAGAGCACCGTGGCCAAGCCGAACATGAATCCCAGAGCGACAGCGAGCAGAATGGTGGTCGCCATCACCGCGGTATTCACTTGAATTCCATCCCAGCCCGGCACCCATTTCGTCCACTCCACGGAAATGCTTGTGCGCAGAAGGCGCACGCTCCAAAAAGACACGCTGACTGCAGCAATCCCTGCCAGAAGCGAAAGCAACAGCGTTTCGGAGATGAAGAGTTGCGCCAAGCGCCTGGGGCCCGCGCCCAGTGTGGCGCGCATGGCGATCTCTTTTTGCCGCCCGATCATGCGCGTGAACATCAGGTTTAGAAGATTGGCGCTGGCGAGAAGCAGAACGAAGACCGCAGCGACCTGTAGCAACAGAAAAAGAGGCAGAGTGTAGAGATACAGCTCCTTCTGAAGCGGCAGGGCCGTGGCCGATCTGCCCCGATTGGTTTTCGGATATTCCTGGGCCAACCGTAGCGAATAAGAGGCTAGCGCAGCATTTGCCTTAGCGGGCGTCACTCCGGGTTTCAAACGCGCGAGCGCCATGGTTGTAAGTTGCGTGCGGTCTTCCTTTTCCGCGGAAGTTAAAGCGAGGGGCACCCACAATTCCGAGGGCACGGGATAACTGAACTTCTCCGGCATGATTCCCACCACGGTGTAGCTGCGGCCGCTTAGCTGGATTGTTCTTCCAAGCAGCCCCGGGTCGCCGCCGAAGCGCCTTTGCCACAGCCCGTGACCTAAAATCACAACCCGTTCGAACCCGGGCTGCTCTTCGTTGTGGGCGAAACCTCGTCCAAGAGCGGGGCCTTTGCCGAGCACATCGAAGAAACTCGCAGAAACGCTCGAGCCCAAGACGGATTCGACACTGCCTCGGGCGGCTAAGTTAAAGCTTTGATCCCGATAGGTCGTTAGACTCTCGAAGACGTCCGTGCCGGAGAGGAAGTCGGCGGCATCGGCAGGTGCGGCCCAGCGCGCGTCGTAGCCCTCCTCCATGCCCCGAGTTTCCCAAATGCGGACCAGTGAATCCAGGCCGTGGAAGTCGTAGGGATGTAGAAGAAGGGCGTTCACCATGCTGAAAATCGCTGTGTTGGCGCCGATTCCGAGCGCAAGTGTCAGTACGGCCATCGCCGTGAAGCCGGGATTTTTTCGCAGCATGCGCGCGCCATAGCGCAGATCTTCGAGCAAGGCGTCGAGGAAACTTACCCGGCGGGTGTCGCGGCATTCCTCCTTCACTTGCTCGACGCCGCCGAATTCGCGCCGGGCCGCGCGGCGCGCTTCACGCTCGGTCATTCCCGCGGCGAGATTTTCTTCGATCTGGCGTTCGATATGAAAACTCAGTTCCGCTCGAAGTTCTTGGTCGACGGTGCTTCTTCGAAACAACGAGCGGAGCCAGTTAGAAATACTCCGGACCCGGCGCATGGCGTATTCCTCCTCAGACGGCCTTCAAGACCAACCCGATCGCTGACGAGAGGCGTTCCCAATTCGATTCTTCTGCCTGGAGATACTTCTGCCCGGCTTTTGTAAGAGAATAATATTTCGCGCGGCGATTATTTTCCGATGCGCCCCATTTGGATTGGATCCAGGCCTGCTGTTCGAGGCGATGCAGGGCGGGATAGAGTGCGCCTTGATTCACCTGCAAAACGTTGTTGGAGACCCGGCGAATGCGCTGCGCTATCGCCCAGCCATGCATGGGCTCGAGGGCGATGGTCTTGAGGATTAAGAGGTCGAGAGTGCCCTGCACGAGGTCGGTAGGCTTGGTCATCGGCGGCTTCCCCTTAGTTACTGACAGGAATTATGCAAGGACTCCTGTCAATAAGCAAGGGGAAGGGTGCATGGCCTCGAGGTGCCGCCGAACTGCGTGCACCAGCCCCGGCCGGACCAGCAAAGTGTGCGATTCTTGGACGCTCGGGCGAAAACGGCCAGCTACATGTCCTCCGGGCTGCCAGGACTCGCGGCAAATGCTTGCCGCAGAATGGCTTGGGTGGAACGCCAGCGGAGCAAGAAAAGTGCAAAACCAAAGAGGGTAGTAGAACGTCTATAGGGTGGGATATAGCCTGTCTATAGCCTGGTCGCCGGAGGCAGAATGAAGGAGGGCTATCGAAACCGAATCGAGCTGCTGCAAGGCACGCTCGATCTCCTTATTTTGCAAACCCTTCTCTGGAGCGCGCAGCACGGCTACGGAATTAGCCAGGCGATTCGCGCCAATTCCGGCGACTTGCTGCAGGTGGATGCCGGGTCCTTGTATCCAGCGCTGCACCGGCTCGAAAAGCAAAAGTGGATTTGCGCCGACTGGAAAATTTCCGAGAACAACCAGGAAGTGAAAGTGTATCGGCTTACCGCGGCGGGAAGAAAGCAACTCACGAGGGAGCGCTCGCGCTGGGAGCAGATTTCGGATGCCATTGGCGGCGTCTTGAACCCAGGGAAAAAAGAGAGTGCCTCATGAAACTCTGGTCGTTGTGGCGAAAGAGGGAAAAGGAACTCGAGAAAGAGATCCAGCACCATTTGCAGATGGCCGCAGCGGAGCGCGGCGAACGGGGTGCGTCTCGACGTGACGCCGAAGCAGCAGCGAAGCGCGAATTCGGAAATGTGGAGCTGGTGAAAGAGGTGACGCGGGATGCCTGGGGGTGGCGCTGGCTGGAAGATTTGTGCGACGACGCGCGGTTCAGCGTGAGGATGCTTCTGAAAAATCCCGGTTTTACGATTGTCGCCATTCTGTCGCTCGCGCTCGGCATCGGCGCGACAACCGCGATGTTCAGTGTGGTTTACGGCGTCCTGGTAAACCCGTATCCGTATGTCAATACGGATCGCATGGTGCATTTGACCGTTCAGGAAACTAGGGGCAACCCCCTCTTTATCAACCTCAACGGGCCACAACTGCAACAGCTTCGGCAGGCCGGATCGCTAGAGAGCGTTGCGGCCATGCAAGGGTGGAATCTCACCACCACCGAAGGGGATCTTCCCGAAGACGTCCGGGCTGCGTATCTCACGTCGAATTCATTCATCTTTTTGGGCGTGCCGACCCTGCTTGGCCGTGGACTCCTGCCATCGGATGCGCCCGAAGGTCAGGATCCCGAGAATGTGGTCGTGCTGGGTTATCAGTTCTGGCAGAGGCACTACAACGGCGATCCGGACATCGTCGGCAAGAAAATCCAGTTAGTCCATAAGAGCTACGAGATCATAGGAGTGGCCCGGCCGCGCTTTACCTGGGGCGACGGCGAAGTCTATCTGCCGCTCAAGCTCACGGCCGATCCGACGCGCACATATTTTCCCATGACTCGGCTGAAGCCCGGCGTAACCCGTGCGGCGGCAAACGCAGAGCTTCAGTCGCTGCTCGAACAATTCGCAAAGCAAACCCCCAGCCACTTCCCAGAGCATTTCCATGTGACGCTAGCAGGATTGAACGACCACTTCGTAGAGCGGATCGGAGGGACACTGTACCTCCTGCTGGCTGCCGTGGCTTTGTTGCTGTTGATCGGTTGCGGAAACGTCTCGATTTTGCTGTTGGCCCGGGGCACGGCGCGTCAACACGAGCTGGCGGTCCGCTCGGCGATCGGCGCCGGGCGGTCGCGCATCGTTCGCCAGTTGCTCACGGAAGCGCTGATGCTGTCGCTCGGCGGGGCCGCCATTGGAGTGGCAATGGCGAATAACTTGGTGAAGCTCATCGTCGACTGGCTTCCGGAATTCTCATTTCCACACGAAGCCGCTATCAGCATCAATCTGCCCGTCCTGTTCTTCAGCGTCGGTCTCGCGCTGCTGACTGGCATCGTGTTCGGCATCTCACCCGCTCTTCGATCCGCACGGCCGGATCTGGCTCAGGTTATGCAAGCGAATGCGCGCAAGACTACGGCTGGAGTCCGTGGCCGAAGGACTCACAGCATCCTGATTGCGGGCCAGATTGCCCTGACACTTCTGTTGCTGGCCGGAGCCGGAGTGGCAATGCAAGGCTTCCTGGGCATGATGCGCGTGAATCTCGGCTATGATCCGCACAACACCATGTCGGTTGGCATTCCGGTCCACGACGACAACTACAAAACGTGGGAGGCCAGGGGGACATACTTCCATCAGCTCCTGCTGAAGGTCAACGAGATGCCGGAGGCTGTTTCCGCCGGGATCTCAACAAATGCCACCCCGCCGAACAACGGATGGGACGAGCGCTTCGAGATTTCCGGCAAGCCAGCAGCGGAAGAACAGCGAGCGCGTCTCAACTTTGTCAGTGCTGGGTACTTCGTGGTGCTTCGCATCCCGCTGTTGCAAGGAAGAATCTGGTACGAGAGCGAGGCGATGCACGGCGCGAACCTCGCGCTGATCAATCAAACCTTGGCTCGCCAATATTTTCCCAATGGCGGTGCCATTGGCAGCGAGATTCGGGTGCCCGCACTGAAAGGCGAGCCACCACTGGATCTGTCAGCGGCCGGAAGCGACGGCTGGTTTCAGGTAGTTGGCATCGTCGGCGATGCCCGCAACGACGGCCTGCGCAATCCCATCATGCCCTCCGTGTATGTGCCATACACCATCATGATGCCGGTTTTCACGCAGATCCTCGTCCGAACTAACGTCCCGCCGCTCACGGTGCTCCACGCTGTCCGCGAACAGATTCACACTGTTGATCCCGATCAGCAGTCTGACCGAGATGTTCGCGATCTCGATGGCTGGATTAAACATGAGCCGGAATGGGAGCAGGAACATCTGGTGGCAACCCTGTTTGCGGGATTTGGAATCCTAGCGCTGGTGCTCGCCGCCACTGGACTTTACAGCGTGATTTCCTACACGGTGGCTCAACGAACCGGCGAATTCGGCATACGCATGGCGCTGGGAGCAATGCGCAAAGATGTCCTCCTGATCGTGTTTCGCTCGGCGGCGATGAGTGTGGTTGCCGGAGTTCTAGCGGGAGTAATGCTGACGATTTCGCTCAATCGCGTGTTCACGCGCTGGATCGAGGGCAGTTCGCTCGATGCGCTCGTCCTTGCGGGCGTGATCCTGTTGCTAGTCATCACTTCTGGCTTGTCATGCTTCATACCTGCTCGAAGAGCATCGTCGGTAGATCCGACTGTCGCACTGAGATATGAGTGAAGAGCAATGGCCCAGTAAAGACAGAGGCCAGAAGAATTCGTCATGGCAAACGGTGACCAGCCGGGCACCCAGTTCACGATAAGCCGTGCTCGAGTGATCCAAAAAAACAAACTATTTGAAGGCGTACTCCGACAACGGGCTCCGAAGTACGATGATATGGCAGGACTTACGGATGACTTCGGGCCCGTGCCGTCTCGGCCCGTGCCCGGTCTCGCCCGCAAGCTCGCCTAACCGCCAGCCCTTTTTCCTGTCTAATGATTCGGATGAGCGAAAGCGCCGGAAGCACCCAAGCCCGCGAGGCACTCCAGAGCGCGGCCCGAGAGAGCGATGCCCTCGCCGTCGAGCGCACGCTCGCGGGCGAGCGTGACGCTTTCCGCGTGCTGGTCGAGCGCCACAGCCAGCAACTCTTTCGCCTGGCGTACCGCATGACGGGAAATGAGCACGACGCCGAGGAAGTGGTCCAAGAGGCTTTTTTGCGAGCCTACCGCAACCTCGGGCAATTCGGATCCCGAGCGAATTTTGGCACCTGGGCTTACCGGATCGCCGCGAATTATGCGATTGACCGGATGCGTCAGAAACGAACCGAGGACGCACGGCGCAGCACGCCGAGCGCCTTGGCGGAAGAGCAAGAGCAGGACCCCTTGGACTTGGTGGCTGACGAAAGGCCAACGCCGGACCGTCTCGCGGGCAACACCGAGTTGAGGAAAAAAATGGAAGCGGCGCTCAAAGAGCTGAGCTCCTCGGAGCGTACCGCCTTCGTGATGCGCCATTGGGAAGGCTGCGCCATCGAAGAGATTGCCGCAGTGCTGAAATCGACCTCGAGCGCGGCAAAGAACACCGTGTTTCGATCCGTGCAGAAATTACGGCGGGCTCTGGAGCCCTACGTGGGAGCGCGAGGCGCGCTGCAAGCGAAAGCGGCAGGAGCGGCGCCGGAGCCCAGAGGAACGGAACAATGAAACATCTGACAGAAGAACAACTGATTGGCTATCGGGAGGGGGAGACTACGCAGCGTGAAGCCATTGCCGAGCATTTGACGAGTTGCACCGCCTGCCGCTCGGAGCTCGAGCGCATCGAAGCGGTGCTCAGCGCGCTGGACAATTTGCCGGTTCCCGAGCGCGGCCCAGAGTACGGTCGCGCTGTTTGGCAAAAGATTGCACCGCAGTTGCCGGAAAAAGCAGGGCGTGGATGGCGTGCGTGGCTCGAACCGCGCCGTTGGGTGGCCATCGGAGCGATGGTGGCCGTTGTGATTGGGGCGTTCGTCGCGGGTCGCTGGACGAAGAAGCCTGACGCCGGTACGCCGGCGGCTAGCGTGGCGCAAGTTAGAGAGCGAGTGCTGGTCGTGGCCGTTGGCGAGCACCTGGGAAAATCAGAAATGGTGCTGATGGAGCTGGCGAACGCCACCCCGCCCGTGTCCGGACCAAAGCAAATCAATATCTCCGCGGAGCAAAAGCGAGCGGAGGACTTACTGGATGCCAACCGGCTGTATCGCGAAACGGCCCAGCAAGATGGCGATGCGGCATTAGCCAGCGTTCTGGATGACCTCGAACGCGTGCTGATGGACGTGGCCCACAGCCCGGAAGAAATTACGCCAGCGAAACTGGAATCGCTTCAAAAGCGAATCGAGGCGCACGGCATTCTGTTCAAAGTTCGAGTGGTCGGGAAAGAATTACAAGAAAAGCAGAAGACAACGAACTCCGCGCCAGGGGCGACGGATTCGAAAGTAAGAGAGAGGAACAAGGCATGAGCATGGGAGAACGCACAAGCAGGGCGGCAAGAATTTGGATGACTGCGGCGACGTTGCTGGTCGCGCCGCAGATGGCACGACCCTCCGCGGCCCACGGCAACCGAGGGACGTCCACGGCATCTTGGCAGGACCAGGATGCCCAGGATCGCGAGCAGGAGAAACGTGATCGGGAGCAAGAGAAACGTGACCGTGAACAAGAAAAACTAGACCGTGAACAGGAAAAACGCGATCGCGAACAAGAGCGCTTGGAACGTCTCGATGAGCTTTACAGCGACGGGCGCGAGGCGCTCGACGAAGACCGCTACGACCAGGCAGCCGGGAAATTCCGAGAGCTTGCCGACATGAATGGACCGCAGACGGACGCGGCGCTTTATTGGAAGGCCTACTCAGAAAACAAGCTGGGCCAAAGAGATTCCGCGCTGACAACAATCGCGGACTTGGAGAAGAGATTTGCGCAAAGCCGCTGGATAAAAGATGCCAGGGCACTGAAGATCGAAGTGCAGCAGTCGAGCGGGCAACCCGCGCACCCTGAAACACAGCCCGATGAAGAGCTGAAAATGCTGGCGATCACCGGCCTAATGAACAGCGACCCCCAACGCGCCATGCCGCTGCTCGAAAAAGTATTGAACGGCATTGGCACACCGAAGGAAAAGTCAAAAGCACTTTTCGTGCTGGCGCAGAACGGCTCGGCCGAATCGCGCGAGATTCTCGGACGGATCGCAAGAGGGCAGAGCAATCCGGACCTTCAAAAGAAAGCTGTCGAATATCTGGGATTATTCGGCGGGCAACAGGCGCGGCAAACGCTTGCGGAGATTTATGCGTCGACGGGCGACGAGTCAGTCAAACGCGCGATTCTCAAAAGCTACATGATCGGCGGCGACAAGGAGCACCTGCTGGCAGCGGCGAAGGGCGAAAAAGATGCGTCGCTGCGCGCCGAGGCCATTAAGCAGCTAGGAATCGTTCATGCGCCCGAAGAATTGCGGCAGCTCTACAAAACCGAGACTTCGCCGGAAGTGAAAAAGGATATCCTCCAGGCTTTCTTCCTAACCGGTGACGCAAAATTCCTGGCGGAGGCGGCGCAAGGAGAGAAGGATGCGGAGGTTCGCCGCGCCGCAATTCGAAATCTTGGGTTAATCGGCTCGGCGGATGCCAAAGAAGCGCTGCCGGCGATTTATGCGAAAGAGACCGACCGCGAGAACAAACAAGCGGTGCTGAATGCACTGTTCATTCAAGGAAACGCGCACGCGCTGGTGACGATTGCGAGAGGCGAGAAAGATGCGGAGCTGAAGAAGATCGCGGTGTCTAAACTCGCGCTGATGAATTCGAAAGAAGGCAACGACTACCTGATGGAGATTTTGCAGAAGTAAGCTCACCAAGGGCGCGTGACTGGCAACTCGTTACCGTCGAAGAGTGAGTGTTCTCCTAAGCCGGAACTCAAGTGAGGTCATATGAAAACATGGCGCAAGATTCTAGTCGGGCAAGCAATGCTGGGGGCCGCACTTTTCGCCGCCGGGGCGTTGAACGCAGGCCAGTCGGCGGAAACGCCGCAGGTTGTAAACGCGAAAATTGAAACGAGAGCCGTGACTGGTTCCCTCCGAGACGCGTTTCGTGGCGTCGAAGCGCAAGCGGACAAAGCGGAATGGGTCGGCTACAGCGTCGCGGAAACCATGGGCGACCGCACGGTCTGCTGCGGAAACTTCAACGATAGCTACGACGGCTGCGGGACGTGCAGGCTCGAAAAAGAAAATGGCGTCACCAGTACGAATTCGCAGAAAGACGGAAAAGATGGAACCGTGCAACTGGAAGGCTCGCGCCAGCTGGTGGTGCTCTTCCGCCTCGAAGCGAAACAGGTCAAGCGCATTCGAGAAGCCAGCGAAAATTGCACGCTGGACGCAGGCGGCCTGCCGTTCCTCTGGTTGACGGGTGTGAAGCCGGCGGATAGCGTGGCGCTGCTCGCGGATTTCGTGCACAAAGCAACGTTCGACGGCCACGGCGAGCACGAAATCGGCCAAGGCGCTCTGTCCGCAATTGCCCTGCACGCCGACTCTTCAGCGGATGGCGCGTTCGAATCATTCGTCGCCGCCGACGAGCCCGAGCAACTGCGTAAGCATGCATCCTTCTGGCTAGGCGCCGCGCGCGGGAAAGCCGGCGAGCAGCTGCTGCAAAAGATGGCAAAAAACGATCCCAGTTCCGAGGTGCGCTCGCAGGTGGCGTTTGCGCTATCCGTAAGCCACGAGCCCGAAGCTCTAAGTGAAATGATTCGAATGGCCAAAGAAGACGAAAGTTCGCACGTGCGTGGCCAAGCGCTCTTCTGGCTGGCGCACAAAGCAGGCCAAAAAGCCATGGGCGCAATCACCGGCGCCATCGACAACGATCCCGACACGGATGTGAAAAAGAAAGCCGTCTTCGCGCTGAGCCAGATGCCGAAGGATGAGGGCGTGCCGAAGCTTATCGAGGTGGCCAAGACGAACCGCAACCGCGAAGTGCGCAAGCAAGCCATGTTCTGGCTGGGTCAATCAAACGATCCACGCGCGCTGGAGTTTTTTGAGCAGGTGCTGACGCGCTGAAACGGACACTCCCTAAGCGTAGCCGGAGAACCTGGCCATACCGCGATGGCCTGCCCTCTGGAATGCTTGAGGCCGATTAGCGGAGAAGATCTTCGAGCTGGATGCGGGAGTCGGTTTTGGGGTCGCGGTATTTGACGATGACCGCGCATTGCAAGCTGAGGCCGTGTTTTCGGCCGACCGGATGCGTGACAGCACGCGAGCCGGGGACGACGATGGCTTCTGCGGGAATGATGAGCGGCGACGTTTCGCCGGCGGTGTATACCGCGTCGCGCACCAGATCGTAGACCGGGATCGAGCGATTAAGAATCGAGCCAGTGCCGACGACCGCGCGATGCTTCACGATGGTTCCCTCATACACACCTGAATTGCCCCCCACAAGCACTTCGTCTTCAATGATCACCGGCATGGCTCCCACCGGTTCGAGCACGCCGCCGATCTGCGAGCCCGCGGAAATGTGGCAGTTGCGGCCGATTTGCGCGCAACTGCCGACTAGGGCATGCGAATCGATCATCGTGCCATCGCCGACATACGCGCCTACGTTAACAAACATGGGCGGCATGCAAACGACCCCTCGCCCGATGTACGAGCCGTCGCGAATGCTTGAGCCGCCGGGCACGACGCGGATGCCGTCGGCGGCGGTGATGGTCCGAACGGGATACGTGGACTTGTCGATGAACGGCTGGCGCGCCGGATCGACGGACATGTCGACGATCACGCCCATGCGAAAGCCGAGCAGGATTCCTTTTTTCACCCAGGCGTTGACTGACCAGCCCGTCGGCGAG
>Ga0209380_10002014_pt1 | contig 13280 bp, 9 predicted proteins | sample HubBroMetageWFT6_FD_188347 | JGI IMG/M metagenome (GOLD analysis project Ga0209380, IMG submission 188347) | Warmed and freeze-thawed soil microbial communities from the Hubbard Brook experimental Forest, New Hampshire - Hubbard Brook CCASE Soil... | ecosystem: Environmental > Terrestrial > Soil...
CGGCGAGAAGAACTCCGAGAGTGTCTTTCATCGTACTAACCTGAAAAACAGTAGATGGTAGCACAGTAGGACAGGGTTGGCGGCGATCGGCGAAGCGGCCATTCCTCAGAACTGTTTGAGGCTAGGGAAGCGTGAACGCCACAATAGAGTCGCCTTGCGGTTCTTCGCTGACACCCTGGTGCCGTCCGGCTGCAATCACTAGAAACTGCCTGCCTCCCTTGCGCGTTTGATAGCTCATGGGCATAGCGCCGCCCGCGGTAGGAAGTTGAGCCTTCCAGAGTTCCTTGCCGGTCTCAACGTCGAAGGCGCGCAGCGAGGGATCGATCATCGTACCGGCAATGAAAACCAAGCCGCCAGCTGTAACGATGGGACCGCCGAGGCTGGGCGCTCCCAGCGGAACGGCCGGATTGCCTGGGGCGAGAGAGCCGAGCGGAACCTGCCAGCGAATGGTGCCATTCGCCATATCGACGGCGGTCAATGTTCCCCAGGGCGGCGGCGCGCAGGGTAAGTGATGGGCCTTGGCAAACAACATGGTGCGAAACAGGCCGTAGGGTCCACCGGACTGTTCGGTATAGTCCGCATGTTGAGCGTCTTTATCCACTGTATCCCAGTATTTGTCTCTCGGAATCACGCCCATCTTGGCCGGCAGATTATTTGTGTTAACGACCAGCAAGCTGTCTTTCGGGTCGTAGGCATAGCCGCTCCAGTTCATGCCGCCGACATTTCCCGGCACCGAAAGAGTGCCACGCAGACTCGGGGGAGTAAAAAGACCGTCATTGCGAAGACTCTTGACGATCTCCTGGCAAACTTCACGATCTTCCGGAGTGATGCCCCAAGCCTGATCGGCCGAAAGTTTCTGCGGCGCCAGGGCTGGAGGCGCTAAGGGAAAAGGCTGGGTCGGGGAAGTCACTTCTCCCGGCACGTCGGTCTGCGGCACCGGCCGCTCTTCCACGGGAAATACCGGCGCGCCCGTGTCGCGATTCAGAACATAAAGAAAGCCTGTCTTATTTCCCTGAATCACAACGGGCACCGTTTTGCCCTCGTGCTGCAACGTGGCCAGCAAGGGCGGCGAGGCGGTGTCGTAATCCCAAAGATCGTGGTGCACGAGCTGGAATCCCCAGACGAACTCGCCGGTCTTTCCCCTGAGCGCCACCACGGAATCCGCCCACTTGTTCTCGCCGGGACGAAGGCCACCGTAATAATCCGGGCTGGCGCTGCCGGTGGGAACAAATACGAGATCGCGCTCCTGATCGACCACCATCACGGACCACGCGTTGCCAGCTCCCGTGCGCCAAGTGTTCGTTGCATCGTGCGCCCCTGATTCTGGTTCGTTCGGTGGAAGCGGTTCCCACTTCCAGCGCAGAGCGCCAGTGCGGGCGTCGAAGGCGCGAACCACGCCGCTCGGCATATCGACGCGCGAATTGTCGTCAATCGCCGAGCCGACCACGACCACGTCATCGATCACGGCCGGCGGAGAAGTCATGTGATAATTGCCGGGAATGTAGCGGGCAACATCGCGCAGGCTGATTTGCCCGTGGTTGCCGAAGTCGGCGCAGGGCTCGCCGGTTGCGCCATCCAGCGCGATGAGGCGCGCGTCCAGAGTGGCTTCGAATATTCTGGTGCGGCAGGGTTTGGTTCTTGCACGCGTGGTATCATGCCACGCCGCGGCGCCGCGATTGATCAGGCCATCGCCGTAATCCGCCGCGATCTCAGTCATGGGATCGTATAACCAGCGCTGTCTGCCCGTTTCCGGGTCGAGCGCGAAGACGCGGTTAAAGCCAGTAGTCAGGTAAAGCGTCCCATCCACCAGGATGGGGGTGGTCTCGAGGCCGCTGCGCTTCTTGTGGCCGCTGCCGTCCGAGATATCGCCAACGTGAAACGTCCACGCAACCTTGAGCGTCGCCACATTTTCACGATTGATTTGCGCCAGCGGCGAATATCGCATACCGCCCGCGTCGTGGCCGTAATAGGGCCAGTCATCGGCCGCGTTGATGAAAGAAGGCGACGACTGTGCCACAGCTCGCTGCGAGGCAGCGCACATCAGGGCGAGAATGCCTGCCACGACGAATCGAGCTGGTCTCGGCAACTGATTCTCCTTAGCCAACAAGCGAAGCGCCACCGCCAAAGAGCTACTTTTCTTCTTCGATCTTGATGCGAAGGGATTTCAGGAACTTTACGTCCTGGTCATTGACTTTGAATTCGGGATTGGTGGAGAGAGTGGTGACGAGGGAAGTCTTATCGGAAGATTTCTCTCCCTGCTTGCTCACGCCGATGGTTGCTTCAAGGACGAGAAAGATATCGTAACCGCCTTCTTTGATGCGGGAGACGACTTCGGCGATCTGTTCGGAATCGGAGAGAGACTCGTTGATGGCTTCGCCGAGCTCCTTCATCAGCCGCTTGAGTTGCTGGTCCACTTTGCCCCCCGATCGCTGTCCGGCTCAGAACGTCACTGGCACTTAGATGCCTGGGGCCGCTGAACGGTTTCGATCGCGGGCGCAGGTTGCCGTTATTGTAGCGCCGCAGGCTGTTAAAATCGAGGCCGTGAGCAAGGTTTCTACTACACAAAAGTTAGGGGTGGCGGCGCGGGTCGCGGGGCAGCAGGCCAGGCGCAGCCGGACGGTGCGGGCTCTGGGAGGTGCAATCTCCGCCGTCGGCCGCTCCCTGGGCCGAGTGCTGCATCAGTTATGGCTGGAAGTCATGGGGCTTCTTTTTCTGCTGATGGCGTTCAGCGGCGGAGTTTTTCTGGCGCGCGAATACGCTGAATATCATGCCCGGCATACGGCGCTTTGGCACGTGGTGATTGCAATTTGTTTCACAGTGACCTTTGCGTGGTTTGGGGTGAGCTCATTCTGGAGGGCCCGGCAGAAAAGCAAGGGATCGCGGTGATGGCGGGCAAGAGCGATTGCGCCATTCAGGACAGCAGATTCCTCTGCGCTTTGCGCTTCGGAATGACAATGCTTTTCTAGAATCCGAGTTCGACGGAGAGTCCTGAGTATGGCGGAAAAAATTAGAACAGCGGATGACAGGATTGTCGCGGATGTCGAGACTTCGTCTCACATTTTCGTGAAGCCGCTCTATACGCCTGCGGATCTGAAGGGCTCGGACTATGAAGGCGAAGTAGGCTATCCGGGAGAGTATCCTTTCACGCGCGGAGTGCAGGCCACGATGTACCGCGGCCGCTTGTGGACCATGCGGCAGTACGCGGGCATGGGCGACGCCGAGGAGTCGAACAAACGCTACAAGTATCTGCTGGCGAACGGGACCACGGGGCTCTCCGTGGCGTTCGATTTGCCGACGCAGATTGGAATGGACTCAGACCACCCCCTGGCTGCGGGCGAAGTGGGCAAGGTAGGAGTTGCGATTGATTCGATCGAGGACATGGAGCGGCTGTTCGCGGGCATCGATCTGACCCGGATTTCTACATCGATGACGATCAATGCAACCGGGTCGATTCTGCTGGCATTGTACGTCGCCGTGGCACGGCGGCAGGGAAGGGATATCCGCAAACTTTCGGGCACGGTACAGAATGATGTGCTCAAGGAATATATCGCGCGCGGAACATATATTTATCCGCCGCGGCACGCGTTGCGCGTGATTACCGATATGTTTTTCTGGGCAAAGGAGAACGTGCCGGAGTGGAATACGATTTCGATCTCCGGTTACCACATGCGCGAGGCGGGATCGACAGCGGTGCAGGAAGTGGCATTCACGCTGGGCAACGGCATGGCGTATGCAGAGGCGGCGATCAAAGCCGGGCTGGATGTCGATGAGGTCGCGCCGCGGATTTCTTTTTTCTTTAATGCGCACAACGATTTTCTGGAGGAGGTTGCGAAGTTCCGCGCCGCGCGAAGAATGTGGGCGCGCATCATGCGGGAGCACTTCAAAGCGAAGAATCCGCGGTCTTGGATGCTGCGCTTTCATACGCAGACGGCGGGCTCGACGCTGACGGCGCAGCAACCGGAGAATAACATTGTCCGCACCGCGATTCAGGCGCTGGCCGCCGTCCTCGGCGGCACGCAGTCGCTGCACACGAATTCTTACGACGAAGCGCTGGCCCTGCCGACCGAGCAGGCGGCGCGCATTGCGCTGCGCACGCAGCAGGTGATTGCCTACGAGTCGGGCGTGGCGCAGACAGTCGATCCGCTGGCGGGGTCGTACTACATCGAAGCATTGACCAACGAGATCGAGAAGCGCGCCGCGGAGTACCTGGGGAAGATTGAAGTCATGGGCGGGATGCTGAAGGCGATCGAGCGCGGCTTCGTGCAGCAGGAGATTCAGAATGCGGCGTATGAATATCAGCAGGCCGTGGATCGTGGGGATGCGGTCGTGGTGGGAGTGAACCGGTTTGAGATAGAAGAGGAAAAGGCGATCCCGATTCAAAAGATCGATCCCGCGCTGGAGCCGAAACAGATCGAGCGCGTGCGGGCGTTGCGGGCGCGGCGAGATGTGGGTCCGTGGCAAGCGGCGCTCAACGGCGTGCAGGACGCGGCGCGATCGGGCGAGAACCTTATGCCGAAGATTCTGGCTGCGGTGGAGGCGTATGCGACCGTGGGCGAAATTTCGGATGCGATGCGGCGGGAGTTTGGCGAGTATCGGGAGGCGGTGGTGGTTTAAGTTCGTCGGCGGGAGTCGCTTCCTCGCGGCATTACTCCGAAGTTTTATAGTCGCAGGCGCTGCGGCAGGGTTCGCAGTACATGAGGCCATCCTGGCAAATGCGGACATCGAGTTGAGACTGGCAGAGGCAGCAGAACTCTTCGCACTCGCACTGCGCCTCAGGGCGCTCACATTGGGCGCAACGGTAATCGGCGTGGCTGGTTCCAGCGGACATAGAAATAATGTAACGCTCGATACCTGAGACGCAAACGTACCGTTAGTAACCGCTCCAGACACCACCTCATCTACGGCTTGGTCTTTCGAAAAGAATCCCGCACTCCCCTTACCCTATAATTCTGAGCAATGACCTTCCAACAGTTGCTGGATGGAGCGGAAGTCCTCGCGCAAAGTGGGGACCCGGGCGTGAGTAGTGTGGAATATGACTCGCGCCGGGTAAAGCCGGGATGCGTGTTTGTGGCCATGCGCGGGGAGTCCAGCGACGGGAATAAGTTTGTCGATCAGGCGATTGCGGCGGGTGCCGTCGCAGTGGTGACGGATTCCGCAACGGAGAAGCCGCGTCCCGGCGTTGCCTGGGCCGTGGTGCCGCAGGGGCGGCGGGCGCTGGCCCGGATCAGCGCGAACTTCTATAAGAAACCAGCGGAGCGGATTGCGATCACGGGAATTACCGGAACCAACGGGAAGAGTACAACGGCGTTTCTGGTGGAATCGATTCTTAAGGCGGCAGGCCGGAAGAGCGCGCTCATCGGGACGATCGAGTATCACGTAGCAGGCAAGGTTTTACCGGCGCCGCACACCACGCCTGAGGCGCTGGAGCTGAATCGCATTTTCAGCGAGGCGCTCGGGCAAGGAGCGACGGATGCGGTGATGGAGGTTTCCTCACACGCGCTCGCGCAGGAGCGAGTTTACGGCATTCCGTTTGATGTGGCTGTCTTTACCAACTTGACGCGCGACCATCTCGATTTTCACAAAACGATGGGAGAATACTTCGCTGCCAAGAGAGTGTTGTTCGAAGGCTGTGGTACGGATGCACCGCGTGCCGTCGTGACAAATCTGGATGATGAATACGGCGCCAAGCTGGCGGAGTTCAGCCGCAAGCGGAGCTCCGTAGTTCTGAAATACGGCTGGGAGCGCGGCGACCTGCATGCGGAGAGAGTGGAGATCACAACCAGGGGTACGCGCTTCGATCTGGTGATGCCCGAGGTGAAGATCTCGGTGTTCTCCGCGCTGATCGGGCGGGTGAACGTGTACAACATTCTGGCGGCGGCGGGAGCGGCCTACGCGCGCGGCTGTCCGGCGCAGGCCATTGCCTCGGGTATCAACAACCTGGCGTGCGTTCCGGGAAGGTTTGAACGCGTCGACTGCGGCCAGCCGTTCACCGTGGTGGTGGACTATGCGCATACCGACGATGCTTTGCGGAATCTGACGGCGCTGGCGCGGGAGTTGGTTTGTGCCGCGAAGGGAAGAGTATTGACAGTATTTGGATGTGGGGGAGATCGCGACCGGAACAAGCGTCCCTTGATGGGCGAGGCTGCGGGGCGGGGCAGCGATTTCGTGGTGTTGACCTCGGACAATCCGCGCAGTGAGGATCCGGTCGCGATTATTAACGATGCGGTGGTGGGGTTGCAGAAGACTGGCGTGAAGTACAGCGTGGAGGCCGACCGGCGCAAGGCGATTGCGCTGGCGATCAGCGAGGCGCGGCCGGGAGACATCGTTCTACTGGCTGGGAAGGGGCACGAGAAAGTGCAGACCACGCGGGAGGGCACGCTTCCATTTGATGACTTGGAAGTGGCACGGCAGGCTTTACAGGCAGCGGGGTTTGAGTGTGAGACGGCTCACGCCGGGGCGAAGGGATGAAGCTGACCCTGGCTAAGATTGCGGACTTCATTTCTGCGACAGGAGAGTTTGCGCCTGAGGATGTAGCGCAAGGGTACTCGATCGACTCGCGCAGCATCGCGCCGGGCCAGCTTTTTTTTGCGGTGAAAGGTGAGCGGCTGGATGGGCACGACTTCGTAGAGCAGGCGCTCGAAAAAGGAGCGGTCGCAGCCGTTATCCAGAAAGATGTCCGGAAAGATCAGTTAAGCCGGTATCCGTCACACGCGCGGCTACTGGCGGTCGATGACACGTTGACTGCGTTGCAGACTCTGGCGACGGCAGTACGAAAGCTCTGGGGCAAGCCGCTGATCGGCGTGACTGGATCGGCGGGGAAGACGACCACGAAGGAAGCGATTGCGCACGTCTTGAGCACGCGGTTTCGCGTGCTGAAGTCCGAAGGAAATTTCAACAATCATTTCGGATTGCCCCTGATGCTGCTCAAACTGGAGCCCGAGCACGACCTGGCCGTGATCGAGATGGGAATGTCGCACGCCGGGGAAATTCGGGCGCTGGCAGCGATCGCGCAGCCGGAAATTGGCGTTGTGACCAACGTCTCAGCGGTTCACCTGGAGTTTTTCGATTCGGTGGACGCAATTGCGCTGGCAAAGTATGAGCTCATCGAATCGCTGCCTGCGAACGGCACGGCAGTATTGAACGGCGACGACCCTCGCGTCGCGCAATTTGGCCGCAACTTCAAAGGAAAAGTTGTTACTTACGGGATGGGGGCCCACTTGGATGTGCGCGCGGAGAATTTTCAACCGCGAGGCTTGCAGGGGAACGAATTCGATGTTGTCGTCGGAGGTGAGCGCCAGCACGCGCTGGTTCCGTTAGTGGGCGAGCATAACGCCGGCAATGCCTTGGCCGCGGTCGCTGTAGCTTTGGATCGGGGGATGAATTTAGCGGAGGCTGTCGCCGCGCTGGCGACGATGAAGCCGGCGGAGAAACGTGGCGAGGTTCTCCGATTGGGTAATATCACGGTGATCAACGATTGCTACAATTCCAATCCAAAGGCGTTGGAGGCGATGGTCGATGCCCTGGCCGCCATGCCGGCGAAGCGCCGCATCGTGGTTGCCGGCGAGATGTTGGAACTGGGTGCGGCGGGCGAAGAGATGCACCGGCGCGCGGGAGAGCACGTCGCCGGGAAGAAAATAGATGCTCTCGTGGGCGTTCGCGGGTTAGCGCGGGCGATGGTGGATGCGGCTGAGGGCAGGGGATCGCGAGCGGTTTTCGTGCCTTCGCCGGAAGAGGCCGGCGAATGGCTGAAGCGGGAGGTTCGTGAAGGAGACGTGATTCTGTTGAAGGCTTCCCGCGGAGTGAAGCTGGAAAAGGCCCTGGACGCGTGGCTGAGTCAGGATCCGCAAGGTGGAGACGCGGTTCTGTTGAAGCTTCCACAAGGATAAATCGGGAAGTCGGCAGAGTTGGCTGCACGCGCCGCGACGGCGCGTAAATTGAGACGGTCGATTTTGAGGCGATCGAGGTACGGAGGCTGATTGCTCTACTGGCTGTTGTTCGTGAAGCTGCAACATTATTTCCCGCCGTTCCGCATCTTCCGTTACCTCACGTTCCGCACTGCGTTCGCCAGTCTTACCGCGCTGTTTACTGCGCTCATCGTGGGGCCGCTGGTCATCAACCGGCTGCGCGAATTCCAGATTGGACAATACATTCGTGAAGAAGGTCCCAAGGCTCACCAGAAAAAGGCCGGCACGCCGACCATGGGCGGGTTGCTGATTGCGATTGCCATTGTGGTCCCCACGCTGCTGTGGGCCGACCTGAGCAACCGCTTTGTCTGGATCGCCGTGTTTGCCACTTGCGCATTTGCGGCGATTGGATTCACCGACGACTACACCAAAGTAGCGCATCGCCGGAATCTCGGCCTCACCGGACGGGCCAAGCTGGGGCTGCAATTTGCCACCAGCATCGTGATCGCAGTGATGCTGATCGCGATGCAGACTTATGGTATGTACTCGACCAAATTGATCGTGCCGTTCTTCAAACAATTCCATCCCGACCTGGTGGTGCAGAGCTGGGAACGCTTCCCGCATCTTTGGCCGCTGGCGTTTGTGTTTTTTATCGGATTCGTGGCATTCGTGATTGTGGGATCGAGTAACGCCGTGAATCTCACGGATGGGCTCGATGGGCTGGCCATTGGTTGCACGGTGATCGCTGCGGGTGCGCTGACCGTATTGACCTATGTGAGCGGGCACGCGACCTTTGCGACGTATCTGGAAATCCCGCGCATGCCGCAGGTGGGCGAGCTGACGATTTTTTGCGGCGCGATGATGGGGTCGTCGATTGGTTTTTTATGGTATAACGCGCATCCTGCGGAAGTGTTTATGGGCGACGTTGGCTCGTTGGCCCTGGGCGGCGCGATTGGCACCGTGGCAGTGATCATCAAGCAGGAACTGCTTCTGCCGTTCATTGGCGGAGTATTCGTGATCGAGGCGCTTTCAGTGCTCCTGCAGGTGGGATCCTACAAGCTGCGCAAGAAACGGATTTTCAAGATGGCTCCGATCCATCACCATTTTGAGTTGATGGGGTGGTCGGAGTCGAAGATTATCGTGCGCTTCTGGATTGCCTCGTTGGTATTTGCCCTGTTCGCCCTGACCACGCTGAAGCTGAGATAGAGCAGTGGCCAGGGATTAGTGACCAGTGGCCAGAAGTCCTACTATGGACATTCGTTTTTCGGTTTTACTGGTCACTGGCCACAAGCCGCTGACCACTTCTAATCATGGAACTCAAAGATAAACGCGTGCTCGTGGTAGGTCTCGGCAAGTCCGGGGTGGCTTCGGCGCTTTTCCTTAAGGCGCATGGCGCACGCGTTACCGTCTCGGACACGAAAAGCGGAGACGAACTGCGCAACGAGATTCCGACGTTGCTCGATCACGGGATTACGGTAGAGACGGGCGGGCACGGCGAGCGCACGTTCCGTGGACAGGATCTGATTGTTGTGAGCCCCGGGGTTCCCGTGGATGCGCCGCTGCTGGCGCAGGCGCGTTCGCTGGGCGAGGCGGTCATCGGCGAGATTGAATTGGCGGCGCGATTTTTGCCCGGCCCGATTGTGGCGATTACCGGGTCGAACGGGAAAACCACGACGACGACACTGACCGGCGAGATTATGGCGGCAGGCGGATTGCCAACGCTCATCGGAGGCAACATTGGCACTCCCGCAATTTCGCTGGCCGAGCGGGCGACGCCGGAGACCGCGATTGTACTCGAGGTTTCTAGCTTTCAACTGGAGACGATTCAGACCTTCCATCCCAAGGTTGCCGTGGTGTTGAACGTGACGCCCGATCATCTGGACCGGCACCGTACGTTTGAAGCGTACGTCGATGCGAAGGCGCGCATCTTCGAGAATCAACAGAGCAGCGACTTTGCCGTGCTCAACGAAGATGATCCCACCTGTGTCGCGATGGCAGTGCGGACCCGGGCGCAGGTGTTCTGGTTCAGCCGCCAAAAAGAAGTGAAACAGGGTGCCTGGGTGCGCGACGGCAATATTCTGTTTCGCGATGGCCGGGTTGAACAGAAAACGTCACAGAAAATGTCACAACGCGAGGTCATGCAGGTTTCCGAGATTCCGCTAAAAGGCGCACACAATCTGGAGAACGTCTTGGCCGCAGTGTGCGCGGGCGCCCTGATGGGATGCGCGCCGGAGAAGATCCGGCAGGCGGTACGCGACTTCAAGGCGGTCGAGCACCGACTGGAGTTTGTGGCGACGATCCGCGGAGTGGACTACTACAACGACTCGAAGGCCACGAATGTGGATGCGACCATTAAGGCGCTGGAGTCATTTCCGGCGAGCATCCATCTGATTCTTGGCGGCAAAGACAAGGGCAGCGACTATAGCGTGCTCAACGACCTGCTGCGGCAGCGGGTGAAGCGCGTGTACACGATCGGCGCGGCGGCGGCCAAGATCGAATCGCAAGTTAGAGGTGTCGAGGTCGTACATGCGGAAACCTTGGAGAATGCGGTGCACAGGGCCAACGTCGTGGCGGAGCCGGGAGATGTAGTGTTGTTGGCTCCGGCCTGTGCGAGCTTCGATCAGTTCAAGAATTATGAGCAGCGCGGACAGGTGTTTAAGGAGATTGTGCGCGGCTTGGCGTGAGGTGCGTTTTACTGCGGAGACACAGACATAGGGGTACAAGAGAAGACGAGAACGCCCAGGACGGCTGAAGTTGACGCCTCGATTTTGGCCTCTTAGACCCCGACGTGGGAAAAAAGGGGGGAAACAAGTGAATGCAAACTTTGGGCGTGTGCGGAGCCGCAGCGCGGTCTGGCGGCGCTGTCTGGTTTCGATTGCCGCATTCTCTTTAGGATCGCTTTCCGTATGGGCACTTCCGCACAACGGAACGCCCGCTCCGCCTTTGCAATTCACACAACTGCTGCAGGCACCTGAAGGAGCGCGGGCGGATTGGGGTGCGTTGCACGGCAACGTGGTGGTGCTGGAGTTCTGGGCGACTTGGTGCGAAGCCTGTATTGCCGACCTTCCTCGTCTGAACAAACTTGTGGACTCTCTGGGTACGGCCAGAATCCAGTTCATCTCCGTAGATGATGAAGATCCTAAGGTTGTTCAGGAGTTCCTCGCCAAGCGGAAGATGGCAGAATGGGTGGGGATCGATACGACAGGCGGGGTCTTTACCCGGTACGGGGTGAAGTGGAGGCCGACAACCGTTATTGTGGATGGACGGGGCCGGATTGTTGCAGCTACCAACCCGGAGAATATCGAGGCCACCGATTTGCTGGCTGTCGCGGACGGGAAGAAGGTGAAGTTCGAACCGGTCCAGGATTCGGGGGTGCCATCAAGTGCGGCATCACACGCGGGCGCGGCCAGACCCCTCTATGAGGTTTCGCTAAGCAAAGCAGAGCCCGACGTAAAGGGCGAGTCGATCTCCGCAAGTGCAGGCGGCATGGATCTGTATGGATGGAGCGCGGAAGATCTCATTTCCTCAGCGTACGACAACGCTCCCAAGGACCGGTTTATTCAGACGAGTCCTCTGCCCGAAGGCCGTTACAACCTGCACGCCGTATGGGCAAGTGCGGACGATAATGGCTCACTGATGACGCCCTTCCTTCGGGCAGCCATTTCGCTCGGTCTGAATCTGCGGATCCAGTCGAAGACCGTCACCAGGAAGGCCTACGTCCTGAAAGCGACGGAAGCGGGCAATAAGCAGCTGACGCCGACGGCCATGACGAACGGGTCGTGGATGCGGGGGTACAACGACGCCAAGGGAAAGATCCAACTCGTCAATGGGTCCATGGATGATTTGGCGGCTTCGATAGAGGATGGGCTTGGAACTCCGGTGGTGAATGAGACCGGCATTGTAGGCAAGTTTGATGCGGAGCTGGCGTTTCCGCCGAAGGACGGCGATGCCGCCAAGGCAGCGCTCCTCAAGACGCTTGGTTTGGAACTTATCCAAGAAGACAGGCCGATCGCCATGCTCGAAGTGAATAAGCGGGAGGATGCCAGTAAGGCTGCGGAGTCCAAGCCGCAATAAGCTTCCAAACCTTGAAAATGCGCTCTTCCCACGGATCTGCAGCACCCGGCTTGGCGAATTAGCAAAAGAATTAAACAGCAATGTGCTCACGGATCCTTCGACTTCGCCAAATAGTTTGCGTTCGCGAAGCATTGGCTGCGCTCGGATGACAAAGCTGAGGTCTGGCTGGAGTTTCTGCTGGTTTCGATCCGCCCCGAGAACCAAGACAATCAACAATCAAAACTCGACAATCGACGATTCCTTCTCCGCGTCTCCGCTCCCCCGTGGTGAAATGAATTTCCCATGGCAAAGCGGGTGAGTGTTGATCGCTGGCTGTTTACGGTGACCATGCTGCTGGTGTTTGTGGGGCTGGTGATGGTGTTTTCGGCGTCGGCGGTGATGGCGCGGGAACGCTTTGGGTCGCCCTATGCGTTTTTGTCGAAGCAGTTGATCTGGGCGTCGGCCGGGCTGGTGGCGATGGTGCTGGCGATGCGGGTGGATTATCGGCGCTACAAGCATCCCGCGCTCGTGTTTTCGCTGCTTGGGTTGACGATGCTGCTGCTGATCTCTGTTTTCTTTCTCGACCGGTCGCACAATACGCATCGCTGGTTTCGTGTGGGCGGGGTTTCGTTTCAGCCTTCGGAACTGGCCAAGCCGGTGCTGATTCTGTTCCTCGCCTACTTTCTCGAAGCTCGCACAAAAACCATGGATGACTGGCGCAACACGCTGGCACCGGCGGCGGCGCCTATTGTGGTATTGCTTGGGCTGATTGTGTTGCAGCCTGATCTTGGGACGGCAATCGCCTGCGCTGGCATCGCCGCCTGCATTCTGTATGTGGCGGGAATGCGTCTGCGATATTTCGCTTACGCATTTGGGGCGTCGCTGGTACCTCTCTACTTCTTAATCTTTCATGTGAGTTTTCGGCGGGATCGCATCCTGGCGTTCATAAACCCGTATGCCGAGCGGCAGAAAGCCGGGTTCCATCTGATCCAGTCCTTGATTGCGGTGGCTACGGGAGGGATCACAGGCACTGGGCTGATGGAAGGCAAGCAGAAACTGTTTTATCTGCCGGAGCCGCATACCGACTTTATTTTTGCCGTGACCGCGGAAGAGCTGGGCCTGGTGGGGGCGCTGTTTGTAGTGGCGCTGTTCGCCATCTTCTTGTGGCGTGGCATGCGGGCTTCGTGGCGCACCCAGGACATGTTCGGGCGCTACCTGGCGGTGGGGATCACGAGCATGGTGGTGCTGCAGGCGTTCATCAATATCAGCGTGGTGCTGGGCATGATGCCGACCAAGGGGATTCCGCTGCCTCTGGTGTCTTAC
>Ga0209380_10002015_pt1 | contig 13276 bp, 7 predicted proteins | sample HubBroMetageWFT6_FD_188347 | JGI IMG/M metagenome (GOLD analysis project Ga0209380, IMG submission 188347) | Warmed and freeze-thawed soil microbial communities from the Hubbard Brook experimental Forest, New Hampshire - Hubbard Brook CCASE Soil... | ecosystem: Environmental > Terrestrial > Soil...
TCGTCCCCGTCCTTCGACGTTGAAAATTCCTCCTGGGGCGCCTTCCAGCCTTCCGGTAGGTCGAGTTTTACTGTTCCCTTTGCGGGACCTTTTACATTGCTGTGAATGTTGACCGTTACATCGAAGGACTTGGCGCCCAGGGGGACAATTCCTGCCTGCGGAGCGATGGAAACAGAAATGGCCGGGCCAATGATCAGCGGTTCGAGCACCGTTCCAGGACCGGTGATCCGCTTCACCGATTGAACCACCTGTGACAATTCGAACGGCACGCCGTCGAATACGAAATGCAATCTGGCGGACAGCGGATAAGGAGCCAAGGATAAATTGAGGTCCGTCGGTTCCTGAATATCATAGTAGGCTTGCTCGATGTCCGGGCGAGTGAAATAGGGCCGTGTGAAGCGCGCGTTGGAGGCAGCTTGAACTGTGAAGCGCACATCCGCCGACTGATTCCCCTTGAGGGTGCCGCCTGTTTGCGTCGCCGGGTCGATGGTCCATTGCTCGTTCGCCGGAGCTTCCAGTACTGCGCTCTGCAGTTCGACGGAAAGGTTGGTTGGGTTCGTGACGTGAACTTTTACCCAGAACGTTTGTCCCGGGATGGCTACCTCGAAGGTAGGCTGATTTCTGAGGAAGCGTGCGAAAGGGCCGCTCGGTTCCTTCTCCGGAGCTAGAGTCGCAAGCACTGAAATCCCCAGCGATTCGGCGAGAGCATTGCCGAACTGCGACTGTTTGACTTTCAGTTCGTATGCCACGTCATACTTCGAATCGGGCGTCAGGCCGCTGCTGGCGACCTTTTCCATCAGCTCGTTCGTCCGTTTCAGGCCTGCCGCCAGTGTCGAGGCAATGGCTTCGGGATGCTGGGCGGAAAAATCATTCATGGTTTTCTCAACCAGAGAATTGATCTGAGACAGCCCCTCCATCAGGAATGCGGTGTCTCCTCCTTGCGCCAGGCTGGCGATACCCATAAGCGAAACATCGATGCCATCAAAGAAAAACGCCTCCTTCTCTGAAACGGAGACGAGAGATGCAAACCGGTGATACGGGCTCATCTCCGCTTCGGCCGGGGGTAAACCCGTGCCGCCGCTCTGCGACTTCTGCTGGCCGAGGCCCAGCCGAGATAGCTGCGCGTACGTTAGCCCGAGTATCGGGTTGTACTCACCTTCGGGAATTTCTACCGAAGCCGAAAGCGCCCCCCGGATGACCGAGCCGTCCGTATAGTTGCGAAATTCGGCGGGATAGTACTTTCCGTCCGCGTAGTCATAAATCCCCTTGTCGGTGACAGGGGAAAACGGCACACGGGCATAGTCCTTCATGGACTTCCAGGGGCGCAGTCCCTCTTTGATCTGCTCGGGAAACATCGCCGGGTCACCCGCCGCCTTGAAAGCCTCTTGCGCCATCTGTCCGGCAACCTGGTGATTGCCGTGGCCATCCGTGCGCCCTCCAACGAAGACGGAACTGATGACCAGAGGGCGCGTCATACGGACGACACGCACAACATCAGCAAGCACTCGATCATGTCCCCACTTCTCCAGGGCCTCTTCTTTGGTCTTGGAGAAACCGTAGTCGCACACCCGGGTCCAGAATTGTTGGGTTCCATAGTAACGATCGGCCGCCAAAAGTTCTTCCGTGCGCACGAGGCCTAGCGCGTCAAAGTAATCAGAAGACATGACGTTGGCGCCGCCTTCGCCCCGGTTGAGCGTCAACAACGTGACTCGTCCTCCTTGCCCGCGCGATTCATAGGTCAGCATTCCTCCGTCCTCGTCGTCGGGATGCGCCGTCACCATCAGCAGGCTCGCGCGGGTGTGGAGTTTTTGCAGGCTCTGCCAGAGGGCGGCGGCGCCGCGGTCAAAAGCTAGCGGTTCGGCGGCCGGGATCGGTCGCGAACTGACAGCGTTGGGTGATTGCGCTTTCGCCGGAAGCGACCGAGTCAGAAAAGGCACGGCGATGCCCAACACGGTAAACAATATGGAAGCTATCTTGCTGGATGGTGATGTCATTCTCCCCCTCTGCCTATTCCGAAATATCGAGTTGAATTTCCGCAGTCACAGGGATCGCCAGTCCCCGTCGAGGGTTTCTGAATACGTGCCGTGCGTGCAGTCCCTACATGCCGCAGCTGCCAAATTTCTGCCGGGGGCCTTCCACGATGTGCCATGTGCACATCGCAAACCAAGCGGTGGCAGCAGTGAGGAACCGCTCTGCGGACTGCGCAGCGTTTTGGATTTGTGTGGGGGCGCGGCGCTTGGCAATCGAACCTCCGTATTTTCGTTCGGAGCAACGGCATTGTACGTCCGCAAAGGGGTTTGTCAAACACAAAATACCAAAACGTTTTGGCATCATTCATCCATACGCCATTCGAGGCACGCGCATTCTTCTTAAGCATATAAGTCTCCGCAGCGGCGGCGGGTTTCCGGAAAAATGCTTGCTCTCCCCAGTATTTAGGCCCTTCTCGCGGAGCAATCATGCGACCACCAGTTTCCATGCGGCTCCTGTCGTCCCTGGCGAAATGTATTTGCACACACGGGAGGGATCCCTCGTATTGGGATATTTGCTCTGGCGGGGTATTCAAAAAAACGGGGAAGGGCAAGAGAAAAATGGGCTTGACAAGGAATTTTGCCGGTGTTAGAAGTCGGGAATTCGTTACCGAATCGTTTCGGCACGCTTAAGAGATGGGTTTTCACAGGGGAACTCTGGAGTGGCCGCGTCCCGCTTGCCGTCCTCTCCCTTTCGTGCCGATGTGGTTGGGAATAGGTGTCGGGCACGGTGAGCGGCGCGGGTGAACCATCGAAGAAACCAATCCGTTGGGGGACACCAGGTTCCTCGGCGACCTGGTTTCAGAGTACACGGGGTGGCGTGGAGCGTTTCGTTCCCTTGTTTCTTTCCAAGCGAGTGACGGCTGCCTGAGTGGTTTCGTACCGAATTGCGTCAAAGTTGGGGGACTGCTCTTCGAATCTGAAAAGTGGAGGCTGCAATGGACCGAGGGATGGGAACTCTGAGATTCCTTAACTGGGTAATGTTGCTTGGGATGTTGCTTGCCGTTTCTGCTGTGCCTGCGTTTGGACAAATCGATCGTGGCGCCATTGAGGGCAGGATTCTGGATTCCTCTGGTGCTGTCGTGCCAAAGGCAACTGTGACAGTCACAAATAAGGCCACCGGCGTTGTCGCGACCATCCCTGTCAATGATCAGGGAGAGTATCAGGTCCTGACATTGATCCCCGGCACATACGCGGTGAAGGTGAGTGCCACCGGCTTTGAAAGTGTTTTGCAGGATAACATTGAATTGCACGTGCAAGACCGCCTTTCCATTAGTTTTGTCCTGAAGGTCGGGTCCGTGACTCAGCAAGTAGTGGTCGATGCCGGCGAGCCGCTCCTACAGACCCAGTCGGCCGATGTCGGAAGTGTTGTGGATGAGCAGCACGTGAACGACCTACCTCTCAATGGACGTCGTTACGCTGATTTGGCGCTCTTGGAACCCGGCGTAGACAAGTTTTATGGTGCGGCTAACCCTGCGCCAGACCGGTTTAGCGTCAACGGGAACCTCGAACTCCAGAATAATTTCCTGCTGAACGGAATTGACAACAATTCGTTCTCCGAAAACCTGCAGGAGTTCTCGGTGCAGGTGGTGCAGCCGCCGCCCGATGCCTTACAGGAGTTTAAGATTCAGACTCGCACGTACTCCGCTGAATTTGGCAATTCCGCAGGAGCGGTGGTCAACGCGACCATCAAATCAGGCACCAACGAATACCACGGAGATCTGTTTGAGTATTTTCGGAATAAGGTTCTGGACGCAAACTCCTGGATTAACAATGCAACCGGCCAGCCGCGCGGCGGCTTCACGCAGAATCAATTTGGTGGCACGATCGGCGGGCCGATCGTGAAGAAGAAGCTGTTTTTCTTTGGGGATATCCAACGTTTCACCAGCCGGCAAGCCACTACCGTCGAGAGCACCATTCCGACGCCACTGATGGATGCGGGCAATTTTACGGAATTGCCCTACGCTTTGACCAATCCACAGGTCTCCGGCCAGTCGGGCTGCTATGTCGGAAACGTTATCCAAGCGACGAGTACAACCGGCCAGACCTGCTTCGATCCCGTTGCTAAAAAGCTAATGGGCTTGCTCGCTGCTACAGCGATTCCGAATATTCCCTCCGCGGTGGCCGTAGCAGGGCAACCGGGGAGCTGGACGGGTGCGCCGAACTACGTATTTGCGACGTCGGTTCCCGATGACGTGTATTCGACGGACGGGCGCATCGATTACACCTTCGGACCAAAAGATCAGATATTTGGGAGCTACAGCTATCGGCATGTGAACCGGCAGGACCCCTTGTGGACCAGCGATCCCTTGATCGGCAATGGCAACTTCGCAACACAGTATCGCTGGCGCCAGCAGTCGATCGCGGTGGGTTGGACGCACATCCTTTCCACTTCACTGGTCAATGATGTGCGATTTGGCTTCAACCGGGACTACGCTCATAGCGATCCCAATGGTTTGACTCTTGGCACTTCCGAGGCCCAATCAGCCATTGGTCTCTCGGGCATCCCGGCTGGGCCTTCAGACGCCGGCATACCCGCGATATTCTTCAGCGGTCTAACGACAATAGGGACGGCGGCGTGGCGGCCTCAGTATCAGATTTCGCAAGCGTGGAACCTCGTTGAGAACCTGAACTGGCTGAAAGGCAGTCATAGTTTCAAGTTCGGTTATCAATACCTCAGGCGGTCCGACAATTTCTTCGACATAGAAGCCCCGCAGGGTCTTATGATCGAGGACGGAGTTGTCACCAGTAGTTTCAATATCGGCCTTCCCGATTTGCTGCTGGGAGACGCGAATATCGTACTTTTCACGACACCCCACGTCGTTCATTATTTTCAGCCCGGACACTCCTTCTATGCCATGGACACTTGGAAGACGACTTCAAAACTCACCCTTACTTACGGTCTGCGGTACGAACTTTTCGCTCCACTGATGGATAGGAATAACCAGACCACGAACTTTTCACCCGCCAACGGTGGGAGCCTTGTCACCGCCGCGAGCAATGCAGGCGGTTGGTACGATCGTGCGCTGATTCATCCTGACCTGGTCAATTTCGCTCCGCGCCTTGGTTTTGCGTACCAGATGATGCCGCGACTCGTCTGGCGCGGTGGTTACGGAGTCTTTTATCAGCATGAGAACCGGATCGGTTCGGAGTCCTTGATTCAGCTAAATCCGCCGCAGTTTCTTGATACCGAGCTAAGTTCAGGCCCCCTCAATCCCGTATTTCAGCTGGCAAATGGGTTTCCTTCGGCCATTGTTAGTTCGCCGCCACCCCCCCCGAATCAGCTGTATGGGCTCCAAATACGCGCCCAGGATCCGAACCAGCGAACGCCTTACGTTGAACAGACCAGCTTTGGCTTGGAATATCAAGTCGCCAAAGACACGGCGCTCTTGGCCACCTATGTTGGAAATTGGGGCCGCAAAGAGGAACGCGTGCGTGATTATAACCAGCCGACGATCACGGGCTTCGATACGGGCTGTCCCGTTTTGCAGTATCCCTACGTCAACCTGACCACCGCAACGACCGTTGACACCTTTGTGGGCGCCGGTCTTCCTTGCGCGAACAGTAGCCAACATGCGTACCTGGAGACCGCCACGAATGACGGCAATGCGGACTACAACGGTCTCGAGCTTCAGTTGAAACAAAGGATGTCTCACGGCTTGAGCTACTCTCTGGGTTACACCTTCAGCCACGGCCTCGCCAATTTCCGCGACAACTTGACGGCCGGACAGTTGCCTCAAAACTCCTACGACTACGGTGCGGAGATGGGCAATTCGGTTTTCGATATTCGCAGCCGTTTTGTAGGGAATTTCATCTGGGAATTGCCGGTCGGTCAGGGAAAGCGCTTCATGTCTGGCGGCGGTGCAGCCGCACGCTGGCTCGGCGGATGGCAATTCAACGGGATCATAACGCTGCAGACCGGAACTCCGTTTTCAGTCACTGCCAATAATGATGGCTTAGTGGACAGCAATAACCCCGTGTATGCGAACTGTATAGGGGATCCATACTCGGGCGCGACAAGAAATCACAGCTTGTATACGACCACGGGGTTCATCATCAATCCGGCGGCGTTTTCGCAGCCCGGTCCCGGGCAATTCGGTACATGTGCTCCCTATCAGTTTTACGGTCCCGGAATCCAGATGTGGGACCTGAGCCTGTTCAAACAATTCAAGTTTACGGAAAGATATCAGTTACAATTTAGAACTGAATTTTTCAATGCCTTCAATCATCCCAACTTCGCAAATCCGAGTGCGAATATTGGCTCGCCAGGTTCGTTCGGAAAGGTCTCCAACACGCTTGCACCGATTTTGGGGACCGATTCGGGCGGGCCAGGTGATCCTCGTGAAATCCAATTCGCACTGAAGCTGTACTTCTAGTATCGGGCGCGGGAGCGGCGAGTGTCGCTCCCGCGTCTTCTTTTGAGCGTTCCTGAGTCCGATATCACCTAGGATCAAACGCTCTTCAAGGAGGCTAATTGGCGTCCACGTGTCGAGTGACGGCGGCGCAGGCCATCATCAAGTTCCTGAAAAATCAGTATGTCGAGCGGGACGGAGTCGAGCGTCCTTTTTTCGGCGGCTGCTTCGGCATTTTTGGCCACGGCAACGTAGCGGGAATAGGACAGGCACTGCAGCAGAATGAAGACTTTCCTTATTACCTGAGCCGCAACGAACAAGCCATGGTTCACACTGCCGTGGCCTTCTCGAAAATGAGTAATCGCCTGCGCGCCTTCGCGTGCACGTCTTCGATTGGTCCGGGAGCGACCAACATGCTAACCGGTGCCGCTACCGCCACGGTGAACCGCATTCCCGTGCTCCTCCTTCCGGGAGACATATTCGCACGCCGCAACGTCGCGCCGGTTCTCCAACAACTCGAATCTCCGCAGACGCAAGACATTTCCGTCAACGATTGCTTTAAGCCTGTCTCCCGCTACTGGGACCGTATCTCCCGGCCGGAGCAGCTCCTGAGTGCCTTGCCCGAGGCCATGCGGGTCATGACCTCTCCTGCCGAGACCGGAGCAGTGACCCTCAGCCTTCCGCAAGACGTGCAAGCGGAAGCGCTGGAGTGCCCAACCGCTTTTCTCGAGAAGCGAGTCTGGCGTATTCCGCGGCCGCGAGGGGAGGCAGGAGTTATTCGACACGCCGCCGACATGATTCGCTTGGCCCGCAAGCCGCTGCTCCTTGCTGGGGGAGGCGTACTCTATTCGGAAGCTTCAGCTGCCCTCGCCAAGTTCGTTGAACAGACAGGAATCCCCGTCGCCGAGACGCAAGCCGGAAAAGGATCGCTCTCCTACGATCACCCACGCTGCTTGGGTGCCATGGGGGTAACAGGAACACCTGGAGCCAATATCCTAGCCCGCGACGCCGACCTGATCATCGGAGTTGGTACGCGCTACGCGGACTTCACCACCGCTTCGAAGACGGCTTTTCAGAATCCAGACGTCAAGTTCATCAATATCAACGTAGCGGAGTTCGATGCGGCGAAGCACGGAGGGTTGCCGCTGGTTGCCGACGCTCGAGCGGCGCTTGAGGAACTTGCCCAGCTCCTCGAGGGTTACCACACGCCTGTCGCGTACCAAGAGCGAGTCCGCAGCTTCCAGCAAGCTTGGGAAAAGGAGGTAGATCGGCTTTTTGATCTTCGGCATGGGCCCCCTGTCAGCCAGAGCGAAGTCATTGGCATTGTGAATTCCGTTTCGGCGCCGCGTGACGTGGTCGTGTGTGCCTCCGGCAGTCTTCCGGGAGACCTTCACAAATTATGGCGCGTCAGGGACCCCAAAGGTTATCACCTGGAATACGGCTACTCCTGCATGGGTTATGAAATCGCTGGAGGCCTCGGGGTCAAGATGGCCGCGCCGGATCGTGAAGTTTACGTCATGGTCGGCGACGGCTCCTATTTGATGATGGCCCAGGAAATCCACACAGCCATTCAAGAAGGATTCAAATTGAACATCATCCTGCTCGATAACCACGGATTCGCCAGCATTGGCGCACTGAGCGAATCCTGCGGGAGCGGCGGTTTCGGCACCCAGTACCGGTTCAGGAAGGACGGAAAGCTGGAAGGAGACACCTTAAACGTTGATTTCGTCGCCAACGCCGAAAGTCTTGGCGCCGCGGCTTTGCGCGTCCGCACTCTCGATGAATTAAGACAGGCGCTCGTCGCCGCGCGCGCCACTCTCGGAACGACTGTGACGGTGATCGAAGTAGATCGGAGCGCCCGTGTCCCCGGCTATGAATCCTGGTGGGACGTGCCCGTCGCGGAGGTGTCGGAAATGGAAATCGTCCGCAGCGCCCGCGAGGCCTATGAAAAAAGCGTCAAGCGAGAGCGGCACTATTTTTGACGCCTCGAGACAACACCAATCACCGGCTAGTCGGGAGTAACTGAATTTGAGGCAACGAGCACCCTTTTTCCGGGGAGGTTGACATGGCAGAAACTTGTTACGCGCAAGAGGTATTGATTCACCCGGATTCCATCCCACAGGACAAGTCCGGTGTCCTGGTCTCTGTAACACGCGAGCGGGCAAACTGGAAGACGATCAGCTTCGCTGTGCGCCGGCTGGTTACTGGACAGTATTGGCAGAGCAGCACTCGAGACGAAGAAACCGCTCTCATCATCCTCGGAGGAACAGCGACGATCGACTGGGGCGAAGGGCCACGAGAAGTTGGAGGACGGAAGGACGTTTTTAGCGGCTATCCGCACGCCGTATATCTGCCGAGCTGCACGCTTTTTGAAGTTTCCGCGATCACTGCCTGCGAATTCGCGGACTGCCGCACTCCCTCTTCCGCCCGGCTCCGTCCTCGAGTCATAGCTCCGGCGGATTGCCGCGAGGAGATTCGCGGCGGCGGAAACTGCACTCGTCAGATTGTCGATGTCATTCGTCCGGAGTTTCCCGCCGATAAGCTGTTGGTCTGCGAGGTTTATACGCCCAGCGGAAATTGGTCGAGCTATCCTCCCCACAAGCATGACGTCCACAATCCTCCCTTCGAGGTGGACCTCGACGAAACCTACTACTACCGGATCAGCAAACCCGAAGGATATGCATTCCAGCGCCTGTACGACGCCGCGGGAACGCGCGACGACACCTTGACTCTCGTCGATGGCGATTTGGTGCTCATCCGAGATGGCTACCATCCAGTGGTCGCCGCACACGGATATGACGTGTATTACCTCAATGTGCTTGCTGGCAGCGCGCGTTCCATGGCGGCCAGCGATGATCCTCGCTACGCACACCTGCGCAAGACTGCTTTGGAACGCGATCCCCGTGTGCCCTTGGTTCGGGCCCGGCCGCTTGACCGAAGTTCGTAGTCAGGGCTTGGTGATCGAGCGGGCCCGCGGATCGAACTCACCTTGAGACCCGCCGGTTCGCTTCGCCGCAGAAGCCCGCAAGGGATTTTTCACCGCGCAAACGGGTCCAGGAAAGGAGAGATCGGGAATGCCACATAAGATCGGAATCGTTGGAACGGGAGGTGTTGCGAGCATACACGCCGCTATTCTCGCAAAGGATTCCCGCGTCAAGCTTCAGAGCTTTTTTGACGTCGAACTTCCCCGCGCACAAGCGATGGCCGGCAGCTTTGGAGCTCAAGCGGCCCGATCGCTGGAGGAGCTACTCAAGGAATGTGACGCCGTCTACGTTTGTACTCCAAATACCACTCATGAAGAAGTCGCCATGCGCGTTCTTGAAGCTGGGAAGCACATTTTTTGTGAAAAGCCCTTCGCGTTAAATCTGGAGTCTGCCACCAGGCTGCGCAACCGGGCGGTCCGCTCCGGTCTTGTCTATCAAGTGGGCCACAACCGCCGTTTCGCGCCAGTCTACAAAATTCTCAAAGGCGCCATCGCGAGGAACGAGCTCCGCCCGCTTTCCGTCCACGCCAAAATGAATCGCGGGGAACTGGTTAACCCGCCCTGGGTGTGGAACGCTAGCCTCACCGGAGGCTTTTTGTATGAAACGCCCGTTCATATGTTCGATTTGATGACATTTTTCTTCGGAGAAATCGAGTGGGTGCAAGTGGCTGCGCGCGCACACGAGCATGACGAACTGGACGATTTTTCCATCCTGCTCAGTTTCCAATCCGGCTTACAGGCGACGATGAAAACCTATGCGCACGCCAGCTGGCACTTTCCTTTCGAACGCTTTGAGGTTTACGGAATGCACTCCACGTATGAGACCTTCGAGATGGAGAGAATCTCCATAACGAATGGTTTGGAAACCAACACCACGACTTATGATTTTTCCCTCGCGAGCAAGCACGAGAAATGGGGCTACGTCGAAGAAGACCAGCTTTTCGTCGACGCCCTCGAAGGCAAATCAGCCGCGCCTGTCACCGCCGAGGACGGCCACAACGTCGTCGAATTGATAGAAGCTTGCTATCTGAGCGCTAGGGAAGGGTCGCGGGTGCACTTGGACGCCCTCGTGAGGAAACTCTAAGATGGATACATTCTCCGAACGAATTCGCTTTGCCTCAGCCCCCGTCAGTTGGGGACTGCAGGATGATCCCGGTCCCGCCTGGGAGCAACCCTATGAACAAATTCTCGAAGAGATCGTTTCCGCGGGGTACACCGGGACGGAGTTGGGACCCTACGGTTACTTCCCGACCGATCCGCAGGATTTGAATAAGACCTTGCAGCGGCTCGGATTGACCCTGCTGTCCTCCTTCGTTCCCGTTCCGATCACCGATCCCTCGCGAATAGAAAAGGTAATCGAACATGTCCGCAGAGTAGGTGCTCTTCTCTCCACGTTGGGGGCCAAGTTCCTGGTTCTATCCGATTGCCAAACATCCGAGCGGCGGGAAATCGCGGGCCGTGTCCCCGTTGATGGAAGCAAATGCTTGAGTCTCGCCCAATGGAATCAGGTGGGAGCGGTCATTGGCCAAGTCGAGCATGCTGCTATGGAATTCGGCCTCCGTCTTGTTTTTCATCCCCATGTCGCCACGTTTGTAGAGAATCCCATGGAGGTGGAATGTCTTTTCGACGCACTCGCCGGCACGCAGGTCGGTCTGTGCCTGGATACAGGGCACTGTGTTTACGGCGGGGGAGATCCCGTGGACGAGGCGAAGAAATATCGTTCCTTACTCCAGTACGTACATATTAAGGATGTGGACTCCCGCGTTCTGGGCGAGGCCAGGCGCAAGAAGCTTAACTTTGAACAAGCGATCGGCGCCGGTGTGTTTTCCCAGATCGGAACGGGATGCATCCACTTCCCGAGTTTCTTCCGATTCCTGGCCGAAAGCCGGTATTCGGGGTGGGCGATCGTGGAACAAGATGTGCTCTACGGCAAGACTATGGTTCCTCCGGTGGAGAGCATGCGCGCCAGCCTCGGTTATCTGAAAAACGTGGTGTCCAATCTTGGGCCCGCAAACCAATTCGCGGCAATGCGCGCCTGATCTGGATCAGCCATCAGACCCAATGAACTGGCTCACGCGGCTTGAAGCTTCATCTGCTGTCCAAACGCCCCAAGGTAGGCCGCCAACACCTGCTTGGCCACCTCTCGCGTACCGACCAGAGGATTTTTCTCCAGAGCTGCGAGTGCCATCTCGCTCGAGTGTTCCACCGAGGCCCGCACCGTAAGGCGCTCATATTCTTTAACCTGCAGCAGCAAGGGGCGAACCGCTTCCGGCGCGCGCCCAACGGCGGCCACTTGAACGCCGCGCGAAGAGACTTGGCAGGGCAGCTCGACCGCATCATCAGGATCGAGATCTTCGAGAGCTCTGCCGTTGCGAACCGTAAGAGGAATCAACGCGGGCGTCTCCGCTTGCAGCGCCTGCAGCACGAGTAGGGCAATCCGTTCGTACCCGGAAAACTCCGAGTAGAGTTCTTGATTTTCCCGACGTCCTTCGCCCGCGGTGGCCTCGATGCTGAAGTAAGAGGCATTTCGTTCCCGCAGGTAGTTTTCATAGATTTCGATTAGTTTCGACTCGGGAGCCTGCGCCAGCGTTTGAAACAGCCGCGTGTTCATGGCGGCGATGGCCTGGCCGCGCGATTGGCCGCTTTGTTTCGTATTCTGGTACGCCGCCTGCGGAAAGTAATAGAAGTAGAGGTACTCCGTAGGCAGCAACCCCAGTTGTTGTATAAACTTTGCGGGGAAAAGCCCGTGCCGATAGCATCTCTGAATGATCTCCGGAGAAGACAGCACTTTGGGCAGCAGTTCCGCGTCCCGCTCATCGCGAATGGACCGCACCCAGCCTAAGTGATTCAGTCCGAGATAGTCGAAATGCAGTCCGAATGGACTGCGGTCCAGCGCATGGGCGATCGCTTCAAAGGTTTCCAAAGGCGTATCACAAACGCCAATTACATTGACTCCGGAATGATTCAGAAGTCCCTGGGAAATAATTCCGACTGGATTTGTGAAGTTGATGATCGTCGCCCGGGGAGCCACGCGTTCGATCAGGCGCGCGTATTCCAGCATGGCCCCCAGATTCCGCATGGCGCACGCGAAACCGCCTGCGCCCACGGTTTCTTGGCCGACTAGCCCGTGCGCAAGAGCTATCGTTTCGTCCTTTACCCGCGCATTGATACCACCCACACGAATGCTCGTGATGACGTAATCCGCTCCTTCAAGGGCATGCCCGGGATGGGAATACGCTTTGAGATGCGCGCGAAGTTCGCTGCGCTTGCCCATCGCCTCCGCGACCCGCTTCATCGTTCTTAGGCGCTCCGGATCTGTATCCCAAAATGCCAGCTCGTCCAGCTCGACGCGGCCGCGAAGGCCTGCCAGGCCGTGGACCAGGAGTGGGGTCCTAACCCCCGCGGCTCCGATGAGACTGATCTTCATAATGACGTTGTGTCCTCCCGAACGATTTCCGGCGAGCAATTCCGATGCGAGTCGGAATTCGCCTTGCCCTTGCTCAACTCCAGTTCAGCGGAGCTTGTTCATCAGCTTGCTGAGGCTCTTTCGCGTTGGTAGGGCAGAGGATCCGCCTGCCTCCGTTGTGGCCAGCGCTCCGCATATGTTGCCGGCTCGCAAGCACTCCTCGAGCGGCCATCCGGCGAGGTACCCGTGAAGAAACCCGCCGTTGAAAGCATCACCTGCCCCCGTTGCATCCACGGTGCGCACGCGAATGGATTTCACTCGCAAAATCTTTCCGTTGCGAACGGCCAAGGAGCCATCCGGACCAAGCTTGACTACAGGCACTCGCACCCAGCGGCCCAATTTCCTCGCCGCTGCCTCAACTGTCTTTTCACCGGTCATGGCTTGCACTTCCGGTTCATTTGGAAACGCAAATTCAAATTCCTTCAGCAAGGACGGCAATCCGGGACAC
>Ga0209380_10002017_pt1 | contig 13264 bp, 8 predicted proteins | sample HubBroMetageWFT6_FD_188347 | JGI IMG/M metagenome (GOLD analysis project Ga0209380, IMG submission 188347) | Warmed and freeze-thawed soil microbial communities from the Hubbard Brook experimental Forest, New Hampshire - Hubbard Brook CCASE Soil... | ecosystem: Environmental > Terrestrial > Soil...
ACGCAGAGCTCAAGGTATTTGGCGATGCGCGGGTGCTGCACGTCAAAGCCGGCGTGCGTGAAGGAGTTGGCCATGGTGTCGTTTTCGCCGCGCCACTCCCACTGGCTGACGAGCGAGGTGAGGCGGCCGAGCGATTCCTGGTCGAAGCCGAGAGCCTTGCCCACTTCGCGCGCGGCGGATTTGCCGCGATAGGTGATGACGTTAGCCGTCATGGCCGCGCCCAGCTCGCCGTAGCGCTGGTAAACATACTGGATGGCCTGCTCGCGCATGGTTTCTGAGGGCAGGTCGAGATCGATGTCGGGCCACTCATTGCGGTTTTCGTTCAAAAACCGTTCGAATAACAGCTCCATGCCGACAGGGTCGATGGCGGTGATCTCGAGCGCGTAGCAGACGACGGAGTTGGCGGCGCTGCCGCGGCCCTGAATGAGGATGCCGTTGTGTTTGCAGAACTGCACGATGTCCCAAACGATGAGGAAGTAGCCGGCGAAGCCGAGGCGAGCGATGAGGGCGAGTTCGTGGTCGGCCTGCTTGCGGGCGCGCTCGAGGAGGCCGCGATTGTTCTTCGCGCCATAGCGCAGGCGAATGCCTTCGTCGACGCGCTTACGCAGGAAAGAGTCCATGGTGTCATCATCGGGGACGGGGTAGCTGGGGAATTCGTAGCCGAGGTCCGCGAGCTGGAACTGCAGGCGCTGAGATATTTCGAATGTGTTGGCCGTGGCGCCGGGGATGTCGCGGAAGAGCGCGGACATTTCGCGCGCGCTGCGCAGGGCGCGCTGCGAGTTGAGGGCGAGCAGGCGGCCGGCGTGGTCCAGATCGACATGATGGCGGATGGAGGTGAAGACGTCGAGGATTTCGCGGTCGATGTCTTTGGCGTAGCGCGCGCCGTTCGTCGCGACGACGGGCAGGCGCAGTGCGCCTGCAATGCGGAGCGCGGCCTGGTTGCGGCATTCTTCTTCGCGCTCCTGATGGCGCTGCAGCTCGATGAAGACGTGGTCGCGGCCGTAGAGGGCGACGAGCTGCTCGACGAGTGCGCGGCCCGCGGCTTCGCCGCCGCTGACGAGAGCCGCGGCGAGCGGGCCTTCATCGCCGCCGGTCAAGCAGAGGAGACCGTCGGCGTATTGCGCGAGGTCGTCAAGCGTGGCTGCGCCTTCCGCTTTGGTCTTCTCGCGCATTTTGAACTGCGTGATGAGCTGGCAAAGATTTTGATAGCCAGTGCGCGAGACGCAAAGCAGCGGGAGGCGCGCGGGTTCGCTGGGGAACTGATGCGGGAGCCAGCCGGGCGGCGTAAGGCGCTGTCCGAAGGCCGAGGTCGCGATTTCCGCGCCGACATGGGCGCGCATTCCGTTGCGCTGCGCGGTGGTGTGGAAGCGCGCCGATCCGTAGAAGCCGTTGCGGTCGAGGAGGGCCATGGAGGGCATCTCGAGCTCGATGGCGCGTTCGATCAGATCTTCGGGCAGCGAGGCGGCTTCAAGAAAGCTGAAGGCGCTGGCGGCGTGGAGCTCGACGTAGCGGGCTTCAGTCATACAAAGCCTCGATGCGCCAGTCCTGGCTGGAGGCGGGGCGCATGGGGTTACGGGCGAGACAGCAGCAGAGAGTCTCATTGCCTGTGCGCGCGATGAGGTCCCATTTTTCGACGGACCAAATTTCCGCGCCCCACCAGTTGCCGGAAGAAAACCAGGGTCCGTACGTTTGCTGCACGAGGTAGCGCTGATTGCGGAAGACGAATGCGGCAGGTCGGCGCTGATGGAGGGTGACGAGAACGAGTTCGGGCGGACGCAGACGGCGGACGGCTCCGCGGCTGCGTCCGCGTGGGGCGCGGATAGCAGCGGCCTGCGGGATGACAAAAGGTGCGACGCGAAAAGCTTCGGGCTTATGCGTGTCTTCGAGTACGGGGCGACCGACGTTCTCGTCGCCGGCGATGGAGCGGATGCGGGCGAGGGTGACGTCGAGGCGCGACGGCTCGGGAAGCTGCGGCGTAAAGAGGCCGAGCTGGACCTTGTTGGTGCTACCCGGCTCCGCGGTGACAGTGAGGGTGAGGATAGCGGCGGAGGGCGGGTGCGCCTGCAGATCGAGATGCAGCAGCTTGAGCCAGAGGCGGCGGTCGTTGTTGGGCAGCGCCGGGCGCACCGTGCGCGTGTGCGTGCTGCCTCTTTCGAGCGCGAGCGTGACGGTGACCGCAGCCAGCGCGAGGATGTGCGCCGTGGCGCGGGCGATGAGGTGATCGAGCAGAACACCGAGGACGAAGAGCAGCGAGTCGAGCAACTCGACGGGAGAGTCGAGTTCCATGCGCTCTTCGAGAATGAAGGCGGGGGGCACCGGAACGAGGAGATGCGGGGCTTCTCCGCGCGCGAGCTGACGCAGGCGCGCGCCGGGCTGGCCAAGGCGGGCGATGAGTTCTTTCTCCGGCAGCGCGGCGAGCGCGCCGAGGGTGCTGATCCCCCAGCGGGTGATGGTTTCCGCGTGATCGAGCGTGAGAGGAAGGACGGAGAGCGGGAGCGGTGCGAGGGTTTTTGCTTCTTCGCCTGTCGGAATGATCGCGAATTTGACCGGCAGGCTGCGGGTAAGGCAGATGGCCGCATCGATGTTGCGGCTGACAACGACAGCGGCCTGGATGCCGAGGGCGCGGACGCTCGCGAGGAGTTTTTTGGCAAGCTTATCCGGAGGACCGAAGAGTTTGTCTGTTCCGGCGATGTCGAGGATGGCGCAGAAACATGTGTCGTTTTCGGGATTGGGGCTGGGGTCTGGGATGATGAGCTCGACGCGGGGCGAGAATTGTCCGGCGGTTTGCAGCAGCGCAGCGCGAGCGCTGCTTTCTTCCAACACTGCACGCGTGAGAAGCGTGACCGAGGGGAAGACGTCGAGTTCGGCGCGGGTCATTCCGACGGTGACGCCGAGTGCGGCGGCGCGGGTATTGCGCGCGCAGACGAACTGGCGGGGCGGATCGCCCTGGAGGAGGGCGACGGGTTGCAGGCGCAGCGCGGGGCGCAGGCGGAGCATGGCCTGCGCGGGGAACTCACGCGCGTAGAGGCAGGCGTAGAGAGCAGGATGCTGGCTCATCGGCGGCCCCGGTTCTGCGCGCGTTGGGCAGCGGCGGGATCGGATGAGCCGCGATAGTCTGCCCAGGCAGAGTGGCTTCGCCAGCGGACGCTGTGCTCTGACTGGGGCGGCTTACGCATGGGAGCGAAGTTTTGGGCGAAGCGCTCGCGGGCGATTTCGACGCTGTGCTCGGCGCCGGTGAGGACGGTGGAACCTTCGGAGAGAATGCCGCTGGGTGCGAGGGTGAGCACTAATCCCGCGCTGGATTTGGTGCAGGCTTGCTGCGTGAGCAGGAGGATGCTGGCCTGGGTGCGTTCGGCGGCGGCGCGGTAGCGGAACCATGTCGCCAGCGGGACGCGCATGGCAAATGCAGGCGCAACGCTGCCCATGTCGAGCACGATGGCACTGAAGCCTCCGGCCTGAAGCAGAAGGTCGGTGACGTGGAGGGCCTGATCGAGGCGCGCCCAGTGGTCCTTACGGACGGCCGGGAGCCGCTTAGCGGCAGCAGGACTTTCAGGAACAGAGACGGGAATGGCTTCCCGGCGCTTGCTGATGACGCGGGGTTGGGGTTCTGCGCAACGCGGAGCGAAGGATTGCGGGGATTCATCGCGGTCCGGGCGAAAATTTGTATCTGCAATCGATACATTTGGTAAAACCGCAGCCGAGCTCAGAGAATTTTCCGGAATTTTGAGAGCGGCTTCGAGGCCGGGCAGCGCGAGTTGCTGCGCTTCCCGGCCGCAGCGGACCCAGAGCAGGCGGTCGAGATCGACCCCGATGGCAGCGGCGGATTCGGGATCGAGCGCATTGGATACATCGACCCAGGCGCAGACGCGGCCCTCCCCGGTGAGCCCGGCGAGGAACGAGAGCGCGAGCGAGGTGCGGCCGGAACACTCGGGTCCGGTGAGTTCCGTGAGAGCGCCAACCGGCAGCCCGCCACCGAGCCGCTCGTCCAGCGCGGCAATGCCCGTGGGCGCGGTCGGTCGAATGACCCGCGGCGCCGGAGTGAGCGCGGCGGGAATGCGGCGGGAAAGCGCGGATTCGATTTGGAGGCGAAGAGCAGCGGCGGAAGGCATACAACACCGTCTTCGCTTTATCTTCGCCTATCGGAAAGCCGGTTGTAAATGGGGAAATCCACAGACGCCCAGCACCTGTCCGGGCAACGACTTAGCATTTCTACCCCGGGTTGAATGCTTTAGCATCGCTGCAGTGCTCACGCTTGAAACTCCCGTGCAGTTTGTGAAGGGCATTGGCCCGGCGATTGCCAAATTGTTGGCAGAAAAAGAGATTGCCACGGTCGAGGATCTGCTGCTGCATCTCCCTTTCCGCTATGAGGACCGGCTGAATCCGCGCGCGCTCAACGAGTTGAACGCCGGCGAGACGGCCAGCGTGATCGCGGAAGTGCGCGGCGCGGCGCTGCTGCGGACCAAACGCATGCCCATCTTCGAGATGACCGTCGGCCAGGGCCTTTCTTCGATGAAGTGCATGTGGTTCCACGGATCGTATCTCGAAGGCAGGTTCAAGGCTGGGCAGATGGTGGCGCTCTACGGCAAGGTTGAGCCGTCTCGGTCGGGACGCGGCTTCAAGATGATCCAGCCGCAGTTTGAAATTTTGCCGGATGGGTCCGATGACGCGCTGGATCGGGTGCTCGAAGTGGGGCGCATCACGCCGGTGTACGAGTCGCTGGGCGGCAGCAAGCTGGCGTCGCGGTGGATCCGGCGCATGGTATGGAACATTCTCGAGGAACTGAAGGGGAACATGCCGGAGACGCTGCCCACTTCGCTGCCCGCGTCGATTGGGCGGCGGCTCGGGCTGTGCAGCCGCGAGGAGGCGCTGCGCGAGGTGCATTTTCCGCCGGCTGGAACGCCGATGGCGCATTTGCAGGCGGCGACGACGCCGGCGCATCAGCGGCTGATCTTCGAGGAGCTGTTTTATCTCGAGATGGGCCTCGAGGTGAAGCGCAAGAAATTCCAGGAGAAAGCCGGGGTCGCTTTTGAAACCAGCGAGAAGGTGCGGGAAGCGTTGCGATCGGTGCTGCCCTTTCATCCGACGGCGGCGCAGAAGCGTGCGCTGGGCGAAATTGCCGGAGACATGCGGCGCGGCGTGCCGATGCGGCGGCTGCTGCAGGGCGATGTCGGATCGGGCAAGACGATCGTCGCACTGCAGGCGATGCTGATCGCGATTGAGAACGGGTATCAGGCAGCGCTGATGGCTCCGACGGAGATTCTGGCGACGCAGCATTATTTGTCGGCGAAACGGATCCTGGACCGCCCCAGCGCGCCAAAACCGGGCGCGCCGGGGACCCCGAATTCCAATCCGCCGCCGAAGCGGTATCGCATCACGCTGCTGACCGGTTCGCTCGACGACGAGGTGAAGCGATCGGCGCGGCGGAAGATTGTCCAGGGCGAAACCGATCTGGTGATTGGGACGCATGCGCTGATCGAGGAGAAGGTGGAGTTTGCCAATCTCGGTTTGGTCGTAGTCGATGAGCAGCACCGGTTCGGTGTGCTGCAGCGTTTCCGGCTGATGAAGAAGGATGGCGCGGAACCGGATGTGCTGGTGATGACGGCGACGCCGATTCCGCGAACGCTGGCGCTGTCGCTGTACGGCGATCTCGACCTGAGCGTGCTGGACGAGTTGCCGCCTGGCCGCACGCCGATTGTGACGCGGCAGGTCAGCGATGAGCGGTCGGACGAGGTGTGGAAGTTTGTGCGCGAGCAGGTGGCAAAGGGTCATCAGGCGTATGTGGTGTATCCGGTGATTGAGGGGCCGAAGGACGATCAGCCGGAGCTGGATTTTGCGCCGGAGGACGAGCCTCAGGGGCTAAAGCCCGCTTCTGCTGCGGCCGCTTATGGCACGGCTGAAGCCGTGCCCTACCGAGCTGTGCCCCTTCAAAACAGATCAGGGAAACCGCGTTACGGCGCGGCTGAAGCCGTGCCCTACCGAGCCGTGCCCCTTCAAAACAGACGAGCCGAACAATCGAATAAGCCGGCGAAGAAGTCCGCGAAGAAGTCCGCAAAAAAGGAACAGGCACCGGCACTTTTTCCGAAGTTGCCGTTAAAGTCGGCTACCGATATGTATGAAAGGCTGCGGACGCAGGAGCTGAGTGGGTTGAGGGTCGGGCTGCTGCATGGGCGGCTGGATGCGGATGAGAAGGCCGTGGTGATGCGGCGATTCGAGCGAGGCGAGACGGATGTGCTGATTGCGACGACCGTGATCGAAGTCGGCGTGGATGTGCCGAATGCGACGGTGATGGTGATCGAGCACGCGGAGCGGTTTGGGCTGGCGCAGTTGCATCAGCTGCGCGGCCGTGTGGGGCGCGGCGCGGCGCGGTCGTACTGCATTCTGATGACCGGCGGCAAGCTTTCTCCGAATGCCGAGGAGCGGCTGGCGGCGATGGTGCGCACGCAGGATGGGTTTGAGCTGGCGGAGCTCGATCTGGAGTTGCGGGGGCCAGGCGAGTTCTTCGGGACGCGGCAGGCGGGATTGCCGGACTTTCGCGTCGCGAACCTGGTGCGTGACCGCAAGCTGCTGGAGTTGGCGAAGGTGGAGTCGGCGCGGTTCGTCGCGAAGGCCAATGAGGAGGCGACGGTCGAGGAGAAGGCTCGCGTGTGGGCTCGACTCAAGGACGCCTGGCAGCGGCGGTATGGGCTGGCGGAAGCGGGGTAAGCGCAGCAAGGGGCGGCCAGCGGTGCGGCGATCAGCGATGAACCTGTCGGCGGTGGGGCGGTCAGCGAACCCGTTGTACCCCCTATCCCCTCTTGTGGGGTTAGGTTTTGGACTAAGTACCCTGTTTGCCGATATCGGGCAATTTCGTCTGAGGGCTTTGCATAGTCAATACCCCGAAACTTGGTACTTCCTGAGGCCTTCAAACTACCTCCTGGCGAGCCTTTCGACGGAAACAGGGTACTTGGCCGAGGACCTTGAAGCTGAGACGGGCTCAGGCTACAGGCCTCGGCGCGATCCGCCACGATGATTCCCAGAAAAAAATTTCTACGGGAAATCAGTGAAGCATATGATTCTGCTCGATCTGACGGTGTTGCGCGGCAGCGGAAGCAATTGATTCCGTTGTGCTTTGGATCAGGCACTTCGTTGTCTTATGCTTGCGCGGTGAGTGGAACTGGCCAGCTCGTGGCCGATGGAAACCGCAATATTCTTCATTCATCTCAAAGAGCAGCGATGCCCTGCCTGGGCAGGGTGGGAAATGAAAAAGCTCTGTTCGGGTTGAACAGAGCTTTCGCTATTTTCAGGGTAGGGTTTGTTGGGGTTTGAGAGCAAGGGAAATTGCGGGGGTGGTGGGTACGGAGGTAAGTGGGGGTAGCATCGATCCGATTGCGAGGAGCGGCCATAAGGGCACTAATACATATGGCTGACTTCGATTTGACTTACTGTGCTAACGTTTTCAGCCGTGACGACTACAAGCTCTATGACCGCATGATTCGGTACGATTCCTGGCCTGAAGGCCCCCATCTCCCTGCTCGCGTTCCCCCGGCCTGAAGGCCGGGGCTTCTACCGTCGTGCCGCTGACGCGGCACCATTTTTTGCGAGAGACCCAATCATCGGATCAGTGCACCAGCATCGGGATCAGGGGGCGATCATGCATGGAGGCGACTCTTTCAATAGAGGCGGGTAAATTCGCCATTGAACGCAGCTTCACGATGAGGACGATGCTGGCGGATTCTGGTCCGGTTTGGCGGTGCGGGCTGCTGTAGCGACGCGATAGTTCTCGATAAGTCCGCGCAAGACTAATTCGACGTCGGCTTCCAGGATGGGACGGCCTTGGATTTGTTTGCGGTAACGATCGGGCATGGCATTGCGGACAAAATCGTTTTGCATGAGACGCTTTTCAATGACGGCCTGCAAGGCAGAGGGCGACCAGGTTTTCTTATAAAGGTCGTTTGTAGACAAAGCTGCTTCCAGCCCCTTGTAGTAAGGCCATTCTTTGATGAGAAAGCCGTCATAGTCCTCAGAAAAAAGCTTGCAGACGCCTTTGCCCTCGCGCAGACCGATGTGCAGAATGCGGCAGATCATCCGCTTGCCCGTGCAGAGGTCGAGAAACCGCCTGACGATTGCGAATTTGACGCTGCCCCAGAGGGGGCCGCGGACGAGCGTGTCTTCGCGCCACTCCACGTCGACCTGGTAGCTGGGTATGCAGAGGCTGGTTCGCCGGACGACGACCTCCTGCTGGTCGCGCAGCGTGGCGCGGAATGGCGCCCTGGAAAAGGGGAGAGCGGTTCTGGCGGTCTCGTCCCACGAGCCTTCGAGTTTTGCGTAGGGATCCTTCCAGGTATCGGAAGGGTCAGGTTGAAAGCGCGCGACGACCCATTGTCCCGCGCGCAGAAGCGGTTCCACGGGGCTGGCCGGAGCCGACGAGGCGGTGACAAAGTGACACAGCGCCCAGGGTTTGTCACTTTCGGTGAGCGACGGCTTGGGGGGAATATAGCGGCGCTCTTCTTCGCCTTCGAGTAGCTTCCTCAGCATGCGGGAGATTTCCGGCAGCTCGTCGGTGTTGCGCCTGATGTCGTCTAGTTTCCTGTGCGTATCGCGATACGAGAGCCACTGCAGTTGTTTCCAGCCCTCCTCGTAGTCGGGCTCGCTGATCACGTCGCGAAAGTTTTCTTCGAGCAGCGCGGGGAAACTGCGCTGAAGCTCGGCGAGGAGAGGACCCGGGATGGTTTGGTAATGCAGCAGACGCAACGTTGTTTCGTTGTGGCGCTTCGCCGCACCCTCGGCGGCGAGACGCTCCATGGTGACACGGAGAAAATCGTCCAGTTTGGCGGGGACCAGTTGGTCCGACCGGATCGCACTGAGCTCCCCGGGCGCCGTCTTTGCGACGCAAGCCTTCCAGTTGCGGAACCAGTCGTCAAACTCAGAGGAGACTCTCGGCCGGAGCTGTTTCAGACTGCGGAGAAAGGTTTCGCGGTAGATCGTTTCCAGATCTGACGAAGTAGCGCCGAAATGTTCGGCGAAGTAATCTCCGCCGAGTTCGAGAAGCTTCTCGCCCGCTTTGTCTCCGAATTTCTCCACGTAGTCCCCTACGAGATCGGCCAGCGGTTCACTCAGGACGAGGTTTCCGGCGCAACCCGCGAGCATGCCGACAAACGGTCCCGCAACCGCGGTCGCGATCGCGGCAACGGCGGTACGAAACAATATTTCGGGAACAGGATTCGAGCGCGACGGGCTCAAAGGAAGGCTCCTTCTGCGTGGCTGTTGACGAGGCGGAAGCTGAGACGCGGGGATTATATCGCGGAATTGGCGTACGGCTCAGCCTGCTGCACGCGTAATCAGTAGGGATGCACGAAACCCACCTCTGCCAACTGCCGGCAGACCTGGGGCACCCGGTGGGGATGCACCGAGCGGCGGCGATCGGGTATGGCGCGGCTGGTTCGCCGGAAGAGAAAAAAGTGTCTAAGCTGGAATGGATCGCATCCCTGTTCTATCCGTGTACTGAAAGGAACCACTATGAAGCTTGCGCAATTTGCATCGCCGGTTGTTACGTTTGCTCTTCTCGCCGTGGCCGCTCCCGCGGTTCTGGCACAAACCACCACCTGGAAGTCGGACCCGGCGCACAGCGAGGTCGATTTCTCGATCGTGCACCTGAGCCTTTCCAACGTGCATGGACGCTTCGGCACGGTGGACGCGACGATTGTGAGCGACAGCCAGGATGTGACAAAGTCGACGGTGAAGGCCACGATCCACATGGACGGAATCAATACAGGCGTGGCGGCGCGGGACAACGACCTGAAGAGCGAGAAGTACTTCAATGTGGCGCAATATCCGACGGCGACGTTTGCCAGCACCAGTATTGCGAAGGGCGGGTCGGGCCTGACGGTGAACGGCAACCTGACGATCAAGGGCGTGACCAAGCCGGTGGTGCTGGACGTGAGCGGCCCGACGGGCCCGGTGCAGGGGATGGACAAGAAGCAGCACGAGGGGTTTAACGCGACGACAACGATCCATCGCTCGGACTTCGGGATCGGTGCGGGGCTGCCGACGGCCGTGCTGAGCGAAGACGTGAAGCTGACGATCGAACTGGATGTGGCGAAGCAATAACAAAGAGGAACGGAGGTTGCTGTGTCGAGCCCGTGGACGAATCGCGAGACTCCGCTCTCCGTGTCTCAGGCTTTGCCAGTACCCTGCGATCGTGAGAATCCCTATCTCAGGATCTTCAAGAGCAACGTCTACGTGCGGGACCACGATCGCAGCCTCGCCTTCTGGGTGGGCCTGCTGGGGTTCAGCGTGCTGGCCGACGGCCGCTTTGAATTTGGCCGATGGGTTGCGATCGCGCCGCCGGACGGCAGTACGATCCTTGCCCTGATTGCGCCGCGGCGGGGTTCGGAAAACTACCGGCTGATCGGGCGGCCCACGCAGATTGGCTTCATCGCGGAGGATGTGAACGCGACCTTCGAATTGTGGCGGAGCCGCGGCGTGCATTTCGAGCAGCCTCCGCAGCCGCAGTTGTGGGGCGGGACCTTTGCGCGGTTCGTGGACGTGGATGGGAATTCCTTCGAGCTGCTGGGCTCGGACGAGATGAGCCGGGAGATCGAGGCGCAACGCCGCGCGGCGAACGAACGCGTGGAGATCGAGCGCCGCGTCGCCCAGGAGCTGGAGATCGCGAAGCAGGTTCAGGCGAAGCTCTTTCCCCAGACCGCTCCCACGATGCGGACGCTGGATTATGCGGGTGTCTGCATCCAGGCGCGGCAGGTGGGCGGCGACTATTACGATTTCCTCTCCTTCGGACCGAACCGGGTGGGTTTGCTGATCGGCGATATCGCGGGAAAAGGCATCGCCGCAGCTTTGCTGATGGCGAACCTGCAGGCCAATCTGCGCAGCCAGCTGGCTATGGCGCGGGAACAGCCGGAGCTTTTTCTGTGCCGAGTGAATGAGACGTTCTACGACAACACAGTAGAAAGCGCGTATTCGACGATCTTCTTCGCCGAATACGAGGACGACACGCAACGGCTGCGTTACGCCAACTGCGGGCATCTGCCGGGACTGTTGTTGCGCAGCGATGGCACGGTGGAAGAGCTGGCCTCCACCGGAACGGTGCTGGGCATGTTTCGCAGCTGGGATGGACACACGGGCGCATGCCAGCTGGCGCCGGGCGATTCGCTCGCTCTTTACACCGATGGAGTGACCGAGGCGTGCGACGCGCAGGGAGAGGAGTTTGGCCAGCAGCGGCTTGCCGCGCTTCTGCGGGAACATGCAGCGCTGGGGGCGCAGGCAACGGTGGATGCGGTACTCGATGCGGTGCAGCAGTACTGCGACGGGGAGCAAGGCGACGATGTCACGCTGATCGTGGCCAAGTGCACGTGCGACTGAGGGGGACTGGCCGTCCAGGCAACCCGCGCCTCGCGCGAGTCCCATGTCTGCCAACGGCGGGCAGGCATGGGGCACCCACACAGGGCGGCGGGACGTTATTTTGAGCGCAGGAGCGGCTGGAACTCCGGATGGGTTGCGAGGATGTGCTGCGCCAGGGGGCACATGACATCGACTCGCAGGGAATGGTCTTTGGCGTATTGGAAGGCGGTGGTGACCAGTTCCAGCGCGATCCCCCGACCGCGCTGCGACTCGGCGACTTCGGTGTGCCAGAGAGTCATCCAGCCGTGGCCGTCCGTCTCGAATTCGAGATAGCTGGTTTGTCCGCCGTGCTCGATCTCAAAGCGGCTGCGGGTGACCTGGGTTGGGTTGCTCACGCGGGATTCTCCTGGGATTATGGGAGTGCTTTCGAGTGAGGGTTGCCTGCTGGTCCTCATCGGCATGGTCGCGAGTTTAATCGCCTGCCTCTATTCTGCGCTATACTCCCGCCCATCGGAATGCCGCAAAACGGAGCCGCTCATGTCCACCCCTTCCCCCCAGACCTCCACTGACATTCACGCCAAAGCGCTGGCCATCAACCTCGAGGCTTCTTTCTATGGGACGTTTGCCGAGATTGGCGCTGGTCAGGAAGTGGCCCGCTGGTTTCTGAGCGTAGGCGCAGCGTCGGGAACCGTAGCGCAAGCCATCTCCGCTTACGACAAGACCGTCAGCGACGACACGTACGGGGCCGGCACGCGCTACGTCTCCAAAGAGCGCCTGCTGGCCATGCTCGACTACGAGTATCAGCTTCTGCTCGCCCGGCTCGCGAAAGAACGCGGCGCCCATACGCGATTTTTCGTTTTTGCGGACACCGTCGCCACACGAAATTACCAGGGGACGAATGAGCAACACGGCTGGCTCGGTGTCCGCTTCCAGGCGGAGCCGGATGGCGAACCGAATCAGATTCTTCTCCATATCAACCTCATGGATCGCACGGCACAGCTCCAGCAGCAGGCGATTGGCACGCTCGGCGTGAATCTGATCTATGCCGCCTATCACCAGCGGTCTTCTCCGGAGAGCTTTCTTGCCGGCCTGTTCGACGATTTGTCCTGTGAACGACTGGAGATCGATGTTCTCGAACTCACAGGCCCGGTTTTCGCTGGGCAAGACTCCCGCCTGTGGAGCCTGGATATGCTGCGCAACGACATGTGCCATGCCCTCGTCTTCGACTCGAAGGCGCAACTGGTTGAGCCGGCCACGCCCCTGCACAAGCGGCCGCTGCTGGTGCAGCGTACTTTACACGGCCATGCGGGCCCGTCGGCCAGCGAAGCGTTTCAGACCGCACGACAGATGTTCCTGGCGGAAGGGACTCCGACCGAACGCGAACCATTAGCGGTCCTCGAGATCAGTACTCCCACGCTCGAAGGCTCGGCTGCCTCGGATAACGCTGAACTGCTGGCCCTGGTGGAGCAGCTTGTTCCTTTAGGCACGGTGATCGTCACCGACTACCGGGAGGGCTATGAGGTGCTGAATTACGTTCGCCGCTATAACACTGCACCCATGCGAGTGGTTCTCTGGATTTCGATGTTCCTTCAGAACATGGAAGAAAATGTGTATGTGTCTCAGCCGGGCGCCGTGCTCGAGAACTTTGGACGATTGCTCTCCACCGACGTGACCATCTTTGTCGCTCCCATGCGCAGGGAAGCCTTCGTGGCGGCGCTGGGCGGCATGCCCGAAGGCCTGTTGCGGGAGACTCCCGGGCGCGATCTGTTGACTCTCGACGATTTTCTGCCCCGGCCGCCGCTGGACCATCTCTTCCGCTATCTTCGCGCGGCAGGGCGGATTGTTCCTCTGGAGGGAACGGAAGCGAAGAGCGATGCTCACCCTCATTCCGCCCAGCAACGGCAGAATTAGAATGGGGCACCCGGAATTG
>Ga0209380_10002018_pt1 | contig 13264 bp, 7 predicted proteins | sample HubBroMetageWFT6_FD_188347 | JGI IMG/M metagenome (GOLD analysis project Ga0209380, IMG submission 188347) | Warmed and freeze-thawed soil microbial communities from the Hubbard Brook experimental Forest, New Hampshire - Hubbard Brook CCASE Soil... | ecosystem: Environmental > Terrestrial > Soil...
GGCGGGACCGAAGCAAAGTCGAAGGCGGACAATGCCTGCCCAAGCGCAGGACCGAAAGGTTGCCTGGAACTCGCCCTTGAGGCGATGGGAGGGTCGGCGCGGCTTGAAGGCATCAAGAACATGAGCTTCGAGGCTGTCGGCCATACTCTCCTGGTCGAGCAATCGTATCGCCAGGATCCCTTTATTACCTCCTACGAGCGGATGTCGGCGAGAGTGGACTTCGCCGGCAATCGGATCCGGGTCGAAACTCACGAGATCTGGCCGGAGTCTGATCCCGGGCAGGCCGAATCGGATTCGACGATGGTAGCTGGTCCGGAGGGCTGCGTGCGCAAGGCCCGGGATGCTTCGGGCAAGCCTGCTTCGGACAGCCCGTGCTCGCTCGCGGACATCGACTGGGAGCGCGACGCACTCGCCCTTGGACCGCTCCGGCTGTTGAGGACCGCACTTGGCGCACTCGACCTGCACTTTAGTTCCGCTGAAACGGTTCGTTCAACGTCGCACACGGTCTTGGCGTTCAGCTGGCAAGGGATGCCAGTGCGGATCATGCTCAATCCGTTTAACCATCTGCCGGACGCGGTGGAAAAAGTGGCTCAGTTCCACGACCATTGGTATCCGTGGGGTGACGTGCGGCAGCGGATCTATTTTGACAACTGGCAGACCGTTCGCGGCATTCGCTATCCGACCAACCAGGTTGAGGAACGGAACGGAGTCTTATGGAAATCGACGCAGTTTCTCGACCTCAAGTTCGAAGTTCCAAGGGATGCGGCTCTGTTCAACATGGACGCGAAGACTGCCAGGTTGGGCGCACAATCCAAAGGTTGGGAACGATCGTTTGAGGCGAAGACGGCCACCCAGCTTGCGCCGGGAATAACTTTGTTTCCCGGTGCCTGGAACGCGACTCTGGTGAAGCAGGAGGATGGGGTCGCCGTCCTTGAAGCTCCTGTTTCGGGAACTTATGTCGCTGGCGTGATGGCGGAAGCCAAGAAGCAATATCCGAATCTTCCACTCACGGCCGTGATGTCCACCTCCGATTCATGGCCGCACGTCGGCGGCGTCCGCCAAGCAGTTGCTCTCAACCTGCCGGTCTACATTCTGGACTTGAACAAGCCCCTTCTCGATCGATTGATAGCGGCAAAACATGAACTGCATCCTGATCTGCTGGCCGAAACACCGCGAGGGCCAGTCTGGAGAATTGTCTCGCAGAAGACAAGCTTGGGAAGCGGAGAAAACAGAATGGAACTGTATCCCCTGCGCGGCGCCTCGACCGAGCGACAGTACCTGGTCTATTTTCCACAACATCACTTGCTTTATGCGAGCGATACCTTGGCCATAAATGACGATGGCACTTTGTATGATCCCGAACTCATGCGCGAAGTCGTCGAGGCAGTCGAGCGAGAGGGGCTAGAGGTGAGCACGGTGTTTGCGATGCACCACGGACCAGTAGCGTGGACCAGCGTAGTCGCACTCGTCAAGAAAGCTCTAAACTGAGGCCGTTGTTTTCGTTAACTTCCCACGTAGCGGGCATACATACTACGCGCCACTGCCGTGTCGGTGGTGCCCTTGATAATGGCGCGGCCGTCGGGAAATAGCGTCATCTCGTAGGGGTCGTGCCAGAACTTCAGGACGAAATCGTTGTAGCGGACGACACCCTGGGATTGGAGGCGGCGATGCATCTCAGCGAAGTCGATGGGCCGTTGTCGCTCATGGATTTGCACGGAATTCCTGCCGCAAAGGGTGATGTGCGGACGACCCTCACCCGCCAAGTGGATGAAGTCCCGCCTGCCGCAGGCTCGGCAACCGGCACGGGGCTTCGAGGCAGAAATTTCAGCGTGCTCGTTGGTCCAGACATCGAAGGAAAGCAAAGTGCGCCGCAGTTGTGAGGCGGCGCTTGCTCCGAGCAAAATCTTGAGCGCCTCGGTCGCGGCGAAGGACGCTACCAGATTCACCGCCGAATTGAGGATACCGGAGGTCTCGCAGGTTTCAACCATGCCGCGGGGGGAGTCCGGGAAAATGCACGCCAGACAGGCGGTATCACCTGGCAGGATGTTCAAGGTGACGGCGTAGCTTCCCACCGCAGCGGAATAAACCCAGGGAAGGGAGCCTTCCACGGCGTAATCATTGATCAGATAGCGGGTTTCGAAATTGTCAGTTCCATCTACAATCAGCGACATTCCCTCAAGTAAGACTTCAATGTTCCCCGGGACCAGATCTTCAACCTTTGGTTCAATCGAGATTTGCGAGTTGAAGGCAGCGATCTTGCGGGCAGCGGCGATGGCTTTGGGCAGAGACTCCGCTGCATCGTTCTCGTCGAACAGCGATTGGCGCTGCAAGTTGCTGGCTTCGACATAGTCGCGGTCAACGATGCGAATCGTGCCCACGCCGGCGCGCGCCAGCAGTCCCGCCAGGGCCGAGCCGGTGGCGCCGCATCCAATAATCGCCACACGGGCGCTGGCCAGCTTTCGTTGGCCTTCGGCGGCGATACCGCGGAACAGGATCTGCCGGGAGTAACGTTCGTTCAAGGCAGATTTCTGCGGCGCAATTCCAGCTTGATCGCCGGGTTGGGTTTCCTGTGCCAAAGAGGTCACCAGTGTCAGGGTGTAAAACCTTTATTATAAGTCTGGCCTTGCGGTGGATGATGCCAATCCCGAGCTCATCTTAACGCCCGAGGCCTCACGAGTTGGTACAACGACAGCCGGGCGCATTCCATCGAAATCAAATAGCGCCCGGGCCCAAGGATACTGTTTGCTGAAACGGTACGCGACACCTCTGACTGCGATGATCTTTCTATGGTCGGCGGTGTTGGCGTCTGCACAGGCAGGCGGATCTTCCACGCTTCCATCGAACCCGTCTCGAGAAAATCCGTCGCCATCAAGCTCGGATCATTCGGGTCCGACGCAACTGATTCCAGTCCCGGCGAAATCTGAGCCAGCCCGGCAAGACGCGCAACCGTCTTCCAAGTCTGGTATTTCCGGCTATGAAGGAAGGCTCGTGCGATCCATTCAGATCTCCGGCGTCGGAGAAGGTGAGCGTGAGCACGTGATGCAATTGCTCCTCCAAAAAGCGGGGGAACCGCTAGATCGCGGGAAGGTTCGCGACAGCATTCGCGCACTGTACGCCACCGGCCGTTTTGCCGACATTCAGGCGGAGATTAGTCCGTCCGGGGACGGGGTTTCGCTTACCTTTACCACCTCTCCCAACTTTTTTGTGGGCGCGGTTGACGTGGAGGGCGCTCCCACCCGTCCCACTTCAAATCAAATTATCAACGCGTCCAAGCTGCAATTGGGAGAACTCTTTACCCAGGAGAAATTGGAGCGCGCCCTCGAAAACATTCGCCAATTGATGCAGGAGGACGGATATTACCGGGCTCGAGTCTCAGCCGAGCGGGTGTCGAACGCCTCCTCCCAACAGGCGGACCTTCTCTTCCACGTCAGTCGGGGCGAGCAGGCCAGAGTCGGTGAGGTAAAGGTCGCTGGCACATCCGGCATGTCTTCTTTAGAGGTGCAGGATATTGCACATCTGGATCGTGGTGAACGGGTCACGTCGGCGCGCGTTCGAGGTTCGCTGCAACGGCTGCGCAAGAAATTTCAGAAGCAGAATCGGGCGCTGGCCCAAGTTTCAATTGCCGAGCAACTCTACCATCCGGAGACCAACCGGGTTGACTTTACGTTTCAACTCGATCCGGGCCCGGTGGTCGTCATTTACGCCCGCGGCTATCACATCAGCCGCGGCACGCTAAGGAAGCAAATTCCAGTTTACGAAGAGAACGCAGTCGATGATGATTTGCTGAATGAAGGGAAGCGCAACTTGCTCGACTATTTGCAAACGCGCGGCCACTTCGACGCCAAGCTGGAGATACGGAAAGAAACCGATTCGAAGACCCTGAGAGTGATCTACCAGATCGATCCGGGGGCCCTGCATAAGCTGGCCCTGGTGGAGATCACGGGTAACAAGGATTTTCTGGACACGTCGAAGTTGCGATCGTATCTGCAGATTCAGCCGGCAAGCCGCTTCCTAAGCCACGGACGCTATAGCGAGGCCCTTCTCAAAAACGATGTCGCGACCCTGGAAAGGCTGTACCGCGCCAGCGGATTCCGCCAGGTCCAAATTCAAACCAACGTGGACGATAACTACCACGGGACGCAAAATAAATTGGCGGTTCACCTCCACATCGAAGAAGGAGTGCGCACGCGCATCGGCGAGTTGCACGTGCTGGGTACCCAGAAAGTCGCGGCCCCGGAACTGCCGGAGCTGAGTTCGCAACCGGGCCAGCCTTACTCCGAACAGGATCTGGCGAACGATCGCGAGAGGATCCTCAATTTTTACTTTGATCACGGATTTCCGAATGCCGCTCTCGAGATCAACACAAAACCTTCCGAGCATCAACCCGATCGCGAAGATGTAACCTTCTCCATTCAGGAAGGAGAGCGCTTTACGGTGAATCGGGTGATGGTGGCCGGAACGGAACACACGCGCGATTACGTTGTGAACCGAGAATTGCAGGTTCACGAAGGAGAAGCGCTGAGTCAGCAGGATCTGCTGAATACACAGACCAGGCTTTATGATCTGGGTATCTTCGCTCAGGTGGATACGGCGGTGCAGAATCCTGACGGAACTGATCCGCAGAAAAATGTCCTGGTGCAAGTGCAGGAAGCCAAGCGGTATACCTTCACCTACGGTGTTGGAATCGAGTTCGAGACAGGTCAGCCCGCGGGAACGAACGCACCCCAGGGGAAAACAGGGGTAAGTCCAAGAGTGGAATTTGACGTGACTCGGTTGAATGTTGGAGGGCGCAATCAAACCCTGACCTTTCAGTCCCATGTGGGAAGCCTGCAACAGCGTGGACTGATTAGTTACGCCGTTCCGAAGCTATTCGACAACGACAAATTCAAACTGATTTACACGATTTTCTACGACAACAGCCTGGACGTGGCAACGTTTACCTCACAGCGGCTCGAAGGCAAGATCGACCTGCGGCAACAGTTCGCAAACTCCGGTGTCGAGCCTGGGACTCGCCCGGGGCCGAATTCGCTTACCTATCGCTGGGATTTTCGTCGGGTGAAGGCCAGCCACTTCGCCCAGGGGTTCTCTACCGATCAGATTGCGATTTTGTCGCTTCCCGCCCGGGTCGGTGGCCCGGGTTTCACCTTTATTCACGACAAGCGGGACAATCCCCTCGAGAGCACAAAGGGAGACTACTTCACGCTCGATGGCTTCGCCGCTGCCACTTATTTTGGCTCGGAAGCCGATTTCGGACGCGCTCTCGGCCAGTATTCCAGCTATTACGTTCTTGGCAAGGGAAAGCCCGGGCATCAGTTTGTGTTTGCGCGTTCGACCAGCGTTGGCCTCGAACAGCCCTTCGGAGGGACCAAGATTCTCCCTCCTGGATCCTGCCCGACCAGCGAAGCGGGGGAACAAACCTGCGTGGGCGTTACCACCATCCCATTGCCGGAACAGTTTTTTGCGGGTGGGGGCAACTCTCACCGCGGATTTGGGTTGAATCAAGCAGGCCCTCGCGATCCGTCTTCCGGTTTCCCAGTCGGCGGCACGGCGTTGTTTATGAACAACCTGGAACTGCGTTTTCCCCAAACTTCGTTGCCCTATTTGGGAGAAGGTTTTGGCTTTGCGATTTTTCACGATATGGGTAACGTATTTACAACCCAGCACGATATGTTGAAGGGATTGATGCGTTGGCACCAGCCAAATCCCGGACTATGCCTGCCCACTAGTACAACGAACACCCAGTGCATTACCCAGTTCGATAACATCGGATATGATTACACTTCGCATGCGGTCGGCTTGGGTTTACGATACAAGACGCCGATCGGGCCGCTACGTTTTGACTTTGGATACAATCTGAATCCGACCCGCTACTTCCAGGCGTTCACTACCACGGACCCGATTACCGTAACCACCGTCGAGTCGCAGCGCCTGCGGCATTTCAATGTTTTTTTCAGCATAGGCCAGCCATTCTAATGAACAGAATTCGCACCAAGAACGCGGTCGTCCTGGCACTGATCGTTTTTATCGGCGCTTTTATCCTGCCCGCGGCCTGGGCCGGTGACGTCATCGACCGCATCGTCGCGGTGGTGAACGGGCACATTATTCTGCAGAGTGACTGGGACGAAGCGCTCAGCTACGAGGCCCTGCTCGACCACCGCGACGTCGGCCAATTCACCGATGAGGATCGCCGGGGTGTCCTCGACCGGCTGATTGATCAAGAACTGCTCGGGGAGCAGATGAAGTCTGCTTCGTTCCAGCACGCCTCGGAATCCGAGGTATCCGACCGGGTGGAAGAAGCTCGAAAGCAGTACCCAGAAGCTGCCACCGATGAGGGCTGGGGTCGAGTCCTGGCCAGGTTTGGGCTGTCGGAAAAAGATCTGATAGCGCATGTGGAGCAGCAGATCGATCTCATGCGACTGGTGGATGCACACCTTCGACCTGCGGTGCAGATCGATTCCAAAACCGTCGAAGCCTACTACAGGGAGAAATTCGTTCCCCAGTTGAAACAATCGATCGTGGAGGCCGTTCCATCGACCGATGTCGCCGCCAAAATACGCGAGTTGTTGACCCAACAGAAGGTGAACGAGCTGATGGTTTCCTGGCTGCAGTCTTTGCGCTCGGAAAGCAAAGTTAGCGTTCCCGGCCTGGGCGGTGCCGGGGACGGGGTACAAACCCGGTGACTAAGCGTGCGCGGCCGCCACGCTGGTGGAAATATCTCCTCATTACTGTTGCAGTTGGCGTGACCGCCCTGCTGGCAGGCCTCTGGTACTCCACCACCAATTCCTTTCAAGCTTACGTGCGGCGGCGCATGATCGCCGAGGTGGAGAGAATTACCGGCGGTCGCGCCGAAATTGGCAGCTTCCACGTTGTCCCTTTCCACCTGCAAGTCGAAGTGCGCAATATAACGGTGCGGGGCAAGGAATCTCCGACCGATGTTCCACTGTTTCATGCCGACAGCCTGCTGGCACACTTAAAGGTCATTTCGTTTCTGCGCACCGAGTTCGGCTTTTACTCGATGACTCTTGAACATCCGGTTGTTCATATCGCCATTGGTCCGGACGGAACCACGAACCTCCCGGCTCCGCGAGTGCCCGGTAAACCATTTGAGAGCACCTCGATCGAGCAGTTGTTTGCCCTGTCCATTGATCATCTGTCGGTGAGGAATGGCGAAATGCGGTGGGCGGACCAGAAAATTCCCCTGAATTTCGACGTTCGTGACACCGGCCTGCAGATGGACTATTCGTTTCTGCACCGCCGTTATGATAGCCACCTCATCGTTGGCAAAGTGGATAGTGCGGTCGAGGATTTCCGTCCGTTTGCCTGGATGACCACTGTCGATTTCAGCCTGGCGACCAACTTCGTCGAAATCAAATCTCTGCGATGGCAGTCTGGCCGGTCGTCTCTTGAAGCGAACGGACGTATCAGCGACGTTCGCAATCCACGCCTCGATGGCAGCTACGAAGCTCACATCGATCTCGCAGACGTCGCCGCGATTACCCGCCGGCGCGACCTGCGCGCCGGTGTGGCCGAGTTCAGGGGCAACGGCCACTGGTCGCTGAATGACTTTGCCAGTTCGGGTGCTGTGGCGCTGCGCGATGTGGGCTGGCAGAACGATCAGATTGCGATCAAGAGAACGAGTGCAACGGCGGATTACTCGGTGACCGACGAGCAGATCAAGGTGTGGAAGCTGCAGGGCAAGTTGTTCGGAGGAAGCTTTACCGGCGAGGCTCAGGTCGACAACTGGCTGCACAGCGTGCCTCCGTCGCCGGGCAAAGCCAAGAAGGGTGAGGATCTTGCGGTTATGAGCGCTGCCCGGCCTCCAGCTAAGAAGGCTGACAGAGTGAAGGTCCCCGGAGTCGAGAGCGGTGCCGTGCATTTTCGGTTGCGCGATATTTCCGCCGGAGAGTTGGCGATCGCCTTGGATATGCCGGCGCATCGACTTCACCGGTTTCGTCCTTCGGGACTGGCCACTGGCACCATGGACGCATTCTGGAAAGGATCCCCCCGGGGCGCCGAGGTCGGATTTGCGGCCGACATGGCTCCGCCGTCACGTCCCACTGCAGGCGAATTACCGGTGACGGCCCACACCCAGGGAAAGTATCACGCTGCGACCGATTCTCTGGAACTCGGGCAGTTCAACCTGTCTACGCCGGCATCGCGGATTCAGGCCTCAGGTGTTTTGGCCGCTACCTCGACGCTGCACATTTCCGTATCGACTTCTAACCTTGAAGAATGGCGGCCACTGGTGACCGCGCTTGGCGGCCCCATCCACCTGCCGTTTCAAATCGACGGCAATGCGACCTTCAACGGCGTAGCCGCAGGCACGTTTTCAGCACCAACGGTGGCGGGGACGCTGGTTGCGGGCGATTTCCAGTTCACGGTGCCAGCGACGTCGCTCACGGCGGAACAGCAGGTTCATTGGGATTCCCTCGCGGTCAGCATTCAGTTTTCTTCGCATGAACTTGCGCTTCACGGAGGCACGCTGCGGCGAGGCGACACCAGTGCCGATTTCGAGTTCAGCGCGGCGCTCGAAGAAGGGCAATTCACCGAAACCAGCCCCTACACGGCACGCGTGAACCTGCACAACGTGGATGTTCGGTCGACGGCAACACTTGCCGGATTCAACTATCCCGTTTCCGGAACGGCAGACGTATCCGTGCAGGTTGCAGGTACGCGTGAGCATCCCCGGGCGGAGGGGCACATTCACGCGGCGAATGCCTCGGCGTATGAGGAAGTGATCGAGAAATTCGACGCAGATCTGCACATCGCTGGCAGCGAGACGACTCTCAACCATATCCACCTCACCCATCAGGATGCCGATGTTTCCGGCAGTGCGTCCTACACACCGTCGACGGGCGGCTTCAAGCTCGACTTGATCGGGAAAAACTTCGACGTATCGCGGATTCGCCAGATTCATCTGGACCCTTTGCCGATGGAAGGTCGGGCTGACTTTACCTTGCAGGGCAGCGGGACGCTCCGTGCGCCGGTGATCAACGCTTCTGTGCACATCAACCAGCTCTTTCTCGATCGCGAATTTACCGGCGCATTGGAGTTCGAAGCCACCACCAAGAACGGCGAACTGCTGGTGAATGGGCACTCCGATTTTCCACAGGGCACGCTATCGGTTGCCGGCACCGTGGGCATGCACGGGGATTATCCGGCGAACATTTCTGCGCAACTGGATCATGTCGATCTCGACCCTCTTTGGCGCGCTTACTTGGGCCGGCAGCTGACCGGACATTCCTCCTTTGGCGGCGCAGTGACCATGCAGGGGCCCTTACGTTATCCGAGGAGGTGGACGCTTTCAGGAAGCTCCACCGCGGTCACGATCGACGTGGAATACGCGAAGCTGCACAATCAGGGTCCGCTGTCATTTACCTATGCCGACCAGACAATTCACATTCTCCCCGGGCACATGGTCGGAGAGGGGACCGACGTTGTGGGACATGGTTCAATTCACTTCGTGGGTGCGCAGGAGCTTGATTTGTCAGCTGACGGGCAGGTTGACCTTGGACTGCTCGGCAGCCTAGTTCCGGATGTGACCAGTTCCGGTCTCACAACGATCCACATGACCTTGGGGGGCTCGCTAACCCAACTGCTTCCACAGGGCACGATCGAGGTCAAGAACGGATCAGCGAACTATGCCGGCTTGCCGAGCGGCTTAAGCGAGATGAACGGAACCCTCTCGTTCACGCGAGACCGTATCCATATTGACCAGCTCACGGCTCGAACCGGCGGCGGCACGCTGGACATGAAAGGCGACGTCACTAACTACAATCAGCAACTCTCTTTCGACCTCACCGCAATCGGGAAAGACGTCCGTCTGCGATATCCGCCTGGAGTCAGCTCGACCGCGACCGCCCAGTTGCGCTGGGTGGGAAGCCGCTCCGTTTCAATGATTTCCGGTGATGTCATGGTCACAAAGTTGGCGGTGACGCCCGGCTTTGATTTTGGCTCGTACCTGGAACGCAGCCGGCAATCGGCGGCGATCACGCCCGCAAATTCGCCGCTCTACAACGTGAAGCTGGATGTCGCTGTGCATACCGCGCCCGAACTGCAGATGAAGACGGCGGTAGCCAGGTTGTCCGGTGACGCGGATTTGCGCCTTCGGGGTTCGGTGGCGCGTCCGAGCGTGCTTGGCCGCGCGGATATCCTGGAAGGGGACGCAACTTTCAACGGCATCAAGTTCCGGCTGGAGCGTGGAGATATCACGTTCGCGAATCCGGTGGCGATTGAACCTCAAGTCAACTTGCAGGCCACGACTCACGTGCGCAACTACGATCTGGACATCACGGTGACCGGCACGCCGGATCGCCTGACGGTTAATTATCGTTCCGAACCGCCGTTGCCGAAGTCAGACATCATCGCCCTGCTCGCTCTCGGTCGTACCAGCGAAGAGTCAGAGCAATTGCAACAACAGTCGGGGCAGGGAATATTTACCGACGAAGCCACCAACCTGATCGTCAGCCAGGCCATCAACTCGACCGTAAGCAGCCGCATGCAAAAGCTCTTCGGCGTCAGCCGCATCAAAATTGATCCCCAGGGCCTAACCACAGAAACCAACCCCACCGCGCGTGGACCGCAGGTGACCATCGAGCAGCAATTCGCCAACAACATATCTCTCACTTACAGCACCAACGTTTCGCAGAGCTCACAACAGATCATTCAGGGCGAATACTACGTCAATCGCAATATCTCCGTTGTCGGTACCCGCGATCAAAACGGCGTGGTCAGCTTCGATGTCCGCGTTCGGCGGCGCAAGAAATAGAATAGGTCTTGCGGGACATCCTTCCAACTGCGCATGAATGATTCTGGCGAAACCGCCGTATTCTCGAGTCTCCGGCTGAGCATGGTCAATTCCCAGTTGCGGGCGCGCGGCGTTGCCGATCGACGCGTGCTCGATGCGATGTCGCGAGTGCCGCGTCACAAATTCGCGCCCGAAAGCTGGCGCGATCAAGCCTATGACGATCATCCTCTTCCGATTGGCCAAGGGCAGACCATCTCTCAGCCTTACATCGTTGCGCGTATGTTGGAAGCTTTGGCCCTTTTGCCCTCCGACCGAGTGCTTGAGGTTGGCACCGGATCGGGCTACCTGACTGCATTGCTCGCCGAACTCGTGACCCGGGTCATTTCCGTGGAGCGCCATCCCGCGCTCGCGGATTCGGCCCGGGAATTGATCTCATCGATGGGCTACAACAACGTACGCGTGGTTGTGGGCGATGGCAGTCAGGGCTTTGGGGAAGAGGCGCCTTACGATGCCATCATCGTTTCCGCGGCTGGTCCCGAAGTGCCGCGCCCGCTGCTCGAACAGCTGGCTGAAGGCGGAAGAATGATTATTCCCGTCGGTGGGTGTGACTCTCAGCAACTGCAGTTGATCCGTCTGGAAAACGGCGAGCCGCGCCTCAGTTTGCGAGAACTGTGCCGCTTTGTACCGTTGGTCTCGGACGCCGGAACCTAGACGCAGTTGGAAAGTGCTCGTAGTCCCGACCGCTGATGCCCAACGCCCAAGACCCTGCATTACAATCTAGCCGTGGCGGTTCTGCACAATCTGCGCGTGACCTTGGAGATGATCAAGTGGGAGCACTCCATCTTCGCGCTGCCGTTTGCGCTCTGCGGAGCCATGCTCGCGGCTGGGGGATTTCCTTCGATCCATCAACTTGTGTGGATCATGGTTGCCATGGTCGCGGCGCGGTCCGCTGCCATGGCGTTCAATCGCTGGGCAGATGCTGCCATCGATGCGGCCAATCCACGCACCAGCGTCCGCGCCCTGCCTGCCGGTCATCTCACGCCCGGTTTCGTGATTGCGTTTGTGATGGTTTCGAGCGCCATTTTTATTCTTGCCGCCAGCGAACTGAATCGCCTGACGCTTTGGCTATCCCCGGTGGCTCTGGCTGTGCTTCTGCTTTACTCCTACACGAAACGGGTCACTCGTTGGTCGCATCTGGTGCTCGGATTCGCGCTCGGCATGGCGCCTTCGGCGGCCTGGATCGCGGTGCGCGGTTCGCTAGACCCCCGAATCCTTCTGCTCACCGCGGCTGTGACCTTCTGGGTGGGAGGCTTCGACGTTCTCTACGCTTGCCAGGACTTCGATTTCGACCGCCAGAGCGGGCTCCATTCCATTCCGCGATACACCGGCATTGCTGCGGCTCTCTGGATCGCGCGCGCGTTTCATGTCGTGATGGTGGCCCTGCTCGTCGCCTTGCTCATTGTGTTCGGATTGGGAAAACTGGCTGAACTGGGTGTGCTCGCGGTCGTCTTGCTGCTGCTCTACGAACATTCGTTAGTCCGGCCGAATGACTTGTCGAAACTCAATGCTGCGTTCTTCACCATGAATGGCGTCATATCCGTGCTGTTCTTTGTGTGCGTCGCGGGGGATTTGCTGCTGCGGAAGTAATAGGCGACCTGCCCAAATGAACTCCCACCGTTTTTGACCCGGAAGGGTTGTCGGGCGGTTCTCGGTGAGTGCAACGGCCTGATTGCGACAGTTCGCTCCAAGATCGCCCGTTGATCAGAACCTGGTTGTCACATGCATAGCCGCAGCGCATGTTTTCTGTCGTGCCTTCTTGCTACGAAGTTGCCCTCGAGGAGCTTGCCGTTCAAATTGATGTCGTACTTGCCCGAGATATGTTTTGGCGCCGTGTCTTGCGTCTCAAACCCGTCGATCCATACTCTGCCATCGGCAATGCTCTCGCACTTGCCGTCGGAAACGCACCCATCACGAAGGACATAAATGACGGACCACTTCCCTTGTCCGAAAGAACGGCCTCCGAATGTGCCCGGCGGAAAATCCATTCGGAAAAACAAAACGAGTTTTCCCGGGACAGGAGCACCATCAATTTTGGCTAGGAAGATTCCGACACCATCGCAATACATCTCAAAGTGGCCGGTCGCCGTGGCCCCGGATGCTAGTGGAAGCAAAGGTGGGGCGAAGAGCACGATAACGCTGAGAAAGACATACGCGGTTGCGAAGCCGATCCTGCTTAGCTTGTGCATGAAGCCATGATAACTGGCGTAACATCGCGTCAACATTTTTTGACCCGGACGGGTCGTCGGGCGATTCGCGGTGAGTGTAACCGCCTGATTGCACCAGGCATGACGCGGGAGCATACTTGGGAACATGGCCGGTAGTATCAAATCGCGGTCACTCGTTGCGATTGTGTTATTTGCCGAGGTGTTCACGCTGGCCGTTCTGTTCGGATTTCCTGCGCTACAAGGCAGGGTTTACTCCTATACCCATTTCCCTCCGGTGATTGTCTTTCACGAC
>Ga0209380_10002020_pt1 | contig 13254 bp, 13 predicted proteins | sample HubBroMetageWFT6_FD_188347 | JGI IMG/M metagenome (GOLD analysis project Ga0209380, IMG submission 188347) | Warmed and freeze-thawed soil microbial communities from the Hubbard Brook experimental Forest, New Hampshire - Hubbard Brook CCASE Soil... | ecosystem: Environmental > Terrestrial >...
TGGATACGTTGCCAGGGGGACAGCAGGCGGCGCCGACGGGCCGCGGATATCGCTGGTGATGCCGACGAACGGCGTACTCAGAGTGAGCGCGCTCGGAGGGACTCGAACCCCCAACCTCCTGATCCGTAGTCAGGTGCTCTATCCGTTGAGCTACGAGCGCTGGGTAGACCCGGCTAGTGTACGGCACTTCGGGCAGCGCCCGCTGACCACGCCTTCGATCTTGGTGCCGGAGGTGGTATCAGCCGGAGAAGTCTTTCGGCAGGAAGATGAGCGAAGGGCAATAGTAAACGGCGACCGGAAGGACCGGCTCGGGCCCGGTGGTCTTCGTGATCTTGATGCAGCGCCGGGCGATCCAGGTCAGTCGCGGGTCTGCGGTGACCGGCGCCTGGATGAAGATGTGCACCTGATTGAGCTCGATCATCGCCTTCAGGCCGCCGAGCGTGGGCTCGGGAATCGTGCCCGTGAATCCCCCGATCGGAATGATCTCCCGGCCGCTCGCCCATATGAATGGCGCCGCCAGCACCGAGGTCTGCGTCGCCATCAGATAAGGCGTGCCGCGATTGGCGGCTTCAAGTCCCGGCAGAATCTGGGCCACCTGGAATCCCGAGCCGAAGAAAGCCTCGATGGCGGCGGTGGTCGGCTGCGGCTCAAACGGGGTGTCGAACGGCCCGAGTCCGCTCGTCACGACGGACGCCGCGGCGACCGCGGGCGCCGCCACGACCGCGAGCGCCGACAATGCCAGGGCAGCGGGCAGAACCGGCCGCCAGGCGCGCCGGGCAGTGGCCGCCAGGACCGCCGCGGCGATCAGGGTGATCGCGATGACGGCAGGCTTGAGCCAGCCCGGCAGGCCCGTGCCCGCCGCTGGCAGCAGCCAGACCGCATATCCGCCGCTCGCGAGCACCCCCGCAGCGGCCGCCACGCGCGTCCAGGCCTGATCGCGGCCCCGCCAGGCGAGCACGATTGCGATGGCGACCAGCGCGGCGATCGCGGGCGAGAGCGCCGCGGTGTAATAGGAGTTGATCGAGGACGACACGCTGAAGCTCGCTGCCAGCACCACCAGCCAGAGCCCCCACATGACCAGGCCGGCCCGGACCGGGTCGGTGCGCGGCTGGCCGCGCCGGGCAAGCAGGCCGCCGGCGAGCCCGATCACTGCGGCAGCGAGCAGCCACGCGGTATCGCGCCCGAGGAAACCCGTGAGCAGCCGGTCCCAGCCCGTTGCCGGCGGGGCGGGGATGCCGAGTTTGATTGATCGGTCCAGAAGCTGGTCGGGCGAGGCCTGGTCCAGGCGGCCGAAGCCGTTGTAGACGAAAACCTGCTGGAACGCCGAGTTGTCCTGGCTTCCGTCGATGTAGGGCCGCATTGAGGACGGCCAGAGAGTGACGGCCGTCATCCAGCTGAGCGACACCGCGGCCGTGATCAGGCCCATGGCCGCAAGACGCCGCAGCCGCTGCGCCCAGCCGCCGGGAGCCGCCAGCAGGAAGCAAGCCGCCATTGCCGGGAGCACCAGCCAGGCCTCGATCATCTTCGCCTGGAACGCCAGGCCCGCCCAGATGCCCGCCGCCAGGATCGCGCGCCGCCGGCCGGTCACGACGGCCGTCACGGTGGCGTCGGCGGCCAGCACCGCCAGCAGGATCATCAGGGTGTCGGATATGTTGCCGCGGTTGAGCGACACGGTGGCCGGCGAGATCGCCAGCAGGGCGGCGGCCAGGATCCCGGCGGCCGGCCCGGCCAGCGTGCGGACCACGCGATAGAGCACGAGGATCGTCAGCGCACCCTCGATCACCTGGGGCAGGACGAGGGCCCAGGTGTGCGCGCCGAACAGCCGCACGGACAGGGCCTGCAGCCAGAACGCGCCGGGCAGCTTGTCCGTGGTGATCGTGCCCGCGGGGTCAAAGGCAGCGAAGACAAAGTTGCGGAAGCTCATGGACATGCTGCGCGCGGCCGCCGCGTAGTAGATCTCGATGTTCACCGGGCGGCTGCTGCGCCACGCGTAGGAGAAGGTCGCGACGGCGGCGATCGCCAGCAGGATAGGCCGGGCCCAGCGCGGCTGCCGGGCGGGCGATCGCCAGAACGCCAGACGGCGGACCGGCGCGGCGGGCTCGCGCGCACCGGGCTCGCGCGCACCGGGGGGCGCCAAAGCGGGCTGGGGCAAAACAGGCAGCGGCGCGTCGGCACCACCGTCGCCGGCGTCCGGCGGGCTGCCGGCCGGAGCGGCAGGCTGGCCGCTGAAGGCGGATGCCGGAGAGTCCACGGTGCCCGACCGTACTGTCCTTGAGATTGACTGTCAAGTTCGTTTACTAGTAGGCGGGGCATGAGGCGCGGCCGGCCGATTAGCGGTGGGCCGCGGGGGAACGTTCCGGAACACCGCATAGTGGCCGGAACTGGGGATGTTGGCTGGTGATACGAGACTGCCGGGTGCTCCTGGCGACAATCGGCACTGCTGCAGTCATGCTCGGCGGGGTTGCCGCCTGCGGGAGCAGCGGCGGCTCGTCGCAGGCGCAGCGGACGCAGGGGACCGTCAGCTTCGCGACGCCGCCCGCGAGCCAGGGATGCCGCGGCGCCAGGACCGCGGCCGGCGGCGCCACGGTCATCCCGGTCACGGTCAGCACCCGGCAGACGCAGGTGGCCGCGATGGCCAACGTGTGCATCGACGGCCGGGGGCCGTTCCCGTTCCTGATCGACACCGGCGCCGCGGGGTCCGTCGTTACGTCATCTCTCGCCCAGAAGGTCGGACTGACCGCTATCGGCCAGCCGGTACTCATCGGCGGCGCTAGCTGCACCGCCGAGGCGCGCACGTCCAGGATCAGCGACTGGAACGTCGCTGGCCTGACGCTCCAGTCGCAGGCGGTGACCTACCTGAAGATCCCCGGATTCGGCGGCAAGGGCGAGCCGGATGGCGTGCTCGGGTCGGATATCTGGAGCCGGTTCGGCGCCATGCGGCTGGACTTTAAGGGCGGAACGATCACGGTCCCGGGGCCCGAGCACGCCAGCCCGTCCAGCCAGTCCGAGGTGAAAACGCCGTCCTCGCGCCCGCTGCCGTCCTCCTTGCTGCACGGCCGCCCGGCGGTGATCGCCCCGATGCAGGTCAGCAGCGCTCCCGGCCAGACGGTCATCAGCGTCCAGGTCTCGCTTGGGTCGCACGCACCGGAGAGCTTCACTCCCGACACCGGGGCGTCGCAGTCCGTGGTCGATAGCGGCGTCGCCAAGAGCACCGGGCTCAGGGTGCTCAAGACGAAGGTCACCCAGGACACCGTGTGCACGGTCGTAACCGTGCCCGAAGTCGCGAGCGGCTCGTGGTCCGTCGCCGGGCACGCGCTCCCCCAGCAGCCGCTCGGGAGCACGGCCCTGGAGCAGGACACCGGTGCGGCCGGGCTCCTGGGCGCCGATCAGATGAGCCGGTTCGGCTCGGTCATCTTCGACTACTCCGGCGGGCGACTGGTCCTCGGCGCCGGCTAGCCGGACAACTCGTGGATGATCCAGACGTTGGGCTCCCAGTACTCGCCGGCGTCGCGATCACGGTCAATGTGCACTGGGGCCAGGCCTTCGGGGAACACATAGTCGCCGGTCCCTGGGAAGCGCATGTCCGTCCAGGACTCCCAGTCGGCGACGGTGCCCGTGATGTGCAGCGAGCGCGGAATGGCCGGCCCGATCCTCGCGCCGAGCCGGGTATGCACGCGCATCCACGCGTCGAACGGGCTGCCGTCGTCGCGGGCCCAGCGCGCGTACTCCTCGATCGGGATCGTCGGGTAACGCGCTTTCTGGCTCGGCCGGACCGGCGCGATGAGGTGCGGCAGGCCCGCGTCGCGGGTCAGCCCTGCCATAGCCTTGAGTACCACCGGTGACAGCCGCTTGCCCTGGTGACGCGGCGGGATCTCGGCGGCGAGCGCGCTGGCCGCGGTCGGCTGACCGCCCGCCGCCTTGAGCGCGAACCCCGCGGCGAGAGTCGCGTCGATGCCCGGCCCCAGTCCCTCGTCGGTGCCGTCCCAGGCGACCGGGATCGTCTGCCCCTCGGCGAGCACGGTGTTCTCGTCCGAGTCGAGCAGGACGAACTGCCATTCGGGGAACACGTCGTAGAGCTGGGCCCAGTACTGGTTGATCACGTCGCCGTGCAGGTTGTACTCCGGCCAGACCTCTTCAGCCAGGTCACGGAGGTCGTCCCAGAGCTCTGGCCGGTCGCTGTAGCGCACTACCTGCAGATTCACTACGCCAGTATCAGCGTCATCCGGCCGGCAGCAAACCGGATTTACCGGCCGTCAGCCGCGGCCCATCCGGCGAACGCCGCATCGAGGGAGTCGATGAGCCGATCGAACGTCACGTCGACCGACTGCGGCAGGCCGAACCCGCCGACGGCCTCCAGCGTGGTGAAGCCGTGCAACGCGGACCGCAGGATGCGGATGGCGTGAATCACGTCGTCGCCCTGCAGGTGGTAGCCGTCGAGCGCGGCGACGACCACGCCCACCGCGGCCTCGCCCGCGGCGAGATGCCCGGCGTCGGCCGGGTCCGGCGCCCGGACGCTGGCGGCGACCACGCCCGGATGCGCCTCGGCATAGGCGCGGTAGGAGCGGGCGACGGCCTGCAGGGCATCACGGCCAGAACGGCCGACCGCGGCCGCTGACATCACGGCGGTCAGGTCGCGCGCGCCGAGAACGGCCAGGTCCCGCTTGAGCGAGTCGAGGCTGCCGATGTGCTTGTACAGGCCCGGGAGGGAGATGCCGAGGCGCTTGGCCACGGCGGCCAGCGTCAGTCCGTCGAGACCGACCTCATCGGCGACCACCGCGGCTTCGGCCACGACGCGCTGATGCGTCACGCCCATCCGCGGCATTGGCTCACCTCCTCCCGCCCACGCCTTCCTGCTATGGTCACCGTTCCTGCTGGCCGACCACTATTCCCGCTCCGCTCACCCAGATCAGCAGCAATGGCAGCGAGACCCAGGCGGCCAGCGCAAAGGCGTTATTCAGCAGGGCATAGCCGATGCCGGACGCACTGAGCGCGACGACCAGCGCAACGCCGGTCCATCGCAGCCACCGCGGCAGCAGCCGTGTCCGCCGGGCCAGCACGGTGCCGGCCGCGGCCATCACGGCCAGCAAGAACATCTTGGCCCCGTCAAGCCGCGTGATCGCGTCATTCAGCGTCGCCGCGGTGCCGGCGTGCCCGGCGGGCACCGCCGAGACGACCAGAAATACGCCGAGCGCGCACTGCACGAGGCCGATCGCGGCCGCCGTCACGGCCGCGCCGATCATCAGCCCGGCCGGGCGCGCGGCGGGCAGGCGCAGTCCGGCGCGCCCGACGGCGATCGCCACCACGGCCAGCGCGATGGAGGCGGCGCCCTCGGTCAGCGCGAACTGTGCCGTCCCCCCGGCCTCATGGCCTGCGAACCCGGCAATTACCTGGGCTCCCGTCAGGCGGACGCTGGTCGAGGACGGCGCGACGACCAGGCCGACCACCCAGAACGCCACGTAGGCAAGGCCGGCGATCGCCGGCACGGTAGTGAGCCCCCGGCGCCGGGAACGGCCGGTCGTACTGCCGGAGGCAACGGTCTGGGGTGTCATCAACGGCTCCTGCCCATTAGTTAATCTAGATAACAGATAAGTTAGCCTGATTAACCAGGACCGTCAAACTGTGAAGACCGTCAAACTGATCTCGTCGCGCTTAGCTGCGGAACGTGCGGCGATAGGCGTCCGGGGGCACCCCGACAGTGCGGTTGAAGTGCCGGCGCAGCGTCGTCGCAGTGCCCATGCCCGCGGCCGCCGCGATGGCCTCGACGCTGTCGTTCGTCGTCTCCAGCAGCTCCTGGGCGCGGCGGATCCGCTGCGTCAGCAGCCACTGCAGCGGAGTGGTGCCGGTCACCGACCTGAAGTGGCGGCCCAGGTTGCGCGAGCTCATGTTCGCCTGGCGGGCCAGGTCCTCCACCGTCAGCGGATGGTCCAGGCGTGCGGCCACCCAGGGGAAGAGTTCGCCGAGCGAATGGCCGTCCCGCGCGGGCACCGGGGACGTCACGAACTGCGCCTGCCCGCCGGCCCGGTGCGGCGGCACGACGAGGCGGCGGGCGACGGTATTGGCGACCGAGGCGCCGTGGTCGGCCCGGACCAGATGCAGGCACAGGTCCATCGCGGCGGCCTTGCCGGCGGAGGTGAGGACGCTCCCGCCGTCGACGTAGAGCACATCCGGGTCCACCAGCACCTCGGGGTAGCGTGCGGCCAGTGCCTCGGTGTGCGCCCAGTGCGTGGTCGCGCGCTGCCCGTCCAGCAGGCCGGCGGCGGCCAGCACGAACGCGCCCGTGCAGAGCGACGCCACCCGCGCGCCGGCCTCGTGGGCGGCGCGCACGGCATCGACCAGGTCCGCGGGCGGCTCGGCGTCGGCATCGGCCAGCGCGGGCACGATCACCGTGCCGGCGCGCGCCAGCTGATCCAGCCCGCGGTCGGGCTCGAGCCGGAACCGGCCGAGCCGCACGGCGCCGGAGCCGCAGACGGCCACGTCGTACCACGGGCTCACGACCCCGGACATGTCGGCGGCGAAGACCTCGTAGGCCAGAGCCAGCTCAAAGTGCCGCATCCCGTCGGCGACGGCCATGGCAACTGTCCGCGGGGGGTCCGGGGGGTCGTCCCCCCGGGCCGGCACCGTCAATGCACTCGTCATGTCCGAAATTGTACGGGCAGCGGCGTTCCAGACACTGGCGTTCACCACGCGCGCTCGCCAGGATGTCCGAGGCGGATCATTCGAGCAGAGGGAGAACCAATGGGATCGGGCCACACCGTGGCGGTATTCGGCGCCTACGGGCACACCGGGCGGTTTGTTGTGACCGAGCTCCGCGATCGGGGGTTCGTGCCGCTGCTGTCCGGGCGTGACGCCGGCAAGCTGCAAGCACTGGCGGCGCTCCACCCGGGGCTCGAGGTCCGGGTGGCGTCGGTGGACGACCCGGCTTCGCTCGACCGCGCGCTGGCCGGCTCAGCCGCCGTCATCAACTGTGCCGGCCCCTTCGCGCAGACCGCGGCGCCGGTGATCGAGGCGGCGCTGCGCGCGGGCATCCCGTACGTGGACGTGTCGGCCGAGATCGAGGCCAATGTCGACACGTTCGCGAACTTCACCGATCGTGCCCGCGCGGCCGGCACCGCCGTCGTGCCCGCGATGGCTTTCTACGGCGGCCTCGGCGACCTGCTGGCGACCACCGCGATGGGTGACTGGACGACGGCCGACGAGATCCATGTCGCCTACGGGCTCAACAGCTGGCAGCCCACGCCAGGGACCCGCGCCGCCGGGGCCGTCTCCCGCGAGCGGCGAGGCGGCCAGGGCGTGCGCTTCACCGACGGCAAACTCGAGTATCACGACGACGCACTGGCGACCACGCAGTGGCCGTTCCCCGCCCCGATGGGAACCCGGACGGTGATCGGGGAGTTCACGATGACCGATGTCGTCACCATCCCCAGCCACCTGGCCGTTCCCGAGGTGCGGACCTATATGTCGGCCGAGGCCGCCAGTGATCTGGCAACCCCGGACACCTCGGCGCCGGTCCCGGTCGACGAGCGCGGCCGGTCGGCGCAGACATTCCTCGTCGACGTCCTGGTGCGCTCCGGCGGCACCGACCGGCGCGCGGTCGCCAGCGGCCAGGACATCTACGCGATCAGCGCGCCGCTCGCGGTCGAAGCGGTCCACCGCATCCTGACCGGCCAGGTCGAGGCGACCGGCGTCGCGTCGGCGGGCGAGATCTTCGACGCGCCCGACTTCCTCCGCGCGCTGTCCCCGACCCTGTCGCTTGAGTTCTGAGGATTTAAGCGGAGTTGCCGTTCCGGTTGTGTTACGCTCGTCAGTAGCGGAACGCGCGTTCCGCTTACGCTGGAGGTTTCACGTGCCGGACCGAAGGTTGCGCTCGCGCCCGCCCGTTACGTTCGCGGTGCTGGCCCTCGGGGTCGGGTCGTTCGCGCTGCTGCAGTCGCTGGTGATCCCGGTACTGACCACGGTTCAGCATGAGCTGCACACGACGCAGAGCACGGTGACCTGGGTTCTGACCGCGTATCTGCTGTCGGCCTCGGTCATGACGCCGATCCTCGGCCGGGTCGGTGACATGACCGGCAAGAAGCGCGTCTTCGTGGCGACACTGGCCGCGCTCGCGGTCGGCTCGCTGCTGGCGGCGATAGCGCCGTCGATCGGCGTCATGATCGTGGCGCGGGTCATCCAGGGCTTCGCCGGCGGCATGCTTCCCTGCGCGTTCGGGATCATCCGCGACGAGTTCCCCGCGGAGCGTGTCGCCGGGGCGGTCGGCATCATCGCCGCGCTGAGTGCCGTCGGCGCTGGGCTCGGAATCGCCGTCGCGGGCCCGCTCGTGGACGTGCTCAGCTATCACTGGCTGTTCTGGCTGCCGATGATCCTGACCATCATCGCGGGGGTCGCAGCGATCTTGTTCGTGCCGGAGTCCGAGGTCAGGACCGCTGGCCGCATCAGCTGGCTGCCCGCGGTGCTGCTCTCGTCCTGGCTGGTGGCGCTGCTCGTCGCCCTGAGCGAGGCACCGACGTGGGGATGGCGGTCAGGAAAGGTGCTCGGACTGCTAGCGGCCGCCGTGGTCCTGCTCGCCGCCTGGCTGCTCGCCGAGCTGCGCGCAACCACGCCGCTGATCGACATGAAGATGATGCGGCGGACGGCCGTCTGGACCAACAACCTGGTCGCGCTGCTGATCGGCATCGGGATGTACGCGACGTTCGCGTTCCTGCCCGAGTTCGTGCAGACGCCGAAGGTGGCCGGCTACGGCTTCGGCGCGAGCATCACCCAGTCCGGGCTGATGCTGCTGCCGGCGGCCGTCACGATGTTCGTCGTGGGGATCTTCGCGGGCCGGCTGGCCCGCAGGCTGGGGGGCCGGACGCTCGTGATCGCGGGCTGCCTGGTCGGCAGCGTTTCCATGGCCATCCTCGCCTTCGCGCATCACCACGAGTGGCAGATCTACCTGTCCACCGCGCTGATGGGCGTCGGGTTCGGGCTGGCGTTCTCGGCCATGTCCGCGCTGATAGTCGCGGCCGTGCCGCCCTCCCAGACCGGCGTTGCCAGCGGGATGAACGCCAACATCCGCACGATCGGCGGAAGCATCGGCTCCGCGGTGATGGCCAGCATCGTGACGTCCCAGCTCGCGCCGTCCGGGCTGCCGAAGGAGTCGGGGTATACCACCGGATTCGGGGTGATGACCTGCGGTCTCGTGCTGGCCGCGTTCGCCGGCCTGCTGATGCCGTCGGCCCGGCGTCAGCAGCGCCAGACCGCCGGCGAGATTGACCACGCCGAGATGGCCGTCGTCGCCGGCGGCACCGTCCTGGGTGACGAGGGTGAGTGACAGGACCGCGAGCCCGGCTGCGCCCCTGCGGCGCGATGCCGTCCGGAACTACGAGCGCGTACTCGACGCCGCCCGTGAGGTATTTGGCGAGAGCGGCGCCGACGCGCACATAGAGGAGATCGCCGCCAGGGCCGGGGTCGGCGTCGGTACCGTCTACCGCCGGTTCGCCAGCAAGGACGGCCTCATCGATGAGCTGCTGCGGCTGGTGATGGACGAGCTCATCCGCGCCGCGGACCACGCGCTGGCCCGCACCGACGGCCACGGCCTGGAAGAGCTGCTGCGCGCCTTCGGCCAGTCGTTCGCTGACCACGCCCGCTACGCTGACCTGCTGCTCGAGCGTGAGCCCGACGAGTCCCTGACGCTCCGGATTGTCGCGGCGATCACCGAGCTCACCGGCCGGGCCGTCGCGGCCGGGACGGTGAGCTCTGACATCACCACCGCCGATGTTCTGGCCCTGGTCTCCGCGATGCGCGGACTGGTCCAGGCGTCCGGTCCGGTCTCCGCCGAGGCCTGGCAGCGTTTCCTCGCCATCCACCTGGCCGGCCTGCGGGCCGGGCCGGCCGGCTAGGAGCCGGCCGGTGGCGGCGCGACGCCGATCACGACCACTGCGCCCGCCGGCGCCAGCGAGCCGGCCGCCGGCTGCTCCCTGATGACGGTGCCGGACGGGGCGGTACCCGAGGCGACCGCCTGAACCTCGACCGTCAGGCCCAGCTGCTGAAGAATGGCCTCCGCCTGGCTTGCCGCCATTCCGGTCACGTTCGGGATCACGACCCGGCCGCTTCCCGTCGAGACCACGATGCTGACCCTCGTGCCCCTGGGCTCAGCGCTGCCGTGGCCCGGCGAGGTGCTGACGACGAGGCCGGCCGGCACAGGCGTCCGCCGCCGGCTCACGTGGCCTACCTGCAGGCCGCTCTGCCCGATAACCTGCTCGGCTTCCCGGAGGGTCATGCCGGTCACGTTTGGCACGGCCCGTGCTGCAGGGGCCGGGGCCGCCGGCGCGGTGCCGAGATCGCGGGCCAGCGGGTGCGCGCCGGCACCGGCGGCGACGACTGCCACCGTCGCGAGGACCAGTCCGGCCTGGTTGCGCCGCCGGCGCCGGTCGCCGCGGGCCCGGATCGCCTCCGGTCCTGACGGCCGAGCGGCCAGCGCGACCGCCTCCGACCCTTCCTGCAGGGTTGCCGAGATGTAATCAGACACCGAACGTCGCCTCCTCCTGAAGCTCGGCCGCGAGCGCCTGCCGGCCGCGGACCAAGCGCGCCTTGACCGCGGCCGGGCTGGCGCCGGTCTCCCGCGCTATCTCCTGCACGGACATGCCGACGAGGTGGTGGAGAACGACGGCGCGCCGCTGGTCGGCACTGATCCCGCGCAGCGCGCTGATCATGGCGACGTAATCCGGGCCGATACCGGGCACCGGGGCCGGATGGCTGTCCCGGCGGTGCGCGGCCAGGCGGTTCGTGGCTTTCCGCCAGGCGCTCACGCTGATCCGCCAGGCCACGGTCCGCACCCATCCCTCGGGGTCGGCGTAGCCGGAGATCTTGTCCCATCGCTGCCAGGCCCTGGTAAAGGCCTCCTGGACGACGTCCTCGGCTTCGGCGCGGTCGCCGGTCATCGCGTACAGCTGGCTGATCACCCGTCCGACGCTTCCCGCATAGAAGTCGTCGAACGACTCCGGATCTCGCATGCCCATCCTTTATCGTCGCGTGAGCCCGGGTTCGGGCCGCTGTAGTAAACACGCGTGGTGTGCCCGCCTGGCGACATACGATTTTCGCTCGTGAGTCAAGGTGCTCCGGTCAGGCGGCCGTTCGGCCGCCGGGCCGCGGCGCATACCGCCGCTGATTCCTGGTAGCTAGCCGGGCGAGGCAGGTGCAGCATGAGGTGGGTTCGAAGGAAGAGCGTCCTGGCCGCAGCCGCGGCCGTTGTGGCGGCTGCCCTGGCCGCGTGCCTGACCCTGGTCTTCAGCAGCAGCACCCCGGTCAGGCCGCTGGCTCACAAGGTTGCCGCCCCGGCGCCGCCGCCGCCGCGACCGAAGCCAAAGCCGAAACCGAAGCCATGCGTCGTCGGCCGGCTGTCGCCATTTACCGGCGAGCCGATCAAATCAGCGGGCCCGGTGCTGGCCGTGAAGATCGACAACATCGTCTATGCGCGGCCGCAGACCGGGCTGACCATGGCCGACATCGTCTACGTGCTGCCGGTGGAGGGCGGCCTGACGCGGTTCCTCGTCGTCTTCTCCTCGCATATCCCGCGCATCATCGGCCCCGTCCGCAGCGCCCGCCAGGACGACCTGGAGCTGCTCCGGCAGTTCGGCCGGCCAGCCCTGGCCTTCTCCGGCGCCCAGGCTCGCCTGCTCCCGGTCGTAGAGCACGCCCGGATCGTCAACCTGTACGCAGGCGCGGTGGGCGGCTATTACCGCAACGACAGTCGCATCGCGCCCTACAACCTCTACGCGAGGACGCGAGTGCTGCTGCGCGAGGCCAAGGGACACGAGAGCCGGGCGCGCTGCATCGGCTTCCGGTTCGGGCCGGCGCCTGCAGGCGGCCGCATCACCCGGTCAGTGTCGGCGTCCTATCCGGCCGCCTCGTACCGGTTCACCTGGTCGGCGCATCGGCATCGCTGGCTCGTCTGGATGGACGGTTCCAGGGCGGGCAGCACCGAGGGCCCTCAGCTGTCCGCGGCCACCGTCGTCATCCAGCACACCGTCGTCCGCACCTCGCCGTTCCGGGAGAGGGGCCTGCGGCCGCCGTACGCGGAAACCACCGGTCACGGCTGGGCGCTGGTGCTGCGGAACGGGCGATCCTACCGAGTGCGGTGGTCGAGGCCGCAACCGGACGGCGGCACCGCCTTCACCTACGAAGGGAAGCCGTTCCGGTTTGCCGCCGGGCCGGTGTGGATCGTGCTGGTGGGCAACCGCCGGGCCGAGTCCAACTGATCTGGCGGTCAGGCCGGGCCGGGCGCGTGCGCCTGGAGGAACGCGCCGAGGGTGTCGTTGAACTCGTCCGCGGCCTCCAGGTTGGGCAGGTGCCCGACGCTGTCGATCACGAGCAGCTCGGGGCGCTTGAGGTTCGCGACGATCTCAGCGGTGACCGCCTGATTTGACCACGGATCCGCCGAGCCAGCGCAGACCAGCGCGGGGATATCCAGCTTCGCGAGCAGCGGGCGGTAGTCCGGACGCTCAGCGCGCCCGCGCAGGGCGGCCGCCGCTCCGGCGGGCAGGGCCGCGGACATCATCGCGTCAACGCGCTCGCGCACGGACGCCGGGCAGTGCGGGCCGTACACGCCGGTCTGCATGTAATCGACGAGGACCTGCATCCCGTCTCGCTCCACGGCGTCGGCGCGCTCGCGCCGGGACGTGCGCTCGGGCGGTGCCGGCGGCTCCATGGTCGTGGCCACCAGGCCGATCGCCCAGTAGCGCTCTGGCTGCGCGGCGGCCAGCTCCATCGTCACCAGGCCGCCCATGCTCAGGCCGACGGCCGCCGCGCGTCCGACGCCGAGGACGCCGAGGAGTTCCTCGATGTCGGCGGCGAGTTCGCGCATCGTCACCAGGCCCGGAGTGACCGGACTCTGGCCGAAGCCTCGAAGATCCGGTACCACCACGCGGAAGTCGCCGCGCAGCGCGGCGGCTTGCGGCTCCCACAGCGTGCGGTCGAACGGGTGGCCGTGGATCAGGACGACGCAGTCGCCGTGGCCGGCATCGTCGTAGGCAAGCTTCACGCTCGGCAGCCTAACCGCAGGCTGAGGCGGCCCAGCGCAAGGTAAGACCGCCAACTTGCGAGTACGTCGTTCCTGCAGGGATAGTCATGCCGTGACCGAAATGGAGCGCGCATCTGCGCCCCTGATTCCCGCGGACGCGGCCCGGGCGGCCGATGCAGACCGGGAGGCCGTCGCCGAACGGCTGCGGATTGCTGCCGGCGATGGCCGCATCGACCTTGCGGAACTGGAGGACCGGC
>Ga0209380_10002021_pt1 | contig 13252 bp, 12 predicted proteins | sample HubBroMetageWFT6_FD_188347 | JGI IMG/M metagenome (GOLD analysis project Ga0209380, IMG submission 188347) | Warmed and freeze-thawed soil microbial communities from the Hubbard Brook experimental Forest, New Hampshire - Hubbard Brook CCASE Soil... | ecosystem: Environmental > Terrestrial >...
CGCTAAAGGTATTCGATGCACCAAAATGAGCACGCAGTGAGCTACCTCCCCGCCTGCCACATGCGTGCGTTCCGCCTCATAGCGACGGATAAGGGTATCTTCAACCAACCGTGCTTCAATCACTTTCACTGTTGAGCGCCACATCGAATCGACTGGGCTGATGAAACGGATGAGTGGCATCAGTGGCACCGACGCATCTAGGTCCTTCGTCCCCTTGGACTGCAAGAACGTCTGCAGCTCCTCATCCCAATTCAGGATGTTTGAGATCACTTCCCGGTGTCGTCAGACATCAGGAAGCGTCTTTCTGTACTCCAAACATTGTCTAGGCAACGTGTCTGTAACAGAGGAGGCTTCTTTTGTCTCCAAACTCACGAATAATTCAGGCTGGTTCGGCAAGACGGCCGGGCACGGTTTAACCTATTATGATCTTTCTCATTCTTGAGGCGCTGGCTCGGTTCCTGTTTGCACGGTGAACATTCATGCGGATAGCGACAATTCCATTTGCTTTGGTGCCGAGATTTGGGGCGCATATCTGTGCAGGAACGACCGGGCGAAGTCATTCGCCAACCGTGAATCGTTGTCACTTCTCATAATCACGCACGTTTTCAGACATAATGACGCATCGGAAAGTGGCCTCACCACTACACCTTGGGTTCTAGCGCCAACGGCGGGTTTCGTGAGAATGGCCACGCCAACGTGTTCAGATACCAGGTGAACTGCCTGTTCGACTGTGTGAATATCGTGCGAATGCTTCGGAGCGATTCCTTCACGTTCGGCCGCGTCCATGATTGCATCATGAACGACTGGATGAACTCGTCGAGCAAACAGAATCCATTCGTCCCTTGCCAAGTCTTGGAGCCCGATCCCTTCCTTTTGAGCAGCCGAGTGGTTTTGCGGGAGTGCTGCATAGAGACGTGTCTTACCGAATGCCGCGGCCGTGATTCGAGAGTTTTCTGGCGGTGCCGTGACTAATGCCAGATTCAAGTCGCCGGCCATCACGCTCCGAACGAGTTCGCGCGAGAATTCACTGACAAGCTGAATGCGGAGTTTGGGGTACAAAGGCAAACGAATTGCAAGAATGGCTGAAATCCAGGCTTGGTCGGCGTCGGGCGAGTGCCCAACGGTCAAAACGCTATCGCTGCCCTCGCGGGCAGCATGAACGGCACGGTCTATGTGCAAGAGCGCCCGGCGAGCTTCTTCGACGAAGATGTGGCCCACTTCCGTGAGTTCCACATTCTTTTTGTTCTTGCGAATGAATAGGTGAAATCCATGCTGTGCTTCGACCTCATTGATCTGTTTGCTGAATCCAGATTGGGTGATGTGCAACCTGTCCGCGGCCCGAGTAAAGTTCAACTCTTCGGCCAAGACATCCACGGCTCGCAGGTGACGCACTTCGACCCTAGGGAACATGCTTAAACTCCCTTCGCCAGGTGGCAGACTACTTATTGCCCTACATCTAGTAAAGGAACCGGCACCGTAGAAAAAGTATCAAAATAATTCTTCGTCTTTTTGCTGGCGTGCTGGCAACAAGCTGTCGCCACCGCCCTGAGCCCCCTGCCAGTGCGGGCCTTTCGAGTACGGACACGAAACGAGCGGACCGTGCCAAGCCATTTGAGAATGTAGCCCGGGGCTGGACCGTCGAGACATTGGGAATGTAACCGAATACCCGTCGTCGTCGCGGCTGTGGGAAAGTGCGAATCGCGCGGTCTTTGCGCGATTTGCAAACTTGGGGGAAAAGTCTGCTTTTGGACTTTTCCTCCGAGCGCGTTTTCCATGCGAAAAACCAGATACCTTTTCGTGAACATCATGCTCGTCCTGAGGATGGGGGCGCTCGCGGCCAGCGTTTCTAAGAACCGTTGGATAGTCGTTTCAGAGCACGCGAATTGGAAACCGCGTCCACTCTAGACCTGGCTGTCGGATGGCAACGAAATATGAGCCTGGAGAAACGCTGGCGAGATCAACATTAGCGCTGAGAACCACAATGTGATCTTCGAGTTTGGCCGTGGCGCCGGTGCGGAAAAGCTCCGCGCTATCCCGATTGAGCAGCGCCACATCGTACGACCCCTCGTTGCTTCCGATTGGCAACTCCAATGTCAGACTCCTTGTACTACGAGGAATCTCCAATGGCAGCTGACTAGTTTCTGGCCGGTTTTCTCCTCGCACCGTTGCCCGGCCCCGAAGATCGAGAACCACCGTTGCAGCCGTCTGCCCCAACGGCCGACTTCGCAGCCAGACCCATCCTGCCACCGCAATAAGCACCGCCGCCGCAACCGCGACCCATGCCTGGATGCGACGCCGGCCGCTCGCCACTTGTGTCCGGAATTCGGTGAAGTCTCTGAAGCACGGGCTGCAGGAGCTGAGATGGTCGAGCCAAGGATCGGCTTCCGACAACGGCAGTTTGTGAAGGGCGATGTCTCTGAGAATTGCCGGACTAGGGCACCCGATCCGCTGTGGGTTCGGAAACTCACGTGATAGCCCATGGGCCAACAAGTTTGAGATGCGCTTTTCTTCGTCAGTGGAATGATCTCGTTCGATCAGATCTCGCCTCTCGCAGCAATTTTCACAAAACGAACGGCCAACTCTATCGCGAGCCGTGTGCAGGTTGCATCTGCACGCGCTCTAACATCACACGCCATTGCGAAATCGGGTGCATATCCGGCCAATTGCATAACGGAATCGCAATTTAGCTTGGGGCTCGGTCAGACGCAGATGCTTTGCGATCTCCCTCCAGGAATAGCCGGCCTGCCGGGCCATCCAGACCTTACGCGTCCAGTGGTCCATGCTTTCGATGGCTTGTTTGACCTGAATCGAACGATCTAGATTCTTCACCGCTTGCGAGTCATGGGCGTGGCGCAGGCGCTCAAGATCGCGGCTCTGAGGGAGATGTCTTATCACCTCCCGTCTTCGGCGTTCCTTCCTCAGTGCCCGATTGAAGCGATGACGGAACGCTCCGAAGAGATAGCCCTCCAGATCGAGTATTGGCCTGTTATTCGAGCTTGTCCGGTGGATGGTTTTGGCGACAGATTGCAGCACTGCCTCCCAGACCTCCGTTGCCAAAGCGATTGAGTCTTCGTATCTTGTGTTTGGTAGCTCCCTCAGCGCGTGAGCTTGAACCCGTGCCCACAAATTTCGCGCAACGACTGCCAATTCGCTGATGTCATCGGTGCCCGGCCCAGCACCCGTATAGAAAGCAGAAAGGATCCAGTCAGGGCTCAACTCGCGGCTCGACATTGGACAGGCCTCACTTTCAATGATGACACCTGAGGCCAGATGGTTACCCAGAGCGTGACATCTGACGGGAATCAATGTCAAGTATTGGAACGACGTTTTGAACGAAACTGTCGATTGCGGATGATATGTCCGGTCGAGATAGCACATGAGATGTCCCTTTGCGGGCGGTGAGACTAGAAGACTGAGACTAGGAGACCATGGCAACATCGCGCTGCACCTCGATCCTGCACCCGCCTGACAACACCAAGGCCAACCCGGTAGTCGATTTTTCTCTCTTCGGGGATTTCTCCGCGGCCAACTCCACACCCAGCAACTTGTACTCTGCGCGAGAGTTTTTCCTCTTCCGCTTCCATCGGCGCTTCTTCAGATGGCGAGCCAGCGTGCTCAAGCTCAAACCTCGACTGCGGCAGAATGCATTCTGCCGCATGCCGCTGCTGGGAACTCCGACACTAACTGCTGGACTTCGGCTCGTGTTCGGCGCCCACGCAGGACTGCCTTCGGTTCTCCGTTCATCCTGCCAGTTCAGCATTGGACCTGCGCCCTCGCGAGGTGTGTTGGTCAGACGCTTACGGTTGTCTCGTTCCAGACGGAGGAGTGGTTGCGATGCGGCCCTGATCGTTCATGCCTCCTCAAAATCGCTGACAGACATGCCAAGGCTCGTCTTGCACATGGAGTATGCGGCAGACCTGGTCATTGCGGACCAACTTGAACTCGCGCGGGTTTAGTCCCGCCGGAATTGCCAATTCATAGTGAGTTCAAAACGTGCTGTGCGGTTTCTAACTGGGTATCTCTTCCTTCATTCAAGGCATCCCGAGAGAGTTCAATAGAAAACTTTGGAACGATGCCATTGTTCTCTAGCATCCGTCCTTGCCAAGTCAGATAGGCGGCAACTGGAAGGCCAAGAATGTATCCGTGCCCAACCTTATAAGCGCTGCCGCTCAGTAGACGGCCCGATGTCTTCGTTCCGACGATCGTGGCGAGACTGTTTTCCTCAGCGAACGCCGAGACCATTTCGCCGGCACTAGCCGTGTGCTCGTTCACCAGCAGCACAACCCGGCCGTGGAAGCGGCGCTCGCCAAGTCCCTCAGTAACCACGACGATAGATTTCTCCACGAATGCGTATCGCGCTGCTAGCCAGAACAGTGCCGCCTTACGAGAAGGAATCCGTCCAAAGCGGGTAAGCTCCTCCCTGCGGTAGCCACGCTCCTGACGCTTTCGGGTGAGGCTATAGCCAACCTCCAGTTTGGCCGGCGTTAAGTAGCTCATGAGCCGAAGGCCGCCGATTCCGCCGCCGGTGTTGCCGCGTAAATCCACAATGAGACGGCTGCAGCCGTCGAGCAACTCGACGCCGCGGTCGATGTCCTTTGCAACATCAATGCCGATCAAGCCGGGGAACATCGCCACTTTGAGAAGCCCAATGTCATCCGCAAGCTTCTCAGCGTGCACCGGGTCGGGCGCGGTCACCGGATGTTTATTCGACTTCGGCAGGGGCAATTGAAGTCTGACCGGCTCTTGCCCTCCGTGGAGTTTCTCTATTGTTAGCTCGACCGACTCTCCGACGGAAAACGTCAGATCCTCTGGTGGCCGAATCTCTTGCTTCCCATTGGCGAGCAACAGATCCCCAGGCCGAATCCCTGCCGCGTACGCCGGACCGCCTTCGTGCACATCCTGAAACATCCAGCGCTCACTCCCGTTCTGGGAGATCCGCCGCATGGTTGCGTTGATCGCGTGCCGTGCTGGTATGTTTCGCATTCCGGCGTGTCGGAAGCCGGTATGGCTTGTCTTCAGCTCAGCGACTAGTTTCTGAACTTCTTTCTCGAATGCTTCCGGTTCCGAACTTGCAAGAACCTGGTCACGATGGCCTTGAGCCAGCGCATTCCAATCCACTCCGTTCATGGCCGGATTGAAATGCTTGGTTTCCACCAAATGGCAGACCTTGTCGAAAATCTTCGTGCGTTCATCGAGACTTAGCTTCATTGTTGTCTAATCCGAATTGGTGTGGACGCTTCCCCAACCGTTACGAATGCTGCCCAATAGAATGGGCTCACCTGGTCACCATATTTCGCCAACAAATCAAGCTTCGCACCTCGGAGCGCTGAGCTGGTGTCCTCGCCCTGGTCGACTCGATGGTAGAAGCGATCCATCATCGCGCTCGCAAACGTGTCGTCCGCACTCCACAGGCTAGCGACAACTGATTTTGAGCCTGCTACCAAGAAAGCCTCCACCAAATTGCTGACTCCTTCCTGTCCCTGCAGCTTGCCGACACCGGTGTCACATGCGGACAGCGTTGTCAGCTCGGCATTCAGTCGCAACCTTATGATCTCGCGTACCTGCAGCAACCCGTCATCATCAGATTTCGGGTCAGTTCCTAAGACCAGCGCGGATCGCTCCGGGTACTGGGTATCGGCGAACCCGTGAACAGCCAAATGCAAGACCCGAAACTGATCCAGCGGTTCCTTTTTGAAGGTCGTTTCTGTCGCGTCTTTTCCCAGCAAGATGACCGACTCCGGTCCGACGATTCTACCGATTTCCTCCACCTCTTCGCGCGTCTGAGGAAGATCGTGAAGCCGCAACCCGGATAGGTCTGCCATGCCGCGGAGAACTAGTCCTCGGATCGTGTCAGAAGCCGGTATCCTCCGCCCCGCTCCGCCTTGATTCTCATAGGCAACATCACCGAGAGCGAGAAGCGGGCGCGGCGCCTTCGCGACCGTCTTCCCTCGCCGCAGCACATCAAGAATGGTGCCGGAAGGCGCATAGCTTATGACGCGAGACTTCAACAGATACTCGCCCTGATGATCTCGCAGCGCTTCAAATGGAAGCAGGTTCAACATCCCGTCCGGCACAGTGATGAGTCGGGTTGCGGTCTTCACTTCGGGGATCGGATCCAGGAGCACTCGGAAAAGCCGTTTCGAGCTTTCTATCCCTGCTCCCTTTACACGCACGTCCTCGATAAATTGCTGCACGAGTTTTTCGACCTCCTTGCGCCCAACCGGCAGCGCATGAACCTCTGCGCCTCGGCGCGTCACCGAGATACAAAAAGAAGCTGGATCATCCAGCACGTACTCCAAGAATGCTTCATCGGGCTTCAGGTCATTTTCCAAATTCGCCAATGCTGCTGGCCGTACCGGAAGGCGTTGGTTTGGGGAATCTTCTCTGGTCCACGCCAGGCCCAGGCGTCGCTCGTATTCAACGAGATTGTCCAGCAATTGTGCGCGCTCAGGTGGGCTGCTAGTCTGCATCAGTCGGGCCTGGAGAGACGCAATATCGCTTTCCAGAACGGCTGTCTGCCCTGATTCCGCTGGGGGGAGTGCTTTCTTGTCTTTGAGAGCCCAAGCGAGAGTTCGGCCTCGAACACGTTCCAGAACTGTGAACGCTCCCGGCGTATCGCCGTTCTTCGCCAGGAGTTCAAAGTGTTGCAAGTAGGTCTGGCTCATCGCGGCAGCACCGGAGCTGTTCCAATACGGTTCATCGACGCTGATCAGCATCCCCTCAATCACATCTTCCGCTTGTTCGTAGAGGGAGTTTGCTTCGGCATAGCGACCACGACGTGCTTTCAGATCAGCGAGGATGGTCAAGTTGCGGGGCACATAGTAACGATCACCAACACGCACACTTGCGGCTAGACCCTGAGTGGCTCGCGCGTCCGCCGTGGCAAGATCACCGGCATCGCGGTAGAGTTGGGCTAGTTCGAACATGGCGTCGGCTTCCATTCTGTAGAACTGCAATCGCGCCGCAAATTTGCCGGCATCTTCCAAATTCGTCAGTGCCTGTTGTCGGTTCCCCGTCTGCGCCGCCAGTTTCCCCAGAAGAATAAGCAATTGTGCATCATGCCCTCGTTTGGCCTGGGATAGCGCTTTCGTGAGTGCATTCTCAAGCACCGACTTCGCCTCTTCAGTTCTGCCAAGCGAGACCAGCGCTTGCGCTTTCCCTTCATATCCCATGAATGGAAGTCCACAGTCAGGATCAGCCTCCGCGAGCTTGATGGCTCTTTCAAAGAATTTCAGCGCTTCTGCGTGGCGATTGACCTCTTCGAAGCCTCTTCCGAGCAATTCTAGAAAGCGTACCTGCCCCGCCGTATCTCCGTTTGTCATCGTGGACAGAAGCGCACCGCCCAGAAGCCTTGCCGCCCGTCCGGGATTTCCTTCTAGAAAAGCAATGAGACCCAATTCACCCGAAGCACGAGTGGCCCACCGGTCCTCGCCCGACCTCTTTGCGATGTCCTGGGCTTCAAGCCAATCGCGCTTTGCGGCTCGGTGGTCAATTTCAATATCGGTGTAGCCCTTCGCAATCAGACACCAAAGGCGCAACCTTGAGTCGTTTCGGACGATTGGATTGTGGAGCTGTTCATCCAAGACTCGGGACAGATCCACAAACGACATTGTCTCGGCCTCCGATCGGAGGCGTCCCACTCTGGCGTAGACGTGGTTTCGCGCATCGCCCTCCTCTGCAAACAGCTTCTCAGCTCTGGCAAACAGCGGTCCTGCTTTTGGACCGTTGTTCAACCAATATAGGTGGGTCGCTTCGGCCAATAGTGCTTTTGAGTCGGTGGATTTCTCAGGGTCGCTGATCGCGTGCGGAGAATTTCCACGATCGAGCGTGTGCCTGCCGTGAATCCACGTGCAGGCATAGTAAGAGGACGGAACCGAGGCCGTTACGATGAGCGCAAGAGCCACACTCACCCGCCTTGAGATAACAATTCTGGCCCAGGCAAGACTCATCCGCTGACACACTCATCGAACTTAAGCAGGAACGAGACGTAACGGCGCTTGATTAGAATCCAAGGGTTGGAACAAAGTTGCACTCTTTAGTGCGCGGAATTCGGCAAAGTCTCCGACTGGCCAACCAATCTGCGTTCAGAGGACGTTCGCCGACAGCGTTCCGGAGTTCACAATCGGCTTTCTGGTTGAGGTAATCCGCCGCCCGTTGGGCATGAGCGGCGGCTGCAAAAATCGCGCGGTTGTCGTTCTTCAGGACTCCCAGCCAGGTCGCGATATAGGCAGCGTTCTCCTGGCGCGGCTCTTGGTGCAGTTCGAGGTCGGCGCACAGGAAGGCAGACCCCAGCTCGGCAACGAGTTCCTCGCGGCTGTAACCCTCGTCGCCCCGGCTCTTGCGCCCCAAGTCGCGGTCAAGGCGCTGGGGATGCTTTGTCCAGTGGGTCAATTCGTGAGCGAGGGTGGAGTAGTAACTCTCAGCGTCACGGAAGGCCTCAAACGGTGGCATCTGCACGTAATCCAGTTCCTGCGCATAGTAGGCGCGGGTTCCGCCATGTTTGATCGTCGCGGCTAAGCTGGCGAAGAACCGCTCCGCGTGGTCAATGCGAGCCACAGGATCAAACGTCGGAGCGGCTTTCGCGTAGTAGATTTCCGGCAGACCTTCAATCTGCTCAACGTTGAAAACGGTATACCCTTTCATGTAGGGAATTTCGAGCTCGACATCCTCGCCGGTCTTGTCGTCGCGCTCGGTGCGGGTGATGGCATTGGCATAGACCACAAGCGAGCCCTTCTCTCCCTTGCGAACGTTGGCGTTCAATTCGCTAGCCTGGCGGAAGGTCATCCAGATGGGCGCGGCAAAATTCTGGCCTAGGGCGGACATCCAGAGGGAAAGCACATTGATTCCGGAATAAGGCTGGCCATTGTGCCGCAGAGGACGAGTAATCCGACCGGCGGCGTGCTCAGCGTTCCATGGACGCGTCCACGGGCGGACGCCTTTCTCCAGATACCCCACAATCTGGGCGGTGATGCGGCTGTATACGTCTTTTCTTTCGCTGCTGTCTTGCATTGTCTTCTCCTATAGAAACAAGTTTTTCTTCGCGAACTTCGTGACAGTTTGAAGGCGTTCAGCGGCGCGGAGCTGTCAAGGGCGCTGCTGTTCTGCGTTCATCGCAGACCCTCGACACCGATGGAAAACGCCAGGTTATGGGCGCGGGTTGAGTGGGGAAAAATGGAGGGCAAAAAGACTTCGGCCCACGACACCGAATGGGGTCCTGTTTCTTGACTGTCACACTGGCAACAGCCATGGCTCGTGGGTGTGAAAGGACCTGCTCGATCTGGTTTTGCCCTCCCTGCATCCGGCGGACAATTTCAGGTTCCGCTTCGATGGTTTTGGCGGGGGTGAACGGACGGTCAGGAATGTGAGATCGCTCGACAATTTGAAATTCTCCAGAGGCCACGCGGGCGTCGAGATTGGCGCGGACCTGGGCATGGGTGATCACGCCGATGCCTCGGCTAAGGCCATCGCGAATCAGCGCACGTTCATCCACAACCGCCTCGCGTTCAAAGTTCTTGGCGCGGGAAAAGGTTAGAGATTCTCGAACACGGTCAAACGAGTTGACAGGCTTGTCCTCGAGCTGAGACCGTTCTCGCGCTGCGCGTACGACTGGTTGAGCTTGGTATCCAAACTTTGCTGCCAGCTTCCGGTGCGCAGCTATCACCTCTCGCGGCGAATGAATTTCCTTGTGGTCACGCGCCGAGTGCGCAGCGGTCTCGGCGGCTTCCCTTCCGGAACGGTCCGTGCGTTCGAGGTATTCGCGAATCTGTTGGCTGCGGGGGCTGGAAATGTCGAGGTATCCCGCCGTGTAGCCCTTAGTCTCCGGGGCACCGCTCCGTCCCGTAGTGCTCTCGTATCCCAGTTGGCGCATCCGGTTAGTCAACTCGGACTGACAGACGGCCGTGGCAAATTGCTGCCAGGCGAGGCTCTGCGGCTGGCTGGCGCGAGGCTGGCCGTTGTCACGCTCGGTGATGTCGGAAACGACTCCGCGAGCACGGAGTTGCGGCGCGACATAGCCATCGACCGGGCGGGCTGTATCGCATTCGAATGTGGCGGCGATAAACTTGCCCGTGGCTGAGGGCGGATGATTGCCGCCGATGCGGGCTTGCGTGCGGTGTTCGAACGGATCGAGGGCAACGCCGACGCTCTCCCGGTGCGCTTCTCGGACACGCTGATCGGTGCCAACAAGCGGGGTGAGCGAGACAGATCTGGGCGCGGAACAGGTCGCATCCCATCCGGCTCGATGCTCCATCATCTTGAGGTTATTGCCGGCAGCATCCTGATGTTCATACGACGCTCGTTGTCGCACAACCTGCTCGCCGGTCTGTGGATGCTGGCTATGGCTGAGTTTCGCGAAGTCCTCGGCAGAGACCGTCCGGGCAGGGCCTAACTGTGCGGCCAACCGGCCTTGCCATTCGCCTGCGACGACGCCGCGTTGCGCCCAATAGTTCTCCTCTTTCGCGGTGAACTCCTTTTGGTGGTAGCTCCGTACCTGGCCTGCGGAGAGCGGATTCGAGATGGTCAGCATGATTCCCTACTCCATGTTGTTCTCGGCAGGTTGAACCGCATATTCAGGGGTTAGAAGATTGCCCTGCATCTCTTCCGGTTCTACGGGCAGCGGCGCATTCGGCACGATCAAGTCGTCCATCTTCCGCTCATCGAAACCAGGACTCTTCTCTTCGAGCGCGATGAACGGAAAGGAGAATCGTGCGACATGGTTGCCATACTTGAGAAAGCCGCTCAGATCATCGAGACCTGAAACCTCAGATGGCAGAACGAGAGGTTCCGTCTGCCGGTCGAGTGCGAAGTTGCTCCCCGGTCGCGAACCGTCGTAATGGGTTTCGCGCAGCCGCTCGACTTCAATCTCCCCGATGGCCTCACTGACCCATTTCGCAGCTCGTGGTTCCGTGGTGCGAAGGAAGATTTTGGTGGCGGGCTGCGAGAGCATGGCCTCGGCGTCTTCGCCGTAGCGCGCCTGCATTTGGCTCCGCCCTTGAAAGCCAAGAATGACCGGGTGCTGCGACTTGCGGTTCTCCGTAATGGCCGTATGAAGCTGCGGCAATCGCTGCAAGCTCGCCAACTCATCGATGACAAACCAGACTGGTTTCTGATCGGGCATGGGTTCGTTCAAGAGGCGAAGAACGAGCGTATCAATCCACAAACTGATGAGCGGACGCAGCGCCTCGCGCATGGTCGGGCGCGAGGTGATGAAGATCCAACCGCGCCGTGTCTCTGCCCACTTTGTCGCTGTCCATACTGAGGTTGTCTCGTCTTGTTTGGGCAGAAGCCGGAAGGCGTCTGCGCTCATATTGAGAGAGCCGAGAATTCCGGTTCGCTGTTGCGGAGCCTTCGGATCGATCAGCATCCAATACTCGGTCCCCTTGACGCGGCGGTTGATTTCGTCAGGGTCGGACATCCACTGGACCAGTTCATCCGGCGTCGGGAGGTAGGTGAGCAGATGCGCGAGAATCTTCTGCGGCGCTTCGACGGAGAATCGGTTCGTCACGCCTTCGGGCTGGTAAAGTGACACGGCCAGGGCCTTCGCCTCGGCCTTGCGACGAAGTTCCTTCGACGGGTTCCAATAGGGCATTCGGGCGTCGAGTGGATTAAGAACGATGTCGCTGCGGCGCTCGTCGTAAAATTGCTTCACAAACTCGCAGGCGGGATCGTAGACGATGGCGCTGTCGCCGCGAGCGCCCACCTGATAAAGCATCTGTCGGATAATGCTTGACTTGCCTGAGCCGGTGTCACCCACAATTAGAAAATGCTTGTTCTCGGCATCGTGCGGAATGCGTAAAGGGAGCTTTGCGTCGTTGGTTGCGATGCCGATGCCATTGCCGGCAACGGCCTTCGTGAACTGGCGCGGACTGACAAGAATCGGCCCTTTCAGCCGTCTTCCATACCGCAGCTCCTTACGCCGCTGAATGTCCCTGCGGACGGAAAGCGGAAGTTGCAACACGAACGCCGCGAGGCCAAGAATCAGTTGCGTGGTAAAGAGCCGGTCGAGGGGAACGTCGGCATAAACCCAGTGCGAGATCCATGCGTGAAAGGCTTTATTCGAGTAACGGCGTGGCTGCTCGCGGAAAAGCAAGTGGAAACCCTGCTGCCGCGCTTGCGCGGAAACAACAAGCGGCAACGGCGCGCCCGTAAGTAGCGTTGTCGCGCCTGGCTCCACATCAGCTTCGAGCGCAGGCCGCGACCGCGACTTACCGTCGGAAACATAGAGCAACTGATAGGTACTGGCAGGGTGGAGTAGACCTGGCATCTCGCTGCGGAGGTAGTACGGAAGGTAATACCGCTCCATCGGAGCGAGCGCAAAACGGTAATGGGCGTAGATCAGAAATCCGGTGGCCACGATGGCCAGAAAGATCCCGCCGTAGGTGTAGTAGAAGCCGCGCGGCGGCCAGATCAGCGATTCCTTGCGGCCCCATTGTTGGACGGCGGGCATGGCTATCTCTCCTTGTTCTGGCTACGCTTGGCGAGGAGTTCCTGCGCCTTCGCAGCCTTGGTTGTTTGGACTTGGCGAAAGAGAATGGTGAGCTGGTCCGGGGCAATCGCGTCGCCGCGCAGCGGCGGGTCGAGGGTGTTCATGAGCAGCATCTGGATGCCGACAAGTCCGGTGAAGATGTGCATCTCCATCGAGGTCTGACTGCCGAGAACAACCCCGTGCAGATTCTGCGAACTTCGTTGCCCGATCATGTCAATCGCAGCGATACGAGACCTCCATTGGTTACTACCGTCGGTATCGGCCTAGACCCTGGCTTATCTCAAGACCCTGCGTTTTCATTGCTATATGCCGAGATACCAAAGTATCTGGGCAGTTCCCTCTCAGGAGTGGAGTGTCACAATTCTTCCGGTGCGAAGCGTCGTTGTCGCACCACCGCGAAATTGAAACGCAAATCACGCCCCACCGCTCGCACAGAAGTCGTCGGCTCCACCCCCGCTGCTGGCTTCTTCCCCGCTTGCTCCAACTCCCCATTGCTCCCGCCTTTACGGACCCGTAACGTGGATGCAACCTGCTTGGCTTGTGGCGTCCTTAGTCACCCCTGGAAATCTCGGTCCTTCGAGAAAACACAGTTGAGCGCCGTGTCCACGACATCATCTGCGGATGCAGGGATGAAAGCGGCATAGTCTTCGACCTCTGCTGCCGTGGATTCATCCAGCCGAACAGAAGCGGTGGTGTGGCGTATCTGATTGATCTCAAGTAGTGGCATGTTGGTTCTCCTTATGGGTAGTGGAATCAAGCAATCTTTCT